>Ga0233424_10000449_pt1 | contig 52675 bp, 50 predicted proteins | sample Watercolumn_Towu_FD_181011 | JGI IMG/M metagenome (GOLD analysis project Ga0233424, IMG submission 181011) | Freshwater microbial communities from Lake Towuti, South Sulawesi, Indonesia - Watercolumn_Towuti2014_125_MG | ecosystem: Environmental > Aquatic > Freshwater > Lake | place: Indonesia...
GAGGTTTTGTTTGATGCCCACGGCCACCTCGTGCGCGTGGAGCCCGTCGGCCATGTCCTCGGCCAGGGTGATGAGGTTGTCGAGCGATGCAGGCAGGGTGTTGCTGGCCATAAGTCAGTAGGGTTGGTGTTGCTGGACACGGAAAGAACACCGGAACGGCAGCAGGGTTGACACGCATTTCACGGATTCACACGGATGGAAACCTGCGCACCCCTCACCCCATCCCTCTCCCCTCCTCCGAGGAGGGGAGAGGGTGCCCGACTTGTCCGCCGTAGCTTTGGCGAAGGTGGAAGGGCGGGTGAGGGGTGGTGACGGGCTTCCCTGATTCGTGTTCATCCGTGCAATTCGTGTCCCGGCTCCGCCATCCGTGCCCATCCGTGCAATCCGTGTCCAACCATCTGATTTCAAGTCCCTTGCGCATGAAAATCCGCTCCAAACGGCTCCCGTTTGACCCGCTTTCACGCGCCAGCGCCTTAAAAAAGTCTCGTTTCCATCGATTTCGCGCGACAGCGCCCCAAATGGCTCTCGTTTGCCTCGGTTTCGCGCACCAGCGGCCCAAAAAACTCTCGTTTGCCCCTCTTTCGCGCGCCAGCAGCCAAAAAAAGTCCCGTTTGAGCCGCGTTGGCGCGAAATCGCCTCCAAAAAGTCCCGTTTTGGACGCTTATTTTGCATGGCCGACCGGGATGGATCGCCTTCATCTGACGGGAGTGCGCGCCTAGCCGGAGCCTTTGCCCCTGCGCCGCAACAGCAGCCAAAGCACGCCGGCAGCGCACACGGTGCTGACGAGCACCACCAACGGCATGGGCGAAGGCGGCACCGCCGCCGCTTGCGCGCCTGTCGAAGTTGTCCGTGCGTCCGGTGCGACCGTCCCCGGCTGGACCATCTTGCGATCGGGTGATTTTGCCGTCGCTGACTTGAATCGCTCTGCAAATGGAACGCTGCGCTTGGGTGTGCCCGAAGACCGGTCAGCAACTCCGAGCCCTGCCCGGTTCAAAAACGGGTTCACTCCCTTGAACGCCCTGAGAATCAGTTTCTCCTTCAACTCCGGATTTTTGATGTGTTTGTCGAAAGCCCGTTCTAGAATATCAACATCTTCTGGTAACATGGTTGAGAAACGGCTGTGGATAAACTTCGCGATATCTTCCTGAAGCTCGGGCCATCGGTCGCCTCCTGCGTCAGTGAATTTTGAACGCAAGTTTTGGGTTCGCGACGACTCCTCCCACGCGCGAATGTTGGCTTCATACTGGGCCTTCAGCGCTGGATCCGTAATTGGCCCGGTCGGGACATTATTCATGTGCGAAACGCCGTCAGGAACACGCGGTCGAACTGGAAGGCGTTGCATTGTCGCTTGCGGATCATTGGCTGTGATGAATTGACTGACGGCCGCGATGTGGCTGAGGATACCGTTTAACACTATCTCACGATTGGCGATCTCGCCGAGCGTTGAGCCGCTCGGCGCGCCTGGAAGGAGGGGCCGATTGAGGAACTGAATGATGTCGTCAGCTTCGACAAGTCCAAGTCGGGGAATCATCTGGAACATTTCGTCGGTGTAGGCAGTCGCCAGTCGTAGTGCTGAGTGGTTGCTCGACGAATGCCTGAGCAGATGCATGGACAGATTCAAGAGCATCCGCTCAGAATAGCGATTGGGTGATTCAGTCCAACGATCGTGGAGACTGACAGCCAACCCCGTCAGTGCCTCCTTGGAATGTTCAGCGTTTACTGTTGCTGCATACCACTGCCCTAGGTCCACTTCAAACTGCTTTTGAAGCTCGCCGACCCGATACTGATCGTCCAGGTTCACCTCCGCAGCGCAGAGTTGAACTAATTGGAATCCGATGCAAAAGGAGCCAAGCGCCCTTCGAATAAAGCTGCCCGCCAATTCTCTCGCTAGGTCTCTATTCATTGGAATTGAGCACCCGCGGTAGTCGGGTCGCTCCAGTTCACGCTCCACCGGACATTCTGCTTTCGCGCATTGACCTGTCCTCCCTCGGAGAGTGTCGTTTCTACAAAGACTTTTCCGAAATCCCAAGGGGTATCAGGCCATTCTGATGCAGGGACGCGGTATTCCCACGGAATGTCGGACCAAATCCGGCCACCGCCAGGGAATAGTGGGCCCAAGGATGGCAATAGGTTGGCCTGGACACTTGGAGGAGCGGATTCGTCGTCGCGAGCCAACTCCCACTTGCGTGCGGATGTTTGACTTTCCATCACCTTCACCCATGCCCAAGCTTGGTGTTCACCTTGGACGGCTGTGTAAACACCGTCCCGATGGTAGAGCGAGAACCCTTCTCGAACTTCGACCCACTTCCAAGACACATTGGCTGGCCAGAGGAAAACAACGAACTTAACGCTGGCAGTCGTCGAGTATTGGTTATGCGAGATGGAGGCGGACGGAACATTGGTAACGCCAAAACCGCGCTGATACACAGATCCACTCGGGGTCAGCACCACAACCACAGGAACATACTCCATGTAGTTGGGCGGAATGAAATCGGCTGGAATTCCTCCAATCATGCGAGAAATCCCAGTCATAGGATTACTTCGTTTCAATTTTACTTCATACGAACCTGGAATCGCAACCCCCCCACAACTTCAGTGTCCTCTGGTCCGGAGAAATATAGTAAGGCGCAGGGTGCGGAAAGTTGGGCTGGAGTTGCAGGCCGACCGTAAGAGGAGCAAGACCGGGCGGAATTACGTTGTTCGTGAAAGTAACTACTTCGCCGACGCCGAATTCATCATAACTACGCCCTTCGAAATCGTGCTCCGGCCCACGGGTCAGGAATGCCCAAAACGGGAGCAACCCGGCAGACTTCTGAGACGAACCGCACTTCGCGACAACCGGCTTCGGAGTCGTCGAAGTCGTGGACGCAGCGCCGGCGGGAATGGTGATTGAAGGCCCGGTTCCGTAAGCCACACCCATGAGATCCCACTTTGGGTTTCCTGCTGGCCAAGGTGCGTCCGAGGGGTCAGGAAGTGCCCTAAATGGCACGATGTCGTTCTGGAGCACATAGACCGGCGAACCCGGAGTAAACCAAGAGCCAGGCAAGTCCGGCTCAGAATACTCAATCGCAGCGATTCCTACAGACGCCACTTGCACCGAAGCTTGCGAAGTGCCCAGCGTGGCCGTGATGGTGTTCCACCCTTGCGGCAAGCTCCCAATCGCGGATGTGATTCCATTCCCAGCGCCATGTGACCAAGTAATCGGGACGCTCGCGGGCGGCGGCCCCGGAATCACGGTCGCTGTTGCGGTCAACGGGTCGCCGACTGCGACGGGATTCGGATTAGCCGTGACCGCCGTGACCTCGTAGGCGCGGACAACGATGGAGGCGCTGCCGGGCGTCGGAAAGCTCTGCGTGTTGGTGCTGCCGGGGTCGGGCGGCGTGGCGTGGCCGTCCTCGATGATCCAAAGTCCGCCCGTTGCCGTGATGGTGTATTCGCCGCCTTGGTAGAAGTAAGCCACGGTGCTCAACCCGCTGCCGTCCGGGCTGAGGTTAACGGCGTTGCTCCACGTCACCGTTCCGCCCGCGGGCAGGTTGTCCACCCGCGCGGTCAGGAAGATGGGGTCGCCCACCGCAACGTCCACGACACTTGCCACGACATTCGTAACATTCCAGATGACGTAGTTAGTCGGCGTCTGCGCCTGCGCCCCCCCCCGAGGAGGAGCGAGAGCGTGAGGATTCCGGCGGCGCGGGCGAGGCAGGTCGTGGCGGTGGCGAACAGGCGCATGGTGGACTTGACGGGAGGCTCTCCGGATTGTCCTGACCGCTTGGGTTATCCGGCGCGAGAATGCGCCTGCGGGCCACGGTGTCAAGCGCGGGCTGCGTAGCCGACTGGAAGAGCAGAGTCTCGCGGTGTGCGCTCGAAGTTTCCCGCCGTGAATGACATTCACCAGTGCGCAGTCCAACCGGCTACCTGACCGCTTGCACACCATGAATTCCTTTCGCCGTGCCCTTCCGCATTCGCTCTCTCGAATCGCCCTCGCGCTGGCCGCCGTTCTCTCCCTCGGCTTCGACGCCGACGCTGCCGCGCGGAAGATGCTCGTCATCACACAATCGAGGGGCTTCGTCCACAATCCCGTCCGCCGGCCCGCGCCGGACCAGCTCTGTCTCGTGGAGCAGACGTTGCACGAGCTCGGCACCAAGACCGGCCTGTTCACCACCGTCAACTCGCAGAACGCCATCGAGGCGCTCACGAGTGAAAACCTCGCGCGGTTCGACGCCGTGTTTTTCTACACGACGGGCATCCTGCTGCCGTCGGGCACGCCGCGCGAGGCGCTCACGGACTTCGTCAAGTCCGGCAAGGCTTTCCTCGGCACCCACAGCGCAACGGACACGTTCCACGGCAGCGGCAAGGAGGCCTTCATGGATTACGTTCAAATGATCAACGGCAGCTTCAATGGCCATCCGTGGGGCGCGGGCACCACGTGCACCTTCGCCAATCACGAGCCTTCGCATCCGGTCGTGGCGATGTTCGGCCCGGAGTTCCAGTGGAAGGACGAAATCTACCAATACAACAACTACGACGGGAAGGCCGTGCGCGTGCTGTTCAGCCTCGACATGGCCAAGACCAATCCCAAGCGCCCGTATCTGGTGCCCGTCTGCTGGGTGCGCGAATTCGGCAGCGGCCGGCTCTTCTACACGAACCTCGGCCACAACGACGCCACGTGGAAGGAGCCCAAGTTCCACGAACATCTCCTCGCGGGCTTCAAATGGGCGACGCGGCAGCTCGACGGTCCCGCCGCGCCGAATCCCGCCGTGCAGCAGGCGCACAACGACCACTCGATCGTCGCCTACGCCGCCGCGCTCGCGGGCAAGGAAGCCGCGCCCTTTCTCGTGAAGGCAAAGTCCAGCGCCGCGTGGCTCGCAGGTGTGAAAGCCGCCGCCGATGCCGCGGCCAAGGCGCAGGATGCCGTCGGCGCCATCCGCGACCCCGACGCGAAGAAGACGAAGCCCGAGGAACTCGACGCGCAACGCGCCGCCGCGAAGGAGAAGCGAACCGCCGCGCAGGCGAAGTTCGACGAGGAGAAGCAGAAGCTCGTCGTGGCGCTGGAGAAGTAGGAGCGCTGTGCTTTGCCGGCGAAGTCCGAGCGGCGCGAACCTGCTGCCGGGACGCGAAGGCGCGATTCGGAGCGGTTCACTTACACCCGCCGGGGCGACGAGAGGCTGTATCGGCTGCTCTCCTGCGCGTGCGTGAGTGCGAGCGCGAGGGCATCCGCGGCATCGGGCGCGGGCAGGTCGGGCAGTCGCAACATCCGCTGCACCATCTTCGCCACGGCGAGCTTCTGTGCCGCCCCGTAGCCCACGATGGCCTGTTTCACCTTGCGCGGCGCAACTTCAAGAATCTCCAGTCCTTCCCCTGCGAGCGCGACGAGCGCCGCACCGCGCGCCTCTCCCATGATGAGTGCCGTTTGCAGATTCTGCGCGTAGAACAGCCCTTCAACCACGCACACGGTCGGCCGATGCTGGCGAATGACTTCTCGCAGCGTGTCGCAGATCTTCACGAGGCAGCGCGACCGCGGCCAACCGGCGGGACAGGCAATCGTCCCGTGCGCGAGGGTCTCCGGATGCGGCTTCGCGAGGCGGATGACGCCGTAGCCCGTGCCGCGCAACGAAGGATCCACGCCGAGGATGACCTTGTGCTGCGCAGCGCCGGCGCGGATCGAGGGCTCGACGACTGGCTCTGCCTTGCGCCGCGCCGCGCCACGGACGCGCGCCTGCATCCGCTCGAACTGGCCGGGCGAGATTCCCATGCGCGGGATGGTGGCGCACGCGCGTGGGAGTCCAAGTCATTTCGAACTGCGCGGTGCTTCTGGCATGGGGGAGTCGTCCCCCCCCCAATCCGTTCCTACTCCTACTCCTGAACTTAATCCCAATCCGGCCCCACTCTGAGACTCGCACCCCGAGGATGAGGATCAGGATTAGGATTAGGCTGAAGTGCGGGAGCGCGTATTCTCCTGCTGCAACGCGTGGCTTCACTTGTCCCAACATTGACCCGCGCCGGGCTGCACTTGCCCCGGCTCGGCTTGTGGCTCGACGCGCTCAAGGGGCAGCGCGGGTCGGAGCGCGTGTTCGTGAGCCACGCCCACTCGGACCACATCGCGCCGCACCGCGAAGTCATCTGCACCGAAGCCACGGCGGGTTTGATGCACGCGCGAGGTCGCGGTCCGCGCGCGGCGCACAAACCCGGGCACGGCGCGCCGCTGGAATTCAGCGACGGATCGGAACCGTTCCGTGTCACGCTGCTGCCGGCGGGCCACATCTTCGGGAGCGCGATGGCGTTCATCGAGGCGGAGCGCGGCGCGCTGCTTTACACGGGGGACTTCAAGCTTCGCCGCGGACTGAGTTGTGAAGCGTGCGAGCCGCGCCGCGCGGATGTGCTGGTGATGGAGACGACGTTCGGCACGCCGCGCCATCGCATGCCCGCCGCGGACCAGGTGTGGGCGGACCTCGTGGGATTCTGTCGCGACGCGCTCGCGGCGGGAGGGATTCCAGTGCTGCAAGCCTACGCGCTGGGGAAGTGCCAGGAACTGCTGCTCGGACTGGCGGCCGCGGGCTTCCGCGTGGCGCTCCATCGCGAGGCGTGGGCGATGACTCGCACGTGCGCCGCGCTTGGGCTTGCAGTGCCGCCGCATGTGAAACTCGGTTCGTGCGACGTTGCCGGCCACGTGGTGCTCATCCCGCCGACCGCGAAGCTGCCGGGGGACGTGCGGCCCGCGCGCACGGCGGTGGTGACGGGCTGGGCGGTGGAATCCTCGTGCCAATATCGCGCGGGCGTGGATGCGGCGTTCCCGCTGAGCGACCACGCGGACTTCGGCGAGTTGCTGGAGATGGTCGAGCGCGTGCAGCCGCGGCGCATTTGCACCGTGCACGGGTTTGCGAGGGAGTTCGCGGCGACGCTTCGCGAGCGCGGGCTGGACGCGCGCGCGCTCGGGCAGCAGGAGCAACTCGGGTTGCCGTTCGTGGAGGAAGCGCCGTCGAGCCGCGCGCCTACTGCCCGCCCTGCACCTTGAGGAGCTCGACCTCGAAGACGAGCGTCGAGTTGGGCCCGATGAGTTCGCCCGCGCCGTTCGCGCCGTAGGCGAGTTCGGACGGGATGAAGAGCTGCCACTTGGAGCCTTCCTTCATGAGTTGCAGCGCCTCCGTCCAGCCCTTGATGACGCGGTTAACGGGGAAACTCGTGGGTTCGTTGCGCTTGTAGGAGCTGTCGAACTCGGTGCCGTCAATAAGCGTGCCGCGATAGTGCGTGCTGACAGTGTCGGTGGCCTTGGGCGACTTGCCGTTGCCGTCCTTGATGACCTTGTATTGAAGTCCGCTGGCGGTGGTCTTCACGCCTTCCTTCTTCTTGTTGGCAGCGAGGAAATCGTCACCGGCCTTCTTGTTCTTGTCGCCGGCCTTCTTGGCGTCGGCCTCGGCGGTGAGCGCCTGCGCCTGCCGCTTGGCCATGAGGTCCTTTTGTAGCGCGTCCATCGCGGCGGCGAGTTCTTCGTCGGTGAGGCGCTGCTTGGCGGCGGCGAGGGCGTCGCGCACGCCGAGGGCGATGGCGTCGGGGTTGATGTCCACGCCGTCGCGCTTCATGGTGCGGCCGATGTTGAGGCCGATGGCGTAGCCGGCCTTGTCCTTGTTGTCCTTCAACTCGGGCGCAACGGCAGGTTTGTCGGCGGCGATGAGGGCGGTGGCGAGGAAGCCGAGCGTGAGCGCGGTGGTGGCGATGGATTTCATTCGGTGTTGTGGTGGTGCTGTCAAGACGCGGCCAGTGTTCGGCGCGAAGGGGCCGACAATATCAGGCGAGGGGCGCGCGTCAATGGGTGCCCCGGCTCGGAGTCGGGGGGGGCGCATCTCAGTTTCTTGCAGCACAGAGGGAAGGACGGACGAACTGACAGAACGAAGCGGGCAAAGAGAAGGACTGGCACACGGCGCAGCACGGACGGCAGGTGTAAGCAGGAAGGCGCATCCACTCCTTTGGCCGCGCATTCGTTTGTCCCCATTCGTTTGCCAACCTCATGAGTCCTGACATGGGCTCGGACCCCCGGTTTTTTCTGCCTCCTTCTTGCTGTCCGTTTCCGACGCCTGAGTCGCTTGCAAGAAAGTGAGATGCGCCCGGCGGGGCTACTCGGGCAGGTAATACTTGTCGGCGTATTCCTGCACCATGCGCCACGTGTTGTATTGTGGGACGAGCGTGACCATCGCGCGACGGACGCGCTGCAGCCACTGGCGCGGGATGCCGTTGGCGTCGCGGTTGTAGAACATCGGGATGACTTCCTCGGTCAGCACGCGGTAAAGGTTTGCGGCGTCCGCGCGGTCCTGCGCCTCGACGCTGTCGGGGTGCGAATCCTCGCCGATGGCGAAACCGTTGGTGCCGTCGTAGCCCTCGCGCCACCAGCCATCCATGATGGAGAGGTTGAGGCAGCCGTGGCAACTGGCCTTCATGCCGCTGGTGCCGCTGGCCTCGAGCGGGCGGCGCGGATTGTTGAGCCACACATCGCAGCCGGAGACCATCGTGCGCGCGACGTGCACGTCGTAATTCTCGATGAAGACCAGGTGGCCCTTGAGGTCGCTGAACTTGCCCAAGTGGATGATGTGCTGGATGAATCGCTTGCCGTCGTCGTCGCGCGGGTGGGCCTTGCCGGCGAAGATGAACTGCACCGGGCGCGAGCGGTCGTGGACGAGCTTCACGATGTGCTCGAACTGCTGGAAGATGAGCGGCGCGCGCTTGTAGGTGGCGAAGCGCCGCGCAAAGCCGATGGTGAGCGCGTCGGGGTTGAGCAGCGCGTCAAACGTAATGAAGTCGCTCTGCCCGAGGCGATGGCCTTGGAGGAGCAGCCGCCGGCGCGTGAACTCGATGAGCTCGCGGCGGAGCCGGTAGCGGAGCGACCAGATTTCCTCGTCGGAGATGAACTCCGGGTCGGCCATGCGCACCCAGAACTCGGGCGAGTTGACCTCGGTCTCCCACGGCTCGGCGGGCGACTTGCGCCAGAACGACGTCGTGGGCCCCACGTTCGCGCCGGCCGCCGAGAACTGCGGCGCGGTGAGCTTGCGGCGCCAGAACCGGCGCACCGGGCCCTTCATCCAGCCGAGCAAGTGAATGCCGTTCGTGATGTGGCCGATGGGCACGTCGTCCACCGCGCGGTCCGGCCAAAGGCAGTGCCACATCTGCCGGCTCACGCGGCCGTGCAGTTCGCTCACGGCGTTGGCGGCGCGCGAGCACTTGAGCGCGAGCACCGTCATGCAGAAGGGCTCCTGCTCCTGGTCGGGATTCACGCGGCCCAGCGCCATCAGGTCGTTGAATGCGACCTTGAGCTGCGTCGGATACCGGTTGAGCGCGTAGGCCATCAGGTCGGGCGTGAAGCGGTCGTGCCCGGCCTCGACCGGCGTGTGCGTCGTGAAGAGGCACTCCTGCCGCGTCGCGGCGAACGCGTCCTTGAACTTCTTCCCCTCGGCGATTTTCTCGCGGATGAGCTCGAGCGTGAGGAAGGCGGCGTGGCCCTCGTTCATGTGGAACACCGACGGCTGCACGCCGAGCGCGCGCAGGAGCTTGACGCCGCCGACGCCGAGCAGGAGTTCCTGCATGATGCGCGTGGCGCTGTCGCCGCCATAGACGCGCAAGGTCAGGTCGCGGAAGCGCTGCTCGTTTTCAGGGCGGTTGCTGTCAATCAAGTAGACCGGCACGCGGCCGACGTTGATGCGCCACGCCTGGAAGCTGACCTGGTTGATGCCGACATCCACGTGCAATGCGAGCGGCTCGCCCTTGGCGTCGAGCACGGGCTCGAGCGGGAGGTTTTTCGGGTTGAGCAGCGTGTAGTATTCGGTCTGCCAGTTGTCGGCGTTGAAACCCTGCTGAAAATAGCCCTCGCGATAGAAGAGGCTGATGCCCACGAACCCGAGCCCGAGGTCGCTCGCGGACTTGGCGTGGTCGCCCGCGAGCATGCCGAGGCCGCCCGCGGCGATCGGAAGCGTCTCGTGGAAACCAAACTCCGCGGAGAAATACGCGACGGGGTGCTCGCGCAATTCCGGCGCGTGGTGGGCGCCCCACGTCGCCGCGTCCTTCATGTAGGCGTCGAAGTTCTTCAGCACGCTGCCAACGCGCTCGGCGAACTCGGCATCCTGCAACCGCACGCGCAGTTCGTAGTCGCTGACCTCGTGCAGCACGGCGACGGCGTTGTGATACAGGTTCTGCCAGCCGCGCGGCGAAAGCTCGGCGAAAAGCTCCTGCGGCGCCTGCCGCCAGGTCCACCAGAGATTGCGCGCGAGGCGGTTGAGCCCGGTGACCATCTCGGAGACTTCGGCGGAAGAGAGGGGCTTCTGACTCATGGGTCTGGTGCGGGTCGTCGGTCCGGAACGGCGCGAAGCTAGGCAGCGTCGCGCGGAGCGGCAAACAAATTCACGGGCGCGAGGCGGTTGCGCGGCCACGGCGGGAGCACCCTTTCCACGAACCTGCCCGTAGCGCAGGTTTCCAAACCTGCTGTATCGCCGATTTCCAAATCGGCAGCGCGTCCGCACCCACAACGGCCCGCGGGTTGGGAAACCCGCGACACAGCCGACTTGGAAGTCGGCGCTACGGACCCGCGATTTCAGCCCCTGAACCTAGGCGGCCACCCCTCACCCCATCCCTCTCCCCTCGTCCGACGAGGGGAGAGGGTGCCCGCAGGGCGGGTGAGGGGAGTTGGTTCCGGCACCGGCGTCGTGTTCTTCACCTGCAAGCGCCAGCAACGTGCGCGTGTGCGGTTCGGGCGCGGCGCGGTTGACGCTCCGCCGGATTTCGAGTCTGCTCGGCGCATGCAGATCGAGAGCCTCAAGGTCTTCTGCGACCTGGCCGAGACGGAGAGCTTCACCAAGGCGGCGCAAATCAACGGGGTGACGCAATCCGCCGTGAGCCAGCAGATCAGCGCGCTCGAGCGGGCGTTCAAGGCGCTTCTTATCGAGCGGAGCAAGAAGAAATTCCGCCTCACGCGCGAGGGCGAGCTGCTCTACGAATACAGCCGGCAGATCATCGGCACCTACGACGCGCTCCACAGTCGCATCGAGGAACTGCGCGACACCATCTCCGGCACCATCCGCGTGGCGACCATCTACAGCATCGGCCTGCACGACCTGCCGCCCTACATCAAGAAGTTCATGAAGGCGCACCCGACGGTGAAGGTGCACGTCGAGTATCGCCGGTCCAACCAGGTGCTCGACGACGTGCTGGGCAACGCCGTGGACCTGGGCCTCGTGGCGTATCCCGGCAAGGATCCGCGGCTTGAAGTGGTCCCGCTGCGCCGCGACCGCCTCGGGCTCATCTGCCACCCGCTCCACCCGCTGGCCAAGCTGAAGGCCGTCCATCTCGAGGCGCTCGCGGGGCAGAAGTTCGTGAGCTTCGAGCCCGACATCCCGACGCGCAAGGCCATTGACGGCCTTCTGCGCGAGCGCGGCATCACCGTGCAGACGGTGATGGAGTTCGACAACGTGGAGACGGTGAAGCGCGCGGTGGAGATTGACGCGGGCATCTCGATCGTGCCGCTCGGCACGGTCGCGCACGAGGTGGCCAAGCAGACGCTGGTGCAAATCACGCTCGACGACGGTGATCTCTTCCGGCCGCTCGGCGCCATCTTCAAGAAGAACAAGGTCCTCTCGCCCGCGCTCCGGCAATTCCTCGCCACGCTCAAGGAGTCCTGAATCGGCGCGGTGTCAGAGCCGCACGAAGTCGGCGAAGATGACCAGCGTGCCGATGGTCATCCGCCCAAGGAACCTCGTCACCTCTGGAATCTGCAGCACGAGGATGACGGCGATGAAGCCGAATTGCGCGAGGCGCAGGTAAACTTCCCACGGCATGCGGATGAGGTTCTTGACCACGTGCGAGCCGTCCAGCGGCGGAATGGGCAGCATGTTGAAGAAGCAGAGGAACAGGCTGACCTTCGCGTAGAGGATGCACAGGTCGCGCACCTGCGGGCTGCCCGCGAGCACCGCGGCCTTCGCGCAGGCGACGAGCAACGCGCCCAGCAGCAGATTCATCATCGGCCCCGCGATGGCGATGAGCGTGTCGTCAATGCGCGGCTGCCGCAGGTTCGAGGGGTTCACCGGCACGGGCTTGGCCCAGCCGATCACGAACGCCCCGAGCGCCGTGCCGCTGAGCACGAATCCGAGGATGGGCATGGCGACGGTCCCGATGGGGCAGATGTGCACGAGCGGGTTGAAGGATACGCGACCCTCGCGCTGCGCCGTGTCGTCGCCGCACTTGAGCGCCACCCACGCGTGGGCCCACTCGTGGAAGCTCAGCAGCACTACGAGGCCGATGTAACGGATGAGAAATTCTGCGATTGCGGCTGTCGTCATCGCGCGGCAGACCGTAGCAAAGCCCGCCCACGGTCAAAGCCAATTCACGGGCACGCATCGCGACGCGCCGCGTGCTCACGTTCCCTTCAGCCGCAGCACGACGATTTCGATGGGCTTCTCGCCGGGGTAGATGGACTTGAGGTCCTCGAGGTTCATCAGCACCCACGGTTCGCGCGCGCTGCCGCCGTTCTTGGTGAAGAGCATGTTGTCCGCGATGAACACCGCCGAGTGGAGCACTTCCTTGCCGTCGCGCACGAAGAGGAAGATGTCGCCGTAGGCAGGCTTGCCGGTCACGCGCCGGTAATCGGAGTCAATCTTCTCTCGAAACTCGTCGAACCCGCGGTAGTCCACGCTGGCCGGGTCGTTGAAGAAATTGATGGAGGAATAGTGGCAATCCGGCTTGAAGGTGGCCGCGGCTTCGGCTGGCTGCGGATACGTGTAGATGCGTTTGCGCGCGAAAGGCGGGAGCAGGTGGGCGATGTCGAGCGTGCCGCCCTCCGGAAGCTGCGCCAGCGAGTCGAGCAACGGCTGCAAATCTTTCGCCCGGCCACCCCGGCCCCAGTAATTCACCAGCGGCGTGACATCCGCGCCCGGCCGCACGTGAAGCGACATGAGCACTGTCGTGCGGCGGGTGAGCGTCTTGACGAGCCGCACGCGCTCCGCCTGCGTCGCCAGGTGCGGCAGCACTTCCGGCAGGTCCGAGAACACGAGCGACTTGCCGCGCGTGTAGAACAACCGGCGCACGAGCGTCTCGGACGCCGCGGTCAACCCCGAGTTCGCAAGCCAGTCGTTCATCCCGTCGAACCGGAACCCGTAGGGAAACGCCTGCGGCGTGTTCTCATGAAAGGCCGACAGCACGGAGTAGATGCGCCCGCGCGACTCCGGGCTCAGCCCAAGCACGAGCTCCGGCGTGGGCGACACGGCAACACCGTTGGTCAGCACTTCCCACTTCGACCCCTCCAGAACCATCTTCAACTGCGACGGCGGCAGGTTCGCCACGCGAAAGACGTTCGTGACCGACTCGCGCGTGTGCTCGCGAAACACCCACCGCGAGCCCTCGTAAACGACTTGGTTGACCGTCACGAAATGGTCCGGCATCTCGATTTGAATCCGCGTGTATTCGATGTCGCCCCACGGGCCGGGTTGGCCGTAGAACACGTGCCGCGTCGTAATGCCGGGACCGGGTGCGCGTGCCGCGGACACCTCCGCCTGTCGGCGCCATTGCAGGCCGACCACGACGACGATCGCCAGCAACGAAAGCAGGCCGAGAATCCGCGCCGCGCTGCCACCCGCGGCGGCGACAGCAACGTCGGGCTTTGCCGGAGCGGCGCCGGAGGGAGATTCGCTCCGTGACTTGTGGGTTTCGGTCATGCGATGGACGACGGCCGCTTGGATCAAGCGTGCGGCCATTCAGACGCTCGGTGCGGCTGAAATGTTCCAATTGGTCGCATCATGGCGTCGGCGGCGCCGAGGGGGGTATCACCATCCCGCTGAAAGGCGGCACATACGCCTGCAGGTAAACGAGCACGCCGACAAGGCACGCCAGCGCGATGGAGTGGAAGAACACATACCGCAGAATCGCGCCCTCGTGCCCGAACCAGTTCGTCGCGGTGCTCGCCACCACGATGCTCTGCGCGTCCACCATCTTGCCCATCACGCCGCCGGTCGAGTTCGCCGCGCACATGAGCACGGGGTTGACGCCGGTTTGCTCGGCGGTGATGCGTTGCAAGCTGCCGAAGAGGACGTTGCTCGCGGTGTCGCTGCCCGTGAGCGCCACGCCCAGCCAGCCCAGCAGCGTGCCGAAGAACGGATACAGCGCGCCCGTCTTCGCCAGCGCGAGGCCGAGCGTGGCGTCCGTGCCCGAGTAACGCGTCACGTAGCCGAGCGCGAGCATTGCCGCGATGGTCAGCAGCGAGAAGCGCACGAGCACGAGCGTGCGCCAGTAGTGGCGGGCAAGTTCGACCGGCGCGAAGCCCATCACAAGCCCCGCCAGCAGCGCGGCCAGCAGGATGCCCGTGCCCGTCGCCGAGAGCCAGTTGAGCGTGAAGACGGCTTCTTCCGGCTTGGTGGGTTTCTCCGGCGTCGGTGTCGCCACCACGGGCGGCGTGCGAACGATGACGTTGTGCAGGCCGCCGACCTCGAACTTCGGCGCGGTGAAATTCGGCGGAAGCTTCGCCGAGTCCGCCGCGTCGGGCAGCGGGACCTTGAGTTCCGCCGCGACAGCCTTGAGCGAGGCGGCGCCGTTGAAGAACTTCTTGGCCTGCGGTGTGCCCCAGATGAAGACAAGCACGCTCAGGAGAATCCACGGAACCCACGCGCGACGGACCGTGGCCGCATCGTGGGAGGGCGCGGTTCCACCCGCGCCCGGGTTCGCGGAAACAGTTCGGGCCGGGGTTGGATCCGGCCCTTCCGCGTTTCGATTCGCATCGCTTGCCCCTCCGATGGCTCCCTCGATGGTTGCTTCCATTCCTTGTTCCGCACACCGCGTTCCGCGCTCCGCGCTCCACTGGTCCTTCGGCTGCCAGAACTTGAGCAACACAACGAGCGCAACCATCGAGCAGATGGCGCCCACGATGTCCACGAGCCACGGACCGTGGAAATTCGCCACGAGAAACTGCGGCACCGCGAACGCCACGCCCGCGGTCAACGCCGCGGGCCACACGCCGAGCATTCCGCGAAAGCCCGCGAACGCCCACACGACCCAGAACGGCACAATCACCGAGAAGAACGGCAGTTGCCGGCCCGCCATCGCCGAGAGCTGGTGCAAATCGAGCCCCGTGACGGAGCTGAGCGCGATCATGGGCGTTCCAAGCGCCCCGTAAGCCACCGGCGCGGTGTTGGCGATCAACGAGAGCCCCGAGGCTTGAAGCGGCTTGAATCCAAGCTGCATCAGGATCGCCGCCGTCACCGCCACCGGCGTGCCGAATCCCGCCGCGCCCTCGAAGAACGCGCCGAACGAAAACGCGATGAGGATCACCTGCACCCGCGGGTCCGGCGCGACGTGCGCGAGGCTGTTCTTCAACACCGCGAACAAGCCCCGCTCGACCGTGAGCTGGTAGAGGAAGATCAGGTTGAGGATGATCCAGCCGATCGGGAACAACCCGTAAGCCGCGCCGAACGCCGTCGTCGCCGCCGCCGCCGACACCGGCATGCGACAGACGGCGACCGCGATGACCAGCGCGACCACCAGCCCAAGCAGCGCGGCGATGTGAATGCGGATTTCCAGCCACGCGATCGCGCCGAGCAACACGACAATCGGCACAGCGGCAACGAGGGTGGACAGGAAGGCGTTCCCGAGCGGGTCGTAAACTTGAAGCCAGTGTCCCATGCGGCGTTTGTCGCCGTGAGGAAACCGGCCGTCGGGGAAAAAGTCGAGACTCCAGAGCGCGCGGCGAGCCGTCGCACACGGCGAAACGTGCGACTGATCTACGCTGCCGTCTGTCGCGACGCGGACCAGCGCTTGAGAAGCCGCCAGCCAAGCCACGCGACGCCAAACACGCCGAGCATCGCCACCACGGGCACGACGATGGCGAGGATGGACGCGAGCACCGAACCGCCCGCCTCGGCTGTCGCGACGATGGGATTTGCCAGTCCGCCGGTGACAGCCGTTGAGGCGGCACGCGTTGTCACTGTCACCGCCTGCACGGCTCCCGCTGCGCCGCCGCCGGCCACGAGCACGAGCGTCCACTTCAGGAACGGGCTCATGTCGCCGACCATTGAGGCCATCACCACCGCCCCGGCCACGCACGCGGCCGGCGTGGAAATCGTGTCCAGCGCGTTGTCGAGCCACGGCACGTAGTAAGCCGTGATCTCAAGCGCCGTCGCGGCCGCGAAGCAGACGAGCGCGACGTCCGAGCCCATCCACTCGAAGCCAGACGCGAGCTTCAAGTGCCCCGCCTTCGCAGCGATGCTGATGACCAGCGGCGGCACGAACACGCGGAAGCCGCATGCAGCGGCCAGACCAATACCCACGAGGATGCTCAAGAGTGTTTCCATGTTCGGATTCAGTTGCTTCAATGCTTACACGCGGCGGCGAGCGAAGTTGCATCAATCCTGTTTCGCGCGCGCCACGCCGTCCGGTTGTTCCGCGAGCTGCTTCACGTGGTTGAGCACGCGCAGGTGGATGCGGTGGATGATCGAATCCGACCACGCCTGCCAGTAGCCCACGGGCCACATGTGGTGGCGATACCACGTCGTGCCTTCCAAGCGGGTGCGGCCGCCCGGCAGCGGCGTGAGCAGGAACTGTCCGCCACTTGAAGCGAGGAACCCGTCGAGGTGCGGCGGATGCACGTTCCTGTAAGGCGTCCACTCCTGCATCGGCGCAGGGTTCTGCGTGACGGAGAACTTGAGCTGCCTCGGCTCGTCCCAGACCTCGATGGGTTCCACGAACGGTCCCGTCGAGAACACGCAATGCCGCACCGCGCCGACGCCGCGGCCTTGAATCTCCGCGCGCATCGGATACGCCACACCGGCGCGAAAGAGAATCTCGGTCGGCGGCGGCAGCTCCGCGAATGACACGACGTGCCGCCACACGCGTTCGGGCGGCGCGTTCACTTCGAGCGAGCTGCGAACCTCGAGCAACGGAGCGGGCGCGTCCTCGAGCCGTTCCGCGCCGAGCGCCAGCGGCACCGCGAGCACCGCGGCGCACATCACGCGCCCGGAGTCGCGTTGCCACGAACTCGCCTGGATTGCATAGCCAATCAACCCGCCGATAAGCGCAAGTCCCGCGGCGAGAGGAGCGGCCATCACAAGGCAGATGACGCCCTCGAAGGCGACGGCAATCACCGCCAGCCCGGCCAGAAAGGCCGAGAGCATCGCCACCAGCAAACACTCGCCGATGGTTCGCCGCTCGCGCACGCCATACACCAGCACCGAGGCGAGGCCCATCACAAACGGCACACCGACGAACAGGCCCCATCCGTATTGCTGCAACGCGCCGGTGCCGAGCGCGATGGCCCCCACCGCCAGCGCCATCGCGACCGCCACGCCGAACGCCGCGCTTCCGAACCGGCCCCGCGGCACGAGCCGCTCGAACCACTGCGGCGCGCGGTGCCCCGGCAATGGCGGCGGCTGAACCGCGCAGCGCGGCAGGATGGTCAACGACGCGAAGAAGAACCACTTGAGAAGCGGTGTCACGAACAGGACGACCATCCATGATGGCCACTTGAGGGACCGCAGCCGCTTGAGCGACAGCACCAGCCCCGCCCATAGGAACGGCAGCGCGATCGCGAGCATCGTGAGCTGCTGCTCGCGCGTTCCGCGCACCAGTTCGAGTGCCGCGGGGCCGGTTGCGCGGAAGTAGTCGAGGATGTTGAACGGCGTGTTGAACCAGGTCGCCAGCACGAACCGGTCAATGTTGAACTTGACCGCGATGAGCAGGGCGCCCCACATCAGATACGCGCCGCGGTCCACTTCGCCGTCCCACCGCCACAAATCGGAAAACCGGGGTTTCATGAGCGTGGCCTTGGATGCAAGTTACACAGCGCGCCACGCAACGCGGGGAAGCGGAATTCGAAGCCTGCTTTCAACAGCTTGCCCGGCAGCACGCGGCGGCTCTTGAGAATCAGCTCCGTCTCCGTGCGCATGAAGAACGCGCCGACCTCGAGCATCCACCGCGTCGCGGGCAGTCCGAACGGCGCGCGGACCAGCTCGCGGAACGCCCGCATCCACTCGTGATTCGGCACCGGATTCGGCGAGCCGAGATTCACCGGCCCGCTCAACTCATCGTGCTCGAGGATGAACTGCAAGGCGCGGCAGAAGTCCGTCTCGTGAATCCACGAAACGAACTGCTCGCCGCTGCCCATCCTCCCGCCGACACCGAGCCGCGCGAGCCGGCACAGCACGGGAAAGACGCTGTTCGCACCGTGCCCCAGCACGAGCGTCGTGCGCAGCGCGAGCTTGCGGGTGTGAGGCAACGTGAACGCGGCCAGCGCCCCTTCCCACGCGTGGATGATCTCAAGCGAGAACGAGTCCTTCGCCTCGGGTGTCGGCGCGAAGTCCGTGCACGACTCATCCCACGCCGGTCCGAGCGTGTGCCGGTAAATCGTGGCCGAACTCGCGTTCATCCACACGCGCGGCGGACGCGCGCATGCGGCGATGGCCTCGCCAATGGCGCGCGTCGGCCTCACCCGCGACTCGATCAACAGCCGCCGGTTCGCGGCGGTGTAGCGGCAGTCCACGCTCTTGCCCGAGAGGTTGATGACGGCGTCCGCTCCTTCGAGTTCACGCGTCCACTCGCCGCGCGTCTCGCCGTCCCACACGACTTCACGCGTGGTGCCGGGGTGTCCCGCGGGTTTGCGGGTGAGCACCACCACTTCCCAGCCGAGCGCGGTGAAATGCTTCGCCAGCGCCTGACCCAGAAACCCGGAGCCGCCCGCAAGAATAAGGCGTTGAAAGCTCATCGCCACAAAGCAGCACCCTCACCACTGCCGACACAACGCAACCGCGTGGACTGCGGTGAGGAACAGCCACAGCGCGGAGAAGATGATATGCACCCTGGTGTTGAGCGCATTTCCCCGCCACAACTCAGGGCGGTAGACGAAGAACTGGCAATAGAGCCGTGCCCCCCAGAAAAGAGTCAAGCCGCCCAGTAATGTCTGCGACAGAGCGCTTCGCGCCATCAAGTCGTCCGCATGAACCAGATCGAGGATGCCGAACCCAGCCAGCACGAGCATCAGGAAGCCCGTGTGAACCCAGAAGACCTGGCGCGTGAACAATCCGACGCGGTGCAGTTCCTCGCGCCATTCCAGCCGGCGGATGAAGGCGAAGTGAGACAGCGCCAGCAGCATTTGCAAGGCACCGGCGAGTTGCAGGCTCACTTTCATGGTTTTTTCCTCCACAACATGACTTTCACAAACGGTGTCATCCGGCGTTCGCTGACCAGTTCCAGTTCTGCCACTCCGGCCAGCCGCCGCCATTCTGCCGAGGGCAGGAAATGCCAGAAACCCGGGCCAAAGGCCACGAAGTTGGCCAGGTCGCGGACGTGCTCCACAAGCAGCACGGTTCCGCCAGGTGCGAGCACCCGGCGAACTTCCCGCAGAAAAGCCTCGCGGCTCGCGGCCCGGCGAAGCTCGTGAGCGGCGAACAGGAGAAAGACCGTGTCGAAGGATTGATCAGTGAACGGCAGTTGGAGCGGGTCCACCCGCATTCCGGGAGCGGCATTCTGTTGCTCCTCCCGCGCCCGCTGGATGCTCGGCTCGCTCATTTCGCCGGCAACGTAAAAGTCTCCGACCTGCCCGCTGCTGGCAGGAAAAAGTTGGGCCAGTGTGGCGAAACTTTCATCCAGTCCGGCATGGAGGTTGAGCCACCGCTTGGGAGCTGCGGGAAGAAAGTCGGGAATCCATGTCCAGCGATACAGAGGCGAACAGTCGTAAATCCAGTGGGAGGCGGCGAGCGACGCCAGCACCCACCACGCGGAAAGCAGTGCCGCAGCCCACGCAACCGCGCGCAACACGGAAGCGCCTTGGGGATTTCTCGCCAGCCACCACAGTGCCACCGCCACGACTGCCACGGACCCAGCGTATTGCGGCCAGTTGTAACGGACGATCTGCAGCGCGCCGTCGAAGCGGCTTCGCGGAACGGGCGATGTCGGCAAGGGGTTCATCTTGCTGGCGGCAGCGGATGCCGGATGCCGCGCTTCCAAGTGTAAGGAATGTCCCGCACATGAAAGGCATTGGCCAGCACAGGGCGCGCGCTGTCAAAAGGAGCATGTTGCAGGAAAGCCAGCTTCTGGACCTCCACCCGGACCGGCATGGGTTTCCAGTTCTGGCGCACGCCCTCGATGGCGATGATCGAATGCGTCTCCGGCTCGTAATCGAATGTGAAGGGCAAGGGGCCGGCAAAGAGCCTTGCCTGGTGCAAGTCCTGGAACGGAGAGCCGGACGGCGGCGTTTCCATCAGCGGATCCAGCCGGGCGTTCACTTGCACGTCCGCCTCGGCTCCGGGCGTTGTGACTTGCACGCGCAAGCTATCCTTTGTTTCAACCACCTCAGCGCGCGCGAGCCGGTAGTGGTAGTGCGTCAGCAAGTTGCCGCCCCAAACCATCCGGCGGTGGTCGGTGTCGCTGCGGAGGATACGCAACCCCCGCAGCAGCCTGCCATCGGCGGTGCGGAACCGGGCGAAAATGCGGTAACCCGTCAGGAAGAAGTCCTGCCCCAGGAAGCGCGGAAAAAAGGCCGGACGAAGGCCTTGTGTTTGCACCATGGCGACCGCCACAAATCCCAACTCGCCGAACGTGTCCAGCACGAGTCCAGGCGGGAGCAGCGGCTCCAACACACTGGCGGGCAGCGCATAGGTCAACACCAGCGAATGGCGAAACCAAGCTGTTACGGGCAGCGGATGGCGTTGAAGCAAGTGGCGCACGGCGAGTCAGGGCAGTTCGCAAAACGGAATAGTGCGATGGTGACGAGCGTGGTTTGTCGAAACGAGGCAAATCCCGCCGAGGCAGTGGTGGTTGCGCGCCACCCACCGATACGCCGCATCGCTGATGGGCTGGAACAGCGGCAGCCCCATCAGCCAGCCCAGCGGCCACAGCCACCAGACCGCACGGAACAACTCCGCCACCGCATCCGCTCCGCCGGTCACGCGGCCAGCGGCCCGGAGAACCTTCATTTCGCCGAGCAGTTCCGCGGGAGGCAGTCCCAGCCGAGACGAAGCGTCGGGTGCTTGGAGCGGTTTCCACACGAAGCCCCGCCTTGCAAACAGCCCGCCGATGCGCCGGACTCCCGCGACACACAGCGGACACGTCGCGTCGTAGAGAATCCAGCCGACCGGGCTCTTGGCGTCTTTGTCTGACATTTCGGCATTCACAGAAAATATGGCGCAAAAAAAAGGGGACGTGCTCAGCCCTCCCCGAGGTTCAGGAGTTTGCGGACTTTGTCGCCCAGCTTGATGAACTTTTCCACGGCGCGGGCGGGCCAGGTGCGGATTTGGGAATACCAAGCGTTGGTCGTCTCGAAGAAACTGGCCAGCTCACGGAGCTTCTGTTCGGTGTATTCGTCGGTTTCCTTGTCCGCCTCCGCGTCGATGATGCATTCGCGCAGCACGGCGAGCGTGGGATCAATCTCGCGCTTCTTCCGCTCGTCCAGCACCACGCGGAACATCTCCCACACGTCCTTCATGCTCTCGAAGTGGTCGCGGCTGTCGCCCATCACATGGACGCGACGGACGATGCCCCAGCCCTGAAGCTCCTTGAGGCTGGTGCTGACGTTGGAGCGGGCGACGTCGAGCGAGGTCGCGATGTCCTCGGCGTGGAGCGGTTTGGGGGACAGGTAGAGCAGCGCGTGGATCTGCGCCACGGTGCGGTTGATGCCCCAGCGCGTGCCCATCTCGCCCCAGTGGAGGACGAACTTCTGCTGGACTGGGCTGAGCTTGCTCATGGCGTCGGTTTATTCTGTCTGGACAGAAATTACTGAATCTATTGCCGTGCGCAAGTGATTTTTTGGGGGTGAACGGGGGCAGACGACAAGGAACGCCGCGAGACGATGAACGCGGGGTTGGTGCGCGATAGAGGGCTCGAACCTCTGACCCCTTCCGTGTCAAGGAAGTGCTCTACCACTGAGCTAACCGCGCGGTGCAACGGGCCGGACCTCACGCCGGGAGCTGCGGCTGGCCGGAACGGCGCGGGTGAAAGTGGTCGTTCCGACCGCCTGCGGCAAGTTCAAAAACAGGCCGCGCACTGGCGCGTTCACAGCGCGACTCGGCGTCCATCGCGGTGCGCCTGCCAACCTCCCCCCGCCGTTGTCGGACCCGGTGCGTTAGGCTGCCGGCCCGAATCATCCGGAGCCAGCCATGTCAGGGGACTTGTTTTCGACTCACCGAAGTCGACGGCCGCCGTCGGCGGTGGCGGCGATGCGCGAGCGCGACTCGATGCCGCCGCACTCGGGCGAGGCGGAGGCGGGGTTGCTCGGGTGCATTCTCTGCGCGCCGGCCGAGTGCATCCCCGTCTGCCTTGAAGCCCTTCACGGCTGCGGCGACGCCTTCTTTGATCCGCGGCACCGGGCGCTCTACGAGCAGCTCGTGGCGATGCACGATGCGCAGCAACCGACGGTCGAGCTCGTGCTTGTGGCCCAATGGCTGCGCGACCGCGAGATGCTCGACGCTGTCGGCGGCATCCAGCAGCTTTCGGCGCTCCGCGAGGACACGCCGTCGCCGGCGAACCTGAAGTTCTTCCTCGACGTCGTCCGCGAGAAGCACCTGCTCCGGCTTGTGCTGCACACGTGTGACCGGTTGTCCGCGCGTGTGGCCGACGCGCACGCGGACGTGGGGGCGTTCCTCGACAACGTGGAGAAGGAGTTCGTTGCGCTGAGCCACGCGCGGACGGCACATTCCACCAAGCCGTTCTCGGCCATCGCGCATGCGGCGCTTCGGGAGCTGGAGGAAGCGCACGCCCGCGGCGGCGCCCTCTCGGGGCTATCGACCGGGCTGCCGGTGCTGGACCGCATGACGGACGGCTGGCACGGCGGGGAGATGATCGTCATCGCCGCGCGGCCGAGCATGGGCAAGACGTCGCTGGCGATGAACATCGCGGAGCACGCTGCGATGGTCGAGGCGTCGCCGGTGGGCGTGTTCAGCCTCGAGATGAGCGCGGTGTCGCTGCTCAAGCGGATGCTCTGCTCGCAGGCGAAAGTGAACCTGCGCTCCATCGGTGGGGGTGGATTCCTGACCGAAAACGAATTGAGACGATTGCACGCAGCCAGCACCGCCATCAGCGGGGCGAACCTCTTCCTCGACGATTCCTCGGGGCTGACGGTGATGGAGCTTCGCGCCAAGGCCCGGCGCATGGTGCAGCAGCACGGTGTCCGGCTGCTCGTGATTGACTACCTTCAGTTGCTTCGGAGCGACAACGCGCGCGCCGAGAACCGGCAGCAGGAAATCGCCGACATTTCAAACGGCATCAAATCGCTCGCCAAGGAACTCGACATTCCCGTGCTGGTGTTGAGCCAGCTCAACCGCGACCTCGACCGCGAGAAGCGCAGGCCGCGCCTGTCCGACCTGCGCGAATCCGGCGCCATCGAGCAGGATGCGGACTTGGTGGCCATCCTGCATCGCGCCCAGGAAAAGGACGACGCGCCCGTGGTGGAAAACCCGATGCTGCCCGTGCCGGTGAACCTGCTCGTGGCGAAGCATCGCAATGGGCCGACGGGCGACGTGCCGCTGCTGTTCTACAAGGCGTTCACGCGGTTCGAGCCGGCGCCGGCGGTGGAACCGGACGATGTGCCTCGCAAGGCGGGCAACGGGGCGGGTGTGCGCCGAGCCGCTACCGCAGTGTAGGGTTCGTTGGCACCGCCACCCGGGAATCACGCTGGCGAGCCCGGCTAGGGAAACGCTGATTTACACACGAACCCCGACTCGAATTGAACTCGACACGCCAACCATAGCACGCATGGTGCCACTGAAATTCAAGCGCCGGACCAGCTTCTCGGCTACGAATCAAGTGAAAGCTCACCTACATCAAACTCAACACCCAAACGCCTTGCCCACCTCGTGGCGCTGTCTCGGTCAACCAGGGGCGTTGTCGGAGGCTCTTTCACTCTCAACGCCCGGTTCGCCTTCGGTCATGGATGCGACTGCCCCAGCTATGTCGCCTGACCTTTGCTACGCTCGGCACTGCGGGTCAAGGCTGGTTGGCGTCCCACGCCGGCCTATTGAGGCTTGTTGGCGGGCTTCGTCTCCAACCATTCCACCAAGGAGTGAATCTGCTCCTCCGTCAACGGCCCGCCTTCCTTGACCGCAAACGCTGGCATGAGCGTGTCCGGCTTGCCGTGCGCGATCCATTGCAGCCAGTAATCGCGCGGCGTTGGTCTGTTGAGCGCCTTCAAAGTCCGGCACCATGCTCGCGCGATGCTGCGCCTCATGGCAAACCCCGCAAGCCGCCGCGTAGAGTTCCCGGCCCATCTTCCCCCCTGGCTGGCTCGGCATGGCACTTGACGCACTCACCCTTGAACACCGCCTGCCGGTCCACCTTGGCCGCTTCCAAGCTCTTCGCGCGCTCGGCGGCCGTCAGCGGTTCCAAGATGGTCATCTGGTAAGTCGCCACGCGCAGGCCCAAGCTCGTCTGCAAGAGCAGCGTCTTCACGAGCACGCCGCGCTTGCCCCGCACATCCGTCACCACGTCCACCTTGCCCGATTCGCCCGGCTTCATCGTCCACGGCTTGGCCGGCAACCGCACCACGCTGCACCCGCACGAAGTGGTGGCATCGTGAATCGTCACCGCAGCCGTCGAGACGTTTGTGACCATGTAAGACACGAGCACATTGGTATCCCCAGCCCGTGCCGTGGTTTCCTTGGAGAGCGAGTCGAAGGCAAGGGTAAGAGCCGCCTGCTGCGCCGATACTGGCCCGCAGAACATCCTCAGCAGGCAGGCTGCGAGAAGCAGACACGGGAATCGGAAGCCCTTCATCGCGCGATGGAGCCTAACAACGGACCATCCGCATGACGATTCTTTTCCAATCGAAGTGCTCACGCACCGGCCGCAATCATCTGGACTCTGCTGGTGGATTGCACATTGCGAGCCGTTACCAAACTCCAACAGCTCGAGGGATCGCAAGCCTCGCGGCAATCAAGGCCAGCAAGTCGGCATCTGGACAGGACAAGTCGTGATCGCACTTCTGGACGGTGTCTTTCGTCACGTGTGCTTGTGCGGCCAGTTCCTTCATGCGCCAGCCGTTTTGCGACGAGGGCGGCGTTGGGTTCGCAACCCTCAGAGCGGAAATCCCAAACAGTCTGCCAAATCGTGGAGCTGTTTGCTGGCAGGCTGGCTTTTGCCACACTCCCAAGATCGAATCAGGGCCGATGCAATACCCATTTTTGCCGCCAAATCACCGGGTCTCAATTTTTGCTCCCGTCGTTTGACGTAAATCCAATCGCCAAGTGATTGAATGTTCTCCGGCAACGGTTTAGCGTGACGGTGTCTTCTCAGTTTATGGCTGAATTGTATGCGAATCTGCCGTTGTGCAATACCCAGCAGGGCTACTCTCCCGCTGGGAGAGGGAGGCGCTTCGGACGGTGCTGGCGATTCGGGACGGCGTGCCTGCACTCACCGCGTTCGAATCCACCGAGGGACGGGCGATGATTCCCCTTGTCCCTCGGAGGGAGAGGGCCGGGGTGAGGGTGAGAACATGCGAAGTTCATTGGGCTGCGAATCCACCTGCTCCCGTTGTCCTGCAAGAAACTGCGATGCGCCAGGTGTTCGACACGGGACGTTGGAAGTTGGAAGTTCTCCGCGCTGCGCCTACTGTCCGCCGCGAATGGCAGACGAACGATTCACCAGCGGACCGTGGACCGGTTTCTACAATTACCGGGCTGGCGGCGCGCGCCATCGCATGGACCTGCATCTCGGTTTCTCGGGCGGCATCGTCAGCGGCGACGGCGTGGATGACGTGGGCTCATTCGGCGTTCACGGGCGCTACGACCCCGGCTCGGGCGAATGCACTTGGACCAAGTCCTACCTCGGCGCGCACAGCGTCTTCTACCGCGGCTTCGCCGAGGGCAAGGGCATCTGGGGCACGTGGGAAATCCCGGCCGGCTCGCGCGGCGGATTTCACATCTGGCCGCGCGGGAGCGAGGCTGGGCTGGGCGCGGCGGAGAAAGCGGCTGCAAAGCGAACCGCGAGGATTTCAATTCCGCCCGACCTCGTCGTTCTGCCCAAGCCCTGAACGCCCGAAACCAAACCGAACCGAGCGCATGGACTCCGCCATCCGCGACAAGGTCGTCCTCATCACCGGCGCGTCCGGTGCCATCGGCTCGGCCATCGCGCGGGCGTTCGCCGGCGAGGGTGCCAAGCTGGTGCTGCACTACAACACACGGCGCGCGGCCGCGCGCACGCAGCGTCACGCGCGCACATTCACGAGAGTTTTCACGGCGCGGTTGCCGGAGGTCATCGCCTTGAGCAACGCGGGCAGTTCGCCGAGGTTGCACGCGCCGTCCACGAAGTCCTCCGCGCGAATCACGCCGGCCTCGATGAACTCGAGCGCGCGGCGGATGGTGCGCGGCGTGTGGTGGAAGCTCGCCTTAAGCGTGAGGCTCGAATAGTGCAGCAGCCCCGTGTCGAGCGACACGCTCGTGCCGGCGGGACAGCCGCCGAAAAAGTTCACCAAACCGCCCTTGCGCACAAGCCGGGTGGTGGATTCCCACACCTCCGGCTTGCCGACGGCTTCGAACACGACATCAAAACCGCCCGCCGCGACGTGCTCCCCGAGTGCGGCTTCGAGTGGCCGGTCTCCACCGACGTCCACGGCGGTTGCGCCAAGTCGCGCCGCTGTGGCGAGGCGCTTCTCGCCACGGCCGGCAGCGGTCACGTCGCAGCCGAGGTGCTTCGCGAGCGCGACGAACATCAGCCCGATGGGCCCCGCGCCGATGACCAGCACGCGTTGTCCGGCGCGGAGCTGGCAATCCTCAACGCCGAGCACGACGCACGCGAGCGGCTCCGTGAGCGCCGCATCACAGAAGCTCGTCGTCGCCCGCAGCCGCAGGAGGTTTTTCTCTGCCAACCGCGTGGGAATCACGATGGACTCCGCATACGCGCCATTGAGGAAGTGCAGGTCATCGCACAGCGCCTCCTGCCCCTCGCGGCACCACCGGCATGCACCGCACGGCGCGGAATTCGCGACCACGACCCGGTCGCCGACAGTCCAACCGCCACTCCGCACTTCCGTGATCACCCCCGCCATCTCGTGACCGAAAACCGCCGGCGGGCGGATCATCTTGGCGTGGTAGCCGCGCTTGAAGACCTTGAGGTCGGTGCCGCAGGTGAGCGCGGCCTCGATGCCGAGCCGCACTTCGCCGGGCGCGAGGGGACGCTCGGCCACGGCTTCGACTCGGACATCTTCCTTCCCATACAACACGGCGGCGCGCACGCGCGGAGTGTGCAACATCGGCCTTGCCTCGCAACGGCTTTCTCGCCCACGGTTCGCGCGCGCGCTGCATGGATTTCCTCAAGCAACTGCTCGACATCGTCCTGCACCTGAACCGACACCTCGAAACGCTGGTGGCGGGTTACGGCCCGTGGATTTACGCGATCCTGTTCCTAATCGTATTCTGCGAGACGGGGCTGGTGGTGACGCCGTTCCTGCCGGGCGACTCGCTGCTGTTTGCGGTCGGCGCGCTCGCCGCAGGCGGGAAGATGGACGTGTGGCTCGTGAGTTTCCTGCTCATCGCGGCGGCGATTCTGGGCGACACGGTGAACTACGCGGTGGGCAAGTTTGCGGGCGAACGGTTGCAGCGGCGCTTCCCGCGGCTCATCAAACCCGAGCACCTCGAACGCACACACTCGTTCTTCGAGCGCTACGGCGGCAAAACGATCATCCTCGCGCGCTTCGTGCCGATTGTGCGCACGTTCGCGCCGTTCGTCGCGGGCGCAGGGCGCATGACCTACGCGCGCTTCATGATGTTCAACGTGACGGGGGGCGTGCTGTGGATCGCGCTCCTCGTGCCCGCCGGTTACTTCTTTGGCACGCTGCCGTGGGTGAAGGAGAATTTTTCCTCGGTCATCCTCGCGATCATCATCATTTCCATCCTGCCGGGCGTGTTCGAGTTCCTGCGCGAGCGGCAGCGGATGAAGGCGGAGCGCAAGGGCGAGTAGAAGCCGCCGATGGAGGATGCGGGAGCGGCGGTTGACCGCACCCGCATCGGACACTAACGTGCGCCACGATGATTGACCTGACCGAAGTCCAACCGCTGAAGGCCGCGGACCTCGCCGTGCGCCAGCCGATGCCGCGCGCGCAGTTCAGCCCGCTCGCGGACGAAATCTTCGCGCTCAAGAAACAGCTCAACGCGGTCATCCTCGCGCACAATTACCAGGTGCCGGAGATTCAGGACGTGGCGGATTTCGTGGGCGACTCGCTCGGGCTTTCGCAGCAGGCGGCTGCGACCACGGCCGATGTCATTGTGTTCTGTGGCGTGCATTTCATGGCCGAGACGGCGAAGATTTTGAACCCCGGCAAGGTCGTCGTGCTGCCGGACAAGGACGCGGGTTGCTCGCTCGAGGAGAGCTGTCCCGCGCCGGAGCTGGCGAAGCTTCGAGCGACAAACCCGAACTTCTACACCATCGCCTACGTCAACTGCTCCGCGGCGGTGAAGGCGCTCAGCGACTGCATCTGCACCAGCGGCAACGCGGTCAAGATCGTCAACGCCGCGCCGAAGGACCGCGACCTGCTCTTCGTGCCCGACGAAAACCTTGGCGCGTGGGTGATGGAGCAGACGGGCCGGCCGATGACGTTGTGGCGCGGCAACTGTTACGCGCACGTGGAGTTCCGGCGCGACCAGGTGCTGCGCGCGCGCGCAGCGTGGCCGGACGCGAAAGTCGTCGTGCATCCCGAGAGCCTGCGCGAAGTGCGCGACATGGCGGACGCCGTGTGCTCGACCGAGAAGATGATCACGTGGTGCAAGCAAAGCCCGGCAAGGCGCTTCGTCATCGTCACCGAGTCGGGCATCATCCATCGCATGAAGAAGGAGTGCCCGGACAAGGAGTTCTTCTGCGCGCCCGTCTTCGACGTGATGCGCCTGCCGACCGACAACTGCCGTTGCAGCGAGTGCCGCTACATGAAGATGAACACGCTCGCCAAAGTCCGCGACTGCATGAAGAACCTCGCACCGCGGCTCGAACTGCCGGTGGACATCCTCGCGCGAGCCCGCGCGCCCATCGAGCGGATGCTGGAGATTTCAGCGAGGGCGTGACGACACGACCCGCTCCAGCGCACCGACGGTGAAGATGAGCGGATAGAGCCGCTCGAAATACCACAGCTTCGCGAAGTAGAATCCGATCGGCGACGGCTGAGTCCACGAGCCATCCTCGACTCGCGCCACCAGCCAGTCCAGGCCGCGTTTGACTGCGGGCGAGTGCGCCGGGAAAGCCGCAAGCGCTTCGATGGAAAGCGCGGTTTCTTCCACCGAAGCCGGACCGCCACGCAAGCCGCTCCAGCTTCCGTCCTCGTTTTGAATCGAAGCGAGCCACTGCGCACCGCGCTCGCGGAGCTCTGCGATACCGGGAAACCCCGACACATCGAGCGACTCCAGTCCGCGCAGCACACGGGCCGTGCCGTAGGTTGGATTCTCGTCGTCATGCGCGTGCTGGTTGCCGAACCACAAGGGCAGCCACGAGCCATCGGCGCGTTGCGTGCGCTGCAAGTAGTCCACGGCACGGTCCATTGCGCGAGTCATTCGCGCGGCGAGCGACGGAGAAAGCGGAGTGCTCCACGCAGCCCAAGCCCGCAGAGCGTGCGCGGTGAGGTCGGGGCTGCTGCGGTCGAACGGCAGGTTCGTCCAGCCACGGCAAAAGGTGGGAATGCCGCCGTCGGAATTCTGCAAATCCAGAAGCCACTTCACGCCGAGTTCCACGGCAGCGAGAGTCCGCTGATCGCAAGCTCGGAGATGGTGCAGAGCGAGCAGCGCGCCCGCGGTGTCGTCAGCATCGGGCACTCCACCGGGTAAATCAGTCCAAGCCCAACCCCCGGGAGCGGCGTGTGTGTAGGGATGCTCGACGCGGTATTGCTGGGTGAGAAGCCAGCTTGCGATGTGCTCGCGCTCGGCTTGGTTGAGCACAAGCTCGCCGCCTTCCGCCAGTGCGTTCACGGAGAGGGTCGTAACCCATGTGGCGAGGTTCGTGTCAATCGGCCAGCTCCCGTCCGGACGCGCCGAGGCGACCAGGAACGCGACGCCTTTGCGCGAGACGGGATGGTTCGCGCGACCGCTGCCCGCGAGGCTCATCGTGACGAAGCTCGTGAGCGGAGTGGCTTCGAGGAAGCCGCCGCGCGACGGCTGAATGTCCGCGAGCTTGCGAAGCGTTCGCTCGACACACTTGTCGCGAAGCCACCGGGTGAGCGGGTTGCGCGGGGGCAGGTGATGATGCCGCGCCTGACCGATGGCGATGAGCGCGGGCAGCGCGTAGCTCACGACCGGAAGGCGCAGCGCGGCGAAGAGTTGGTGAGGCGCGGCGGCGAGTTCGAATGGCAACGGAATGACATCGCGCCATGCCTTTGCGCCGTCGTCAAGCCGGCCTGCGAGGGCGCACATCGTCAGAATGGGCACCGAAAAAGTGCGGTCCTTGCCGTAGCGCGCGATGATGGCGGCTGTCAGGCGCTCAACGTCCAGCGAAACTCCGCCGCTGTGTTGTGCGAGCCATGACTTCGCGCGATGAACGGCTTCGCTGTGGCGTGCCTCTTCTCCCGGCAACACCGCGAACGCCGCCCAGCACAACGCCGTCGTGCTGATGTTGCTGACACTGCGCACAGTGTCGCCCCAGCCGCCGTCGGGGTTCTGGTGTTCGGCGAGCCAGTCGAGCCCGCGGGTGAGAAGCCGCATGGGAACGTGCATTTCGGAGCGGCACTCGCGTCGCACAAGTGCGAGCGCCGTCACTGCCGTGGCGGTGGACAGTGCGCTGCTGGAGAGTTCACCGGCCCAATGGCCCGCCGATGCACGGGCGTCGAGCAAGGACTGACGCGCGATGCCGAGCGTGTCCCGCAGTCGTGAAGGTTTAACGGCGGGCATGCTCCGTAGTTTTCACGATTGCGCCGTGGAAGTGACTTTGGTTTCTTCGCGCGCGACGCGAAGCACCAGACCAAGCCAAATGAGTTCCATCTACGACCGTGCTGATGCGAAGGCCCGCTATTCCGGAAAGTCCAACAAGCGATGGCAGAGTTTCATCTGCAGCGTGCCCGGGGCGCAGGCGGTGTCCGTCTGCGGCGGTTTCAACAACTGGGATCCGGCAGCCAACCCGATGGAACAGCAGCCGGATGGAAACTGGACGGCCATGGTGGAGCTGACGCACGGCCACCATCTTTACGTGTTCGTGATTGATGGCAAGCCGGTGCTCGACCCGCGGGCGCAGGGCGTCGGGCGCAACGAGAAGGGTGAGCGCGTTTCGCTGGTGCTCATCAGCTGACGATTCCCGGCCACTGAACGCGATGAATCGGGCATGGAAGATGCCGGCGCGCGAGCGGTTACCGTAGCGCCCGTCAACAAGACAAGAAGGCCTGACGCCTTGCGGCATCAGGCCTTTTGAAGCGTCCGTCAACTACGCTCAGATCGTGTGACCGGAAATGTTGCAGGTCGGGTTGTTGCCGACCGTGGCGCCTGCGGTGTATGCTCCGCCCCCTGGGCACGCGGGCAACACGGAACCCTTCAGGAACGCGAGGAGCGTCGCGTCCGTCAGTGCGTAGGTGTCAGCGGAGGTCTTCTTGTATTCGAGCGCCCACTGCTCCACCGAGCCTCCAATCTGCCTGAGGTTCGCGATGCAGGCCTTCTGCTGGGCCGAGGTGCGGGCCTTCACGAAGTTCGGGATCGCGATGGCGGCCAGGAGGCCGATGATGGCGACCACGATCATGATTTCCACGAGCGTGAACCCCGAGCACTGGTTGCGGATGTTGGTCTTCATGGTTTTTGCCTTTCTCTGCTCGCGGCCCGTGAACTGGCGAAAGGCGGGTTCATGATGAGTTCGGTCTCGTCCACGGTCATTGCCCTTCGCCAACCGCTTGGCGGACGATAAGCAGTCACGGTGCCAAGGTCAAAAAAATTCAAAGAGGCAAAAGGTGAGTCTGCGACATGGAAGACCCGTGCGGTCACACCCTCGCCAAGATCATGAAACTGACGCCAGAGCGACTGGGCTCATCGCACATCGAAGAAACCCGGCTGGAACCATCGCGGAAATGCGAAGGGAATCGAATGGTCAAACGGTTGCCGGGGACAACCGCCCGGTCTCGTCCACGAGCGTGGTCAGGCGAGCTTGAGCAGCACTTCCGCAATCTGGACTGCATTGAGCGCGGCTCCCTTGAGCAACTGGTCACCGACCACCCAGAAGCACAGCCCATTCTCGAGCGCGCAATCCGACCGGAGCCGACCCACCTGGCAGTTATCGCGCCCGGCGACGTGCAAGGGCATCGGGTAGACGCGGTTCGCAGGTTCGTCCACGACATCCAACCCGGGCGCCTTCGCCAGCGCGGCGCGGGCGGACTGCACGGAAACCGGACGTTCGAATTCGGCGCTGACCGCGACCGAATGTGCCCGGAAGACCGGCACTCGAACGCATGTGACGCTCGCGCGAAACGCCGGGTGATGCATGATCTTCCTGCCCTCGGTCTCCATCTTCATCTCTTCCTTCGTGTAGCCGGAGTCGAGGAAGGAATCCACTTGGGGCAGCACGTTGAATGCAATCTGATGCGGATACACGTCCACGGTAGCGGGCTTGCCTGCGACGACTTCCCGCACCTGCCGGTCGAGTTCCTCAATGGCCCGCGCCCCAGTTCCAGACACCGCCTGATAACTCGACGCAAAGATGCGGCGGACGCCGAAGGCCTTGTGGAGCGGATAGAGCGCCATCAATGTGATGGCCGTCGTGCAATTCGGATTGGCGATGATGCCCTTGTGAAGCCTGACATCGTCCGCGTTGATCTCGGGCACCACGAGCGGCACGGATGGGTCCATTCGAAAAGCGCTTGAGTTGTCCACCACCACGCAACCCGCGCGCACTGCAATCGGTGCAAACTCTTTCGAGATGCTGCCGCCCGCGCTGAACAGCGCCAGATCCACGCTGGTGAATGAGTCGCGGGTCAACTCGGCGACGGCCACGTCCTCGTCGCGAAACTTGAGTTTTTTCCCCGCCGATCTTCCCGAAGCGAGAAGCGTCAGCTGGCCGACGGGGAAACGCCGCCGCTCCAGCGTTCGAATCATCTCAATGCCAACGGCGCCCGTCGCGCCAACCACAGCCATATGCGGATCATGCTTCATCGCAACCCAGTCAAAAGGCGCGGCACTATATCGGCGGAATGTGACCTGTCAAACCTCCCGGTGGCCGTGACAATCAGTGATACTCCTGCACCGTCCGCACGGCGTAGCCGCTCTGCTTGAGCGCCGCGATGCCGTGGGCCGCCGCCTTCGCCCCGCTGATGGTGGTCATGATCGGCGTGTTCGTATAAACCGCCGTGGTGCGGATTTTCACCTCGTCGGCGCGGGGCGTGGCGCCGCTCGGAGTGTTGATGACGAGCTGGATCTCCCGATTCTTGAGATAGTCCAGGGCGTTGGGCCGGCCTTCGCTCAACTTGAAGACGCGCCGCACCGGCAGCCCGGCCCGCTCCAGCACGGCAGCGGTGCCGGTGGTGGCGAGCAGCTCAAAGCCAAGGTCGGCGAACAGCCGGCCCACCGCGGGCAGCTCCTCCTTGTGCGCGTCGCTCACGCTGAGGAAAACGCGGCCGGTCATCGGCAGCGGCGCGTTGGCCGCCATCTGCGATTTGGCGTAGGCGATGCCGAGGTCGGCGTCCAGGCCCATCACCTCGCCGGTCGAGCGCATCTCCGGCGAAAGCAGGATGTCCTGGCCGACGAACTTGTTGAAGGGAAAGACCGATTCCTTCACCGCCCAATACTTCGGCCACACCTCGGCGGTGAAGCCGAGTTCCTTCAGCGTCTTCCCGGCCATGACCTTCGCCGCGAGCTTGGCCAGCGGGAAGCCGATGGCCTTGCTGACGAACGGCACGGTGCGCGAGGCGCGCGGGTTCACTTCCAGGCAATACACGGCGTCGCCCTTCACCGCGTATTGCACGTTCATCAGGCCGATGACCTTCAGCTCACGCGCCATCTGATGCGTGTAATCGCGGATGATGGCGATGACCGCGGGGGAAAGCGTGTGCGGCGGCAGCACCATCGCCGCGTCGCCTGAATGGACGCCGGCAAACTCGATGTGCTCCAGCACCCCGCCGATGACGATGGTGCCCTCGGCCGGATCGGCGAACTGCCCCACGTCCGCGATGCAGTCCACGTCCACCTCGGTCGCATCCTCGAGGAACTTGTCCACCAGCACCGGCCGTTCCGGCGAGGCCTCGACGGCAAACCTCATGTAATGGGACAGCTCGGCATCGGAATACACGATCTGCATCGCCCGCCCGCCGAGCACGAAACTCGGGCGGACCAGCACGGGATAGCCGAGCTGCTTCGCGGCGGCGAGCGCCTCGGCCTCGTTCGTCGCGAGGCCATTGGGCGGCTGCGGGATGTTCAGCTTGCGCAGCATCGCCGCGAAAAGCTTGCGGTCCTCGGCGATCTCGATGCTCTGGGGCGAGGTGCCGATGATGTTCACGCCGTTCTTCTGGAGCGCGAGGGCGAGGTTCAGCGGCGTCTGCCCGCCGAACTGCGCGATGGCGCCCCAGCATTGCTCGCGCTCGTAGATGTGCAGCACGTCCTCCAGCGTGAGCGGCTCGAAGAAGAGCTTGTCGCTCGTGTCGTAGTCGGTGGAGACGGTCTCGGGATTCGAGTTCACCATCAGCGTCTCGAAGCCGTCCTCCTTGAGCGCGAAGGCCGCGTGGACGCAGCAGTAGTCGAACTCGATGCCCTGCCCGATGCGGTTCGGGCCGCCGCCGAGAATCATCACCTTCTTCGTGGCGGAGGGCTGCACCTCGTCGTCACCGCGGTCGTAGGTCGAGTAGTAATAAGGCGTGTAGGCCTCGAACTCGGCGGCGCAGGTGTCCACCAGCCGGTAGCTCGGGACGAGGCCCAGCTGTTTGCGCCGGCGACGCACCGCGTCCTCCGTCTGGCCGGTGAGGTGGGCGATCTGCCGGTCGGAAAATCCGAGGGACTTGGCGTGGGCGAGTTGTTCGGGCGTCATGCAGCCGGATGGCGGATTAAAGTCGCGGCGAAGTAAGCCTGACCCGGATGAGGCTGGCAAGCCTGCGGACAGCAGCTTGCCGAAGGCGAGCGCATCTGGCACGCCGGGACGGGCGCATCTCACTTTCTTGCAAGCGACTCAGGCGTCGGAAACTGACAGAAAGGAGGAGGCAGAAAAAAACCGGGGGTCTGAGCCCATGTCAGGACTCATGAGGTTGGCAAAATGAATGGGGACAAATGAATGCGCGGCCAAAGGAGTGGATGCGCCCTCCTTCGTTCACCTGCCGTCCGTGCTGCGCCGTGTGCCAGTCCTTCGTTTTGCCCGCTTCGTTCTGTCAGTTCGTCCGTCCTTCCCTCCGTGCCGCAAGAAACTGAGATGCGCTCCGCCGGGACTTGCCGTCGAGAAAGTCATTGACACCATTTTCACTGTCGGCCACCGTCCCGCGCGAACTGACCGCCCGATTCCCTCTGCTCTGCAGGTTCTGAGCGGAACAAATCCCAGGCAAGATTCAGCATCGGTTTGAACATTCGTGCCGTTGGCCCGTCCAACAGGCCGTTCGCCGCTCAAGCCCCGGCTGTCTTACCCTGCCGTCGTTGCAGTTGATTATCCTATGCCACGAATTGCCAAACCGAAGAGACTCAAGCCCGCCGATGGCACCCCGCCGGGTGCGGTTGCCGCGCCCGCGCTGGATCCGGTCGCGGCCGGGTCCGAACCGATGTTCCCGCCCGACGAACCCCGTGCGGCTGCGTCCGCGCCAGTTGAAGCTCCCTCTGCGAGCGAGGCACCCCAGCCGGTTCGCGAGCCGCGCCCGCAGCCCAAGCCGCAGCGCCCACCGCAGCAGACTGCTCCGAACGAGGAGACAAACGGTGAGCGGGCGCAAGTTCCCACCGGACCCGCTCTCGACATCTCCAAGCTGCAGGCGATGCCAGTGGCCGAGCTCAACAAGAGCGCCAAAGAGATGGGCATCGAGAACTTCGGCACGATGCGCAAGCAGGAGGTCATCTTCGCCATCCTCAAGAAGAATGCCGAACGCGCGGGAGGACTGTTCGCCGAGGGAGTGCTGGAAATCCTGCCCGAGGGCTTCGGCTTCCTGCGTTCGCAGGCGTTCAACTACCTGCCGTGTCCGGAGGACGTTTACGTTTCACCATCGCAAATCCGCCGGTTCGACCTGCAAACAGGCGACCTTGTCGCAGGCCACATCCGGCCTCCGAAGGAAAAGGAAAAGTTCTTTGCGCTGCTCAAGGTCGAGGCCGTCAATCATCTCGACCCAGACAAGGCGAAGGAGAAGACGCACTTCGACAACCTCACGCCGCTGTTCCCGAACAAGCGGTTCATCCTCGAAACGGCTCCGGAGGAACTCTCGACCCGCGTGCTCGACCTGGTGTGCCCCATCGGCAAGGGCTCTCGCGGTGTCATCGTCGCGCCTCCGCGCACCGGCAAGACCGTGCTGCTGCAAAAGCTCGCCAACGCGCTCATCAAGAACAATCCGGAGGCCTATCTCATCATCCTGCTGATTGACGAGCGCCCCGAGGAAGTCACCGACATGGAGCGCTCGTGCCGTCCCGCCGAGGTCATTGCCTCGACGTTCGACGAGCCGCCCGAGCGCCATGTGCAGGTCGCCGAGATGGTCATCGAGAAAGCCCGCCGGATGGTCGAGCACAAGAAGGACGTCGTCATTCTGCTCGACTCCATCACGCGCCTCGCCCGTGCCTACAACACCGTGCAGCCGCACTCGGGCAAAATCCTCTCCGGCGGCGTGGACGCCAACGCGCTCCACAAGCCCAAGCGGTTTTTCGGCGCCGCGCGCAACATCGAGGAAGGCGGCTCGCTCACCATCATGGCCACGGCGCTCATTGACACCGGCAGCCGTATGGATGAGGTGATTTTTGAGGAGTTCAAGGGCACGGGCAACATGGAGATCCACCTCGACCGGCACCTTGTGGATCGGCGCATTTTCCCGTCCATCAACATCGAGCTTTCCGGCACGCGCAAGGAGGAGTTGCTCTACCACCCGCAGGAATACCAGAAGGTCGTGCTGCTCCGTCGCGCGCTCACCGGCGTGCCACCCGTCGAGGCGATGGAACTGCTGCTCGGCAAGCTCAAGAAAACCAGGAGCAACATCGAGTTCCTGCTCGGCATGAACCTCGGCTAGGCGCGCGGAGATACTGCTTCGCGGGTTGCGGCTGTCCATGAACGTCCCGCCCAAGACCAAGGTCGTTGGCAGACGGCGTAATCCCGTCACACCGGAGGAGTGCCTTCGCCGTGCCCACGTCTTGCAGCAACAGGCAGAGCGCTTGAACCCGTTCGCACGCCCGCGAGGTTTTGTGTTCAAGGCGCGGACGCGTGAGGAATACGACGATTGGAGGAAGCGCCAGTCCAACCCACGCCTGTGGTAGCCGATTTGGAATGACCCCACCGAATCCCATCGTGCGAGTGTGTTCGCTGCTGAACCAGCACGGGGCGCGCTACTTCGTCGTGGGCGCGCAGGCGTGCATCCTTCACGGGTTGATCCGCACGACGGAGGATGTGGACATCCTCATCCAAGCCACGGAGGACAACGCCCGCCGGGTCATTGCCGCGCTTGCGGAACTCGAGGATCACGCCGCCGCAGAACTCACACCGCGCGACCTGTTGGAAAAGGTCGTGGTGAAGGTCGCCGACGAGGTCGAGGTGGATGTCAGCACGCACGCGAGGAAGGTCGGTTACGAGGACGCCACCGGCACCGCGCTCAGCACGCAATTGGACAGCGTCACGATCCCCTATCTGGATTTGGACACGTTGATCGCCAGCAAGGAAACCTATCGGGAGCAGGACCGGGTTGATGTGGCGCGGCTGCGCAAGTTGAAGCGGTTGCGCGGTCAGTCGAACTGACGGCACGCTCGGCCCACATGAACTGCTTCGTCACCGGTGCCACGGGCTTCATCGGCGCGAACCTCGTCCACGAACTCCTCGCGCGCGGCCATCGTGTGCGCGCTCTCGTGCGCGAATCGGGCGACTTGCGCGGGCTTGCCGGCGCGGACTTCGAGCGTGCCGACGCGCCGCTCAACGACCGGGCGAAACTCGCCGCCGCGATGCGCGGGTGCGACTGGTGCTTCCACGTCGCCGCGAGCTACCACCTCTGGCTTCCCGATTACGAGCCGATGTTCGTCGCAAACGTGGACGGCACGCGCGCTGTGCTTCAAGCCGCGTGGGAATCCGGTTGCTCGCGCATCGTTTACACGAGCACCGTCGGCTGCATCGGCCTGCCGCGCGAAGTGAGCGGCGTCGTCACTCCCACCGACGAATCCACGCCCGTCTCCGAGGCGCAAATGAGCAATCCCTACAAGCTCTCGAAATGGCGCGCCGAGGTCGTCGCCCGCGAGTTGGCTGCAAAGGGCGCGCCGGTCGTCATCGTGAATCCCAGCGCGCCGGTCGGCCCGCGCGACGTCAAGCCCACGCCCACCGGCAAGGTCATCGTGGACTTCCTCAACCGCGCGATGCCGGCGTATCTCGACACGGGACTCAACTGGGCCCACGTCCGCGACGTCGCCATCGGCCACATCCTCGCCGCGGAGCGCGGCCGCATCGGTGAGTGTTACATCCTTGGCAACGCGGACGGGAACTGGACGATGAAGGAGGCGTTTGCCGTGCTCGAGGAACTCACCGGAGTGCGGGCGCCGCGGCTGCGCATCCCGCACTTCATTGCACTCGCGGCGGCGCATGTGGACGAGGCGCTCGCGAAGTTCACTGGCAAACCGCCGAAAGCCCCGCTCGCGGGCGTGCGCATGGCGCGATACAAGATGTTCTTCAACCCGGCGAAGGCCATCCGCGAACTCGGCCTGCCGCAGACGCCACCGCGAGAGGCGTTGCGCGACGCCGTGGAGTGGTTCCGCGCGAACGGGTTTGTCGCGCGCTAGAGTGCGCCGCGGTCGAGCGCCTCGAGCACCCCTGGGTCGCGCACGTCCACCCAGCGGCCGATGATTTCGAGGCCCGCGACCGGGTGCCGCCCGTGCACCATCGCGCTGATGGCGTCGGTGATTTCGTATTCACCGCGCGGCGATTTTTCCAACTTGGCGGTGAATTCGAACAGCGTGGGCCTGAAGATGTAAACGCCCGCGTTATACCACGCGGTCTGCCCGGGCTTGAGCCAGCCTTCGGACTTCAACCGCTCGATTTGCTCCGGTGTCGGCTTCTCGACGATGCGTCGCAGGCAGAACTTCTCGTCGAAGAACACGAGCCCGCCCTGCGTCACGTCCTCGCTGCCGGTGACGGTCATCAACCCCGAGAAGAACGCCTCGCCCCATCGTTGCACCATGCGGATGTAGGTTTCGGGCTTCACGAGGATGTCGCCGTAGGTGAGGATGAACGTGTCCTCACCGACGAAGTTCCGCGCCAGTTCGGGCGCCTTGCCAGTGCCGTTCTGCACTTCCTGGCGCACGTGGGTGATGCTCACGTCCCACCGCGAGCCGTCGCCGAAGTAGCCCTCGATCACCTCCGCGCGCCAGCCGGTAATGATGCAGAACTCGCGCACACCCGCCGCGGCGAGCCCGCGCACGATGTATTCGAGGATGGGCCTGCCAAGCACGCGCAACATGGGCTTGGGCGTCTGGTGCGTAAGTTCGCCCATGCGCGTGCCTTTGCCCGCGGCGAGGATGACGGCTTTCAAAGTATGCTCGCGTCCGGCCCCGCGCGGGTGAACCGGCTGCGCGGGAGCCGAAGAACGCGGCAGAGGAAAGTCCAGAGCGCGGGCGAAGGCAAGCCTGCGTCGCGCCGGTCGGACGGTTGGCACGTCGCCTGCGACACGGGCCCGGCCGCCCGCCGGTGCGGCCTCGAATGAAGAACCCGCTCGACAGCAGGCAGCTTCGCGCGTTTGTCGCGCTCGCGCGCACCGGCAGTTTCACCGTGGCGGGACGCCAGCTCTTCCTCTCGCAATCGGCCGTCAGCCACTCGATGAAGGCGCTTGAGGAAGACGTGGGTTGTCGCCTTTTGGACAGGCTGGGCAAAAGGGTCGTGCTCACGCAGGCCGGCGAACAACTGCTGCATCACGCCGGGAAAATCCTCGGCGAGATGGCCGCCGCCCGCTCGTCGCTCGAGCATCTCGGCAAGTGGGGCCACACACGCCTCCGTCTCGGCGCGAGCACCACGGCATGCCAGCACTTGCTGCCTCCCGTGCTGCGCGAACTCAAGGCCAAGCACCCGCATTGCATCGTCACGATCGAGCCGGGGGACACCGCCGAGAACGTGACGCTGCTGCGCGATGGCAAGGTGGACCTGGCGCTCGTGCTCGAGCCGCCGCTGGAGGAACGCTTCGAGTTCAAGCCGCTCTTCCACGACTCGCTGCAATTCATGGTCGAGCCGTCGCACCCGTGGGCCGTCTCGGGCCGCATCGAGCGCGCGGAGATTCCGAAGCAGAGCTACATCTTCTACAGCAAGTCCAGCGTCACCTTCCGGATGGTCGAGTCCTATTTCCGCGACGAGGACATGGTGCTCAACAGCGTCATCGAACTCGGCAGCATGGGCGCCATCAAGGAACTCGTGAAGCTCGGGCTCGGCGTGGGCATCCTCGCGGCGTGGACCGCGCAGGAGGAACTCGCGTCGCGCGCGCTCGTGGCGTTGCCGACCGGACGCCGCAAGCTGCGCCGCACGTGGGGCGTGCTGCACTGGCGCGGCCGGCGGTTGAGCCTGCCGGAGGAGGCGTTCGTCGCGCAGTGCAGGAACGTGACGGCCGACTGGAGCGCGCGCGGAATCGTCGAGCCGGTCACGGCTTGACTGCGACGCGGCCGGTCAGGTCCACGCGGTTCAACAGGATTGGCAGCTTCTCGCGCGCGATGTATTCATCCACCGCCTTGCGGCAGCCTTCCCACCAGCCGTAATCATCCACGATGAGGACTCCACCGCCCGCCAGCCGCGGATACAAGTGCTCGAGCTCGTGCTTCGTGGATTCATACCAGTCCGTGTCCAGTCGCAGCAACGCGATGCGCGCCGGCGCGTGCGCGGGCAGCGTGTCCTCCACCTTGCCTTGCACAAGATGGATGCGCACCGCCGGATAACCCGTGGACTCGACCGCGCGGCGCACTTCGTCCAGCGGCGCGAGGCACCAGTCCGACCGGTCCTCGCCGGTCTTCTTCTGCTCGAACTGCTCGCTCGCGACGCTGCCCTTGTAACTCACGTCCTTGTCCGTCGGCTTGGGCATGCCCTCGAACGTGTCGTAGGGAAACAGCTCGCGGTCCGTCGCGCCAAGCGACTGCAACGTGAGCGCCGCCGCCATCATGCTCCCGCCGCGCCACACGCCGCATTCGACGAAGTCGCCCGCCACGCCGCGCCGCACAAGATACCGGACTGACTCGATGAGCCCGAAGAGCCGCTCGGGGCTGGTCATCGTGTAAGGCTTGACCGTGCGGATGATGCGCTGCGCCTCGGCGTCCATGTCCGCCGGCAGGGCGCCGCGCACGTAGGGCACGACGTCGAACCCGAAGCCGCGACAGAGTTTGCGAAGCGGGTTCAAGGCTGGAGGGTGAATCGCACCGGCACCACGACGGCGCTTGCGGTCGCTGCAGCGGGCAGTTGGAACGTCCACCGCCGGACTGCGGCGAGCGCGGCCGCGTCCAGTTCCGCGTGACCGGACGTGAGCTTGACCGCGACGTGTCGCGGCGCGCCGGAATCGCCGACGAACACATCGAGCAGCACCACGCCTTCGGCTCCGCGCCGTCGCGCCGCTGGCGGATACCGCGGCGGCGGCGCGTGCTTCAAGCCGACCGTGCCCGTGCTCACGTGCTGCGCCGTCGCTGAAACTTCGTGCGCGAAGGACGGCGCGGAATCAAACGAAACCGTGGCTTGACCCGGTGCAATCGCCTCAACCCCGGCGGAGGATTCAAATCCAACCAATGATGAGCTGAAGGCCGCGTCGAGCGGCGGTTTCGCGGCCAGCGCGCGCGCGGCCGCCACCGGGCCGGCGTCCGCAAAAACGCGCGCGTGCAAGGCGGCTTGCGGCGCCGAATGCGACCCGGTCAAGCCTTCGTCCCGCGAGACCGCACGCCCGGCGGTGGATCGTTCCGTCGCAAACGGCGAGACTGCCGGGACGTGTGACGGCAGGTTGTCCGCAGCGACTTCACCAACTTCGAGCAGGTTGAGAACGTGTCCCGGTCCGTGCGGCGCGGCGACACGGCTTCGCGAGGGACTCACGAGCACGACAGGAACCAGCACCACTGCGTGGAGCAGCAGCGAAACGGCAAGCGAGATGGCGCGCAGTCCGTGCATCGAATGGCGCGAAGGGTTTCCCGCGAGCAACGCGGCGTCAATCGTGAACCGTGCGGACGCGCGTCGGGGATTCTCGCGCTTCGGCGCTGGCAATAGGATGCGCGCGACCGCCGCACAGCGGGATCATGAATCGAAAAATCCGGCGCCACTTCTACACGCTCGACATCGAGCCCGGCGCGACGCCCGAGCAGGTCAAGCAGGCCTGCGTCGCGCTCGCGAAGATCTGGCACCCGGATCGCTTCGCAAACGAGCCGGACCGCCACTGCCGCGCGCGACGAGCTTGCCGCACGCATGACGTCCGAACAAATCCGCGATGCCCAGCGTCGCTCTTCGGACTCTTTGCAACGCAAACCGAACCGATGAACCTCCGCCCCGCGTCCGCCTTGCTCCACTTTGCCGCCGCCGCGCTCGCGTTCGCTTTCGCGGGATGCTCCTCATTCGAGAAGGACTGGAGGCTTTTCGCCGGCATCACGCCCGCGCCCGGCTCGGTCGAGGGCCGGTGGGAAGGCCGCTGGAAGAGCGGCCACAACGGCCACAACGGCCGGCTGCGCTGCGTGTTGCTGCGCACGGAGACGAACACGTTCCTCGCCAATTTCCATGCGAAGTATCAGGGCATCCTGAGTTTTGGCTACACGGTGCCGTTGGAAATGCGCGCGGAGGGCGGCGTGTTCCGCTTCACCGGATCGGCCGACCTCGGCGCGCTGGCGGGCGGGCTTTACGCTTACGAGGGCACCGCAACGCCGACGCATTTTTTCTCCACCTATCGTTGCCCCAGCGACTGGGGGACGTTTCACATGGCGCGGCCGAAGCAGTAGGCGTTGCGCATCTCGCAGGAAAGCCATCTGGACCTCCCGTTCCTGGTCGTGAGCGGCGCCATCGGCGAGGAAATCGCCGCCGGCGCGGTGGCGGCGGGCGCGCACGACTACATCATGAAGCGAACCTCACGCGGCTCGTGCCCGCGGTGCAGCGCGAGTTGCGCGAGGCCGGCGTGCGTCGCGACCGTCGCGCCGCTGGGCGGTTGAACGAACTTCGAGCCCGGCAGCAGGCGCTCGTCGCCGAACTCGGGCAGGTGGCGTTGCGGCCGGAGACGACGCTCGAACGGTTGCTCGAGGAGGCCGTCGCGCGCACGGCGTAGGCGCTCGAGATCGAGCTGGCGGGCATGTTCGAATTGCAGCCCGATGGCGAACGGCTCGAGTTGCGCGCGGGCGCGGGCTGGAGCGAAGACCTGACCGGCCACCCCACCGTCGGCACCGGCCTGGCATCGCAAGCGGGGTTCACGCTCGTTGTCGGCAAGCGCGTCGTGGTGGAATCCGCTGGCGCCGAGTCGCGTTTTCAATCCGGCGCGCTGCTTGACGATGAGCGCGTGGTCAGCGGGCTTACAGTCCCCATCACCGGCGCGGCGCAGCCGTTCGGAGTGCTGGGCGTGTTCGCGCGGCGCGAGCGAAAGTTCACCGAGCAAGCCAGCCTGCTCGATTTCGCGGAGGACGCCATTTGTGTGCGCGACGCGATGCCCTCCGGCGGGACGCTCACCTTCAAGGCAGAGGACCACATGGTTGACGCGGCGTCCGCGGCGCTCGACCCCGCGGCCAAACCCGGCCCGCACGTGCGTCTCGAAGCCAGCGGCACCGGCATCCCGGAGGGCATCATTGACAAGATTTTCGACCCCTTCTTCACCACCAAGGAAGTCGGAAAGGGAACCCGCCTCGGACTCTCGACCGTGCTCGCCATCGTCAAGAGCCATGGCGGGTTCATCCAGGTCCACAGCGAGGTCGGCAAGGGCGCCACGTTCAAGGTCTTCCTGCCCGCCACGCTCGACACCGCTACGACCACCACCGGCGCGGCCGGTTCCATCAGCCCGCTGCCGAAGGGCTCCGAGGAGCTCATCCTGCTAGTGGACGACGAGGCGCCCCTCCGCGACACCGCTGAACAGCTGCTCGAGAATGACGGCTATCGCGTGCTCGCGGCCGCCGACGGGGCCGATGCGCTCGCGCTTTTCAGCCAGCATTGCGCGGACATCCGCGCCATCGTCACCGACGTCATGATGCCGCTCATGGACGGCGTCGGCATGGTGCGCGTGTTGCGGAGGATGGATGTGAACGTGCCCATCGTCGTCTCCACCGGACTGGACGAGGACGACAAGATGCCCGAGTTGAAGCGCCTCGGCGTGCGCACGTTTCTCATGAAGCCTTACAACGTCGAGAAGCTGCTCACCGTCCTGCGGGACGAGTTGAACCCGCCCAGTTGACTCGCCGCGCCGGGCGCGCATCAGCCGCCGGCCACGATGCGGACGATTTCCAGCCGGTCCCCGTCGTTCACCATCCGCCGCGCAAACTCCGAAGGCGCGACGGCCTCGCCATTGTGTTCCACGACCACACTTCGGGGTGGGAGGTCTTGCGAGCGAAGAAAGTCCTCGATGGAACCCGGCAAGGCGGCGCGCACGACGCGGCCGTTCGCCACGACCGAACCCGAGCCGGCATCAGGCCAGCTCATCGGCCCACGCGCCACAAGGTGACGTGGTTCGTCGAGCCGTCGAGGCTCAGCACGACGGCGTTGGTGCGGATGTCCACGCAGCGCACGGCCAGGACGCGCTCGCCGACGAGCATGCGTTTCTCCTCATCGACCTCGAACAGGTGCTCGTTGATCTGCGCCGCGCGACGCTTCGGGTTGTAAACGAGCCCGACGAGTTGCAGCGTCGGGGCGCCGCCATTCGCGGCAGGGGCTGTCTTGCCCGCGCCCGCCACGGGTGTTGTCGGTGCCGCGGGAGCTGCGGACTTGGAGGCGAACCCAGCCAGCGCGCGGTCGTCCACCGCCTCGTTGGTTCCGCGCCGCGCCCAGTCGAGGATGGCGTCGATGCCGTGACGCTGCTCCGCCTCAACCAGCTTGGTGATGCGGCCGGAAGTGTAGGTGCTCGCTGCGATGCGGGCTTGCAGGTTCGTGTCTCGCCTCGCGCCTGCGAGCTTGTGCGCGACGAATTCGCAGATGGCCTCGATGGTGGGCGCCTCGATGAAACGCGTGTCCGGCACGTTTTCGTTCAGCCACAAGTGCGTGTATTCGTGCGCGCAAGTGGCCGAAGTGTCCGCGCGCGTCTGGCCGCTGAGCAAGAGCACGGTGTGCGTGTAGTGGCTCCCCGCTTGCGTGCTGATCGAGAAGCCCGCGCGCCGCATCACGCCCGGCACCGGCTTGCCGTCGCGATGGTTCCAGTAGTCCACGTCGAAGAGCTGCACGTTCACGTTTGTGAATCGCAGGTCGATGATGCTCCCGAGCACGCGCCGCAGGTCGAGCACGGTCTCGTCGTAGATCTTCCGCGCCTCCTCCTGCTTGAGGACGACATTCGGGAAGTCAAACTTGCAGAACACGCGCCCGTCCTGCGAGCGGCCACCGCCCGACTTGACTGGCAGGCCGCACGCGTGGCATCGCGAATCGAGCGGGTAACAATCGTCACACACCTGCCCATACCGGTGCGCGCGCACCAGTCCCACGAGCGGACCCACGTCGCACACCACGCATTTGGCCGGTGCCGGTTGCGCGGGAGGAGCAGCGGGCGACTTGCCCTTCGGTTCGGCGGCACGCAGCGGGGAAAACAGCGCCGCCACCGCGAGCGCAAGCGGCGTCGCGCTGCGGGCGAAGAATGGGGGCGCGCCCATGGCGGACTTCGCCGGAGTTTCGCCCTTCCCGTTCACGCCGTCAATGCCGCGTCCCAGTCCTTCCACACCGGCTCGTAGCCGAGCCGGTGCAACAGCGCGGCGACCTCGGACGGCGGCCGCTCGTCGGCCACTTCGAACTGGCCCGTCGCGCCCGTCGCCTGCCCGGCTGGCGGAGCCCATTCGCTCGCGTTGGAGGCGAGCCCCACGATGCGGCCGCGCTCCGTGCGGTGCACGTTCTCGCGCCCCGCGCCGGTGTAGCCGCCCGGCTCGGTGTGGCTGCCCGCGCTCATCAGCGTGACGCCCAGCGGAACCAACCCGTCGCGCAGTTTCGCCGGCTCCCGCGTGGAAAGCACCAGCCCCGCGTCCGGCAGAAGCAGCCGCAGCGCGCACACGAGTTGGACGAGCTCGCGGTCGCCGAGCGACGCCGGTGGCGTGAACGCGCCTGCGCACGGGCGCAGCCGCGGCATCGAGACGGTGAGTTGCGCCTTCCAGCAATGGCGCAGCAGGTGTTGCGCGTGCGCCGCGACCGCGAGCGCCTCGCGCCGCCACGAGCCCAGCCCGAACAGCGCGCCGATGCCGAGCCGCCGGAATCCCGCCGCCGCGGCGCGCTCGGGAGTTTCGAGCCGCCAGTCGAAGTCGCGCTTCGGCCCGGACGTGTGCATCGCGGCATACACCGCGCGGTCGTAAGTTTCCTGATACACCACGAGCCCCTCGGCGCCCGCGCGCACGAGCGGTTCGTAGTCCTCCGCCTCCATCGGGCCGACCTCGAGCGAGACCGACGGCACCTCCGCGTGCACCGCGCGCACGCACTCGGCGAGATAGTCGCGCGACACGAACTTCGGATGCTCTCCCGCCACGAGCAGCAGGCTGCGGAACCCCTGCGCCTTGAGCGCGCGCGCCTCGCGCACGATCTCGGCCACCGACAGCGTGGCGCGCAGGATGGCGTTGTCGCGCGAGAAGCCGCAGTAGCTGCAGTTGTTGATGCACTCGTTCGAGAGGTAGAGCGGCGCGAAGAGCCGGATGACGCGCCCGAACCGCCGCCGCGTGAGCGCCCGCGAGCGCCGCCCCATCTCCTCGAGGAAGGACGCCGCGGACGGCGAGATCCAATTCGCGAAATCAGCCAGCGACGGCCGCGCGGCGCCGAGGCTTGCGCGCACGGACTCGGGCGACGCCTCCAGCGAACGCTCCTCAAGCGCCGCCAGCGGGAGCGCGTTGAATTCGTGGACGAAACTCACGCGCGGAACGTAAGCGCAAGCCGCGTTCGGTGTCCACCCTTCAGGCTGTCCGCACCGGCTCGCACGCCAAAGCGTGGACACCAAGCGCCTCACGCCACCGGTTCGCCGATGAGCCCGCGCAGGCGGTCCTCCTCGCGGTCCTTGTAGGAAATCATCATCACCGGCACCGCGCGCAGGCTTGCGTCGCTCTCGAGCAGCCGCGTCAGCTCGTAACCTCCGAGCCGCGGCATGTCCACGTCCGTCACCATGAGGTCGAACGCCGCCATGCGCACGGCGTTCCACGCGTCCATGCCGTCCACCGCGAGCTCGACTTGGTAGCCGTGCTCGGCGAGCACCTTGCGCTCCAGTTCGCGCACGGTCAGCGAATCGTCGGCCACGAGCACGCGCCTGCGGCGCGCTGCGGCCGGGCCCGCCGCGGGCATTTCGCCCTCGCCGCCCTCCGCGAGCGCCTTCTCGATGGCGCGCACGATGTCATCGGCGTCCGCGATGAGCGCCGGCGTGCCATCCTCGAGAATGGCCGCCGCGCTCACGCCCATCAGCTTGGCGAGGCGCGGGTCGAGCGTGCGGACGACCAGCTCCTGTTCGCCGGTGAAGCGGTCCACCACCACGCCGGCTGCATCACGAGCGTCTCGTGGTCCGCGAGCAGGGAATGCATGGCGACCATCCGGTCGAGCATCAGATGCCGGACACGTTGGAGCTGCGAGACGAGCGCCTCGCGGTCGCTGGCGGCGCGGAGTTCGGCGCGGGTGACGCGGCTTTCGAGCCACCACACGAGCGCGGTGCTGGCGATGGCCAGCACGAGCATGAGCGCGAGCGTGGCCTGCAGCCGGCCGGTGATGGTCCAGTCCTCCATGCGGCGGAACGCAGGCTGGCACGGGGGTGGAACGGCGCGCCGGGAGGATTCGGGCTCCGGCTTGCGTGGCGGAACCCCGCGGTTCCAATGCGAAGACCTCAGGCATCCCGTCGGGACCGGCCGCTGAATCGCCGGGGTGCGTCAGCGCCTGCAATGCCGCGAGGATACCGCGCCGCCACGCCGCACAAGTTCAATGATGCCCGCGAAGGGTCAGCCGTGGAGCGCGAGCGGCTTGGGCGCGTGGTCGGGGAAGATGCGCGCGAGCGCGTCCGCCGCGCCGTGGCGGGCGAGCACGGGCGCGAGCACGTCGCGGTAGTTGGTGGTAACGGGCAAGTCGCCGGGGCCTTCGAGCACGTCGTCGGTCAAGCCCGGCCACGTGCCGTAAACCCGGCCGCCCTGGACGCCGCCGCCCGTGATGAACATCACGCTGCCACGGCCGTGGTCGGTGCCGAGCGAGGCGTTCTCGAAGAGCCGCCGGCCAAACTCCGTGAGCACGACGACCGTGACGGACGCGAGCATCGCGCCGAGGTCGCGCGTGAACGCCGCCAAGCCGCGCGCCAACTGCACCATGCGCGAGTCGATCAGCAGGCTTTGCTGAAAGTGCGAGTCCCACCCGTCGAGGTCCAGCGTGGCGGCCTCGAGCCCGACGCGCGCCTTGATGAGCTGCGCGATTTGCTGGAGGCCGCGCGCGTAGTCGCCTTGCTCGTATTCGGCGCCGTGCGCGGGGCGATACGGCGTCCGGCGCAGGTCCTCGATGCGCCGCAACGCGCCGAGCGTGTCGCGCCCGGCGGCGCCGAGCGTGTTGTCCTCGCGCTCATACAGCCGCGCGAGCGTGCGCTGCATCCGGCCCGAGTCGCGACCGAATGAAAAGTCGGCCAGCGACCGAAGCACCGTGACGCTGGGCGCCCCGCGAAGGCTCTCGGGAAGCGCGCGGCCGAGCGCGATGGCCGAGAGCGCGCCGCTCGCGGCGGGCGTCTTGAACCGCAGGAACCGACCAAGCCAGCCGCCCGCGACCATGCCGCCGTGTTCCATCAAGTCCTGCGCCTCGAAGTGCGAGCGGGTGGAATCCTCCGACCCGGCGGCGTGCACGATGCCGAGCGTGCCGTCGTCGTAGAGCGGCTTGAGTTCCTTGAGCAGCGGGTTCAGCGCGAAGAAATCGTCGAGCCTGAGCGCGTCGCCTTCCTTGAGCGCGATGCGCGGGCGGGCCTTGTGATAACCGGCGTCCTGCACCGGCGCGACCATCGCGAGGCCGTCCGCGCCTCCCCGCAGGAACACCACGACCAGCGTGCGGCGCTCGTCGCCGTTGCCGGACACGTAGGTTTGGAGGCGGGCATTCATCTCAGCACCGCTGGAAGGCCGGCGACGCGAGCAGGAGCGCGACGCCAGTGCCGCTCTCGTGGAAACACTGGATGTGTTCGGGCCCCGGCTTGCGGCCGAGCAGGTGCGCCATCAATCCCTCGTCGCCGCCGTGCGACGTTCGCAGCGCGTCGAGGTTCACCTTCGTGCGCGCGACGCGGCCTTCGCACAACTCGATGGCGAAGTTCCAGCGCCACAGCAACGTGCCGAGCCACGGCGAAGCCTCCTCGGGAAAACCGTCCGGCGTCGGATAGGTGAACGGCGCGTGGCCCATCCGAAGCAGCACGTCCACGAGATGACGCGGCGCGTCCGTATCGGCGCCCGTCGCGCGCAAGGCGGAGACGATGAAGTGGAAGGGTCGCTTGAGCTTGCCGCCGCGGGACGACCAGAACTCCGGCGTGTCGAACAGCGCGCGGAGCATCGGTCGGATCGAACCGCCCGTGCGCGTGAACGCGGAACTCACGGCATCCACGGCCGCAGCCGGCGGGTCGTCGCTGATGAAGCGTCTACAGAGTTTCATGGCGATGTAACGGGCGGTCGAGGGATGCGTGAGGACGATTTCGAGGACGCGCTCGAGTTCCCACTCGCCGTGCTTGACCTGCGCGTCGGGCTTCATCGAAGCCGGCCATTCCGGGATGGCCTTGCCGAGGACGACCTTCGAGCCCTTGTCGTGGAGGTGGGGTTTGAACTCGACAAGGCCGGGCCAGAACTTTTTCGAGCCGGGGCCGCGCACGGTCCAGCCCGTGAGGCAGCGGGCGACTTCCATCACGTCCTGCTGCGTGTAGCCGCCGTGCACGCCGAGCGTGTGCAATTCGAGCAGCTCGCGCGCGTAGTTTTCGTTGGGCCGGTCCTCGGGGCGCGCCTTGCGGTTTTCGCGGCCGTCGAGGTAGCAGAGCATCGCCGGGCTGAGCGCGCTGGCGCGGAGCATCTCGCCGAAGTTTCCGAGCGCGTGCGCGCGGGTGACGTCGCGGTCGTCTGCGGTCTTGGTCCACCCGCAATCGGCCTTCGAGGGGTCAATGTTGAAGTGGTCGGACCAGAACTGAACCATCACCTCGAAAAGCTGGCGCTCGCTCGCGATGGCGCGCATCAACGTGGCGCGCTGAATCTCCTCGATCAGGATGCGCTCGCGGTATTCGAACAGCTCGCCAAGCGGCTCGCGAAGCGTCTCGAATCGCGCCACCAGCCACTCCGCGCGGTCGTCGGCGACGCGCTCCGGATTCAACTGCTCCTCGAGGAACGCCCGCGCCGCAGCTTCGGGCGTCGCGCCCAGCGCGCGGACGCGCTGGTAATCGCCGGGCCGCGCGCCAAACGTGGCGCGGTTGAGCGCGTGCGAAACGGCGTCGAGTTCCTCCAATTGTGGCGACGAGAACGGTCCCGTCGCGCCAGCCTTCGCCGGCGCGAAGGCCATCATCGTCTGCAGCCCCTTCGGCACGTCGCAGCCCGCCGCGAGCGCGAGCGAGGCGCCCGCGCCGGAGCGAAGGAACTGGCGGCGGTCAAGGGTCATGACACGGCGGGACCTGCGGCGATAATGGGCGGCGGGGTCGCGACCGCGCGCGGCCCCTCGGAGTGGGAGACCGCCGCGCTGGACTTGGGCTCGCGGAACGAAAGCACCGCGGCGGCGAACCCGGTCACGAGCGTCCAGATCGTCAACGCGAACCACCCGAAGAACGGCAGGAGGAACGTCAGCACCAGCACCACGCCGCCGCGCAGCACACGACGCCACGGCTGCGATTCATCCGTCGGCGACACGAGTCCCGAGCCGATGCGCAGGCACAAACCCGCCGAGCCAATGAACCCGATGATGGCCGCGCCCGCGATCACGCCGATGCCGATCATCACCGTCACGGGGTTGTTCAGCTTGCCCAAGCCGATGCTCAGAAGGACGAGCGGCAAGACCATGAGAAGGCCGAGGAACGTGAGCAGGACCGGACGGCGGTATTGCGCCGATGCGCGCGCCACGACATTCGGGCACAGCGCGGACGCGGCCAGCCAGTAGGCGACGAACATGAGCATCGCGGCGAGGAAGCCAACGACCCACGCGAGAACGACAGCCATTGTCATAACAGGAATCCCTTCGATTGGTCAGGTTTGACGGACACCGTCAGCACACGCGCGAGCCGGAAAGGTTTCAGGCTTTCGCAACTGCGTTGCACTTCCATGCAGGACGGAAATCCGCCGCAGCCGGTTTCGTCCGGCCCGATGTGCGCAGCGCTAGCGCTTCTTCTCCTCGAGCAGCTTGCGCATCTCGGCCACGGCTCGGTGCAGTTCCGCCATTTCGGCGCGAAGTTCCTTGAGGGCGGCCTGATACTCATCCGGCCGGGCGTCGCGACGCGCTTCGGGCCGTTGGAGCGGAACGTCGCCTCGCGCGCCGCGCTCGGCCATCTGGCGGCGGAGTTCGCCGGCCTCGCGCGCGAGCTTCTCGGCCTCATCGAGTTGACCCGCCGCACGGAGCTTCTCCGCGCGCGCCATGAGATCGCGGAGTCGCGCCTCCGGATTCTCGCCGCGTTCGGCGGGGACTTTCACGATGCGCGCCTCGGGTTCGCCCCGTCCGCGTCCGCCGGCCAACTGTCGTCGCAGGTCCTCGGCCTCGCGCTGCACGCGCGCGGCGTCCTCGTCGCGGCCTGCTGCGCGGAGCTTCTCGGCCATCGCCGCGAGTTCCTGCAATCGGCGCTCTCCATCCACGGGCCTGCCTTCGGGCCGGGCCTCGGGCTTCGCATCCGGCCTTGCGTCGGGCTTGCGCGCGTCGAAGTTCTTCTCCACGAGTTCGCCGAGGCGTCGCTTGACGGCGGCGGCTTCCTCGTAGCGCTCGTCGGCGACAAGCTGCTTGAGCTTGAGTTGAAGTTCGCGGATTTCCGGCGTCGCGCCGTCGCGCGTCGTGGCGCGGCGCTCCATCAACTCCGCGAGCTGCTTCTTGATTTCGGCCGCCTCCTCGAACTTCCCCGCGGCGGCGAGTTCCTCGATCCTGGCGCGGAGTTTGAGAAGCTCGGCATCGCGATCGCCTTCGCGCTCGCCCCGGCGTGGCTCGGCGGCGCGGTCACCCTCACGGGCTGGATTCTTGTCGCGTGCCACCTGCGCACGTTCGCGCGCGGCTTCCTCGCGGCCACGGGCGACCTTGTCCTGCGCGGCGCGCTCCTGTCCGGCGCGGGCGCGTTCGCCGTCGCGGCGCTCCTGCGGTTTTTCGCGGTCGGGCTTGTCATCGAGCGCGGTGGCGGTGAGGGCGAAGGCCAGCGAAGCAGCCAGCGCGAGCGGGCGGGACAGAATGGAGTTCATGGCAGATGGTCCGTTCGGCTTGTGTGGAAATTCTCCGTTTCGTGTTTGGATGTCAACAGTGTCGGTGCGGACGGTGCGGGTCGGGGCGCATCTCACTTTCTTGCAGGACAACGGGAGAACGTGGATTGGCAGCCCAGCGCACTTCGCACGTTCTCACCCTCACCCCGGCCCTCTCCCTCCGAGGGAGAGGG
>Ga0233424_10000450_pt1 | contig 52670 bp, 42 predicted proteins | sample Watercolumn_Towu_FD_181011 | JGI IMG/M metagenome (GOLD analysis project Ga0233424, IMG submission 181011) | Freshwater microbial communities from Lake Towuti, South Sulawesi, Indonesia - Watercolumn_Towuti2014_125_MG | ecosystem: Environmental > Aquatic > Freshwater > Lake | place: Indonesia...
CTTTTCGCCTCCCGCTTCGTTGCTCGCTCCTTCCAGACCCGCCAGGGGTATGCGCGTCGCTCGCGCCTTGCGGGAGGCGAAAATCCCTTGCGGCATAACACCAGCCATTTGTGAGACACATCACTAGGAGAACCTCTGCGAAACGCAAGAGCAAAACGGTGGACGCGAAACTCCGCGGTGCATCCCCAAGTTGTCGGTAACGGAACGCGGCGTTTACGCCGCTTGAAGCGGGATTAACCGTAACTATTCAGTGCGGTGAAAAGCTTGCCCTAACCCCGGACCTCTCCCTCAGGGAGAGGGAGTAACTTTTAGCGCCCGCGGACTCATCCCTGTTCAGTGACCGTTTCCCGGTGCGGGAAAGAGCGGTTCCTTCTCCTGGGGGAGAGGGTTAGGGTGAGGGCGAGTCACCTTTTCAAGGAATAGATACGGCTTAAGCCACGCGTTCCGATGGCACTGACAAACTCGTGGAGGCACTGGAAACTCCGCTAAAGCGTGAAAGCGTTGAAGAACTAGAAGGATGAATTCGCGATAATTCGTGAAATTCGTGTCTAATAAAAGTACGGCGTCTCGGGCTGGAGTTCGCCCGTCATCAGAGTGCGGACGTGATTTTCCACCGCCTGCTTCAGGCCTTCGAAGGTCGGCGGGAACGCGCCGTTGTTGTCCGCGTAACCTCCTTCCAAAATCGAAACCACGCGCCCGCTGCCGAATGCGTCGGCGATATCCATGACTTTGCGCGTCAGGAGCGAATAGCCGCGCGCAGTCAACCCCAGGCCGCTCATGAGGTCGCCTTTCTTGCTGTCGAACCCCGCAGAAATGAAAATCAGGTCCGGCTTGAATTCCTTCGCCAGGGGCAGCATCTCGTTCTCCCACTCCCGGAGAAAGCCGTCGTTGCCTGGATTCCCGCTCATGAGGCCGTGGAGGGCTTCATTGCCGCCGGAATAGAATCCGCCCGCGCAGGTGTCGTAGAAAAGGAACGCCGGGTCGTCCTGGACAAAGAACTGAGTGCCGTTGCCGTGATGATAATCCCAATCCACGATCATCACGCGCTTGATCAGATGGGGATAGCGATCCAAGGCAAAGCGGGCCGCAATGACGACGTTGGCGTGACAACAGAAGCCGTACGAAAATCCGCTGTTGATCTGATGGTGGCCCGGCGGGCGGATGTTGCAGAAGGCATTGCGGATATTGCCTTCGCACACCTCCCGCACCGCGCCCAGCACGTGCGCCACCGCCAGCTCCGCGATCACGCCGATCCGTTCCGTGGCGCCGCTGCTCTGGTCAATCGGAATGGAGTGGATGCCCTGGATGTGAGCCGGGGTGTGGACCATGGCGATATAGGCACCGGCGTCGGGCACCGGGGCAATGGGCGCCAGTTCGCCGATCAACCCCTTGTCCTTCAGTTGCTGGTCGATCGACAGGACGCGCTGCGGCACCTCGGCGGAATTCTGGTAGTAATTTGCAAAGCGCGGATCGAAGGCGTATCCGGTCTGGATGGCGCCAGCCGCTTGCAGGTTCGGGGATCGCGGAGACTGGAGGATGCGGAAGAACCTGGTGCGCTCGCTGATGGTCAAGTTGGCGGCCAGCCGGTTCGTCGCCGCGAGATAAGTGTCGGCGCGGCGCCAGGGCGCTTGCAGCGAACTGGTCTCTTCGAGCGTGTAAGTTCGGCCCGGCGCAGCCTCCCAGGTGATGACGACGCGATTCCCCTGGGCGCGGATGAGCGAGCAACGAATCCCGCTTTGTCCGTTCGCGATTGTACTGAAAGCAAGTGCTGCGAGCACAAGCGCCGCCTGGAGCGCGCGGGCCATTTGGGTCGAATGGTGCAAGGGTTGTTCGAGCGCTGCTGTAAATCATAATCGGCATGTCCGGAGAAAACTCCAGAGAAAATTTTAACTTTCAGCTTTCGCCAGTGCATCCACAGTCGACGGCGGTTTGGATTGGAATCGGTCAATTTGGAGTGCGCCGGCAGAGCGCAGCGGCGACGGCGCTTTCTTGTCGAAGCGCCACGATTTGGACAACCCTGGAGCGCCAGCTTAACCTACGACAAGGCGGCGTCGCGCTCCGCTTGCCGCCGCACTCCAAAGAATCACCGACAACCTCGGGATGCACTGTTCAGCTTTCGCACGAGGCCGAAGACGCCGATCTGGCTTCGCTCGCTTCCAGTCTGCCCTGCCTGCTCAAAGAAGTCCTCAAAACCCGCACCGATTCGGCCAGGGAACAGCGCAAGTAATGCGCCGATTCATCGCTGCGCCGGCTCAAAGGGCCTTCGGCGCCGGGCTCGACTTTCACGGTTACGCAAACGGGGCCGGGGCTCCTCAGGATTTCCGGCAAAGCTTTTTCGTAAGGCTGAGCTTCCGCGAAGGTGTAGGTGCTCGGGAATCCCGCCGATCGGGCGAACCCCGAAAAATCGACCAAACGCGCGCCGGGGATCGGCTGGTTGCCGGTGACCTCGTAGGCGTCGTTTTGGACGACAAACAGAATCAGATTCCGGGCGCCGGCGTGGACGATGGTCACCAGCGTTCCCAGGGTCATCAGCATGGATCCGTCTCCGTTCAGGCAAATGACCTGCCGTTGCGGCTGCGCCAGCGCCAGGCCGAGCGCAAAGTCAGCGGCGTGGCCCATGGCGCTGTCGGCGGACGCGAAATCGAGTGGGTGATTCGAGAATTGCGCCCACGGCCGCACCGTGCTCATGGTCGTGACCACGATCTGATCTTTGCGCAGCCGCGCGAGGGGCTCCAGCAGTTGGCGTTTGGTCAGGCGCGTCACTTCCTGAGGCGAACGCTCACGTGCTTGGGGAATTCAGGGCAAACTTTTGAAGCTTCGATCTGCCCCGTGGCGTCGAAAAAAAGCATGCGGCCGTCCGCCTGGCAAACCCACACCTCGACCGCGCCGCGCTTCAGATACAGATTCTTCTTCTGCTCCATCTCAACCATCGTGTTGGAGGGCGATATCACCGCAATGCAAATCTCCGGGGCGCGCTCGAACGCATCCTTGCCAATCTCACTTTCGTAGGTTTCGGAGGAGATCCAGGCCACATCGAGCGTCTTCGTGCCATCATCCGTGTGAACTGCGACCTCTGGGAGAATGTATCCGTCCGGTTTGAGTTCAAAAAGCTGCCTCTGAATCGCGCCTTGAAAACAGCTATGAATTGGTTTGTGAGGACTCATTACAATTTGCCCCTGAGCGTTGAGCTCGACCTTGTACGGCAAGTCTTGCAACGATGGATCAGCGCAAACTTCGGACCATTTCATCTTGGCGCAGAACGTGACAACCTGCGAATCGACCGTCAATCCGAATCACTGGCTTGCACCGGCCTTCAGCAAACAACCCGCGAGCCACTCGTTCTCCTCTGCGCTCAGCAGCGGCGGAGGCGGTTGGGCGGTGTAATCCAGCAACCGCTCGTAGCCGACCAGATCAAAGCAAGCCTTCACCGCCGCCTGCAAATCCAGCGGCACATCCGGATCCGGCTGCAGCAATGGCACCGGAACTGTGGGGAGCCGATGTGCCAACGCCACCGGCCAAACTTCCGTCCGCGGCCGACGATTGGTGCGGCTCAAGAAAACGTAATAGGACGCGAGAGGCAATTGGCCCTGCAACCCGATCCGTTCCCCCTGCCGCAGCAAATCGATCTCCAGCAAATGCGTTTGAGTCCGCAGGATTTCCAGGCGGCGCTGGTTGTATTCCCGCGCCCCGTCTCCGCGCTTGTTCACGGGAGAAAGAAGCTCGATCAGGGTCACCAGCCGGCGCTGCGCCACATCGCGAATCTCCACGCTCAGGAGCGGCACTTCTTCAGTCATCGGACTGGCCAATTCGACGGTGGGCGTGGCGACGGAGGTTCCTGGCGCGCCATCGCGCAGGACATCCGGTTCTCGCGTCTCCACGAGGTGGACGTCTGGATAAATCACTCGCGGCGCATCCAACCCTAGAATTCCGAGATCCGCGCTCTGCATGACGTAGCGCTTGGCCAGCAGCGCGACATATTTGGGCGGGAGCAACGGCATGAGTTGAGCGCGCAGGGCGTTGGCCAGCGTGGCATGAAATTCCTGCCACATCTCGCCTTCGAGATACGGGTCCATGCCTGGAAAGGGAGAAGCCATGCGATTGAGCGGCTTTAGGGCGATGCCACCCTCGAAAGCGATCCGGTTGGTGGCGATCCAGCTTGCCGGGATGTCATGAACGGAAAGTAACGCCAGGAAAACCCGGCGTCAAAGCATTGGACCGGCGCATCCCGAAGCCGTCAGTTACTCTTTGGAGTGCGGCGGCAAGCGGAGCGCGACGCCGCCTTGGCGTGGGGTCGGCGAACAATTGAACCTGCCCGCCAGCCAGGCGCAAAGTCTGGTCTGGGCCGCGGCGCTTCACGACATCGCCATGGTCGGAGTGGACCGTCCCATCGTCCGCCGCTGGCTGCGCTTGGCGGAGCGGTGTACGGATGAGGAGATGGGCATCATTCGGAAGCATCCCAAACAGTCCGAGGAAATGCTGAATAGCTATCCGATCTTCCGAGAGACAGGCGAAGTGATCCGGTCGCACCACGAGAACTGGGATGGGACCGGTTATCCCGACCGGCTGAAGGGGGAGACCATCCCCTGGCTGTCGCGGTTGCTGGCGGTCGCAATTCACTTTTCCAGCCGTCACCAGGCTCCGGCGCAGGTCTTGAACGACCTCCAGGCGCAAGCGGACAAGATGTTCGATCCAGGCGCGGTCGAAGCGATCGCCAAAGCCGCGCCGGCTACGGAACTGCCCCGCGGCCAGCGAGAAATTCTGCTGGCGGAGCTTCAGGCCGGCATGGTGCTGGCGGGAGATATCTTTAACACCAGCGGCGTGCTTGTCATCGCCAAGGGGAAGGAACTCACCACGGCCTGGATCAACAAGATCCAGAACATCAACAGCGCGACGCCGCTGAATCCTAACGTCCTGGTCTATTGTTAGCCCGGGCGCTACCAGCCGGCCGGGATTTTCGGCGGCGAGTTGCCGCCGCAAACGGGCTGGTAGCCCGTTCTACCCTGTCAGTTCATCCGGACCCCGCATTCCTGGAGGGCGGCGATCTGGGTCTTCTTCGCCACGGTGCTGAGCGGGTTTCGTTGCAGGTAGAGCTTGAGAAAAGGCGCGAACCGCTTCTCGCTTTCAAAATCTTTCTTCACGATTTTTACCAGCGGTCCGAGATCGCGAATCTCATTTCCCTCCAGAAACAGATAATAAAGTCCCGTCAGGCCTTCGAGCGGCGCCAGGTCCGACACGACATTGTTGTTCAAGGAGAGAGTCATCAAGCCTTTCAAATTCCCGATCTCGTCAATCGCTTCGACGCGGTTGTTGTCCAGGTAAAGCGAAGAGAGCTTGCGCAGGTTGACCAGCGGATAAATGTCCGAGATCTGGTTGTGCCCGAGGTAAAGAGACGCCAGGTTGGTCAGGGAAATCAAAGGCCGGACGTTTTTGACCTGATTGTGCGACAGCTCGATATACTGGAGCGCCTTGACCTCCGCGAGCGGACGGATGTCGCTGATGCGATTGTCGGCCAGGTTCAAGTATTGGAGCTTCGACATCCCCTTCAAGGGCGTCAGGTCCGTGATCAGGTTTTCGGCCAGGTCGAGCGACGCGAGATTCACGCACTTTTCCAGCCCGCTCAGGTCCTTGATGTCTTTCGCGTTGGCCTGGATCGTGGAAAGGTTGACGAGGTCGGACTCGACCAGTGGCTTGTCGTTGTCGCGTTTCTCGAAGACGAATTTCCGGACGGCGGCTTCGAGGCTTTTGTCTTTGAAGATGGGCGTTTCCGGAGCCGCGGTTTCCGCCGCCCGGGAAATCGTGAAGCAGAGAAGGATTGCGCAAACGCAATGAGAGAATTGTAGCCTGGTCATAGCACTAAGTTGGTTCGATTGCCGAGGATTATGGGAGAAAGCACCGGCTTATTCAAGCCCTAGAAATCATGGGAGCCAGTTCAGCGCACGGATATTTAAAGATCCGGGCGAAAGGAGCGCGGGCAGCTTGCCCGCGCGTCACAGAAAGAAAGCCGCAAACCGACTCGCGGGCAGACCGCCCGCGCTCCTTCTTGGTTCATTCGTGTGGTTCGGCGGTCTTTATCCGGTAATGAATGGGTTCGCAATCCACTTCGCAAGCTTTTGATGTTGCGCATCGCCGAATCGAAGTGCGGACCCTCTCTTCGCGGAAGTTGCGAGCCATTTCCTTGATCGCGCCCCCTCCCTTGACACCTTGCCCTGAACAAGAAACTATCTTGGCCACGGCCCAAGCCGATTTCGCCAGGCGGGAGCAGTCGCGGAGTTTTTCTTTGAACGCCAACATCAAACCAACCAAGCAGGGAGATTCCTATGCCCAAACTCAAAATTGCCTCATTCAATGCCAAATGGATGACCAACCTGTTCATCGGTAACGAAGCCAGAATCTACCCCGGCGCCTCCCAAAAAAGAGGTCTGGGCGGGAAACCGAAAGATTGCCCCGGCGTCTGCAAACGCCTCGCCGGCGTGGTCAAGGACGTCGATTGCCACATCGTCGGGATCGTCGAAGGCCCGCCCCGGAAGGCGCAGACGGAATTGTTCGTGAAGGATTACCTGGGCAATCGCTACAAGGTGTTCAGCGCCGAAAGCGGCCCGCAATCCAACCATCTCTTGGTGCGCGACGATTGCCCGGTGAAGGTCGCGCAAGTCCCCGAGACGGACGACATCTACAAGCATCTTTCGGAGAAGGTGGAGTATTACCATTAGGACGAGGTCAAGAAAGCCACGCTGGAGAAGTTCACGCGCCAGCCCGCAGTCCTGCGTTTCAAAATCCAGACCCAGACCTACGAACTGATGCTGTTCCACACTAAATCGCAAATCTCCAGTCTCAAGCGGAAGGAGCAGTTTACCCAGCGTGACAAGGAGGCCATTGTGGATGCGCTGCGCTCGCGCCAGAAGCTTTCGGCCGAAATGGCCGCGGTGCGCCGTTACCTCAGCCACGCCATCCTCAGCCAACGCACGACCGGCTGCATTCTGATGGGCGACTTGAACGACGGCCCGCACCGCGACGTCTTCGAGGAACATTTCCTGATTCACAACATCATCGATGAACTGCGCGGCGGTTTTCACCGCGAAGCCGCGCTCATGCACCACGCCCTCCCCCAACCATACCTTGAACCGGAGGCTGAACTGGCTTACTCCGCCGAGTTTTCCGACCCCACGCGCGACGGAAAAACGGTCCGGACCCTCATCGACCATATCCTTGTCACGACGGGCGTGTTCGACGGCACGGCCAAACTGAAATTGGCCCGCGACGACGGCAAAGTGGATCATCCCGCTTACGAGAAGCACGTGGTCAACCAGGGCAAAACCCGCGACGACCGTCCCAGCGACCATCGCCCGGTCGTGGCGGTGTTTCGGTTCTAATTTAACCGCCTTGCCCACCGGCTTCTTCGCGAGAGCGGATTCGACCAATCGCCCACTGCGCGTGCTCGGCGATGAGCGGCTCTTCCTCACGCGCCGCCCGTTCCAAGGCTGGCAGGGCGCTTTGATCGCCCACGTTCCCCAGCGCCACGCACACATTTCGCAGGAGGCCGCGGCGTTTGGCCCGGAGAATCGGCGTATGAGCGAAGCGTTGTTGGAACGACGCCTCGTCCAGCGCGAGCCATTCCAGCAGATCGGGCGCGGCCAGGTCCGGGCGCGAATGCTCCCGCATTAGACTGGCTTCGCGCGCGAATCGGTTCCACGGGCAAACCTCCAGGCAATCGTCGCAACCGAAAATCCGCGCGCCGAGTGCGGGCCGCAACTCGATCGGGATCGCGCCGCGCAGTTCGATCGTGAGGTAGGAAATGCACCGCCGCGCATCGAGTTGGAACGGGGCCACGATGGCTTGCGTGGGGCACGCGGCCAGGCAGCGCGCGCACGAACCGCAAAGGTTTCTCGCCGGCGCGTCAGGCTCCAGGGGCAGCGTGGTGATGATTTCCGCCAGGAAAAACCAATTGCCCAGTTGCCGGCTGATCAAGTTCGTGTGCTTCCCGATGAATCCCAGGCCCGCCCGTTGCGCGAGATCGCGTTCGAGCAAAGGACCGGTATCGACGTACCACAGCGACCGCGTGCCGGCTCCGCCGAGGTCGTTGACGTGCTGCGTCAGTTTTGTCAGAGGCTCCGCGAGCACGTCGTGGTAGTCGGTGCAGCGGGCGTAGCGGGCCACGATTCCCGTCGAGCGTGCCGCGGGGGGAGTGGGACGCAAGGCGTGATCCGGGGTCCGTGATGCGTAATCCGTAAAACGTGAAGCGGAAGGGGTCTCGGACAAATCGGCGCGGTGGGTGTAGTTGACGGCCAGGGTGATGACGGTCTTCGCGTCGGCCAGGACGGCCCGAGGATTGACGCGTTTGGAGGCGGTGCGCTCCAGGTAAGCCATTTCGCCGTGGCGGCGCGCCGCGAGCCAGCGGCTGAATTCCTCGGCGGAGGGCGGAGGTTGCGCCGTGGTAAATCGGCCAGCGTCAAAGCCCAGTTCCAGCGCTCGGCGCACAATGCTGTTTTTCACGAGGCGAAGAGTTGGCCTGGGCGGCCCGGAATTGATGCGCCACCTGGAGCGCGACCTCTTTGACGGGACGAATATCCGTGCCGATCAGGACGTCGGCCTGGCGATAGAATCCCTCACGTTCCGCGAGCATCTGGCGAATGGTCGCTTGCGGGTCGGGGGTCTTGAGAAGTGGCCGATGGACCTGGTGTCGGACGCGGCGCCAGATCACTTCCGGCGTGGCCCAGAGACAGACAACGAGCGCGTGCGTTTTCAAGCTGGCCAGGTTGGCCGGGTTGGCCACCAACCCTCCTCCAGTAGCGATGACCGTCCGGCGATAGCGCGCCATCTCTTCCACCACCGCTCGCTCGTGCTCGCGAAATCGCGCTTCGCCTTCCTCCGCAAAAATCGCGCTGATCCTTTTGCCGGTCCGGCGTTCGATCAGAGCGTCCGTGTCCACGAGGCGGAAATGAAGCATGCGCGCGACCAGATGGCCGACGGAAGTTTTTCCAGTGCCCATGAACCCGACGAGGGCGATATTGTGCAGTGGCCGCGACTGACTCACCCCGTTCCATTAGCGCATCGGAGGACATCAGGCACGCAGTTTCTCTGCTGCCGGGCTTGGGGCACGGATGATTCAAGAATCCGACCAAAGGAGCGCGGGCAGCTTGCCCGCGAGTTCTTTAAGAATCTTGCCGCACCACCGCGCGGGCAGGCTGCCCGCGCTCCTTCTTGAATCAGCCGTGGCTTGGGGGCACCTCGGGTAACGGGGCTGCCGCTCCGCTGAGAATTCTTGATGGGTTAGGTGACGAAAATAACGGCTGACCGGCAGGTCAGCCCTACCATCCGGTCGCGGGATCAAAGCGCGCCTCAGCTTGGATCAAGGCTCGCGATGGCGGCCTTGAGTTTGCCCGAGGTGAATTTCTGGTATTCGGGAGAGGTCACCTTGCGGTTGTCCGCCTGGGCGACGTAGAAGCTGTCCATGGCCGCGCCTTTCTCGGTGCAAATCTTGGCCAGCGCGATGTCGAGGCTCAACTCCGCCAGCGTTTGCGAGATGATATAGAGCAGACCAACGCGGTCCTCGGTCTGGATGTCGATGATCGTGTAGTTGTCGGAGGTTTCGCTGTCGAAATGAACGACGGTCGGGATTTGCTCGCCTTCCAGCGCACGGTAAATCGGCACGCTGACTTTTTGCCGGGCGATCAACGGCGGAAGGTCCAGGCTGCCCGTCAGAGCGGCGTGCAAAAATCTCTCGAACTTCTCGCGTTCCTCGCGCACGGGCAGCAGACCGGTCTTGGCGTCGGTCACAAAAAAGGTGTCCAGAATGACGCCGTCGGTTCGGGAGAAGATTTGCGCGCTCAGGATGTTGAGGCCCGCCGCGGTCAGGCAGCCGGTGATTTTGCTGAAGAGGCGGGCGCGGTCCCAGGTGCATACGTGGACGGCCGCGTAGCCCCGATCCGGCTCGTTGTGCCAGTCGATGACCGGTTCGAGCGCTTTGTCTTCCTCGTGCAACTGGAGTTCCAGGAACCGCTGCACGCGTTCCAGATCCGACACGACTTGCTTGGGGGAATGGATCTGGAAATAGCGCGCGGGCAGATGAGCGAAGTGGGCTTCGAGTTCCTCTTCCGCAAGATGGGAGGGCATTTGCTTGCGGACGTCCGCGGCCAGGAGATCGCGCAGCTTTTCTTCGGCGCGAATAAAGTCCTTCCCGCCTGAAAGCAGGTGCAGGGTTTTGTGGAACAGCGTCGAGAGCAACGTATCCTTGAATCCGTTCCAGAGTTGTTCGCTCGTCCCCAGGGAATCGGCAAAGGTGTGCAACAGGAGCATCTCAAGATTTTGCGGAGACTGAACCAGCGCGGCAAAATTCCGAATCACGGCCGGATCATCCAGGTCGCGCCGTTGGGAAACTTGAATCATGATGAGGTGGAGCTCCACGAGCAGGCGCAGGGCGTGGGTGGTGGCGCTGTCCAGGCCCAGGCGCCGCGCCACGTTCAAGGCGAGCTTGCCGCCCAGCACTTCGTGTTTGGCGTGGTCGTAAGCTTTGCCCGCGTCGTGCAGCAGCAGAGCGAGGTAGAGAATGAAAGGCCGATCGAGGCGCTGGAAGACTTCGGTGTAACGGTTGAACGGGGCTTCCTTCGCTTCCCAAATCAGGTCGAGCTTTTCCAGGCACATCAGCGTGTGCTCGTCAGCGGTGTAACGGTGATAAAACTCGTGCTGCACCAGACAAGTCAAACGCCCGAACTCCGGCAAGTACCGCCCCAGCAGCCCGACGTCATGCATGGCCCGGAGGATCGGAGCGACGTTGCCGCGTTGATTGAGGATTTCGAGAAACGTTTCATGAACGTGCGGGTCCTGCAGGAAGGTTTTGCCGGCCAGTGGCAGATGGTTGCGAACGAGCTGCGTCAGATCGGGATGCAATGTGAAACCGCGTTGCTGCGCATAAAGAAAGACCCGCATCAAACGCCGCGGCTGATCGCGAAACACGCGCGGTGTGGCGGCGTGAATCTCGCGGTCGATCAGCTTGAAGCCGTCGAACAACTGCTGCAAGGCGCGCTGGCGGCCGCTGCGAATGATCTGGCGCAACGAGGGCAGGCGCTGCGGTTGCCGGAGCAGGGCGAGCCGCTGTTCCAGCGTGCGCGTGATCAGGTAAATGTTGCGCATGTGCGTGTAGAGGTCGCGCATGAACCGCTGGAGCCGTTTGCTCGGCGACCGGTCGGCGTAGCCCAGGTGGTGCGCGACGACCGGTTGAAGGTTCTTGGAGAGCGCGTCCACGGGACGGTTGGTCTGGTAGTGCAGCTCGTTCCGGGTTCGGAGCAGGAAATCGTAGGCCGCTTCGAGCTGTTTGGATTCGCTGGCGCCGATCAATTCCCGCGTCTCCAATTCGCGCAACGTGCGAGCCCGGTATTTGAAAAAGGACATCCAGAGCAAGTTTTGGAAATCGCGCAATCCGCCGCAGCCATTCTTGATGTTCGGCTCCTGCATGGTGGCGGAATTGCCGAACTTGGCGCGGCGGGCTTCTTGATCCTCGATTCGCGCTTTGATGTAGCTCTCTTCCGACCCCCGCACGCATTTGGCCAGGACGACCGCTTGCATTCGTTGGAACAATTCTTCGTCTCCGGCGATCAACCGCGCTTCAATCAGCGACGTCTTGGATTGCATGTCCGTATTGGCAATCCGCGCGCAGTCATCGACGCTGCGGACGGAATGGCCGACCTTCAGCCCGATGTCCCAGAGGGTATAAAGCAACCCGTCGGTCAGCGCCGAGAGATACGGACGCGGTTTCCCGTTGAAGACCAACTCTCCCGAATGCAGGAACATGATGTCGATGTCGCTCTGCGGATTGAGTTCGCCCCGGCCATAACCGCCCAGCGCGACCAGCGCAAAGGTCATCCGCCGGGCCGAGGCATCCAGGGGCGCGTTATTGCGGACGGCGTCCAGGAGGTAGCGCAGAAGAACGTCCAGCACAGCCGTTTGACCCTGGCAGATTTCGCGCCCGCCCGCTCCGGCGCGGTGCTGCATCTTCAAGCGGTGGCGTTCGACCTTGAGGAAGTTCTTGTAGCGCGGGAGTTCGCTGCTCGGCGCGCGGCTTTGCGGCAACACCAACCGCTGGGCTGCGTGCGCTTCGATCTTTTCCAGTAGGCTCCGCATCCCCCGCACGATAGGTCAGATGCGAGCGAAAACGCAAGTGAACCTGGGAGTGGCAGATGGAGGCTCGGTTACGGCTCGGTTACCTCGGCTACGCACGTGGCTCGCTCCCATCTGAAGGCGCGGTCCCAGCTTTAGTCGCATTTTCATCCAAGCGGAGCCCTTTTCCTGGATAGCGTCACTGTCGCGCGATCACAGTGGACTTCTCTCACAGGTCCCGCTGCATGAAACGTAGATGGCCGAACCAGACGCTCCACCGAACAGCCGCCAGCGTCGGCGCGGGGCAGTGCGTTCGGGTTGTCGAACGTCGGATTGTCCGCCGATGTTCACCGTCAGGCGGCTGTCGGTGAGCTTTTCGTTCGCCGATTTGCTTGCTGACGCATTCGGTTAAAGATACGTTCTGACCATGAAATTGGACGAGCTTCAAAGGGAGGCCGGACGTCTGAGTCCGGAGGAGCAACGAAAACTGATCGGCTTCTTGGTGGCGATGGACGTTCGGAGGGATGAAGGATAACGGGAAGAGTTGAGCCGGCGACTCAGCGATCGTGACCCGCAGGCGTGGATGAGTTTGAGAGAGGCGGAACGACGGTTTAAGAGCGATGGAGTATGACGTCTATTTGCGGCGCGAAGTGTTCGAGTTCTTGCGGCAGTGTCGCCGCGATGATCGATCAGCTTCTTCGGCTGTTGGAGGCATTGGGCCGCGACCCATTTGGACGAGGGGACTTCACGGAGCGGGATCAGAGCGGACGTGACATTGAGGTGCTGGTCTTTAGGCGGCACGCAATTCTCTATTGGGCGGACCATCCAGTGAAGGAGGTGAAGGTGACGGATTTGCGGTATGCGGACAGATAGATCGGGAACCAGGATGGAATCGGTGAACCAAGGCGCTGGACCCAACAGCCGTGAGCGTCTCGGTTTTCATGCGTTTTGATTTCACAGAGTCCTTCTCATATCATGACCGAGCTGTCCCGGCTGCGGGTCAGCTTGATCAATAACCGATGGCTGCTAACCTCGATCCCGATGCCGCCCTGATGCTCCGCGTCCAGCAGGGCGACATGGCCGCTTTTGAGGAACTGGTCGAGAATTACAAGCAGCCGGTCATCAATCTTCTTTTCCGGACGCTGCGCGATGCGACCGAAGCGGAGGATTTGGCCCAGCACGTGTTTTTGCAGGTGTTCAAATCCGCGCATCGCTATCGCGTCACGGCGAAATTCTCCACCTGGCTGTACACAATTGCCCGGAATCTTTGTCTGAACGAAATCCGGCGCCGGTCCCGGCACCCCGCGGATTCATTGGACGCGCCGCATCCGGACAATGAAGACCAACCGATCCGGCAATACGAGGACACCCGGAACGCGCTGCCGCCGGATCTGGTCTTGCGGGATGAATTGACCCATAAAATCGAAGAAGCGCTGGCCAGCCTTCCCGAAAACCAGCGCACGGCCATTCTGCTTTTTCGGGAAGATGAGATGTCTTACGAGGAAATCGCCAAAGTCCTGGGCTGTTCGCTTTCCGCGACCAAATCGTTGATCCATCGCGGACGGGAAACCCTCAAGCTCAAGCTCAAACCGTATCTGCGGACTGGGGCCTGGGAGGAGACCAAAAAGGCGTGAGTGTATTCGTTGCAGCGTTCCAGCGTTGCAGCGTCAAAGCGGAGGAAGGTGAAGGGCGTAGGTATGCAATCGGAATGGGGGAGCACACGCGCCCTCGCGTGTTTGGACCGGCGCCCCGCCGGTTGATCCGTGGGCGTCGAGTGGTCGTCGAATGGTGACCGGTTTCGGTGCGAGAATGTGGCTGGCGAGGGCGCCAGCCACAGCACGCGGGGGCGCGTGATCTCCCCAATTCGACAGCATAAGGCTCAAGAAGCTCGCAGGAGAATCTTTTGAAGCAGAATGAAATACCTGGATTTCTCGTTTCCCACGCCGGCGCAGAATCTGGCGTGCGACGAGGCGCTGCTGGATTGGTCCGAAGAAGGCGGCGATGGCGAAATCCTCCGTGTGTGGGAACCGGGACTGCATTTTGTCGTCTTGGGTTACGCCAACAAAGCGAGCCGTGAAGCAAATCTCGCCGCGTGTCGGGAACTGAATATCCCAATCCTGCGGCGTTGCAGCGGTGGCGGGACCGTTCTTCAAGGACCGGGGTGCTTGAACTACTCGTTGATTCTGCGCATCGATGGAGCGAGGCCGCTCGCAAGTATTGGCGACGCCAATGCTTTCATCATGGAAGCGCATCAAGGAGCGCTGGCGTCGGTCTTGAGCAAGCAGGTCTCAATTGAAGGGCACACCGACCTGGCCATCCGCGGGCGGAAATTCTCCGGGAACGCGCAAAGACGAAGGAAGAGGTTCCTGCTGTTCCACGGTTCGTTTCTGCTGAGGTTCGACCTGGGGTTGATCGAGCGAGCGCTCTCAATGCCATCCAAGCAGCCGCCGTATCGTTGCAGCCGTTCGCACAGCGAATTTCTGATGAATCTGGAACTGCCGACTCCGGTTGTCCAAGAAGCGCTCAAACAGGCCTGGTCGACGAACGGACCTTTGGAATCCGTCCCTTCCAGTGCAATCGAACAACTGGCAAACGAGAAGTACTCACGGGACGAGTGGACGCTCCGATTCTGACAGCAAGCCGTTTGGCCACAGAGAACGCAGAGAAGAGGAACGCTGGGCTCTTCAAGGCACGAAACTAATCCTTTTGCCTGAGCAACAAGGCTTCTCTCAAATCATTCTCTTTGTGATCTTTGCGTTCTCTGTGGCTAACGGACTGTCCTTCTCTGTTCTCAGTCAGGGTGAGACTTCTCCGAAACAGAATTTCACTGCATTAAGCCCCTGAACCAGTTGGAGCCAGCGCCGGCGCGACAGCATCTTCAGAACTCACTAAAGGGCGATGTTGGTTAAGTCCAGATGTGGAAACTGAAATCCTTTCCTTGCCCTCTCCGTTTGCTCCGTTTCCTTCTGTTTTCTGAACAGGAGGCAACAGAGAACGGAGAAGTCGGGGAATTGAATCGATTACAGTCCCGGTCCTGATTCTTCTGTTTTTGTGAGGTCTGATCTTGGAGTGCGGTAGCCCTCTGTCGCTCTTGGCTCAAGCGACGTAAACGCTGTGCTCCTGACCATTGGTTCGTGGGGTTCGTGGGGAGCCTCATTGGATTTACTTGCAGTATGATTTCTTTATGATATCATATAGATAACGTAATGAAACCAAAGCTTATGAAAACCGAACAAATCACATCCAACCACGAGATCGAAGTTCACGTCTCCAGCGGATGGCTCATGCTTCCAGTAAACATCCTCCTGATGCTCGGCAGCCTATTCTCGATCATTTTCTCAATCGTCGCCAGAACCCGATCTGGCTCGCCGCCGAACTGGTGGCTTCTTACCGGAGGCCTCGTCTTGCTGGTGGTGAGCATCATCATGGTGGTTGGGTTTTTCACCCTTCAACCCAACGAAGCACGCGTGCTCGTGCTTTTTGGCGCTTACAAAGGGACCGTGCGGGTCAGTGGATTCCACTGGGGAAATCCGTTCTACTCGAATGGAGGCGCGGGCAGCAGTCGGCGAGCCTCAGCCGGGTCCGGAGAAGGCAAGGCAGGATCGGCTCCAACGGCGGGAGCCCAAGACGGGACGCACCGGAGACGAAACACGATTTCACTGCGCACGCGCAACTTCAACAGCGAGAAACTCAAAGTGAACGACAAGCGCGGCAATCCCATTGAGATCGCAGCCGTCGTGGTTTGGAGAGTGGAAGACACGGCGCAGGCGATGTTTGACGTGGACGATTATCCGAACTACGTCACGGTACAGAGCGAGTCAGCCCTCCGTCACGTCGCGAGCTGTTACGCCTACGACCATGGCGAAGACAACGAAATCACGCTCCGGAGCAACGTGGACGAGATTTCGCAAGCCTTGCGAGTTGAATTGCAGGAGCGGTTGGCCAAGGCGGGCGTGGTGGTGGAAGAGGCGAGATTGACTCACCTGGCTTATGCGCCGGAGATTGCCCAGGCCATGCTGCGCCGCCAGCAAGCCGAAGCTGTGATTGCGGCACGCCAGAAAATCGTCCACGGCGCCGTGAGCATGGTCGATATGGCCCTGAAAGAATTGGCCGACAAAGAAGTGGTTCAACTCGACGACGAACGGAAGGCTTCGATGGTTAGCAATCTGATGGTCGTCCTGTGCGGCGACTCCGAAGTGCATCCGGTCGTGAACACCGGCACGCTCTACAACTGACCTTTCCTCCGCATGGCGGAACGAAAAAGCTTCTTGATTCGGATCGATCCGGCGCTCTGGGCAGAGCTGGAAACCTGGGCGCAGCAGGAATTGCGAAGCATCAACGGGCAGATCGAATACGTCTTGCGCGATGCCGCGCTGCGCCGAAAGCGGAGTTCCACTCCGGAAACGGAGGGTTCGGCGTCAGCTCTTGAATCGTCCTCGGAGCCCCGAGGAAGTTAATCGATATGAGCAAGGCGTTCACGCGTGAATCGGATGATGGGCCTGATTTCCCGATCCATTCGCGACCCGTGTCCGCGCTGCCGCCAGGCGCAAAGAATTACCTGACTCCCGGTGGCGCCGCGCGGCTGCGTGAGGAACTGGAGCGGTTGCTCGAAGTCGAGCGGCCCCGGTTGTCAGCGCGAACACAGGAGAGCGACACAAAGGCGCAGCTTCAGGCGCTGGACCAACGGGTTCGCCAACTGCAACTGAGCTTGCACTCGGCGGTCGTGGTGGCGCCGCCTGTTGAACAAACTGACCAGGTGCGCTTCGGAGCCACGGTCGCAGTGAGGAATCGGCACGGCGAGGTGTCGCGCTATCGCATTGTTGGCATCGATGAAATCGATCTGGATCGGAATTGGGTCAGTTGGCTCTCCCCGATCGCGAAGGCTTTGTTGAATGCGCGGATCGGACAGCGCGTGCGGTTCCGATTTCCCTCCGGAGAGGAGGAATTGGAGATCCGGGAGATTACCTACGAGTGAGATGCGTCCTGCAAGTAGGATCACGGACTGCTCGACCGCCACGTCTTGGGAATCTCTCCAGCGACTACGGTCATCGGTGGCTGACCGTTCCCTTTCCCCTCACCCCGGCCTTCTCCCCAGTGGAGAGGGAGAATCATTTACCGCGTGTTTGATGCTGCAACGCTTGGTCATTTCATCCAGCGCGGGATCCAAAGTTCCCTCTCCTTGAGGAGAGGGACAGGGTGAGGGGAAAACGCGGTGGACAACAGCCTTTCGGTTGCGAATGTGAGGCAATGCGCGAGGCTCCGCGGCTTGCGGCTTCGAGACCATTGGACTTGAAACAGGGGAGGCGTTATGATGCGTGCCTTTGCTATGTTTACGAATCGACTCTCCCGCCGCGCATTTCTCAAACGAACCGGAACCAGCGCTATTGTGGCGCCTTTCATTGTGCCTGGCTCGGTCTTTGGCGCGGAAGGCAACGCCTCGCCCAGCGAGCGGGTTGGCGTTGGGTTCATTGGCACCGGCAAGATGGCGCATGATTACCACCTGAGCACCCTTTCCGGCTTCGCGGATGTTCAGTGCGTGGCCGTCTGCGACGTGGACACTACGCGGCGCCTGCACGCCAAGAAATACATTGAAGATCGCTACGCCAAGGCCAATCGCGCCAAACGCTGCGATGAGCACAGCGATTTTCGCGAGGTGATCGCCCGGAAGGACGTCGATGCTATTGTCATCGCTACCCCAGACCATTGGCATGCAATCCCGATCATTGAAGCCTGCAAAGCAGGGAAGGACGTTTATTGCGAAAAGCCGCTCACGCTCACGATCCGCGAGGCTCAGGTTTGCATTGGGGCCGTCCGCAAAACCAACCGGGTGCTCCAGACCGGAAGCCAGCAACGCTCGAATGTGTTTGGCAAATTCCGCGAAGCCGTGGAACTGATTCGCAGCGGCCGCATTGGGAAGGTCAAGACGGTCCGGGTCGGCGTAGGCGGGCCGAGCCGCTGGTGCGATCTGGGAGAGGAACCGATGGAGCCCGGATTGGATTGGAGCCTCTGGCTGGGGCAGGCGCCCATGCGTCCTTACAACTCGGCGCTGAGTCCGCGCGGGAAGCACAATCATTTTCCAGCCTGGCGTTCGTATCGCGAGTATTCCGGCGGCGGGATGACGGACATGGGCGCGCACCATTACGACATCGCGCAGTGGGCGCTCGGGATGGATGAGTCCGGGCCGGTCGAGATCATTCCGCCGGATGATCCGAAAGCAGAGATCGGCGCGAAACTGGTCTATGCCAGCGGCGTCGAGATGTTCCACGGCGGGCCGAGCGGCTGCACATTTGAAGGAACCGAAGGCAAGCTGTACATCGATCGCGGCAAACTCACCAGCGAGCCGGAGAGTATCGTCAAGGAACCGATCGGCGAAAAGGACGTGCGCCTACCCAAATCTCCGGGCCATCATCGCGATTGGATCGACTGCATCCGCTCGCGCAAAAGGCCGGTCGCCGACGTAGAGGTTGGCGCGCGCAGCGTCACGGTTTGCCACCTGGCTAATCTGGCCTACTGGTATCGGCGCAACCTGCGGTGGGACCCGCAGAACTGGCGTTTCGCCGGCGACGACGAAGCCAATCAATGGTTGGATCACCCTCGCCGCGACCCTTGGCAATTGCCGAGGGTGTGATCGCGGCGCGTGTTTTTCGACCGCAAGCTGCCGCCGAAAACGGGCTGGTAGCCCGTTCCACCCATTTCAAAGCATGCGCCAAACTACGGCTGCGCGCTCACTCTCTTGGCGATCCAGTCGAAGGTCTGGAAGTTGCCGTTCCAGTCGGATTCGATCTTTCCCTGGATGGTATCGCCCGCGAGTTTGCCGCGGTATTGGGTCGTCACAGACCTGCCTGTCCGCTCGCGCACGACCTTGAAGGAGACCTGCTCGTCTTCGACGGAAGCATCGGAAATCGCGGCCTCGCTTTCGCCCCAAACGACCGTGCCGCTCAACTTATCTCCTGTTTGAGCTAGCCGGACGTGCGGCTCGAAGGCCTGGCCGCCCGGCGTGGTGAAGGACCACTGCCACGTGCCGGTGAAGTTCACCACGGGTTTCGGTTTGGGAATTTCCCGCTTGGCGAGCCATTCCCGGATTTGCGGCCCGCCGCCAAAGTCTGACTCGATCTTGCCTTCGATTGTATCGTCCTTGAGCGCGCCTTCATACTTGATGATCCGTTCTCCGCCACCAAAGTCGAGCACCACCTTGAACGAGAGCTTTCCTTCACGAATAATGCCGTCGCGGATATTCACCTCGCCGCCTCGGCCGAGCTGAACTCCAGTAATTCTGTCGCCTTGTTGTTTGAGTTTCAGCGTGGTCTCAAACGGTTGGCCATTGGGTCGGCGCTGGGTCCATTTCCACGTGCCGGTCGCGTCGGAATTCTTATTCTCCTGCGCATGGCTTTGGCCGGTGACGAGGCAGACCGCGAGGACCGGCAGGGGAGCGAGAATCGTGAAGAATGAACGCCGTGATGAAGAGGAGAGGATTCGTTTCATAAGAACTTGACCGTCCTTAGCCGTATCTATTCCTTGAAAAGGTGACTCGCCCTCACGCTAACCCTCTTCCCCAGGAGAGGGAACCGCTCTTTCGTGCCGGGAAACGGTCCCTCAACAGGGATGAGTCCGCGGGCGGTAAAAGTTACTCCCTCTCCCTGGTGGAGAGGGCCGGCGTGAGGGCGAGCTTTTCATCGTACTGAATACTTACGGCTTAGGTGTTCAGGTGTCGCGGCAAATCTTTCCCAAACCTGGACGGCGCGCAAGTCCTGCTTTGGATATCGGCACGGACAGGATTCGCGTCCATGAATTCGCGGTCATTCGCGAAATTCGTGTCACCACTACGGCGACAGTCTCCACAGGAGTCGGAGCGCGGGCGGCCTCGCCCGCAGCGGATACGGCTGGCCTGAGCGCGTCGAAGGACTTCCCACGCGCCGGACATTGCCGAAGCGCTGCGGACGGGTCATCCGCACTCCGGCTATAGAAAGTGTCGCTGTAGTGTCACCCTATTGCGGGCCGCCCTCGCTCCGTTTGCGTGAGCTTGTGGCGGGTGGCTGGAACTACATTCGTCCCTTCAGAAAATGCTCGAAGAACAAGTAAATCTGCTCGTTCGATTCCGGTGTCGGCGTGTGCCCTTCGCGGTTGGTCATGGCTACGCGGTTCGTTTGGCCAAGAAGTGTGTTGACGGCGAAGACGTGATTCATCGCGCGCCAGCGCGCCGGACGATCCTCCGCGCCGCCCGATACCAGGAAGGGTCGCGGCGCCATCAGAGCCTGGAATTCGTGAAGATCAAGCCCGGCTTCCATCATTTTTTTGTAGGCCCCCGTGCGTGGATTCTCCGGTTTCGGGACGCCCGGCTTGCGTTTGAGAGTCGAATCCAGGCCGAGATACCACGGTTCCCAGTAGTTCACGTTGGGCCGCGTCTCGTCGAAGACGATGCCCGGATCGGACCACACGCCGCAGGCGAACTTCTCATACAGGCACGCCGCGAACATCGCCCACTTTCCGCCATACGAATGTCCCACGATCCCGATGCGCGCGCGATTCACTTTCGGATGATTGGCCAGCGCGTTCCAGGCATTGGCGGCGACATAAGCCAGAAAGGACAACGGTTGGCAAACCGCTCCGGCGGTCACGGGCTCGCGCGCGGAGCCGCCCGGCGAACCGAGGCTCAAGCTCACGAAGCCGCGTTTGGCGAGTTGGTAGCCGAAATCCCGCAACGGCTCCTTCCGTCCAAGGCTCGAGAGCGGCTCATAATACGGCACGACGACCGCCGGGAAAGGTCCCGCGCCATCGGGCACGAGAAGATACGCAACTTCGATTTGGTCCGGCGCGATCTCCAAGCGCACACGATGTTGAACAAAATTCTCGCGCTTCTCTTCCTCCAGAAATTCGATCCGCGGCTTCTCGAGGACCGGCGGCCACGGCCCCATCAACTCCGTCCATTTCGCCAAAATTTCACGCCGGCGTTCGGACCATTGTTCTTTGGAAGACACCGCACGGCCATCGTAGAACCTCAACGGCGATAGATAATGGCCGTAGTCATTGGAAAATTCGGCAGGCGGGCGAAAGAATAGGGCGATCCGCGTCCAGATTTCGTCCTTGGCTGAATCAACCTCGGCGGCAGGTAACGTTTGGCCGCCGCGGAATGCGCCGTCAGCTTCTTTGTTGAGGCTCTGACCTTTCTTCTCCCGGCCAGCTTGATCGCGTGGTTGGCCACTGGAATAACGGCCAGCCTGGCTGTCCGGCTCACCGTCGCGGTTGTCCTCCACAATCACGTGCAGACGCGCGACAGCTCTGTGGCCGTGTTCGTTCGCGCGTTCCACGCTCACGAGATAATGGCCCGGTTGGGCAAAGCGATGCTCCGTCACGGCGTAGCCGTCCTTGGCCAGGCTGTTCACGTTGCCGTCCGATTTCACCGTGACCTTCTCCGTGCCATCGCCGAAGTCCCAAGTTTCGTGGCCAAACGCGGTCTTGAAGGTTCGCACTTTGAAGGTCACCGGATCGCCAGGCCTGATGCCGAACGTCGGCGCATAGACCGCATGGATGCTGGGCGGCAATTGGCCGGGCGTTTCAGGGTCGATCACCTCCACGGACGCGAAGTCGTAGTCCATCTCGCCGCGTGTGTCCGTGATCTTGAGGATTTCACTATAGAACCCCGGTCGGGAATAGGTGCGTTCAACATTGCTGCCGTTGGCCGCCGTTCCATCCGTGAACGTCCAGTCGTATGTCGCGATTCGACCCGAAGCGCTCCAGGATTTGGAGGCGTCGAGAAGGACTTTCTGGCCAGTGGCCACGAAATGATGCGGCCGGGCCACCGCCGCGATCTTGGGCGCGTGTTGCCGTCGGTATGCATCCCAAACGAACGCATAGCCCTCCTGGATGCCCCAAAGCCCGGACGGTTGCCGGCTCGTGATATCGAAATGCAAATGCGACCAGCCCCCGCTCCCGCCTTCCTTGCCGAGCACACCGATCATTTGGCCCATGGCGACCGGCGCTCCGGGCCGCATTGCGGGATCAATCGAGAAGAGATGACTGTAGCGATAGTACCAGCCCCGATCATCCAGAAGATACACGACATCGTAACGCGGCTTCGCGGGACTGTCGGCGTAGCCGGGCAGGATTTCTTTCCCGGACGAGATCACGCGGCCATTCGTCGCCGCCACGACCTCGACCAATCCCTCCGCTCCGCCGAAATCGAGTCCGTAGTGGTAGTAAATGTTCGTCGCGCCGGGCGCTTCGCCGCCATCGACGAACGTCGGTTCATTGGCCATTTGCGTGTTGCTGGCGAACCAGCGCTGCTTGAGTGGATAGACAAACGTGCCTGGCTCGATCCAGGGGGAATCCGCCGGCCAAAGCCGCAGGCGCGCGTCCTTCACCAACCCCCAGGCGTTGCCCTGGCTGCTGTTCCCCACGTAGCCTTTGGTGATGGGACAATCGATCTGCACCCCCGCGAACGTCACCGGCAAATTGTAGGTTGCCGACGTCAGGACCAGCGATTGCCCGTTGAGTTCGACGGTGACTCGCGCCTGGCGAACCGCATTCCGAAAAGCGTCTCGGGTTTCGTCCAGGCGGAGAAGTTTGATCTGAGCCTTGGCGCCATTGGCGAGTTGAACTTCCTGCGTCTCGTTCACGTTGAGATCAACCGCGCGGAGAAGTGCGGTCCGCGCGGATGTATCGTCTTTCGCGCCGCGCCCTGGAACTGTCATCAAAGCAAAAGCCAAAAGCGCGGCCGTCAGTGCGGTGAAGGAAGCGGATTTCATAGCCAGTAATTTTGAGAATTCTGTTGTTGTCTCCAACTGGCGGCCGTGGGCAGATCTATTCACCTGCGATCCGCGGCTTCGATTTGCTGATTCCACGCTCGCTCGCGCGGGTGAACTGGACCAGGTGCGCGATCTCCGGAAGCGGGGGCAGCTCGGCCTGGATTCGGTCCAGGGCATTCGAGATGGTCAACCCGTCCCGGAAAAGGATTTTGAAGGCCTGTTTCAGAGCAGCCTGAGCTTCGTCCGAAACCCCGTTGCGTTCCAGCCCCACCTTGTTGATGGTGCGCGTTTCGGCCGGGTTTCCGTCGGCCAGCATGAAGGGCGGCACGTCCTGCACAACTTTGGAACAGCCCCCGATAATCGCCATTTTTCCTATGCGGCAGAATTGGTGCACGGCTGCCAGGCCTCCGATCACGGCGTGGTCCTCCACCATCACATGTCCCGCCAGTGTCCCGACGTTCGACATGATGATGTGATTGCCGAGGACCGCATTGTGCGCGATATGGCTGTAAGCCAGAATGTGATTGTGCGACCCAACCACGGTGACCTCGCCGTCGCCGGTCGCGCTGTGGATCGTGACGTATTCGCGAAAAGTGTTTTGGTCGCCAATCTGCGTGCGCGTGGTGCCGCCCTTCCATTTCAGGTCTTGCGTTTGCAGGCCGATGCTCGCGAAGGGAAAAACCTCATTGCCGCGGCCGAGCGCAGTGTGCCCATCGATCACGACGTGGGAATGCAACCGGCAACCCTCCCCGAGGACCACATGCTCCCCGAGGACGCAGTACGGGCCGATGTCGCAGTTCGGAGCGATCTGGGCCCTCGGATGGATGATCGCGGTTGGGTGAACCATTCGATTGCGGATTGCGGATTGCGGATTGTGGATTGCAAATTAGTCGCGGGAGCGAGCCGTGTTTATCGATGCGACGGTAATTGCGAGAAGCTCGTTGGCTTCGCTCACCTGCTTCGCCACCAGTGACGGTTCAATTTTCTGCGCATCAACGAGCAATTCAATCCAATAGATCGTTTCGTCACATTCCTCTTCCACGTTACCTATTTTGGAAATGAAGTCAGCGCGAGATTTAGCTCGGCAGGCGGCACGGTAATTGGCGCCGACCGAAGTAGCGCTTCGGATGAGCTGGCGGGAGAGGATATCGACAGATCGTCCCTGAGGCAGTTGGTCCGTCAGTCGGATCATTTCCGCGGCAAAGGCCTTGGTCCTTCGTTTGAGTTCTTCAGCATTCATGACAATCTCCTTTTCATTTCGTTTAATCCCCAATCTGCAATCCGCAATCCGCAATTGAATCACTTTTCCATCAGCATGAAAGTGACCTCCGCTTCGCTGACCACTTCGCCTTCCACGAGGCAGGTCCCTCGGGCGCGGCCAATCTTGCCGCGCGATTTGGTCAGCTCGACTTCGACCACGATTCTGTCTCCGGGGCGGACCGGTTTGCGCCACTTCACGTTTTCGGCGGACATGAAGTAAGCGATTTTCCCGAAATTCTCCGCCTGCTTGAGCATCAAAATGCCCGAGGCTTGCGCGATGGCCTCCAACTGCAGGACACCCGGCATCACGGGGTGATTGGGGAAATGCCCCTGAAAGTAAGGCTCGTTGATCGTGACGTTCTTGAGGGCCGTGAGTTTGTTTCCCTCAATTTTCAACACCCGATCCACCATGAGAAACGGATACCGGTGCGGCAGAATCTTGATCAGGTCCAGGATGTCCACGGCCACCGGTTCGCGAGCCCCGTCGGCCGAGTTGGACTCGGGAGCGGGAGTGGATTTGGCCGTGAGCGGCGGAACAAAAGCTTGCGCCTTGACGAGCGGCTTGCGCATCTGCGCTTCGATGCGCCGAACCAATTCGCAGTTCGCGGTATGGCTGGGTTTGACCGCGATCACGTGACCGAACACGGGCCGCCCCACGAGCGTCAAGTCGCCTAGAATATCCAGAATCTTGTGCCGCACGAATTCCTCGGGAAAACGCAGCGGTTCCGTCGTGAGGACCGCATCGTCGCGAATCACCACGGCGTTCTCCAGGCTGCCGCCCTTGATCAATCCATTTTTGATGAGGAACTCGATTTCCTCGTAGAAGCAAAAGGTGCGCGCCGGCGCCAGGTCGCGCTTCCAGATTTCCGGGGAAATTTGGGCCGAGAAGAACTGGGTAAAACGCCCCTGCTTGTCCGCGCTCGTGCAAGTGATCTTCAATCCGTCGTGGGGGAATACGGAAATCGTGGTGTCGCCGTTTTGAACTTCGATCGGCTCGCCGATCCGGTAAGGTTCGCGCGGCTCGTTTTGCGCGACGACGCCGGATTTTTCCACCATCTGGCAATAAGGCCGCGCGCTCCCGTCCCCCACGGGCGGCTCATTGGAATCCAACTCCACGATGGCGTTGTCGATCTGGAATCCGGCGAAAGTGGCGAGGACGTGTTCGACGGTGTGAACGCGCAGGTTGCCCCGGCCCAAAGTCGTGGAGCGGGTCGTGTCGCAGACGTTCTCGACGCGGGCTTCCAATTCAGGTTTGCCTTCCAGATCCACGCGGCGGAAGCGTAGGCCCGTGTTGGGCGAAGCGGGCAAAAACGTCGCGCTGACTCGATTGCCGCTATGCAGCCCAACGCCGGAGAAGCTGACGGGTTTGCCTAAGGTCTGCTGATGTGGCACGGCGGGATTAAACAGACCAGCCCCGCGCTTGGCAAGCGGCGCAAGATCCGGTAGATTCAAGAATGGGCCGGAGCGGGGCGTTTAGTTAAGTTAGTTAGCCGTATCTATTCCTTGAAAGGTGACTCGCCCGCACCCTAACCCTCTCCCCCAGGAGAGGGAACCGCTCTTTCCCGCACCGGGAAACGGTCACTCAACCGTGATAAGTCCGCGGGCGGGAAGAGTTACTCCCTCTCGCGAGTGCCGGGGTGAGGGCGAGCCTTTCATCGCACTGAATAGTTACGGCTCAGCGTTTCGGCCACCGGAGGTGTTGGTGCAGGAAATCGAACGTCCTTTGACCATTGATCGTGTGCGGGCCGGTGAACCATTCGAGTTCGCAGCGATCCCCGATATTCAGCTTCGCTTCGTAAAGAAATCGAACCTTAGCGAACTCATAGCCGACCGTTTCGTCCGGCGCCACGCCATCGAAATGCCCGCGCTCGACCATGAACGGCCGGGGCGCGATCAGCGCCGCCATCTCCGCGTAATTGAACGTGCTGCCCAAATCGAACTCGAAAATTTCGTACTCACCGGTCCACACGTAGCTGTAAGGACTGCGGGACGACGCGTTCTTCCAAACCCACTCGTTGAAGTCGGCGGAGCAAATCGACAGACAATAATCTGCAACCAATGCGGGCACGCGCATCGCCGTCTTGCCGCCATAGCTCAATCCGTAAAAGGCGATGCGACTGGCATCCACGTAAGGCAGCGTCTTGAGCCAGTCCACGATTTGCTGGTGCTGCGGCGTGATGATCGAGAACAACGTCTTCTTAAGCGGATTCGCCTTGCGCTGAAGCGTCCGGAAGCGATCCATGAAAATGTAAAGGTTCTGCGGCGCGAACGTGATGAACCCACGTTCGGCGAGCTTCGCGGCGTAATCGTGATAGGCGCGATGGTCGCCTGCGATCACGTCCTGCGGACGTCCTTCCAACCCGTGCTGGCAGACCACAACCGGGCGGCGCTCGCCGGCCTTCAAATCCTTCGGCAGGAGCAGGACCCCATAGGCGATGACGTCAGGAAACACATCCAGGACGACTTCGTAGCCGGTCCACTTTTCCGTATCGTAAGCCTTGCGAGAACGAGGATTGAACGGGAGAGGTTTGTCGTCGAAGCGCCCGATCACCTCGTCGTAAAAAAACTGGCGGTACGGTTCGGCGGACTTTTCGTATTTCTCCAGCGAACTCGTGTCGAGCTTCTTCATGAACTCCGCGCGGACGTACGGGCTTTCGGTCAACAACCACTGGTTGTGCCGGTCAATCTCGTGCATCTGGCGGACGAGGCGAGTTTGGGGGTCAAATTCCTTCGGCAAGTCCTGCGCGGTTTCGCCTGGTCCAGCCAGAGCCCCCAGGCCTTTCAACTCCGTGCCGGAAAAAAGGGCGGCCAGAAGCTTTTGTGAGGCGTCCGCGCTCCCATGCGGCCCGGTTCCGCCGTCGCTCAGCACGAGTTGCAGCGAAGGCGGTGGGTTCAAGCCTCTGACCAAAGCCTTGGCACGCTCGAATTCGGCGCGTACGTCGCTCGCTTTGGGTGTAACCAAGCGGGCTGGCGCTCCGCCGCCTTTACCCGAGAGCGTCAGTTCAGGGCCTTGCGCGGCCTCGATAATAAGGGGGCGCGGGGCGACCATGCTCGCGAGCTCCGCGTCGCCGAACTGTTCGAGCAGGCCAAAAACGTTTCGGTCGATCGGCTCCTGCCAGAGGTTTCGTCGATCATCGAAGCAGCCGCTGACGCAGGCTGCGTCGATGCGCGAATCGAGCGCGGCCGCATACAGAGCGATCATCCCACCTTCACCCCAGCCTATGACGCCGGTCCGGGCATGGGTTATCGGTGAGGGACGATTGGCGGTTGACGAGTTCGTGGAGCCTGTGTGGCGCGTGAACCAATCCACCGCGGCGAGGACTTTCTGCACTTCGTAGCCAACCAGCCCTCGGCCCAGTTCAAAAGCCGAACGATAGAGAAACTCACGGTTGCTCAGAGGAGATCCGCGGTCCGTGTGCGGAACTTTTCGCCGGCCCATTTCACGGCTGACCAGAGCCGGCACGAGCACGCGGCAGCCGCTCTCCGCGAGACGGCGCGCGAACTGGGCCTCCGGGGGTATGCCGGCGGTCAGGCCGGCGATCTGTTCGGGCGTTTGATCGGCATCAGGAATCGCGACCACATTGATTTGAAGGCGGTTGGTCGGAGGGAGCAGCCCGTAGCGTTTGAGCAGAGCTGGATCCATTTTCTGCGCGTACGATTCATTCGGCGTCAGCAGAAGGCCCTCCCCCTGGACGTCTCCAAACGCCGGCCACCGCACTCCCTGAACCACGTAGGTCCGGCCACGAGCGAGGGGTGTTTCCTGGCTCGTCGTCATGATCAGTTGCGGCGCGTCGAAAGCCACGCGCGGATCGCGCACACCGAGGATGTGCGCCAGCCGCTGGCGATTGGTCTCGATGGACCGGCTGTAAGCTTCCGGTGACGAGAAATCCCGCTTCCAGAACTTCGCCCGTTTCTCGACGGATTCGTCCAGCTTGCGCAGGAGAAACCGGTCCACACCCGCGACTAGATTCGACGCGATGTCGCCGGTCATGGTGAGCGGCGCGGTCCCGGGAAGCGGTTCCGGGTTGTTGGCGGCCAGGGCCAGCGAGGCGTTGGCCAGAAATGCGGTGAAAAATTCTATCACACCTGAGCGTCGAGGAGTCTTCATAGGAACGATGGCATTGCGGACGCAGCCCATTGTAGGGCATCAAGCAAATAAGGCTAATCAAAGTTCATCCACACCGGGTGAAAGTGGTGCATCCCGAAGTTGACTCTTTGGAGTGCGGCGGCAAGCGGGGCAAGCGGAGCGCGACGCCGCTTTGGCGTGGACCCAGGCGGCGCTCCCCGATCTGTCCGAGATCATGGGGATTCGAAAAGAAAGCGCCGTCGCCGCTGCGCTCTGCCGGCGCACTCCAAATCGAGCGGTTCCAGTCCAAGCCACCAACAACTGGATGCACTGCGGTGAAAGAGGTGAAAGGAGCGCGGGCCGTTTGCCCGCGCGTCTCGAAAAGGATCACGCAAACCGACTCGCGGGCAGGCTGCCCGCACTCCTGGACCACGGCCAATTTCCCCAATCAGGAACCGACACCACCAAACACCATAACGTCTCCGGCGCAGTGTTGTCGAAATTGAGAGTGTTCACGATTTAGAGCATCAGGTAATCCTCGCCGGATGGCCTGAGCAGGGCTAGGATGCTATCATCGAACTTGCCATGAGCCGTTTTAACAATCTTGAATCCGGGGACCGACAGGAGGAGCAGTCCGCCTCGCGGACCGAAGTGAAGGACGAGCAGTTCTATCTGGCTGAAGCCAAGACCGCCTTTGCGGCGGGGCGATTCGAGCAAGCGTTGCGGCATTTCGCCAAGGTCCTGGAATTCAGCCCGAAGCACCCCGCCGCCTGGGCCGGACAGGTCCGAATGCTGATCGAGTTGGGTGAATTTCGCGAAGCCAAACTCTGGGCGGACAAAGGCCTCGAATTGATCCCGGACGATCCCGAATTGCTCGCGGCCAAAGCTGTGGCGCTGGCGCGGGACGGCGATCTCAGCGCGGCCTTGATGTTTTCCGACGCCGCCATCGAGACGCGCGGCCAAACGCCTTACGTCTGGCTCGCGCGCGGCGACGTCCTGCTCGCCCGCGAGGAAAAGCGCGCGGATTTCTGTTTTGAAAAAGCCCTGGGATTGGCGGGCGGAGATTGGCTTTATCACTGGCTGATTTCCCGGATTTACTGCTTCTACCAGCAATTCTCGCAATCCTTCAAATTGGCGCAGCAAGCCCTGGCATTGGACGCCGGCCAGGCCGTGCTGTGGCTCCAATTCGGGCGATGCCAGCTTGCGCTGGGGTTGGTCGGCCCGGCTCAGAATTCATTCGCGCACGCGCGGCAATTGGATCCGCAATGCCAGCCGTCGCCGGCGGAGCACGCGCAAATTTCTGAAAACTCCCTTTCGACGCGCGTGCGCGGGTGGTGGCGGCAATGGTTCCAACGATGAGCATTTTCCGGCTCGACCAGCTCATTGGCGCCGCAACGGAACAAGAAGCTTCCGATCTGCATTTGGTCGTGGGCGTGCCGCCGGCCTTTCGCATCAACGGCGACATCCTTTTGTCCGACGAAGACGCGCTCACGACCGAAGCCGTGACCGGGATGGCTTTCAGTCTGTTGAATTCTGACCAGCGCGAAAAATTCGAGCGCGACTCGGAGCTTTGCATTTCGGCGCCGCATTCCGTGGCGGGCCGGGTGCGCGTGACTCTCTACCGCCGAAACGGCGGCCCAGAAATGAGCTTGCGGTTCTGCGGCCAGCGCGTTCTGAGCCGGGAGGAGTTAGGGCTTCCTGCCAAAATCGATGACCTGGCGCGCAAGCCGAATGGATTGGTCCTGATCACCGGCCCCACCGGCGCCGGCAAGACCACGACGCTCAATTACATGGTTGATCTGATCAACAGCGAACGGCGCTGCAAAATCGTCACCATCGAAGATCCGATCGAATACGTGCATGAGAACAAGCGCGCGATCACCGTCCAGCAAGCGGTCTTGACCGACACGCATTCGTTCACGCGCGCCTTGATCCATGTGCTGCGCCAGGATCCGGACGTGATCGTGGTTGGCGAAATGCGCGATCACGAGGCGATTTCCGCAGTTTTGACTGCGGCAGAGACCGGACACCTGGTCTTGGCCACCCTGCACTCGCCCACGGTTTCGCATGCGTTCGAACGGATCATCGGCGTGTTCGAGGGTAGCGCGCAACGACAGATCGTCCTCCAGTTGGCTAACTCGCTTCAGGGAATTATTTCGCAAGATTTGCTGCCTTCGGCGGACCGGGCGCGCCGGGTGCTGGCTTTTGAATTGCTTGTGGCGACGAGCGCGATCCGGAATTTGATCCGGGAAAACAATCTGCACATGCTCGAAACCACCATTCAGACCGGCGGGAAAGATGGCATGGTCTTGATGGATTCCTGCCTGCACGACTTGTACTGCCGCTGCCTGATCAGCTACGATACCGCCTTGAGTCGCGCGCGGAATCCGGACCGAATGGCGAAGCGGGCGGGGTGAGCGAGCTGGCATGTTATGAAGTCCGCCATGGCGTTAATATGGAATCTGATTCCGCTGGCCATCGCTTCGGCCGCGGTGCTGTGGGTTCTCTATCGGTGGCTGAAAAAGAGCGACGAACCATTGGCGCTCGTGGGGCGTTGGATGGTGAGCCTGGTGCTCGGGGGGATCGCGGTGTGGAACGCGGTCCGCGCTCACGACGAATTCTCGAAGATTTTTGCCGTGCTCGTCGGCGCCGTGTGCGGGCTGGGGTTCGCCATACTCTGGAGGCCCAGTTTTTGCGGGTGGGTAGCCAAGCAGTTTACCGGGCTGTACGACGGAGGCGACCTGGAGGTCGAACCGGTGCCGATGTATTCCATTGCCGAAGCCAGACGCAAGCAAGGGCGGTACGCCGAAGCGCTGGCAGAAGTCCGCGCGCAACTCGAAAAATTTCCCGAAGACTTTCCTGGCTGGATGTTGCTGGCGGAGATTCAGGCGGAGGATCTCCATGATTTGTCCGGCGCTCAGGAGACGATCGAAGGAGTGATCGCGCAGGAAGGCCACCTCCCGAAAAACGTGGCTTACGCATTGAACCGTCTGGCGGATTGGCGCCTCAAGCTGAGTCAAGACCGCGCCGCCGCTGGCGCGGCCCTGGAGCGCATCGTCCAACTCTTGCCGGAGACCGAACAAGCCCAACTGGCGTTGCAACGGATCGCTCACCTGATGCCGGAACAAATGCTGATCGAACGGCACGAACCGCGCCGCGTCCAATTGATCCATCACGAAGAGAACCTCGGCCTTCGCGGTGAGGTTCTGGCCCCACGCGCTCCCAGCGTCGAGCCTTCCCTTCGCGCCGCGGCCCTCGTGAAGCATCTGGACCAGCATCCGCAGGATTACGAAGCGAGAGAAGAACTGGCCTTGATCTATGCCGACCACTTTTGCCGCCTTGATCTGGCCGCGTACCAATTGGAACAGTTGATCGCCGTGCCCTTCCAACCCGCGAAACAAGTCACGCACTGGCTCAACTTGCTCGTGGACCTGCAAGTTAAGCTGACTGGCGACGCCGCCCTTGCCAAGGCGACGCTTCAACGAATCGTGGAACGCTTTCCCAAAACTGCCGCGGCGGAAGCGGCCCTGAAGCGGATCGCCCACGTGAATCTGGAGGTGAAGTCCAAACAAAAAAGCCAAGCCGTGAAGCTTGGCACTTATGAACAGAATCTGGGATTGAAGCAGAAGCCGCCTAACGAGGAAGACTCAGGGCAATCTGCTTCTCGATCTCGCTAGCAAGTTCGATGTCAGCCGTGCCGGTTTTCCGCCGGGCCTGGACGCGGACACGGGTTGTCTTGGTTTCGACCACATCCACGGCTACGCGCACCGTGGAGTTATCGATCTTGGCTTCAAGGGTCTTGCTGATGGTGTTCTCGCCGTAGAGGTTTCCGTTGTGCTGCAGGACTTTCTTCGCCGCGGCGAAGATCTCTTCCGCCGAGCGCTCATAACGGCCTTCAATCGTATCCTTGGCCAGAGGCCTGGGCACGCCCGCCTTGACCCGCCCGTCCACGGTGCTGTAGCAACCCTGGGTGAAGACGGCCAGACAGCTCAGGCAAAACAGCATCAACAGGTTCCTTTTCATGCCGCGCTATGCAACCACATCCGCTTCGCCCGTCAAGCATTAAGAAAAATAGGGTTCGACAATTCCGGCTGGCTGGTGTATGCAACTTAAGAGCGTGTCAGGAACGAGCTGAGTCCAAGAGCAACTTGAAGCGATAGCTGAATTCCGCGTTGAATTAGCCTTTTCCTGTTGGAAACACGCGAAGTCTTATGGCCATAAGTCCTGTCAACGAAATCCTCACCAGCTTTCAGAGCAAGAAGCTGGCGCGTATCCTCGACAACAACACCTTGCTGCTCCAGAAATCTCTGGAGCGCCTGACGAGCGGGCTGCGCATCGTCGATCCGGGCGATGATCCGTCCGGGCTGGCGCAGACCGTCAAGTTGAACAGCCAGATCAAACGGCTGGACGCTATGGAGACGATCCTCAGCAATGCATCGGACATGGTTCGGAGCCAAAGCGACTTCTTAAGCACGGTTTCGAAGAAACTTAGCCGTCTCAGCGAGCTCGCCGTGCTATCTTCCAACACTTCCATCACGGCGCAGCTGCGATCCTCCTACCAGATCGAGTTCGCGCAAATCCAGGCTTTCATCAGCGATATTGGCCGGAGGACGTTCAACAACCAGGCGCTTTTCGAAACCAGTTACACGACCATCATCGACCAGGACGGCGCGCAATACACGCTCCAGGCGATCACTTACAACGCCAACGCTGCAGCGGGCGGAATCAACGATGTCTTCTTCGGCACCGTGAGCGTTTCCACCACGACTGCCGCCGCGGACGCCCAGGCAACGGTCAGCACGGCGATCGCCAATCTAGGCATTCTCCAGGCCAGAGCCAGTTCCACCAAGGCTTTCCTCGACGATGCCAATGATCTTCTGGTTAGTCTGGAAGAGAACCTCCAATCCACCGTGGATCGCATTCAGAACACGAACACGACCACCGAGACCGTCGAGTTCAACCGCCTCAGCCTCCTCACGCAAACCGGCCAGACGATGCTGGCGAACTACGAGACGCTGCGGTTGGGCCTGCTTGACCTGCTCCGGATATAGTCAGTCGGCCTCGATCCGCCCCCACCATCCCAGAAGACCCCCGAACTTGCCTGCGCGCCACCGACTGCAAAGCGGCTATACGTGGGTCCTGAGCGCTCTCGCTGCTGGCCTCGCGCTCGCAGGAGATCCGCCAACTCTGTCTGCAGCGAAAGTCGGCAAGACTTCCGCAGGGGCCGCAACCCCAGACCATCTCCCGCAAAGGTCTGCCGCCGATCATTGGGCGTTCAAACCGTCCGTTCGCCCGCTTGAGCCGGAGGTGCGTGACAGGGCATGGGCGCGCAACGGCATCGATCTTTTCGTTCTCGCCCGGCGGGAGAAGGAGCGTCTGGCGCCTTCGCCTGAAACTGACCGCGGCACGCTCATTCGCCGGCTGAGCTTCGATCTGGTCGGCCTTCCGCCCACGCCCGAAGACATCGAAGCCTTCGAGATGGACAACCGCTCGGATGCTTACGAAAAGCTCGTGGAACGCCTCCTGGCGTCCCCGCACTACGGCGAACGCTGGGGCCGCCATTGGCTCGACGCGGCCGGTTACGCCGACTCAAACGGATACTTCGACGCCGACACCGACCGCCCTCTTGCTTTCAAGTATCGCGACTACGTCATCCAATCGCTCAACGCGGACAAGCCGATGGATCGTTTCATTCAGGAGCAATTTGCCGGCGACGAATTGGCCGGATTCGACCCGGATAGCGACGTCACGCCGGAAATGGTCGAACCGCTCGTCGCGACCCACCTCTTGCGCAATGCTCCGGACGGCACGGGTGAAAGCGACGGCAATCCGCTTGAACAAAAAGTGGACCGTTACGCGGTGCTGGAATGGAATGTGCAAATCATCGGCTCCGCATTTCTAGGGCTGACGCTGCAATGCGCGCGGTGTCACGACCACAAATTCGAGCCGGTGACGCAGGAGGAATATTACCGGCTCCAGGCGATTCTCCGTCCGGCTTATGATCCGGAGCACTGGCTCAAGCCGAATGAACGCGCGGTGACCATCGCCTCCCGCGCCACGCGCGAGGAAAACAAACGGCAGACAGAGAAATACGAGAAGGAGGTAAAGGCCTTAACGGAAAGTCTGGAAGGCGTGATCGTGCCTTTCCGAAAACTGGCTCTCGAAGAAAACTTGTCGAAACTGGAGGAGGCCGCGCGGGCCGAAGTCCGCAAGGCGCTCGATACTCCGGAGAAGATGCGCAACGAAGAGATGAAAGCGCTCCTCAAAAGGCACGAAGCTCTGGTCACCATCAAAGAGGAAGACCTCGTCAAACGGTTTGCCGATCTGGGGCCGGCCTACCAGTCTCTGAAAGATTCGCTCAAGCAGCGCGAATCCGAACGTCCGGTTCGCTTGCCGCAAATTGCCGCGCTCACGGAGCGCCCCGGGAATCCGCCCGCGCACCGGATGCTCGTTCGAGGCAGCCACGCCAGCGAGGGTCGGGAGGTTCAGCCCGGAGTTCCCGCCGTGCTGTGCGGTTCGAGCAACGTTTACGAGAGCAAGTTGCGCAGCGCCGTCACGAAAAGCTCCGGACGACGATCAGCCCTCGCGCGCTGGCTCACCTCTCCTGAGAATCCAGTCGTCGCGCGCGTTTTCGTGAATCGCGTCTGGCAGCGGTATTTCGGGCGCGGATTGGTCGCGACCGTGGACAATTTCGGTGTATCCGGCGGCAGACCGTCGCATCCTGAGTTGCTGGATTTTTTGGCTGCGGAGCTTGTGGAGTCTGGCTGGCGCTTGAAACCGTTGCACCGGCTGATCGTCACGTCTGCGACCTACCGGCAATCGAGCCGCAGCCGCGACGATGCCTTCGCCCTCGATCCGGACAACCGCTGGCTCTGGCGTTTTCCCTTGAAACGGCTCGACGCCGAATCGTTGCGCGACGCGATGCTTGTCGCGTCCGGCGAGCTCGATCCGGCTGCGGGCGGTCCGTATGTGCCGACGACCTCGACGGACGAGGGGCAATTGGTGGTGAAGGAAGAGACGCCCGGCGCCTTGCGGCGGTCGGTCTATCTGCAGCAGCGCCGCACCAAACCGGTCACGGTGCTGGACCTTTTCGATGGCGCGCAGATGAATCCCAATTGCGCGCAGCGAACCGTTTCGACGGTGCCGCTGCAATCGCTCACGTTGCTGAATTCCGAATTCGCGCGGAGCCGCAGCACAAGCTTCGCCCGACGCCTGCTCAGCGAATCCGGTTCGGACTCGTCGCGAAGAATCACACGAGCTTTTGTCCTGGCCACCGGGCGGTCTGCAAATTCAGAGGAGCTTAATGCTGCGAAGGAATTCTTGGATTCACAGCGGAGGCATTACGAGAGCAAGCCCGACGCCGAAGTGGCTGCCTGGAGCGATTTCTGCCAGACGCTTTTCGCGGGCAACGCGTTTCTCTACGTTGAGTAGTTACCCATGAAAGAGGTCGAGCGCATTTGGTCGGAGAACCGGGACCGGACGGATCAGGCTGAAAACGCGCCGCCTTCCAGCCCTGCAAAACCTCGCGCTCCGGTCGCGGAACTGAAATTCGTTTGCCCGCAATGCCAGCAGCGCATCGCGTGCGACGAAGCGCTCGGCGCCACAAAGATGCCTTGCCCGAACTGCCAAAAAGAAATCGAAATCCCGTTGTCGCCCGCCCGGCAGATCGCGGCCCGGCTGGGGATGGATCTGAACACGGCGGAAGACGCTGAAATGGTCAAGCGCGTTCTGCTCTCAACCGAGGCGTCCAAGATCGTGCTGCGACAGCCGAACACCGCGGAGGACTTCGAGACCGAAGTGCCCAAACTGCTGGCGGTCTGCGCAGTGGCGGGAGTATTGCTGGGCCTGTGGACCGCCCAGCAGCCGGGCGTCTCCGCGTGGCGAGACATCTTGGGCCGCGAGCTTTGGCCGAGTCAATCGTTGCTCGCACACGCCGGCGTTGGCGTGTTCGTCGCATGCCTGACCGGTTTCGCGCTGTTCTGGATCACCAAACCCATTAGGTGGCTCGTGCGGGTCGCGGCCAAGAATCTTGATGAAAAGGCCGCGCGATTCGCCACGGGATGGGGCCATCACCTCGGCATCGCGCTGGGCGACTTGCTGGGTGCCATGCATTCCATCGGCGCGACGGGCGCGCTGTTGCGCGGGCGGTTCTTCGAGGGATTCTTTTTCAGCCGGAACGGCGAGCGCGGGTTTCTGGTCGGCGGCGTCCTTGGCGGACTTGTCTTGAGCTTGATTCTTGTTTTGATCGCCAGGTTTCGCGCGAGACGACGAGAACGCGCCGATTTCAACGCATGAAAGACCACGAGGTCCGGGACCAACTGCGCTTGAGCCTGCAAGATGGCCGGCTGGATCGTTCGGAACGCGACGCGCTTCGTCAGTGGTTCGTCCGTTCAGCGAACTGTTCGAGAAACTTTGGAGTGACTTCGGCGCGGGAGCACCCTTGAGAGGCGCCGCATCGAATCGTCGAGGCGACCATTGACCCGCGGAAGCGGAGTTCGGTGCTCCAGTCACCGGAGCCTCAGGGCAGCCGGCTCAGGCCAAAGACGAACCAACCGCAACTCAGGATTCCCAAAGCCAATCATCCCGTTGATCCTCGGATCGCCCGGTCGCAGATCGCGAAAAACTTCTCGAGATCGCTCGGCCGAGTGTGAACGTGCGCGGAAAGCCGAATCTCGCGCCCGCCGAGGAAGACGATCTTGTGCTTTTTGAGTGCGTCGAGCGCCGGTTGCACGTTCTCCGTTTTGAAACGAATCTTCGCCATGGCTTGATAGAAACGCGGATCATCCGAACTGATCAGCTCAAGATAATCACGTTGTTTCGCCAGCCGAATCGTCATGCTCGCGAGGTGTTGGAGGCGGGCGCAAATGGTTGCTTCTCCAAGCTGCTTCAGGAACCGCAAGCCCGCCATCATGCCTTCAAAGATCGCGCGGTTGTTGGTTCCGACCATCATGAAGCGCGCCGCCCTGAGTTGTTCTTTGTCATCCCAACGGCTGGAAACGATGCTCGGCCAAAGCCGATCCAACGCGCCGTCTCGGCCATAGAGAAAGCCGCAGCCCGCGGGCGCAAACATCCATTTGTGCGGACTCCCCGCGAAGTAGTCACAACCCAAGCCGCGGAGATTCACCGGAATCTGGCCGTTCATGTGCGCGCCATCCACCACGCTGATCACGCCTTTCTCGCGCGCGGCGGCGCAAATCTGCTTCACCGGAAGAATCAAACCGGTCGTCGTCGTAATGCCGCTGAAGCTCAGGACCCGCGTGCGCGGACCGATGGCCGAGATCAACTGATCGGTGATTTCGCCTGGATCGCGCGGCGTGACCGGGATTTCGATGAGGCGCACGCGGATGCCGCGGCGCTTTTCCTGGACGCGCCAGCACATGGTGCCGCCGGCGTGTTCCTGGTTGGTCAGAATGACCTCGTCGCCGGCTTGCAGGTCAAGTCCGTTGGCGATGGTGCACATCGCTTCGGTGCAATTGTGCGTGAAAGCCAGCTCGTCTTTGCGGCAGCCCAGGAACTCCGCCATCTCCTCGCGCTCGGCGTCGAGTGTTTCGTAACCCCAGCGCGGCGCGTCGTCCATTTCCAGCGCGGCGGCGCGTTCCAGGTAATCCGTCATGGCGCGAAGGACCGGCTTGGGCGTGACGCCCAGGCTGCCGTTGTTCAAGAAGAGGCGGTCGTTGGGAAGAAGGAATTGATCCTGGCGCAGGCGAGACCAGTAAGCCTCCGGGTCTCGGTGGAGAAGGTCGGCCGCCGGCAGCGTGGGCGCCTGCGCAAGGGGTTCTCGCGCTGGACCTGCCAACAGCGCGGCTCCAAAGGCCAACCGGCCGAGAGCATGGCGGCGATTCATGGGTGGGTTTGATCAGACTTCCACCTCGACCGTGTCGCCAGTCACCCTCACGTTGTATTTGGCGACGCCCTCCTCGGAAGGAGGCGAAGTCACTTCTCCGGTTCTGACTTTGAACCGGGCGCCGTGCCATGGGCACTCGACCTCTTCGCCTTCCACCACGCCTTCGCTCAGCGAAGCGCCGGCGTGAGGACACGTATCGTCGATGGCGCAGAACTCCTGGCCAAGATTGAACACGGCAATGCGTTTGCCCTCGACCTCCACACATTTGCCGGAACCAACGGCGATCTCCGACTTCTTTGCGACGGGAATAAACTTTGGCATGGCAGTCTCTTTCTTTGCCGAAAACTTATTCGGGGCGAATCGGGCCAGCAATGCTTTTCCGCGCGAGTGCATCCACAAGTTGTCGGTGCCCCGTAGCGCAGATTTGAAATCTGCTGTATCGCAGGATTGCATCCAGCTGGGCCTCGGCGTGGCCTGGGGCGTTGAGAAGACCCGACACGCAGCCGATTTCACATCGGCGATACGGCAGAGTGCAACTCTGCGCTACGGGCGCAGGAATCACCGACAACTCGCGGATGCACCGTTTCCGCGCTCCGCCCGAGAAAAAGGCTTGAGTTCCCGGCGCGAACCGCCTACAAAAAATGGCAACAGGGAGTCCGATCATTCCGATCAAGCTCCTCAAACAAGTGAGGTTTGTCCTATGAAAAATCTGCTCTTCATCATCGGGGTTTTCGCGTTCGCCTCGGTTCGAACGCTCGCGCAACTCATCTGGGTGAATGAATTCCACTACGACAATGTGGGCGCGGACACAGGCGAGTTCTTCGAGATCGCCGCGCCGTCGAGCCTCACAGATTTGTCGTCAGTGACCTTGACGCTGTACCGGGGAAGCGATGGAACGAGCTACGGAAGCCACAAGCTCAGCACGTTCAGTGTCGGCTCAACCGTGGGCAGCTACACGCTTTACTCGAAAAACATCAGCGGCATTCAGAACGGGGCGCCGGATGGCTTTGCGTTGGACCAGTCGGGAAGCGTTCTCCAATTCCTGAGCTACGAGGGCGTGTTCAAGGCAAACTCCGGCGTGGCGAGCGGACTCAGTTCCACGGACATTGGGGTCGCGGAATCCAGCAGCACCCCGTCCGGCGCCTCGCTTGGATTGAGCGGTTCAGGGCATCTCTACGGCGATTTCAACTGGACAACTTTCACCGATGACTCCCCTGGCGCAGCCAATTCGGGGCAAACCTTCAGCGCCGCGCCGGAGCCCGGTGAATATGCGCTGTTCGCGGGCCTATGCTTGTTGGGCTTTGCCATGATCCGCCGACACGTTGCCGGCAGTTGAGCGGGTTCGGCCGATGGCTGCTCAGCCCTTGTAATGGTGAAACATGCTCGCCAGGAGGAGCAGCTCGGGATGTGCCGGTGGAAGATCGTGTTGCTGTGGCAATCGGCACAGTTGGTTGCGACCTTCTTTTCGGCGTTGGTCGTGCCGACCTGGAACATCAAAAGGCCGAGGCCAGTCGGGTTAGCCAGGCCCGCGATTTTGCCGACCCTCCGCAAATGATAGGCGTAGATTCCTTACATTCCCGGGGCCAAACCCGACACATCGCTCAGTTGATAAGCGATGTTCGCAGCAGTCCGGGTCACCATCGGATCGCTGTAGTCCAGCGGCTCCGCCAGCGATCGCAAATCATTGCCCTGAGTCGAAGCCGCCGCGATCGTGACATCCGGCTTCAGGACAGTATTCGGCGCTCGCTTCCATCCCATGGCCGTGGTGACGTCGCCGTTGTAGATTTCAAATCTGGCATTTGCACCCTGGATCAGTGTCCGCAAGTTGACATTGGCGCCGGACACGGTGGCAAGGGCGCCGCCATTCAGGTTGGTGATGACCGAATTCAAAGAGGCCACCACCTCCGCCGCGGTCACCAGATTGCTCGCTCCAACAATCTTGATGTCTTGCGGCGCACTGCCGTTGACGGCGATCTTGAAAATCTTCCCATTGATCGCCCAGGGTCCGGCCTTGCTGCTGGTCACCGAGGCGCGCAACTTGGAGTTGACGTTTTTGGCGGCGCTGGTCAGCACCGGCACGGCGCGGCTGCGCGGGCCATAGACAAAGAGACTCGCGGTTGAGAAGTTGGCATCCGTCACCTTCGTGTGATCGATGGGCTTGCCCGCGTCGTCTTTGATCACGAGCGAGACCACGGGTTTTTCGCCTGCAACGTAGAATTTCCCGTTAGCCGGCGGCGTCAGCGCGACATCGATCGCGTTCATCTTGGGCGGAGGGATGGTGTGGGCGTCGGTTATGTTCTTGGCGATGCTTTCATCGCCCGGGCCTCCAGGGCCGTGGCACTTCCAGCATTTTGCATCATGCAACTGGGTGCCGCCCTCGTGCGCGACCATTCCCTTGGGCGTCGATTCTTTCGGCCCGAACCAGGAGTTGTCATGGCAGGAAGCGCAAGCCATGCGAGAGGGATCGGTCTTCCAGCGGTCGTCCACGTGGCACGTCGTGCAATCCCGGACATCGGCCGGAAACAGAACGTGCGTGTAACTGCGGAACGCTACGGTCACGGAGTTCGTGTACGCATCCGATTTCAAACCTTCACCCATGTGAACACCGTGAGCGCGCAGGACGATGGGATCGGAGACATAAGCTCCCGCGGCGTCGCGGAACGCCGCATAGCCGTCGTTATTGTGGCACGCTTTGCAGGAGGCCACAGGCTGATAATCCAACGACCAACTGCCCGTTGGCGAACGGCCCGGATTGACGTGGTGCAGGTACATTTTGCCGCTGATCGGCCCTTCGTGGCAGGCGGCGCACTGGGCCTTTGTAACGACAGGCTTTTCCACGGTGGCGGTGCCGATCTGAAGGTCTGCGCGCTTCATCACTTGCTGGATCGTGTCCGATCCCAGCACGGAATAGAGGCTTAACGTGTAGGTTCCGAGCGCCTCGTCCGTGACGGGCCGCAACGGATAAGTCAATCTGTTGCCGTTCACCTTTACGTCGGGATTGGTCTTGAGATCGATATAATGATGGGGACGTTTGCTCCGATCGGTGACCGCATTGAGTAACTTGCTCGCCGTGACCGTGAGTTGAGGATCCTGGGGACCGTGCAGGTAAAGATTGAGTGTCGAGAGATCAGCCCGGCTCACGCCCTGCAACATCGTGTCCAGAATCGTGACCGTGACGACGGGGCCTTCTCCGGGAACGAAGTACTGGCCATTAGCCGGCGCCGATACTTGCAGCAGGAGATTCCAGCCTTTCAGTTCCGCTACGGTGTCGTGTTCGCTGACGACCCGAAAGAACCCCATGTCATCCTGAAGTCCTTTTGAAACCAAAGCCATGTAAACGCCGGATTCAATCGCCGTCACAATCGCGTCGGGGACATCAAACCACGGGGCATCGATCGATTTCTTGGTCTGCAACCGGAAAGGGCCCTCGGTCTTGGACCGAAAGAGGATTTGCATCGAGCCGCCTTGCGGCACGGAAATGCTCGCCACTTGCGGCGGGGTCTCCGCGCCCAAAGTCTGCGGCGCCATCCAGCCGCGGAGCGTCCCGAGCGCAACGCAAACGGTAATCACTGCAGTGTTTTCATGAGTTTCTTGTGAATTGGTTGATGTCCTATGCAACTACGACGCGGCGGTTGTTTTCAGCCTTCCCGCGATTGCATAGCTGAGACTACGCGCGAATCCGGTTCCGGCTTCTCAGATGTTGGCAGAAGCTTTCCTTATTTTTAGCGGATGTAACATGAAGTAAAATTGACCACGGGCTGTCCGAACCAAGCCAGGTTTGATGGAGGCCGTTATCGATTCAGGACAGACATCCCCCGGGGACCATGGACTCTCTGCCCTGGAGACAATGCTTCAGCGTGTTCGCAGAATTCACGTGCCAGTGCCCAAGGATTAGGAAAGCAGAATCCTCGCATTGCGATCTCTGATCGAAATGGCCGAGCAAATTTTCAATCCAAGCTTGATTCGATTTTTTGGACTCAGCTAGGATTCGGCGCATGCAATCCCGGCGCCGGATCCTTGCTCCAAGCACAGCGCCGCTTCATCGACTATGTCCTGCGCGAAGACGTCCCTGAGACAGCCCGCCTTTGGCCGGACCGAGCGCCCGGACGCTTGGTGGGTCCAACCCGCGCTCGTTTTTGTCGGCCTCTCGGCGTTTATCGTTTACTCCACGTGGGCGGCATTCCAGGGGCAGCATTATTACTCCGGACCGTATCTTTCGCCGTTTTATTCTCCGGAACTGTTTGGTGAATCGGCTCACAGTTGGTTCGGCCCCAAGCCCGGCTGGTGGCCGCAATGGCTCCCGTGGTCTCCGGCCCTTTTGATTCTCTGGGTGCCGGGCGGATTCCGGCTGACTTGTTATTACTACCGCGGCGCGTACTACAAATCGTTCTGGGGCGATCCGCCGGCCTGCACGGTGGGCGAGCCTCGCAACGTGTATCGAGGGGAACACTCGTTCCCGTTGATCCTCCAGAACGCGCACCGCTATTTCCTCTACCTGGCGTTGGGCTTTCTCCTGATCCTTTCCCACGACGTGTGGAAAGCGATGTGGTTCGCGAATCCGGCGACGGGCCAGACGTCCTTTGGCATTGGAGTCGGGACCATCGTGCTGGCGTCGAATGTGTTTTTCCTCGGCGGCTACACGCTCGGGTGCCATTCGCTGCGGCACCTGGTGGGCGGATTTGGCGACCAACTTTCCCGCGCCCCCATCTGCCAGAAGACTTACTCGTGCGTGAGTTGCCTGAATCGCCGCCACATGCTCTGGGCGTGGATGAGCCTTTTTTGGGTAGGGTTCTCGGATCTTTACGTGCGGCTGTGCGCTATGGGCATCTGGAGAGATTGGCGGCTCTTGTAACCCTCGTTGCGCCTGCTTTCCTGCAACAATGTTCTGCACCGGCACCAATGACAAATGACCAAGGCCCAGATGACGAATACCGAGTCCCTCGCGATGCCCTTTCGGGACCTTCGTTATTCGGCCTTCGTCATTCTTTCGGCATTCGGATTTGGTCATTCGCCATTGGAACCCGCGTTTGCTCAAACACAGGAGCCGCTCCCTACTAATCCATGCCTGACTACGAGACTCACGAACACGACGTCCTGGTGATTGGCGCGGGCGGCGCCGGGTTGCGCGCGGCGATTGAAGCGTCCTCGGCGGGCGTCTCCGTCGGCGTGGTGTGCAAATCACTTCTCGGAAAAGCGCACACGGTGATGGCCGAGGGCGGGATCGCCGCGGCCCTGGCCAACGTCGATGAACGCGACAGTTGGAAAGTCCATTTCGCGGACACCATGCGCGGCGGCCAATACGTCAACAACTGGCGCATGGCGGAATTGCACGCCCAGGAAGCGCCCGATCGAGTCCGAGAACTCGAAGCCTGGGGCGCGGTGTTCGATCGCACCAAGGACGGCCGCATCCTGCAAAGAAATTTTGGCGGCCACAAATATCCGCGGCTCGCGCACGTCGGGGACCGCACAGGCTTGGAAATGATTCGCACACTCCAGGATCATGGCATCCACCAGGGGATGCAGGTCCACATGGAAACCACCATCCTGACGCTTCTGAAGGACGGGGATCGCGTGGTGGGCGCGTTTGGCTACGAACGCGAGCGCGGGCGGTTCAAAGTTTTCCGGGCCAAGGCTGTCGTGCTCGCGACCGGCGGCCTGGGCCGCGCTTACCAGATCACGAGCAACAGTTGGGAAGGCACGGGCGACGGCCATTCCCTCGCGTATCACGCCGGCGCAGAACTGATCGACATGGAGTTTCTCCAGTTCCATCCCACAGGCATGGTTTGGCCGCCCAGCGTTTGCGGCATTCTCGTCACGGAAGGCGTGCGCGGCGAAGGCGGCATCCTGCTCAACAAAGACGGGCGGCGATTCATGTTCGATGACATTCCCGATCTCTACAAAGCGCAAACCGCCGACAACGAGGAGGAAGGCTGGCGCTATTGCCAGGGGGACAAGAATGCGCGCCGGCCCGCCGAATTGCTGACGCGCGATCACGTCGCGCGGTGCATCGTGCGCGAAATCAAAGCCGGACGTGGCAGTCCGCACGGCGGCGTCTTCCTCGACATTTCCTGGATCAAGAAAAGGATTCCAAACGCCGAAGACCACATCAAACGCAAGCTGCCCAGCATGTATCATCAGTTCAAACAGCTCGCGGACATCGACATCACCAAAGAGCCGATGGAGGTCGGCCCGACCACGCATTACGCGATGGGGGGCATTCGCGTGGATTCCGACACGCAAATGTCGCGCTTGCCCGGATTGTTTGCCGCCGGAGAGTGTGCCGCGGGGATCAATGGCGCGAATCGCCTCGGCGGGAATTCGCTTTCGGATTTGTTGGTTTTTGGAAAACGCGCCGGCGAATTCGCCGCCAAATTCGCCAAGGCGAACAAGACCGGGACGATCAACGCCGCGCAGATCGAAGAGACCGTCCGGCACGCCCTCGCCCCGTTTGATCGACCCCCCAAAAGCGGCGCCGATGCCGAAGGCCCGTTCCAGATCCAATATGACCTTCAGGAGATGATGCAGGATTTGGTCGGCATCGTGCGGCGGGAAGATGAAATGGTTCGGGCCATGGACGGCTTGCAGAAACTCTGGGCTCGTGCCCGAAACGTCGGCGTGCGCGGCAATCGCGAGTATAATCCCGGCTGGCACACCGCGCTCGACCTGACGAATCTGCTGACCATCTCCGAAGCCATCACGCGTTCGGCGCTCGAACGCAAAGAAAGCCGGGGCGCGCATTTCCGCGAGGATTGTCCCAACAAAGACGCCGCCTCGGGCAAAGTGAACGTCCTGGTCTGGAGAGGACCGGACGGGGCCATGCAAGTGCGGCGGGAGCCGATTCCGGAAATGCCGGCGGAACTCAAACGAATTATTGAGGAGATGAAATGAAGACGGCGACCTTCCGAATCTGGCGCGGCCAAGCCGGGCGCGGCGAATTCCGCGACTACACCACTGAAGTTTCGGAGGGCATGGTGGTGCTCGACGCGGTCCATCGCATCCAGGCCGCGCATGCGAACGATCTGGCTTGCCGCTGGAATTGCAAAGCCGGCAAGTGCGGTTCATGTTCCGCCGAAATCAACGGATTGCCCCGCTTGATGTGCATGACTCGGCTCAGTGACATTCCTCTGGAGAAACCAATTACCATCGAGCCGATGAAGACGTTTCCGCATCTCAAAGACCTGGTGACGGATGTGTCCTGGAATTTCGGGGTCAAGAAGAAGATCAAGAGGCTCCAGCCGCGGAATCCCGACTCGCCCGACGGCACCTGGCGCATGGCTCAGGAGGACATCGACCGCGTGCAGGAATTTCGCAAGTGCATCGAGTGCTACCTGTGCCAGGACGTCTGCCACGTGTTGCGCGAACACCAAAAGCACGATGAATTCATCGGCCCGCGCTTCCTCGTTCACCTGGCCGGCCTGGAAATGCATCCGCTCGACACCGGAAACCGGCTCGAAGCGGCCAAGAAAGACTTCGGCCTGGGCTACTGCAACATCACCAAGTGCTGCACGAACGTTTGCCCCGAAGAGATCAAGATCACGGACAACGCGATCATTCCCATGAAGGAACGCGTGGTCGATGAGTTTTACGATCCGCTCGGCAAGCTGTTGCGGATGTTCCGGCCCAAAGTCTAGCCAAAGTTATTCGAGGTTTGACCACGGATGCACCCAGTTGGATGGAATGCTGATCCGTGTCCATCCGTGGTTAAGAGATATTTTTACGAGATTTCAGCGTCAGAATCCAATGGCGGACAGCGGCGGCCAATTTGCAGTTGAGCGTTTTCGATTTTCGGTTACCAATTCTGGACCGATCCATGCAAGGCAGCGAAGAGTTTGAATTGAAGCCGCTCTCCAGAGAAGGCATCCCGGCTGCGCTGGACAAGGCAGTTCGTTACCGGCTGCTCAATGAACCCGGCGAAGCCGAGAGCATCTGCCGCGACGTGCTGCGCGTGGAACCCGACAACCAGCAAGCGCTGGTGGTGCTGCTGCTGGCCCTGACCGACCGGTTTGGCGAGGGCCACGCCATCGCCGTCAAACAGGCTCAAGAAGTTTCGGCTCAACTCCGCAGCGAATACGAGCGCCTCTACTACGCGGGTATTATTTGCGAACGCCGCGCCAAAGCGCAGCTTCATCTGATCGTGCCGGGTGCTGGCCACGATGCCTACGAATGGCTCCGCGAAGCCATGGAGTGGTATGGAAAAGCGGAAGCCCATCGCCTCGAAGGCAACGACGACGCCCTTCTCCGCTGGAACGCTTGCGCCCGCATCATCATGCAAAAGCGCCTCGGACCGCGACCGGAAGAGAGAATGGAGTCCTCGATCGAATAGCCGTTGCCCCTCAAGGCTGAGGTGACGAAAATCTTCCGCGCGCTCAGGGAAAGCCTCCTTTCGCTTTGCGCATGCATTGGGGACCATGAACCAGTGCCACCAACCCTCACCCCATCCCTCTCCCATCGGATGGGAGAGGGTGTCCGAAGGACGGGAGAGGGTCGGTTCATGGAGAGGGACTGGGAATCGTGTGCGCGCCAACAAGTGCGTGAATGCCCAACGGTTCCAGGCGAGCCTTCTTCATCGCCTCGACTCTCAGCCCCATCCGGCCTAGGCTGGTCGTAGTTGGGCGCCGCTCTCTGGTCATTGGCGGGTCTGGGACGTACCAGGCGAAGTTGTCGGCGGCAGGGGAACCCGCTTCCAACCTTCCAAGCCAACGCCGATGTCGCGTTCGACGAATTCCCAGAGAACCACTTTCTTGTCCTTCAGGAATGCGGGACGGCCACGCAACTCTTGGCGCACCAGCGTGGATCCGCCGCCGTCGTTGACCAACGTCAGGAGGGGTTGTTTGAGTTCTTTGGCCAGGTGCGCGACGAAACCCGCTGCGCTCGGCTGATCCTGCTGGTAAACGCGCATGAAGCTGTCACCGAGCACAAGAATCTCCGCTTGCGAGGCGTCCTTGTATGGCTCGCCGATGTCAGCACGGATCACTTGCGTACAGGGCACCGTTTCGGGACTTATGCGCCGCGCAATCAGCGGAACCTGGATCATTCGCAAAATGTCGCCCAACCGTTGCACCGGCGAGAAACGCTCGCGGTATTCAACCTGGCCGGGCTGCACCCAGCCCAATTCCAGGAGCCGCCGCGCCGCGGCCTTGGCCGCAAGCGCAACGCCGGCGGGCGACCAATGCGTGTCCTGCGCCAGGTAGAAGGATTCTTGGGACGCGGCGCCGGGTTGTTGCCGCGCCTGGCCAAACTCTTTGAACAGGTCGAGAACCTCGACGTTCGCCGCGCGAAGCCGCTCGATCAACTCTGTCGTCCGAGGCGCCTGCACGCCGCGCCCAGGATCGGCCCGTGGCGTCAGGCGATCCGGGTATATGCTCTCCTTGTTTGGAACCGGCAGGAGCATGAGCTGGATGCCGCGCCCCACGAGTTGATCGCGAAAATCCAGAATGGCCGCGAGCGGATCATTCGTGGGGCCGACTGGCTTGGCTCTCTCGGGCCGAGCCAGCATGTAAGTCAGGCCGGGTTTATAGAAATACCAGCCCGCCGATCCGATGGCGGCCTTTTCCCCGCCGTCCTTCAGCCAGGCGAACTGGACGAACTGAACCCAGGGCCTGGTCACCCGCGCCGCCCAATTCGCCGCTTCCAGGCTTCGCTCGTAGGCGCGCAAACTGGCCGCGGTGGGCGCCTGGTTAAAGACATCGAACGCTCGAATTCCGTCCTCCTGGCGGGCTTCGATCACGATTTGGATCAAGGGCACGGCGACGATGATCCCAAGAAAAAACAGGATCAAACACCCTTGAGGATCGCAAAGACGTTTCATGCTGGGAATAACCTAGAATTGAAAATAGAGAAACGGGTTGAAAGCCTGCGAGAACATGGCCATCAACGAACAGCCAAACAGCGGCACGACGACGGCCACGCGGCCCCACGTCACGGGCGACTGCGACCAATCGTGCGCCTGCAAGGGTTGGAATATCAGCCCGGCGCACACGGCCATGACAAGCAAGTGGTAGGGCGTGTAAATCATGGCCGCCAGCAGCGGGGCCACGCTCCCGACAGGACCAAACCCGAACATCGCCCGGAAGTATTCCATCGCGGCCGTCAGGTTGTCCGCCCGGAACAAAACCCACGAGAGCAGCATGAGCAAAAAATTCAGGCCGATCCGCGCCGGACGCGGCAGAGCGCCGTAAAGGCTGCGTTTCCCCCGGCACCGCTCGGCCGCGAGAAGCAGTCCGTGGAACGCGCCCCACGCCACAAAGTTCCACTTCGCTCCGTGCCACAATCCTCCCAGCAGCATGACCACGATGAGGTTGAAATAGGTGCGGCCTTCCCCCTTCCGGTTGCCCCCCAGTGCGATATACAAATAGTCGCGCAACACGCTCGACAACGAGATATGCCAGCGCCGCCAAAGATCGGTGATGCTCTCCGAGCGGTACGGCGCGTCGAAGTTCTTCAAGAATTCAAACCCCAGCATGCGCCCCAGCCCCACCGCCATGTCCGAGTACCCACAGAAATCAAAGTAGATTTGAAACGCGTAGGCCAGGATCCCAATCCACGCGTCAAGCGCGCACGGATGGGCCGCGTTGAAAACCGCGTCGGCAACCAAACCGCACGGATTGGCGAGCAGAATCTTCTTGGCAAACCCGACGATGAAGATCGCCACACCGGAAGCAAACCGCGAAACCGTGTGCTCGCGTTCGTGCAACTGAGCGGCCAGCGTCTTGTAGCGGATGATCGGTCCGGCCACCAGATCCGGAAACAACGCGACAAACGCCGAGAAGACCGAGAACGACTTCGCCGGCGTGGCGTGCCCGCGATATAAATCGATGATGTAGGTCAGGGAGTGGAACGTGTAGAACGAAATGCCGATCGGCAAAATCACCTGCAGCACGCGGAACTGCTGCGTCCCGACGGCCACGAGAATCTGGTTCAACGTCTCGGCCGCGAACATGTAATACTTGAAGAATCCCAGGAGACTCAGATTCGTCGCCACGCAAGCCACGACGGCCAGTTTTCGCTGCCACGGGGTCGCCCCGGCGCGGGTGATGACTTTGCCCCAGATGAAATCCATAACCGTGGTGAACAGCATGAGGCCGGCGAACCACGGCTCCCACCAACCGTAAAACCCATAACTCGCCAGCGTGATCCAGACGTTGCGCCAGCGATACGGCAGGTTGTAATAGACCAGCAGAAACAGCGGCAGGAAATAGAAGACGAAAACCTGTGTCGTAAAAACCATAACGATGAGTTTTGCGGATTGCGCCGGAAGCATCTCGGCGCTGGCCCCACTCGAGCAAGCGGCATGCAAGCCGTTGTAGCTCAGATTGGGAATCTGCCGTATCGCGGAATTGCATTCCGCAAGCCGGCGACCAACTCCAACGCTCTCGGACCAGAGAGCGCACAGCCGGTTGCAAATCGGCGATACGGCGCAGCGCGGCGAAGCCGCAACCAAAACGGCGCGCGGCCTTCCAGGCCGCAGCGGTTCCAAACGGCCGGCGCGCACAAGGTAATCCCAGCGGCTGCTTCCATCTGCACTCGCTGCGGACTGGAAGGCCGCGCGCCGGAAATATCTTCGCAGCCTGCGACGATTCAACCGATACTGATAGAGTGCAACTCTGCGCTACGGGGCAGCGTCAAGATGCGCCCATTGGGCCCATGCGCCGGAAGATTCTGCTTGTCGAATCCGCGTCGGTCAATACGCTGCCTGCGTTTCGCAAACCGTGAGTCGAACCAATTCCTTGCGCAGAAAGCTCCCACGTCTCCTTGCCTTCTTCATTGGACTCGGTCTCGTCCTTCAGGCCAGTCTAGCAGCGGATAAGCCAAAGAAGATTGTGCTTCTTGCTGGCCCGATCACGGGTCATCCGAAGGAAGCGCACGAATACGAAAAGAACGTCATTCTTCTCAAGCACCTGCTCGAAACCTCGCCCAATCTCCAGGGCAAAATTCGCGTTGAAGCTCACTTCAAAGGCTGGCCCGCCGATGCCGCAACGCTGAGCGACGCCGACACCATCTTCCTGACCTCGGATGGAAGCGACCGCCGCGAAACGGACCATCCGCTTTATGTCGGCGATCGCTTGAAGATTCTCGATCGGCACATGCGGCGCGGCTGCGGCCTGGTGATGTTTCACTGGAGCACTTTCAACCCGGTGCGCGCACACGACCAGATCACTGAGTGGGCCGGAGGTTATTTTGATTACGAGACCGGACCCGGCCCGCGCAAATGGTATTCCGCCATCCAGACCTGGCAGGCTCGGAGCACATTGGGCGCGCCGAATCATCCAATTGCTCACGGCGTGACACCATTCAGCACTCAGGAAGAGTATTATTATCGCATTCGATTCCGCGAAAATGACCCGCGCCTGAAGCCGATCATCCTCACTCGCCCCCCCAATGAGACAAATGATTTCGCCGTCGGATGGGCGGTGGAACGCGCCGACGGCGGTCGCGGCTTCGGTTTCACGGGCGGCCATTTCTATCAGAACTGGTGGAATCCGGATTTTCGGAAACTCATTCTCAACGCCATTGCCTGGACGGCGAAGCTAGAGGTCCCGCCCGATGGAGTGGAGTCCGAGTCCTTGGAGCGGTTTAAGGCGCTCGTCCTCACCGGCCACAATCATCCGGCGCACGATTGGCGCGCCGTGACTGCGGCCTTGATCCTCGCGATCGAGCAAGATCCGCGCGCCATCGTTCACGTCACGGAAAACATCGAAGACCTGGCAACGGACAAAATCAACGGCTACGACCTGCTCGTGATGAATTACAACAACTGGGACAGGGCCGGCCTGACCGACGCTGCCCAGGCCAACTTTGTCCGCTACCTCCAAAAGGGAGGCGGACTCGCGCTGATTCATTTTGCCAATGGCGCGTTCAATCTCACGTTGCCAAACAACCAGAATTCCGACTGGCCGGAATATCGAACGAACATCGTCCGGCGCGCCTGGATGGCTGGAGAAGGCCGCAGCGGGCATGACAACTACGGGCCGTTCCGAGTGGAGATCACCGGCGCAAATCACCCTATCATCACCGGGCTTCGCGCTTTCGACACCGTGGACGAACTCTACTTTCGGCAAGAAGGGTCTGCGGCAATCGAGCCACTGGCAACGGCGCGGTCGAATGTCACTGGGAAAGATGAACCGATGGCCTGGGCTTACCCATATGGTCCAGGGCGCATCTTCCAAACGTTGCTCGGCCACGCGGACGAATCGGTTCGCAAAGCCGCCGCGCTCATCCGCCGCGGCTGCGTCTGGGCCGCGGGCCGAAATCAAATGAGTTTCGATCCGCCTGCCGAATTGACCGAAGGCGCGCTCTTCCGCGAAGGCAGCCCTTGGACGCTGGAGCAATCCCGCAAGCGCGCGGAAAGTTCGAGGGAAATCCAAAATGCCGCCACGGTCCCCTCAGCCACGGCGCAAACGAAAAGCGCGGTGTCGGTGAGCGCACGTTCCCTTCCCCCTCACCCGTTCCCTCTCCCCTTCAGAGGGGGAGAGGGTGTCCGGAGGACGAGTGAGGGGAAGGTTCGTGGGAGGGAGCATCGTTTTCCGCGCTTGGAGAAATCGGACACGCCCTATCTGTCGAGAGGCGGGCTGCGCTCTCCCCGCTCCCCAAGGGAGAAGGCCAGGGTGAGGGGGACCGGGGCGTCCAAAACAACGAAGGTCTTAAATCGACAGAAGTCACCACCACCCCAACGCCTTCCTCGCGCCCCAAAGTCCTTCCTCCGAATCTTGGCTTGGATCAGGGAGGCAAGTACGGGCATTAGGGCAATGAAGGCGAGGTCGATTGGGTCGATGATCGCTGGAACAAGATGGAGCCCGACTCGATCTTTTGTTCGTCCAGCCTCCGTTCACGGCACCGGCCCCGATGCGCTCCGCCGAGCCTGTCCCTGTGAGGGTCATGTCGCCGCCACCGTAGGCGGCGACGCTCGCCATCGACTGGCTCTGGCCTTTGACTTCAACGAACCCGGTTTCGCCAATAACAGTGTTGGGTTTTGCCCGACCGCTCGACGCGCAGCAACTGTGCCGGCTGACAGGGTTCGGGGAATGGCAGTGGCCTGAGCGAGACGGCATTGACACGCTGAAGATGGCGGTGTTCTCGCCGATGCCCAGCGCGAGTGTGAGCACGGCCACGACGGTAAAGCCGGAGTTTTTCAGTAATTTGCGGAAGGCGAATTTGAGGTCATTCATAAGATGTTAATTGATAATTCCGCTGATTCCGTTAAGTATCCTCCCACCAGTATGAAAGTCTCGGACCTGAAGAAGATGCGGGATCGCGCTCCCTTTCGCGCGTTTCAACTGCATCTCACCAATGGCGAGACTCTGCCTGTCCGCCATCCAGAGTATCTTGCCGTCCCGCCTGAGCCTGAAGTCGAGCTGTTCGTGGTCTGGGTGGGTCGGGATTGGAATCTCGTTGACGCGGGGGAGGTCGCTCGCGTGAGTCTGCTCAACGCCAAAGCCGGCCAATCCAAGGCCTGAATCCGGCAGCGCCCTGATGCCGAGCGCGAGCGTCAGCACGGCGGTAAAGCCGGGATTCTTCAGCAGTTGGCGGAAGGCGAATCTAAGGTCAGACCTCACAAAAACTGAAGAATCAGGACAGGGACTGTAAGCGATTCAATTCCCCGACTTCTCTGTTCCCTCCGTTGCCTCCTGTTCAGAAAACAGAAGGAAACGGAGCAAACGGAGAGGGCAAA
>Ga0233424_10000451_pt1 | contig 52389 bp, 50 predicted proteins | sample Watercolumn_Towu_FD_181011 | JGI IMG/M metagenome (GOLD analysis project Ga0233424, IMG submission 181011) | Freshwater microbial communities from Lake Towuti, South Sulawesi, Indonesia - Watercolumn_Towuti2014_125_MG | ecosystem: Environmental > Aquatic > Freshwater > Lake | place: Indonesia...
CCTCGGCGCTGCGCACGACGCCGGCCTTGCTGCGTGAGGCGCCGGTGGAAGAGGACTATCTGGAGCTGCCGGCAGCAGAGGAAGGCGAGGAGGTGGTGCACGACTACGCGTCGCTGGGCCTCACGCTACGGCGGCATCCGATGGCCTTCCTGCGCGAAGTCCTGGCCAGGAAGGGGGCCATGACGGCGGCCGAGTTGCGGGCAGTGCCGGACCGCCGCGTGGTGAAGACCTGCGGCATCGTGACCACCCGCCAGCAGCCGGAGACGGCCAAGGGCACGACCTTCATCTCGCTGGAAGATGAGACCGGCGATGTGCAGGTGATCGTCCACCGTGCCATCTGGGAGCGCCAGCGCCAGGTCATGCTCAATGCCAAGCTGCTGGGGGTCAAGGGTGTGTGGCAGCGGGACGGCGATGTGATGAACCTGATCGCGGGCTTCCTGGTCGACCTCACGCCCATGCTGGGGAGGCTCAGGACGGGGAGCCGGGACTTCCGTTGACGACCGACGGTTGGCGGGCCCTGAGCGTCCCGACAGGCTATTGCGTAGACTGAAGTGGGGCACTGGGGCTTTGCCGCAAGAACTCCTCCACTCGAAATATCGTCTGTAGCTCGGCAGTCCTAATCAGACGCACATAGGCCATTGGAATGGCCACTACGCCGTTTGGTGTCAGCAGGACGAGGTGACTCGCACCGGAGCTCTGGATCACACCGCGCCCAGTCTCCAGTTGATCCGTACTGACCAGGGTTTGACTGATAGCCCATGGAACGTAGTCGACGCTCGCCTACTGGGTGATCGAGGTGCCCCTCAGGCCGGCTGAGGCTCCGAAGCACCAGGCGACATCGACGCTGGCGGCACGATACGCGCAACCTCCAGAATCTGCCCACCGCTGAGCTGCACCACCCGCTGCGCCCCGGCAATCGTCTCGGGCCGGTGGGCGATGATCAGGCGCGTGAGCGGCAGGCCGGCCAACGCCGCGGCCACCGCGCGCTCCTTGTGCAGATCCAGATGGCTGGTGGCCTCGTCCAGCGCCAGGACGCGGGGCTGCTTGTAGAGCGCACGGGCCAGCAGCAGGCGCTGCTTCTGCCCGCCCGAGAGCCCGCTGCCCAGATCACCCACCAGGGTCTGGTAGCCCATGGGCATGCGGGCAATATCGTCGTGCAGCTGCGCCAGGGCGGCGCAGGCCTGGATGCGCTGCAGGTCCGGCTGCACATCGAAGAAGGCGATGTTGTCCGCCAGTGATCCGGTCAGCAGCACGTCCTCCTGCATCACCGTGCCGATCAGACGCCGGTAGTTCTGCAGCCCGAGGTGCTGGATGCGCTGGCCGCCGTACAGCACCTCACCCTCGCTGGGCTGCAGCAGCCCCAGGGCGATCTTCAGCAAGGTGGTTTTGCCCGCGCCGCTGGCGCCGGTCACCGCCACACTCTGGCCGGCCTCGATCCTGAAGTTGGCATCTTTCAGGATCCAGGGCTCGCCCTCCCCATACCGGAAACTCACCTGGCGCAGCTCGATGCTGGCGCTCAAGTGGTCCAGCTCATGTTCGGGCAGTTCATCCTTCTCGGGTGGCTCCAGTGCGATATCGGCCAGGCGCTCGGCATGCAGGGTAAGCATCTTCAGCTCCACCGCATAGTTGATCAGGGCCGACACCCGGCCGGTGAACTGCCCTTTGTAGGCGATGAAGGCGAAGAGCATGCCCACCGTCATGCCGCCCCCGCCCCCCATCTGGCCCGCCATGATCATCTTGGCGCCCAGCCACAGCACCAGCAGGTTCTCCGCCCCGAAGATGAAGGTATTGGCCGTGCTGAAGCCCATGTTCAGCTTGGCGGTGCGCACATCGCGGTTCTGCACATCCACGATCAGGTTCTGCCAGCGCGCCCGCCGCTCCTGCTCCCGACCAAAGAGCTTGAGCGGGGTGATGGCTCTGAGCGTCTCCAGGAAGTGACTGTTCTCCTTGGCAGCCATCACCAGGCGTTCGGCCGCCGCATCGCGCAGCGGGGCATAGCCCACCCAGCGCAGCAGTCCGTAGAGCGCCACCGCCACCAGCACCACCGCGGCCAGCAACGGTGCGTAGATCAGCATCATCACCAGGGCGGCGACGGCCATCAGACCATCCAGCACCGCCTCCACCGCGGCCGTGGTCAGCGTGCGCTGGATGGCCCCCACCGCACCAAACCGCGAGGTGATATCGCCCAAATGGCGCTTCTCGAAGAAGGCCACCGGCAGGCGCACCAGATGTGCAAACACATTGCCCATCCACTGCAGGGCCAGCGTCTGCCCCAGCACGATCACCATCCAGCTGCGGGCCAGACCCAGGGCGGTTTGCACGATCAGCAGCAGGCCAAAGCCCAGCACCAGCACGGTCAGCAGATCGCGGTCGCCCGACGTGAGCACATCGTCCACCACCATCTGGTTGAAGAGCGGCGCCACGATGGCAAACAGCTCCAGCACCACCGCGACGGCAAAGATCTGGAGGAGGGAGCGCTTGAGGCCTTGGACCTTGCCGGTCAGCTCGGTCAGAGACACCCGAGGCGCGGGCGCCTGGCGCTTGAAGTCCGCGTTCGGGCTCAGCTCCAACGCCACGCCCGTGAAATGCCGCGAGACCTCGTCCAGGCTCAGGCGCCGCTCGCCCACCGCCGGGTCTAGGATCACGGCCGCCCGTCCGCCGCGCACCAGCTTCTTGAGCACCACAAAGTGGTTCAGGTCCCAGTGCAGGATGCAGGGGGTTTGCAGCTGGCCCAGCTCGGACAACTCCAGGCGCAACGCCCGGGACGAAAACCCCAAACTGCCGGCGTGAGCGATCAGCTGGCGCAGGTTGGCGCCTTTGAGAGATACAGCAAAGCGGCGGCGCAGTTCAGGCAGGTCCTGATGCTGCCCATGCGCGCTGCAGATCATGGCCAGGCAGGCCAGGCCACATTCGGCGGCTTCGGATTGAAGCAGAGGTTTCAAGGGGAATATGACGCGTCGCTGAACGAATACGCCGTCCACCGGTTAGGCGACCAATAGAATGACAAGCAAATTTGATCACAACCCATATAGCACAATCGCAATACGCGCCATGAAAACGGAGGTTTTCAGCGACACATTAAAATGCGCCCGAGTCTTTTGACATTTTTCTCTAGTTCTTCGTTCCATTCGACCGTGAAAGGCGAGTAATAACAATCACAAAAATTGGGAGCAATGTGGCAACAATCAAACCTTGACCACAGTAGACAAGAATCGCCATCAAGCCAAGAACGGCGGCCGCCAATGAAATTTTGATTTTTGTGGCCTCAAAATTTGCGAGCCCTTCTTTTGCCGCAAACTTAAAAAAAATAAACCCCACAAGAAAAGACAAAATAATCCCCGCGAGCACAATTATTTCAGCGAAATCATTCATTTTGAATCAACATTCAATTGGTGTTGGCAATAAGGGCGCATGCATAAATGGCGACCAAATACTTGAAGTACAACAGCCAGCAAAGAACCTCGACACGTAGGTGATTGGTGTGGATGCGGCTCTTGGCGGGCTAATCCAGGAATCCGGCCGCCTTTCTATTCTTTACTGCTGCATGAATGTCACGCGGTAGAAGTGATTGGCTCCAGCCCCTGCGGTATATCCACCAACCCAGGCGATGGCCGACCCAAAGCCCCATCCCAGCGCCGAAGCGGAAAGGACGGGAGCAGCCCCAATCGCGCCGACGACCAGAGCAAGACCTCCAAGCGCGAGCCCGGCAGCTTCCCCTGCCGACACTGCCCCACCCACCACATCGTCAAGTTGATCTACTTCAATTTGCTGCATGTGAAATTCCAGAGTACCACCGGAAAGCGTCCGGCACGCATCCACCACTCTCGCCTTTCAGCCTCCCGGGCTGGCTGAATTCACAGGCGAAGTGATCAGATTCTTTGCTGAGCTGGAAACCGCCAAGACTGGCTCCAGCACCCATTCCCACACCGCGCGACGCTCCTGCATCACATCGGCTTCCAGACTCATGCCGGCCTTCAGGGCCTGGGACTTGCCGTAGGTATTGATGTGCTGCTGGGCCAGGTTCACCGTGATGCGATACAGCGGCTCCTGGCTCTGGGCCGCCGCCAGCAGGGCCTGGGCCTGGCCCGCTGGCAGGTCTTGAGGGGCGATGGGGGTCTGGCTCACGGCGGCCACCGTGCCCTGGGCCATGCCGAACTTCTGGTACGGGTAGGCGGCATAGCGCAGCCACACCGTCTGACCCGCCTGCACAAAGCCCGCCGTGCGGCTGGGGGCGTAGAGCTGGGCTTGCAGCGGTGCGGCTGAGCGGCCAGAAGTGCTCGGTCCGAACTCATGCCCTACCCGCGCCTCGGGCACCAGGCTCAGCAGGGTCTGCCCCGGCTGCACGGCCTGGCCCGGGTGAGGTACCAGGGCGCTGACGGTGCCGGCCTGGGGCGCGGCCACGATCAGCCCGCCCCGGGCCTCGTTCTCATGCACTTCCTGGCTCAGGCTGGCCAGGCTGCGGTCCAGTTGGGCCAGACTGGTGGCCAGCGTGGTGCGATTGGCCTGGCGCTCGGCCTGCAAGCTCTGGATCTCGCGCTGCAGGGCTTCGCTATTGCGCTGGGCATTGCGTTCCCGCAGTTGCAGGTCCAGCAGCTCTTCGTGCTTTTGCTGGGTCTGGGCGGGGGAGACAAAGCCGCTGCGGCCCAGTTCCTCGAAGCGGGCCTGGCTCTTAGCCGCCAGCTTGGCGCGCAGGCGGTGCGTTTCCAGTTCGGCCTCCGCCTGGCGGGCCTCGGTCTGCAGGCTGCGCAGGCGGTCGTTCAGCGCGTCATCACGCTGGCGGGCCTGTTGCTGCAGCAGCAGGCGTTCGGTGCCGAGTGCGCTGCGGCGCTGGGCCAGGGCCTGGGCAGCCAGGGCGGTGGCGTCACCCTCGTTCAGCAGGCGCGGGCTGCTCAAGCGCAGCAGGGGCTGGCCGGCCTGCACTTGCTGACCTTCGCTCACCAGCAGCTCGGCCACCGTGCCGGCCTGTGGTGCGCTCACGCCGATCAGACCCTCGCTGGGCAGCAGCAGCCCCGGCAGGCGCGCCTTGCGGCTCACCTGGCCCAGCACAGCAAAGGCGATCAGGGCAGCGGCCAGCACCACCGCGATGCTGGTGACCCAGGCAAAGCTCGGTGGTCGCGCAATGCGAATGCTGCCCAGCCACTGGGCTGACTGCGCCTGCAGGACTTCGGCGCGAAACAGCGCACTCTCGCTCACACCCTCTCTCCCTCATATTCGGAACCGCCATTTGCTTCGCAAGAAGCCGCAAGGCAGCTTGTCTGATGCGAGTGCGGTCTGTGGATCTGAGTTTCAGCGGGCGCCCCAATGTGCGCCAATCACCCCAAGGGGGGGGACAGGAAAACCCTATGTTTGTCCCCTCCAGCGATCTGTCGGGCGGCGCCCCACCTGGACGACAGCAAGCCTGGTATAGCCAACGGGCAAGCCACTGACTTGAACACCACTTCAGCGTTGAGTGGCAGCTCTCGGGCGCCGAGTTCAGGAAAGCGATAGACCGCAACCGCTACTCTGCCGTCGTCCAGACTGCATGAGCTATGGCTGCAATGCCGACCATCCAGGAAGTCAGTCACCCATCTCAGGCCTACTCGATTGCGCTCCGCGCCTGTGCAGCCAACTGGCGCAGCCAGTTCCGTAGGTGCAATGGCCCATTTGTAACCGCTTAAAAATCCCAATAATCAGCACGCGATCTGACCGGATCGGCACCTAAGGTTTCTTCAAGCGAGCGCAGAAGCGCTCCCTACAAGTAACCCTCCGCCACCACCCACGCCGGTCGCCATGAACGCCCACACAGCCTCCGCAGAGCCGCACGCGTCTAGTGCCGACGCCCTGGATGCGCCTCGCAAGCAGACCCGCATGGCGAGTGTTCTGCTGGCCGCAGCGCTACTCAGCATAAGCACCACCGCCGTAGCGCTCGATGGGTGCCTGGTCTTGCTCTGCCTGGCCGCCCCGAGCTGGCGCGCTATCCCACAGTGCGTGCCCCCGATCACCCAGCTCTGGCGAGACCTGGCCCGCGGCAAGCCCTTCCCGAGCTGCAGCATGGCAGGCGGTACCAATTCAGCGACCCACGCCTGGGCCAGCGCCCCCACCTTCTGCCCGCCCCAATACACGCGGATCATCGAGGTCCAGAGTGGCACACGCTACAGCTGCGACTACGCAGGGGCCGTGGCCGTGACGGTCAATGGCCAGGCTTTCGCGCGCACCTGGTGGACCTTCGATGGGAGCAGCGTGACCGAGTTCAGCCCGACCGCCAAGGGCATGCTCGGCACCTGGGACAGGCGCTTCGACGACGACTACGCCGCCTGGCTGGCCGCCCAGCCACCAGCCACGCCATCGCCTCCGGTCGAATCGGGCGGCTGAGGAGTGAGCCATGGATGCCCCTACCCTCCTCACGCTCGTGCTGGCCTGCGCACCGCAGGTCGCCCCCAGCACAGCCCAGGCCCTCATCGCCACGGAAAGCGCCGGCAAGCCCTGGGCCATCGGCGTGGTCGGCGGCCGCCTGGAGCGACAACCCCGGACCCGCGCCGAGGCGCTGACCACGGCCCGCGCGCTCGATGCGTCAGGCTGGAACTTCAGCGTCGGACTCGGCCAGATCAATGTCCACAACTTCCAGCGCCTGGGCCTGACCCTGGACACCGCGTTCGAGCCCTGCACCAACCTGACGGCGATGCAGGCCGTGCTGACCCAGTGCATGGAGCGAGCCCATACAAGAAAGCGCCGCCCAATCAACATGACGGCTCACGCCGACCAGACCTCACTCAGGAAAACCCTGAGCTGCTACTACAGCGGCAATTTCGTCACCGGCTTTGAGCATGGCTACGTGCGACGGGTCCTGACGGCCGCCCAGGCGCCTTAGCTGGCGCCAGCTCGCCCCCACCGCACTCCCCCCTGCCACCTCACATTGCTCTCCAAAGGAGAAGCCATGCAGCTCAACTCGTCCCACCACCACGCCAGTGATCGGTTCTCTGGTCAACCCGTTGGTCAGCCAGGCCAACGGTCGGCCGCCCGCCCACACATCGGCGACCACGCTCCCGACATCACGGCCGACGGCCCGCGCGCGCCCAGCGTCAGGACGCGTAGCGCCGGGCCACGCAGCGGCCACCGCCATCACAACTGGGGCAACCATCGCCTCGGAGCCTTCACGATGCCCCGCGCCTCGCGCAGGATGCGGGCGCTGGCTGCAGTCGTGGCCACGCCACTGGTGACGGATCCGGCCCTGGCCCAGGGCTTCGAGAAGATCAACACCACCGTCACCAACGTCAACATGATCCTGGTGACGATCTCGATCGCCGTGGTCACCATCGCCATCATCTGGGCCGGCTTCAAGATGATCTTCCAAGGCGCCCGCCTGGCAGACGTCGCCAACGTGCTGATCGGCGGCACGCTGGTGGGTGGCGCCGCCGCCTTCGCCACCTTCATCGTCAGCTGACAGCCGGCGCTCCACCCTAAGCCGCCACACCAGCAGCCAGCACCAGAGACCCGCCATGCAGCGCGAGACGATCTACAAGGGCGCGACGCGACCCGCCATGAAGTTCGGCGTCCCGCTCGTCCCCCTGGTCGCCATCCTGGGCACGGCCATGCTGCTGATCGTGTGGTGCGGCCTGCTGCTCAGCTGGTGGGTCGCGCTGGCCGTGCTGGTAGCCGTGATTCCCATGCTTGTCTGGATGCGCATGGTGACCGCCAAGGATGACCAACGGCATCGCCAGGTCTTGCTGGCCCTGAAGCTGCGTCTGCACGACCACAACCGCGCGTTCTGGCGAGCCCGCAGCTACGCCCCCACGCTCTACCGAGGACTCCGCGATGATTGGCTCGTCTAGCAGCACCACCGCCGGCGCCAACGGCGCCACCGGTCGCGCGCGCCAATTCCGGCGCCCCTGGCGGCTGAGTCGCGCCTCTGCCGTCCAGCCACGGTACTGGCACCAGGCTCAAGCCGAGAACCCACTTGCCCGGTTCGTGCCCTTCTCCTCGCTGCTCAGCGCTCACGACGTCATTACGCGAGGAGGCGACTACCTGCGGGTCTGGCGCCTGGACGGCATCCCCTTCGAATGCGCGGACGAGCACCAAATCGCGGACCGTCATGAGGCCTTGTGCAGCCTCCTGCGCAATCTCGCCGGAGGCCAGTGGGCAGTTTGGACACATCGAATCCACCGCCACGTGAGCGATCAGCTGGAGCACCCCGCAGAGCCGGGCTTTGCACGCGAACTTTCCGAGGCATATCAAGGCAGGCTCGGCGAACAGCCTCTGATGAGCAATGAGCTGTACCTGACCTTGATCTACCGCCCGGATGTCTCGCGCGTCAGCCGGGCACTGCGCTCCAGGCCGCGCTCGCGGGTCGCTATCGCCGAGACCCAGGAGGATGCGGTGCGCCTGATGGAAGAGCGTTCAGCCCTCATTGCTCGCTTGCTGCAAGGATTCGGGCCAAGGCTGCTGGGTACCCGCCAGCAAGGCAAGCGCAGCTACTCCGAGGTGGCCGAGTTCCTGGGCTACCTCGTCAACGGCCGCTCAGACCCTGTACCCCTGGCGGCGGGACCTCTATACCGAACGCTGCCCAAGGTCCGCCATTCCTTCGGCGGCGACAAGCTCGAGATGCGCTACGGCGACGAGCGCCGCTACGCTGCCCTGGTCGACATCAAGGAGTACGCCGACGCCGTGGAGCCCGGCATCCTCGACTCGCTGCTGTATGAAGCGAGTGAGTTCATCGAGACCCAGTCGTTCTCGATCCTGCCGCGCCGCGAAGCGATGCGGGCACTGGAGCTGCAACGCGACCAGCTGATCGCCAGCGACGACGTCGTCGCGAGCCAGATCGCCGACATGGACTCCGCCCTGAACGAACTGGGCGACGGCCAGTTCTGCATGGGCGAGTACCACTACAGCCTGGTGGTGTTCGGCAAGGATGCGGCGGACGCCAGCCGGCGGGCGGCGCAGGCCGTCGGCGCCGTCGGTGAGGCGTCGAGCCTACAACTGGCACCGGTCGATCTGGTGGCGGACGCCGCCTGGTTCGCCCAGATGCCCGGCAATTGGCAATGGCGGCCACGGGACGCCAAGCTCTCATCCCGCGCCTTCGCGGCGCTGGCCAGCGGCCACAACTTCCCTGGCGGCAAGCGCGACGGCAATCCCTGGGGCCAAGCGCTGGCGCTGCTGCGCACGCCGTCAGGCCAGCCCTTCTACCTAAACCTGCATGCCAGCGCACAGGGCCAGGACTCCCTGGACAAGAAGCTGCCGGGCAACACGCTGATCATCGGATCGACCGGTGTGGGCAAAACCACGCTGGAGATGTTCCTGCTGGTGCTGACACGCAAATGGAACCCGGCGCCGCACATCGTCCTGTTCGACCTGGACCGGGGCTGCGAGATCGCGATTCGCGCCTTGGGCGGCCGCTACTTCACCCTGGAAGCGGGCAAGCCTACGGGCTGCAACCCGCTGCAGCACGAGCCGACCCCGGCGCGCATCCAGTTCTGGGAGCAACTGGTTCGTACCTGCATCGAGACCGCCGCCCTGCCCTTGCTCCCCGCAGATGAGCGTGCCATCGCCGACGCGGTCCGGGCCGTCGCAATGATGCCGCCCACGCTGCGCCGCTTCTCTACGCTCAGGCAGAACCTGCCCAAGGCAGGAGAAAACAGCCTCTTCGTGCGCCTGGGGCGCTGGTGTGAGGGCGGCTCGCTGGGCTGGGTATTCGACCAGGCCGACGACCGGCTGCTCAATCTTGGCAGCGTGCCGATCATCGCCTTCGACACCACGGAATTCCTGGACCTGCCCGAGGTCAGGACGCCCGTGATGATGTACCTGCTCCAGGTCATGGAGGAGCTCATCGACGGTGAGCGGCTGATCTATGCCATCTCTGAGTTCTGGAAGGCCCTGGACCACCCCATCTTCAGCGACTTCGCCAAGCAGAAGCAGAAGACCATCCGCAAGCAGAACGGCCTGGGCATCTTCGACACCCAGAGCCCGTCAGACGTGCTGCGCCATCCTATCGGCCGGACCATGGTCGAGCAGAGCGTGACCAAGATCTTCCTGGCCAACCCGGAAGCCGTACGCGAGGAATATGTCGAGGGCTTCGGCCTGACCCAGGCCGAGTTCGAGATCGTGCGCAGCCTGGGCACGCACGGCAACCGGCGCTTCCTCGTCAAGCAGGGTCACGCCAGCGCCATCTGCGAGCTAGACCTGAGCGGCCTCGATGATTTCATCGCCGTGCTTTCTGCCACGACCGACAACGTCGCGCTGCTCGACGCCGTGCGAGAACGCCACGGAAACGATCCGTTTCAATGGCTTCCTGTTTTCCTGCGCGAGGTTCAGGATCGTCGTCTGCGCATTTCAGGGAGAACAGCATGAAGGCATCACTTCAGCTCGTCGCTTGCGCCACCCTCGCGCTCGCCGCCGCCACCGCTTCCGCCCAGTTCGTCAAGGGCAACGAGGCCGTGACGATTGCACCAGACGGCTCGCGCAAGGTGGAGACGCCGCCGCTACCCAAGGCATCACTTGCCAAGCCCTGTCCAGCGTCTCGCCCCACATGCACACCGAGCGGCTGGCGGATGGTTGAAACGAGCGATGGCATACAGGAATGCACCGAGTTCTATGCGCGCCCGACAACGTGCCGCGCGTCCACCTTCGGTCAGGAGAAGCGTCCCCGTCAGTGGATCGTGAAGTCCAAGGGGCAATGGCTGCAATGCGAGCGGCCGGACCTCGGCAGCCGCTGCGTCAGCCTAAGTGCATTGCCCAACCTCGCCGTTCAGTGAGGAACCGCCATGTTCGCCTGGGTCGGATCACAGCTCGATAGCGTGCTGAGCACCTACGTGGTCAACGTCGTCAGCATGCTGATGGCCGCGATCACGCCGGTCGCGCTCTCGACCATGACACTGTGGGTCCTGCTGTTCGGATGGGCCGTGCTCCGCGGTGAAGCCTCCGACACCGTCCCAGTCTTCATCTGGAAGGTATTCAAGATCGGCCTGGTGCTGGCCTTCGCACTTCAGTCGGGCATCTACATCACCAACGTCGTCGAGGTCGCCAATGCGCTCGCGACCGGGGTGGCTGCAACCTTCCTTCCCACCCCTGCGAACCCGTGGGCCGTGGCGAGCCCCTACGCACTGCTCGATGAGTTCAACGACCGAGCTAGCCAGCTGGTACTTGACCTCATGAAGGACGCGGGCATCACGAGGCTCGACCTGGTTTTCGCCGCCTTTGTCACGGCCTTCGGCAACGTGCTGTTCCTTTGCCTGGCCCTCTTCGTCATCACGCTGGCGAAGGCCTTCTTGACCTTCACCTTGGCTGTCGGTCCGCTGTTTATCCTCTGCCTGGCCTGGCGTCCGACTGCCCGCTTCTTTGACAGTTGGCTGTCTGCCTTGCTCAACTCCGTGGTGCTGGCCTGGTTCGCGTTCTTTGCCTTGGGGCTGAGCGCGTACATCGGCGACGCGATCGTCCTGTCCATCCAGAACCAAGGCGGCTTCCTCGGCCCCGAGTTCAACGTCGTGGCTGAATCGCTCAAGTACTGCGTCGTCATGATCCTGATGGCCATCGTCTGCTTCCAGGCGCCAGGTCTGGCCTCCGCACTGACGGGTGGTGCCGCCGTGCAGCAAGGTGTCCAGATGATCCAGAACGTCATGATGGTCTCTCGGCTGGGCGCGCCCTCTCGTCGCGACGGCGCCTCAGCAGGCGCGCAAGGTGGGGTCATCCGCGCCGGCACCGGCTGGCCCTACGCCGTTGGCCGTGCCACCGGCGCTGCCGCGTCCTACATGGGCGCTGGCAGCCCCGCCGCAGCCGGCGCCTCGTCCAGCACACCCGCCTACCGACGTGCCGCCATGCGCGGCCTGTCCTGATCAGGTCCGAAGCCACGCTTCAAGGGAGCATCGACATGAACAGTCTCCAACTCCACCTCGCAGCGGCCATCTGCGCACTCGCAGCAACCGTCGCCGCCGTGGCACCAAGCCGTGCAGCCGCCCAAGGCATTCCAGTCATCGACGCGGCGAACCTGGCCCAGACCATCCAGCAGGTAATGCACGACATCACTGCGATCAACAACCAGATCCAGCAGATCACACAGCTGCAGAGCCAGCTCAATAGCATCACAGGTAGCCGCAGCCTGGGTGCGGTTCTCAATAGCCCTCTGCTGCGCAACTACGTTCCCGCCGAGGCCTACACCCTGGTCAATGCGGTCCACAGCTCGGGCTACGCGGGCCTGGGCAGCACTGCCAGGACGCTGCGCAACCAGGACATGGTCTACAACTGCCTTGACCGGAGCGGGGCTGACCAGGTCCGCTGCCAGGCGAGCCTCGCCCAGCCCTACCAGCACAAGGGATTGTTGCAGGACGCGATGAGGTCGGCGGCGGGCCGCCTCAGCCAGATCCAGTCGCTGATGCAGCAGGTCAACGCCACCGACGACCAGAAGTCAGTGCTGGAGATCCAGGCGCGCATCGGCGCCGAGAACGCCCTCCTGGCCCACGAGATGTCGCAGCTGCAGATGCTGCAAGGCATGGCGGACAGCGAAGAACGAATCGCCCGATCTCGGGACCGGGAGCGCCAGTACCAGATGCTCTCCCGCACCGGCAAGGTGGCCGACTTCCTTCCCAGATCGCCCTGATCAATCTCCCGACGCACGCCCAGCGACAGTTTCTGCGCCCAAGCGCCCTCCCGCCTGATCCGTTCCCGGAGCGGATCGCGCTGCCTCCAACCGCCTGAGAAGGTCAAGCCATGAACGCAATCCTGATGCCAGGACAAGCTGCTGCATTGCCCGAACCCTCGCTCAGCCCAGCCATGCCGACCGCGCCCACGGCAGGCACCGACGATTCGGGCCTGGAGCCGCCTGCGGAGGTCCAAAGGGCCGCCGCAGGCTGGGAAATTGACCGGGCCGAAATGCTCGAGCGGTCCGAGTGGCGGGCCTGGCGCACCGCCTACGCCAGCATGGCACTCGCGGCAGCAGGGGTCGTGACGGTGCTCGTGCAGAGCCCCCTCAGAGAGCTCGTCCCCATTCCCATCATCGTCGACCGTGTCACCGGTGAAACCACGATTCAGCAGCGGCTCGGCGTCGAGACGGTGCCGGTACTCGAGGCCCTGGACAAGCACAGCGTGGCCACCTTCGTTCGTGCCCGGGAAGGCTACAGCTGGATGTTCCTCCAGCGGGATTTCGATCAGGTCGCCCGCACGGCCACGCCGGCCGTCTTTGCCGACTACAACCGGAAGTTCGAGGGCGACGCCGCGCTGCAGAAGAAGCTCGGTGCGAGCGAGGAATGGCAGATTCACATCGTGAGCGCTCGGCTCTCAGCCACCGGCCGCCGCGGCCCCAAGGAAGCCAATCGTGGTGAGGCCATCGTCACGTACGACAAGACCGTGCGCATGACCGACCGGAAGCTGCCCGATGCCGTCACACGCCATGTCGCCAGCATCGTCTTCGAGTACCAGCCCAAGGTGCTTGCCAAAGAGAAGGACCGTCTCGAGAACCCCTTCGGTTTCGTGGTCACAGCCTACCGCTCGGATCCAGAGATCAACACGGCAGCCACTGGAGGCCGGCCATGAGGCCCCCCCAGACAGCGATAGTCGCTGCAAGCGCTGGAGCAAGCGCCACCGCAATGGTTCGCACACTGCTCTGCCTCGTCGCCGGACTCCTGCCTGCCATTGCGGCCGCCGCAGCCAGCGCCGGCTCGGGTGCTGCCGCGCCGGGCGCCTCACCAGCGGCCAGGCCTGCAGGCACGCAGGCTGAGACCTCTCCAGGGGGGGACGCACGCCTGCGCGAGATCACCTATGACCCGCATGCCGTCGTGACGGTCCCAGTCAAGCGAGGCATGGTCTCGCTGGTACTGCTCGATGCGGACGAGGCCATCGCAGAAATCGCCGCCGGCCTCGGTGGCGACTGCACAAGGCCCGACGCTGCCTGGTGCATCGCCGCACAGCCTGGCGGTCGTACGGTCTTCATCAAGCCCAAGAGCAGCGCGACGGCCCCCAACAACCTGGCGATCGTCACCGACAGGCGCGTCCACAACCTCCGGCTCCAGATCCTGGCCGAAGGCGATCTCCGGCCGCCGCTGTACCGACTGGTCATCAGGGCCCCTGTACCCGAGCGATGGATGCCCGGCCGATCAACCGCACATGCTGAAGCCCGCTTGAAGGACGATGCCCAGGAACCTTCACCGACAGGGCAATCGCTGCAGGTCCTGCGCCAAGTTGAAGCAAGCCGCGGCCCTGCACGCCGAGGTCGTGGCCGACCTGGAGCGCCAGCTGCAGGCCGCGCGCGATGCAGACGCGGCCCCTGTGCCCGCCCCGGCCCCGGCGCCCGCCGCCGTGTCCCATGTGTCGGCCCGGGCCTTCGCCACCAAGCCCAACGAAGCCCCCACCCTCACCCTGAGCGCCATCAATGAGCGCCTGGGCGTGGTGACGGTCTCCGAGCGCGGCCTGGCTGAACTGGGCTTCACCGCCACCAGGGCCAAGGGCGCCCGTCTCTACCACGAGGGTGACTTCGGCGCGATCTGCCGCGCCATCACCAAGCGCGTGGCCGAGGCCGCCGAGCGCGTGCTGGAGGCCGCATGAAGTCCGCCCGCATCGAAGCCATCCGCCAGCGCCGCCGCGACCGGGCTTTCATGGCCCAGCTGCGCGCCGAGACCATGCAGCCCGGCCCGCTGGTCGCCATGCCCCAGTCCATCACCCCCAAGCACCTCTATGCGGCCCTGGCCATGCACGCTGCCATGGTCGCACCGGGGTCTGGCCACATCCTGAAGGCTGCGGCCGAGCGCGACGGCTCCACCGTCCCCGACACCATCGCCCAGGCCGCCCATGGCATGGCCACCACCATGCTGGAGGCCGGGAAGTGATGGGCGCCCAGACCACCCTCAAGGACCTTCTGGGCCACCAGGGCGATGCGGCGCGCATCGCTGCCCAGGTGGACCGGCTTGCAGGAGGCCGGACCCAGTTCGGCTACGGCTTCTGCGAAGAGCGCTTCTCGGGGCCGTGCAACACCCTGGAAGACGCCATCGCAGAAGCCCGCGGCGAGCGGCCCGAGGCCACGCACGCATGGGTCGGCGAGGTCCGCCTGCCGTCCGAGTTCATCAGCACCCTGTCCCTGGGCCGATCCATCGAAGAGCACATCAGCGAAGTGCTCGGCGATGAAGTCGGCGAGGCCGCCGAGAACTTCGTCCTGGACCAAGAGCAGCGCACGCAGCTCGGTCATCTACCTGGACGAGATTCCAGCATGAGCCGCCGAGCCCGAGAACGCCAGACCGCCCGCCCCTGGCGCCACCCCTCCCCCGCCGAGCCTGCCATCGACTGGCAGGCCCTGGCCGCCGACCTGCAGCGGCGCGACCAGCTGCAGCAGCAACCCCACCAGCACCACCAGCAGAAAGGCACCCAGCAATGACCACCACCACCGCCCAGCCCATCCAGATCGCCCTGGTTCCAGTCGTCAGCGGCAACCTCAAGGCCGTGGGCTATGACGCCGCCACCCAGACCATGGATGTGCAGTTCGCCAGCACGCGCGTCTACCGCTACAGCGGCGTGCCTCCCGAGGTCCACAAGGAGATGGTCGAGGCCGAATCCGTGGGCAGCTACTTCTCCCGCAATGTCCGCAACAAGTTCCCCGGCGTGGACCTGGAGACCCTGGACCAGCACGAGGGCAGCACGGCCGACTGAGCCCGCCGCTTCTCGCCACCCCTGGAGAACCTGACCATGTTCAAGAACCTTTCCGTGTACCGCATCGGGGCCGAGATCCCCGAGAGCGCGGAGGCCCTGGGCGAGGCCTTGGCGGCCGGCGCCTTCGCCAACTGCGCGCCGACCGAGCCCCGCAGCCTGGGCTGGGTGCCGCCCCGCGGCATCGAGCACGGCCCCCTGGTGGAGGCCATCGACGGCCAGTGGATCATCCGCCTGCAGACCGAAGAGCGCATCCTGCCGGCCTGCGTGATCGCCGACCGCGTGGAGGAGATCGCCGACTCAGTAGAGGAAGCCACCGGCCGCCGGCCCAGCCGCAAGGCCATGAAGGACCTCAAGGAGCAGGCCACCCAGGAACTGCTGCCCCTGGCCTTCACCAAGCGCAGCAGCATCACCGCCTGGATCGACACCAAGGCCAAGCTGCTGCTGGTGGACGCCAGCAGCGCCGGCAAGGCCGAGGACTTCGTCAGCCTGCTCATCAAGCAGGTGCCCTGCAAGATGAACCTGCACCTGCTGCAGACCGTGGAGCCGCCCGCCACCTGCATGGCGGCCTGGCTGCTGGACGGAGACGCCCCCGAAGGCTTCACCATCGACCGCGAGAGCGAGCTGCGCAGCGAGGACGAGATGAAGTCCGTGATCCGGTACCGTCTGGACCGCTCTGTCGCCATGGAGGGGCCTGTCTACGCCTTCTTCGGCATCAACCCCAGCACCGCTGACGCCAACCTTGACGATGCCACCGTGCGCAAGTGGATCGGCTTTGCCAAGCGCTGGGGCGCATCGCGATTCATCGTTGGCAATGTCTTCGCCTACCGCGCCACCGACGTGCGCCAGCTGGCCAGCGTCGATGATCCGTTCGGCGATGACATTGGCGATCACACGACCGGCATCATCGGCGAGGCCGACATCCTGGTGCCGTGCTGGGGCAACATCAGCAAGGTGCCGCCGAAGCTGCAGTTTGCTTTTGATGTGCTGATGGATGCGCTTGCGTCCTCCGGAAAGCCTGTGAAGCACTTCGGCCTCACCAATGCCGGTGACCCCAAGCATCCCCTCATGCTGAGCTACACGACGCCGCTGCTGGACATGGGCGGCCACGGCAAGGAGGGTTCGTGATGGACCTCCGTGGCATGCGCGTCATCCCCCACCCGTTGGCCGAGAAGGTCGAGCGGGTGGCCCGGATCACCCGCACCCCCATCAAGAAGCGCCGCCGCGGCTGGCAGCTCCGCTACGAGACGATCCGCACCCCGTGCGCGTTCGTGGTCGGCAGCACGGTCTACATCCACCCGGCAGCAGTCGCGAAGCTGCGCGCGCACAGCATCGGCACGGCATGATGAACCTGATCCCCCTTCCCAGCGAGGGCGAGCTGACGCTTACCAGGGCTGAGCTGGCCAGCGTCACGGGCACGCCGCAACCTCGCTTGCAGATCGAGTGGCTGAAGGCGCACGGCTGGAAGTTCACACTGACGCGCGGCCACGAGCCCATCGTCGGTCGCCTCTACGCCAACCTGAAGCTGGGAGGCGTGGAGTTGGCCGCGGTCACAATCGGGAGCACCGAAGAAGAATGGACGCCCAACGCGGCTGCTATCGGAGCATGAACAGGCCTCGCACAACCGGCAAGCACCTGCCGCCTCGCATGCTTGAGCGGCGTCGCACGCTCAAGAGCGGCAAGGTGTGGATCGGCTATTACTACTACGCCGGCAAGGAAGGCGGAAAGGCCAAGGAGATTGCGCTGGGCACTGACTTGGTCGAGGCCAAGCGCAAGTGGGCAGAACTCGAAGGCAAGCCGGTCGCTGCCGACACCACGAAGCTCGAAACGGCCTTCAGCAAGTACCGGCGCGACATCGTCCCCAAGAAGGCGCCGAAGACCCAGGAGCTGAACCTGGCCGAGCTCGAGACGCTGCAGGCCTATTTCGCTGGTGCCAGCTTCAAGGACGTGAAGACGAAGCACCTGGCCAAGTACCGCGACGAGCGCAAGACCAAGAAGCGCTTTCGCAAGGACGGCACCGTGCGCGACCCTGGCGGCAAGCCGGCGCCTGTGGCAGCGAATCGAGAGTTGGCCCTGTTCTCCGATGTCTGGAACTATGCGCGCGAGTGGGGCTACACGGACCTGCCGAACCCCTGCCGCGGCCTGCGTCGCAACGAGGAGAACCCGCGGGACTTCTACGCTGACGATGAGGTGTGGAATGCCGTGCGCGCCGAGGGCGTCATCGAGCTTCAGCATGCGATGGATCTGGCCTACCTCACCGGCCAGCGGCCGAGCGATGTGCTCCGCTTTGGCCCCCGCGATGTGGCTGATGATGCTCTGTGCCTGCGACAAGGCAAGACCGCCAAGATGCTGCGCATCATGCTGACCGACCCCGACAGCGGCCAGCGCACGGAGCTGGGCCTACTGATCGACCGGCTAAGGAGCCAGAAGGTCGTGTCCACCCGGTTCATCGTCAACGAGCACCACAAGCCCTTCGCCATCGGCGCCCTCAGGGACCGATTCAACGACGCGCGCACAGCAGCAATTGAGCGGGCACGCAAAGCCGGCGACACGATCCTCGCCGAGCGCATCGCGCTATTCCAGTTTCGGGATGCTCGCGCGAAAGCGGCCAGCGAGATCGAGGACATCCGCCAGGCCCAGGAGCTGCTGGCCCACAGCAGCGAGCAGATCACACGTACGGTTTACACCCGCGTCGGCAAGCGGGTTATGCCCACCAAATAGGCGCCCGGACACCTGAGTTTCGGAAATGGGTTTCGGAAACTGCCGCCCTGAACGAACAAACCCCGCACTTGGCGGGGTTTGTAAGGCCTTGATTTAAAAGGCTTTCTGGCGGAGAGGGGGGGATTCGAACCCCCGGTACGGGGATACCGTACGCCTGATTTCGAGTCAGGTACATTCAACCACTCTGCCACCTCTCCTGAATTCGGTGCCCGCGTGGTTGTGTGCGAGTTGAGCCCGCTAGTATAGCGCAAAGTTCAGGGCTGTCCAGATTCTCTGTGATCCTGCGAGGGCATGGGCTGCGCGTTGTGCGGGCGCTGACTAGTCTGTCCCTTCAGGCCTCGTCAGACGGCCGCGAGGGCATCAGGGCGGACCCACGAGGGGCTCGCCTGGCCCTCTTCAGGGAGGACTCTCGGCCCGGAACGCGCCCCGCAACGCATGGGGCCAACCGGCCCCCACACCGGACATGGGAGCGTTGCGAGATGAACCTGAGAAATCTGAAGATCGGTGCCCGCCTGGGCGGTGGCTTTGCCCTGCTCCTGCTGCTGCTGAGCGTGGTGGCGGCCCTGGGCGTGATCGAGGTCGGGCAGACCAACCGCCATGTGGAATTCTTCGCCATCAATATCGTGCCCTCGCTCAAGGAGGTGGACCAGCTGCGCGCCTCCACCCAAGACCTGCGACGCTTCGAGAGCCAGCACCTGCTGATGAACACCGGGCGGGAGATGGAAGAGGTGGAGGCGAGCATCGCCCGCAGCCAGGCAGCCATCGCGGCCGGGCTCAAGCGCTACGAAGCCTTGGTGGCCGATGGCCAGGATCGCAAGAATCTCGACGCCTATCGCGAGGCCGTCACGCGCTATATGGCCATCTGGGCACGGCTGGGGCCTATCTCGCGCGAGGCGGCCCAGGACCACAACAAGCTCGAGGTGGCCAAGAAACTGCTGCTGGGCGAGTCACGCAGCGTCTATGGCGAGGTAAGCAAGGCCCTGGATGCCTTGTGGGAGCACAACGACCAGCTGACCCGCACCGGCACCCTAGACGCCGCCGCCGGCTACCGCACGGCCCTGTGGCTGATGGGCGCCATGACCCTGGTGGCGGTGCTGGCGGGCGCTCTGTGTGCGCTCTGGATCACCCAGTCCATCACCCGGCCCATGGCCGAGGCGGTGCAGGTGGCGGACCGCATCGGTGCGGGCGATCTGAGCTCGCGCATCGAGGTCAGCTCGCGGGATGAAACCGGACAGCTGCTGGCCGCACTCAAGCGCATGAACGATGGCCTGGTGGCCATCGTCACCCAGGTGCGCAACAGCTCGGACTCGATTGCCACCGGCTCCACCCAGATCGCCACCGGCAACGCCGATCTGAGCCAGCGCACCGAGGAGCAGGCCAGCAATCTGCAGCAGACTGCGGCCTCGATGGAGGAGCTGACCGCCACGGTGCGCCAGAACGCCGACACCGCCCGCCAGGCCAGCCAGATGGCCAGCAGCGCCTCGGGCGTGGCCAGCCAGGGCGGCCAGGTGGTAGGACAAGTGGTGTCCACCATGGAGGAGATCACGGCCTCCAGCCGCCGCATCAACGACATCATCGGCGTGATCGACGGCATCGCCTTCCAGACCAATATCCTGGCCCTGAACGCCGCGGTAGAGGCGGCGCGGGCCGGCGAACAGGGGCGCGGCTTCGCGGTCGTGGCCGGCGAGGTGCGCTCGCTGGCCCAGCGCTCGGCCACGGCGGCGCGCGAGATCAAGAGCCTGATCGGGGTCAGCGTGGAGCGGGTCGAGACCGGCGCCCGCCTGTGCGACGAGGCCGGCCGCACCATGGGCGAAATCGTGGCCCAGGTGCAGCGGGTGACGGATCTGATCGGCGAGATCAGCGCCGCCAGCTCCGAGCAGAGCAAGGGCATTGGTCAGGTGGGCGATGCGGTGCAGCAGCTCGACCAGGTCACGCAGCAGAACGCGGCCCTGGTCGAGGAGTCCGCCGCAGCAGCCGAGAGCCTCAAGCACCAGGCGGCGCAGCTGGCTCAGACGGTGTCTCAGTTCAAGCTGGCCTGAGCCCCTTCCACATGAAAAAGGGCGGCCACCGGGCCGCCCTTCGCGCTTTGCAGGATCCCGAGAAGACTCAGGCCTGCAGCAGCGCCTTGCCGCCCAGGTAGGGGCGCAGCACCTCGGGCACCGTGATGCTGCCGTCGGCGTTCTGATAGTTCTCCAGCACTGCAACCAGGGTGCGGCCCACCGCCAGGCCCGAGCCGTTGAGCGTGTGCACCAGCTCGTTCTTGCCGGCTGCGTTCTTGAAGCGGGCCTGCATGCGGCGGGCCTGGAAGGCCCCCATATTCGAGCAGGAGCTGATCTCGCGGTAGGTGTTCTGCGCCGGCACCCAGACCTCCAGGTCATAGGTCTTCACCGCGCCGAAGCCCATATCACCGCTGCACAGCAGCACCGTGCGGTAGGGCAGACCCAGCTTCTGCAGGATGGCTTCGGCGTGCAGGGTCATCTCCTCCAGCGCGGCCATGCTGTGCTCGGGATGCTCGATGCGTACCATCTCGACCTTGTCGAACTGGTGCTGGCGGATCAGGCCGCGGGTGTCGCGGCCGGCGCTGCCGGCCTCCGAGCGGAAGCAGGGGCTGTGGGCCGTGAGCTTGATGGGCAGCTCGGCCGCGTCCAGCACCTGTTCGCGCACGGTATTGGTCAGCGAGATCTCCGAGGTGGAGATCAGGTACTGCTCCGCCGCCTGGTCATCGCCGCCACGCAGCACCCAGAACATGTCTTCCTTGAACTTGGGCAGCTGGCCCGTGCCCTCCAGCACCTCGCGGTTGACGATATAGGGCGTGTAGCACTCGGTGTAGCCATGCTCCTCGGTCTGCACGTCCAGCATGAACTGGGCGAGCGCCCGATGCAGGCGGGCCACCGGCCCCTTCAGGAAGGTGAAGCGCGAGCCGCTGAGCTTGGCGCCGGTCTCGAAGTCCAGGCCCAGGGGCGCGCCCAGGTCCACATGGTCCTTGACCTCGAAGTCGAAGCTGCGCGGCGTGCCCCAGCGGCGCACTTCCACATTGCCCGTCTCGTCCGCGCCGGCCGGCACGCTCTCGTCCGGCAGATTGGGCACGCTCATCAGCAGGGTGTTGAGCTCGAGCTGGATGGCCTCCAGGCGCTCGGCGCCGGCCTTGAGCTCGTCGGCAATGCCGCCCACCTCGGCCATCAGGGCCGAGGCATCCTCGCCCTTGCCCTTGGCCATGCCGATCTGCTTGGACAGGCTGTTGCGGCGCGACTGCAACTCCTCGGTGCGGGTCTGCACGCCCTTGCGCTCGGCCTCCAGGGCCTTGTAGCGCTCCACGTCCAAGTAGGGCTGGGGGGTCTTGCGGGCATTCAGGCGCGCAATGACCGCATCCAGGTCCTTGCGCAGCAGGGTGATATCAAGCATGGGTTGTCCTTTGTTCGTCGCGATTCTAGGGAAGCAAAACGGCGCCACCGTGCGGGGCGCCGTGCTCTTGAGAGGTCAGAGCGCCGGCTTCAAGATCGGGAGGAACTCACTTCGGCCATGGACTTGTCGCCCAGGCCCAGCGGCAGGGGGAAGCGCACATGCTCCTCCACGCCCGGCAGGCTGCGCACGCTGGTGGCGCCCAGGGCGCGCAGGCGCGCGATCACGGCCTGCACCAGCACATCGGGGGCCGAGGCGCCGGCGGTCAGGCCCACGCGGGCCCGGCCCTCGAACCACTCGGCCTTCAGGTCTTCGGCCGCGTCCACCATATGGCCCGGCGTGCCCAGGCGCTCGGCCAGCTCGCGCAGGCGGTTGCTGTTGGAGCTGGTGGGGCTGCCCACCACCACCACCACGTCCACCTGGGGGGCCAGCACCTTGACCGCGTCCTGGCGGTTCTGGGTGGCGTAGCAGATGTCCTGCTTCTTGGGCTCGCGCACCTGCGGGAAATGCTGCTTCACGGCCGCCAGGATCTCGGCCGCATCGTCCACGCTCAGCGTGGTCTGGGTCACGACGGCCAGCTTGCTCGGATCCTTGACGCGCACATGGGGCACGTCCGAGGCTTCCTCCACCAGGTAGATGCCGTCGCTGAGCTGGCCCATGGTGCCTTCCACCTCGGGATGGCCCTTGTGGCCGATCATGATGAACTCATAACCTTCCTTGCGCAGCTTGGCCACCTCCACATGCACCTTGGTCACCAGGGGGCAGGTGGCATCGAAGACATTGAAGCCGCGTTCGGCCGCCTCGCGGCGCACGGCCTGGCTGACGCCATGGGCGCTGAACACCAGGGTGGCGCCGGGCGGCACCTCGGCCAGGTCCTCGATGAAGATGGCGCCGCGCGACTTCAGATCATTCACCACATAGGTGTTGTGCACGATCTCGTGGCGCACATAGATGGGCGCCCCGAACTTGAGCAGGGCCCGCTCCACGATCTCGATCGCGCGGTCCACGCCGGCGCAGAAACCGCGGGGTTCGGCCAGCAGCACTTCCTGGGTCACGGCACCCGTCATCACAGCACTCCGATCACTTGCACTTCAAAGCTCACCGGCTGGCCGGCCAGCGGGTGGTTGAAATCAAACAGCAGCCAGTCCTCGCCCAGCTCACGCACCAGGCCGGCATAGCTGCCCTGCCCGTCCGGCGTGGGGAACTGCACCACGTCGCCGACGTGGTACTGCTCGTCCGGGTCGCCCAGCTGGCGCAGCAGCGAGAGCTTGACGCGTTGCAGCATCTCCGGATTGCGCTCGCCGAAGGCCTCGCCGGGAGCCAGCTCGAAGCGGGTGCGGCTGCCCTCGGGCAGGCCGATCAGCCGGGCCTCGATGGCCGGCGCCAGCTCGCCCGTGCCCAGGGAGAGCGTGGCGGGCTTGTCATTGAAGGTATTGACCAGGTCCGCGCCGTCCGGCCCCGAGAGGCGGTAGTGCAGGGTCAGGAAGGATCCGGCCTGGATGAGATTCTGGGTCATGGTTTGTTCGCTAGACTGCGCGGATTTTAAGGCCCAGGCCTTGATCCTTCTTCCGTCCTCTGCCCCGCGCCCTTCCGCCATGCCGCTCGACCACCTGCCGCCCGAGGCCCGACCGCGCGAAAAGCTGCTGGCGCGCGGCCCCGCCGCCCTGGCCGACGCCGAGCTGCTGGCCCTGCTGCTGCGCACCGGCACGGCCCGGCGCCCGGTGCTGCAGCTGGCCCAGGACCTGCTGGACGGCTTTGGCGGCTGGCCGGGCCTGCTGCACGCCCAGGTGGCCGATCTGGCCCGCGTCAAGGGCCTGGGGCCGGCCAAGCAGGCCGAGATCGCCGCCCTGCTGGAGATCGCCCGGCGCTCCCTGCGGGCCGAGCTGGCCCAGCGCCCCGTCTTCGACTCCCCCGAGGCCGTCAAGCAGTTCCTGCGCCTGCAGCTGGACGGCCATGGGCACGAGGTCTTTGCCGTGCTCTTTCTCGACGCCCAGCATCGCCTGATCGCCCTGGAAGAGATGTTCCAGGGCACGCTGACCCAGACCTCGGTCTACCCGCGGGAGGTCGTCAAGCGCGCCCTGGCCCTGGGCGCCGCGGCCGTGATCCTGGCGCACAACCACCCCTCGGGCGTGGCCGAGCCCTCGCGGGCCGACGCCCAGCTCACCGAGGCCCTGAGCAAGGCCCTGGCCCTGGTGGATGTGCGGGTGCTGGACCATCTGGTGATCGGCGCGGGCGAGCCCGTTTCCCTGGCCGAGCGGGGGCTGATGTGAACGCCAAGCTGCGCCTGTCCAGCCTGCAGGACCTCAAGGCCTTGCAGCGCGAGCTGCAGCTGGCCCGCCGCCTGGCCGAGGAAGAGGCCGAGCGCCGTGCCGCCCAGGCCCGGCTGCTGGAGCAGGAGCAGCGCGCCTTCGAGCTGGCCGTGGGCGCGGTGACGGCCCTCAAGCCCCAGCACCGCGAGCGCGTGGAGCACCAGCGCCCCCTGCCCGCGCCCGAACCCCTGCAGCGCGAAGCCGACGAGCGTGCCGCCCTGCTGCAGGCCCTGTCGGACGACTTCGATGTGGACTCCCTGCTGGAGACCGACGAGACCCTCTCCTTCCGCCGCCCCGAGATCGGGCCGGACACCGTGAGGAAGCTGCGCCGCGGTCACTGGGCCCTGCAGGCCCAGATCGATCTGCACGGTCTGCGCCGCGATCAGGCCCGCGAGGCGCTGGGGGGCTTCATTGCAGACAGTGCCAAGCGCGGCCTGCGCTGCGTGCGCGTGGTGCATGGCAAGGGCAATGGCTCGCCGGGCCGCGAGCCCGTGCTCAAGAGCCGGGTGCGGCGCTGGCTGGTGCAGAAGGCCGAGGTGCTGGCCTTTGTGCAGGCCCGCGCCAGCGACGGCGGCAGCGGCGCGCTGATGGTGCTGCTGCAGCCGCTCTGAGCCTGGCGGCTCAGACGTTGCGCATCCAGTCGGCCGTGCCCATGAAGGATTCGCTCAGGCGGCGCTGCAGCTCGGGGTCGAGCTCGCACTCCGCCATGGCCTGCATCATGCAGGCCATCCACTGGTCGCGCTCGGCGATGCCGATGCGAAACGGCATGTGCCGCGCGCGCAGCCGCGGGTGACCGAAGCGCTCGACAAAGTAGTCGGGACCACCCAGCCAGCCGCAGAGAAACCAGAAGAGCTTGTCGCGCGAGCCCTCGGTGCTGCTGGGATGCAGGGCCCGCAGCTGGGCATAGCCCGGCTCCAGGTCCATCAGATCGTAGAAACGGTCCACCAGGGCGCGCACCGCGGCCTCGCCGCCCACCCATTCATAGGCCGTGGTGACACCGGCCGGCGCGCCGGTCTTGCTGTCCTGCTGGGTCATGGCGAACGCGGACTCAGCTCAGCAGGCGGGCCGCCAGGGCCTTGATGCCCTGGGCGGCGTCGCTGCCCGGGTAATGCTCCAGCAGCAGATGGCGCTTGAGCACGGCCTGGCGCACCGCCACATCGGAGCGCACCTCGCCCAGCAGGTCGAGCCGGAAGGCCTGGCCCGAGCCCACAAAGCGCTGCAGCACCTGCTGCAGCTGGCCGCAGATCAGCTTGCCCTCGCCCGGTCGGCCGGCCTGGTTGACCAGCAGGCCCACCTGGCGCCGCCCCTGCTGGGTGGCCAGCACCTTGATGGTGGCGTAGGCATCGGTCAGCGAGGTGGGTTCGGGGGTGGCCACGACCAGCACGTCCTGGGCCATAGCCACGACAAACAGCACCACGTCCGAGATGCCAGCGCCGGTGTCCAGCAGCACCCAATCAAAGCGCGGCTTGACCTGCTCCAGGATGCTCAGCAGCTTGTCGCGCACCTCGGGCGTGAGGCGGGAATACTCCACCATGCCCGAGCCGGCCAGCAGCACCGAGAAGCCGCCCGGCGCGGGCAGGATGGCCTGGTCCAGCGTGGCCTTGTCGGTGAAGACATCGTGCAGGGTCAGCTTGGGGTGCAGATTCAGCACCACATCGAGATTGGCCAGACCCAGATCGGCATCCAGCACCAGCACGCGCTGGCCCTGGGCCGCCAGGGCGGCGGCCAGATTGGCCGTGACAAAGGTCTTGCCCACGCCTCCCTTGCCGCTGGTGACGGCAAGCGTGCGGGCGCCCGCACGCGGCCGCGCGGGAGATGCAGCAGGAGCAGGTGTTGTACTCATTCACTATCCTGTTGCGTTACAGCAAACAACATGCCTTTTTCCTCGGCGCTCACCAGCGAATCGGTGTGCGGCTCCAGGCAGGCGCGGTTGCGCCCCTCGGCCTTGGCCCGGTAGAGCTGACGATCGGCCCGCTCAATCCAGAGCAGCGGGGAGGAGCGCACCCATTGGGGTGCAAAAGCGCCGCCCAGGCTCACCGTGACCTGCAGCTGCTGGCCGGGCGAGACCTCCACCCGCTGCTCGGCCACCCGCTCGCGCAGGCGCTCGGCCACGGTGGCACCGTAGCTGGTCGGGCAGTTGGGCAGGATGATGGCGAATTCCTCGCCGCCCACTCGGGCCACCGTGTCCATGGGCCGCACCGTCTGGCTGATGGAGCGGGCCACCGCCTGGATGACCTGGTCGCCCGCGCTGTGGCCGTAGCTGTCGTTGACCGCCTTGAAGTGGTCAATATCCAACATCATCAGCAGGGCCGGCTCGCCCGAGCGGGCCACCCGGTCGACTTCGCGGGCCAGGGCCATCTCGAAGCTGCGGCGGTTAACCAGGCCGGTCAGGGCGTCCTTGCTGGAAAGGTCGCACAGCGCGTCGATCACCGCCTGCAACCAGGCCGCACTATAGGGCTCAGTCTCGGGCAGCAGCGCACCGGCCTGCTGCAGCAACTGCAGAGCCTGTTCCAGCTGCAAGCCGCGGGCGTCGATCAGCGAGGGGGGTAAAGAGGGGGTATCCAAGGCGCTCCCTGGGAGAGTCGCGGCAGTCTAGCAGTGCCCAACAAGGGTCCGGATGAGAAAAAAACCCGCACATGCCAGCTACTTCGCACTATCTTGACGCGGGACGCCACGGACACTGGCGGTCGATGCAAAATCAAGACCGGTGCGCACGGCGCACAAAACAATGACGCCACACCATGCCCGCTGCACCCTCTTCTCCCATGGCTGGCGCTGAAGCCATTGACCACGAGTTCAGCTTCAGCCGCGCCGATTTCGATCGTGTGCGGCAGCTGATCTACCGCCACGCCGGCATCAGCCTGCACGACGGCAAGCACGCCATGGTCTACAGCCGGCTCTCACGCCGCCTGCGGGAGACCGGGCACCGCAGCTTCGCCAGCTATCTGCAATGGCTGGAGTCCACCACCGGCGCGCAGGCCGAGCAGGAGTGGCAGGAGTTCGTCAACTGCCTGACGACCAATCTGACCTCCTTCTTCCGCGAGGACCATCACTTCCTCGCCCTGGCCGATGACCTCAAGCCCCTGGCCGGCAAGCCGGTGCGCATCTGGTGCTGCGCCGCCTCCACCGGCGAGGAGCCCTACTCCATCGCCATGACCTGCCACGAGGCCCTGGGCGGCAGCGCCTCGGTGCAGATCGTCTCCAGCGACATCGACACCAATGTGCTCAACACCGCACGCCGCGGGGTCTACAGCGCCGATGCGCGCGGCCTCTCCCAGCAGCGCCTGAAGAACTACTTCATGCGCGGCACCGGCGCCAATGCCGGGCGCATCAAGGTCAAGCCCGAGCTGCAGCGCTGGATCGAGTTCCGCACCCTGAACCTGATGGACCAGCAGTGGTCCCTGGGCGAGCCCTTCCAGATCGTGTTCTGCCGCAATGTGATGATCTATTTCGATGCGCCCACCCAGCGCAAGGTGCTGGAGCGCATCCACCGCGTCATGAAGCCTCACGGCCTGCTTTTCGTGGGACATTCGGAGAACTTCACCGAGTCGCGCGACCTGTTCCGCCTGCGCGGCAAGACGATCTACGAGAAGGTCTGAGCCCTCGGGCTCAAGAAACTCAGACAAAGGCCGAAACCTACCTATGAGTACGCCCTCGCCTATCGCCGGATCATCCGGCCTGAGTCTCAGCAGCGGCGCTGGTGCCGCCAGGGTCGCTCAGCTCAAGGCCCAGCACCGCAAGCCGGGTGAAGCCTCCTTCTTCTTCTACGACGCCCACTTCAAGAACGCCGCCGTCAAGGTGCTGCCGGGTGAGTACTTCGTGGACAACGAGGACCTGCTGGTCATGACCACGCTGGGCTCCTGCATCGCCGCCTGCCTCTGGGACCGCCAGGCCCAGGTGGGAGGCATGAACCACTTCATGCTGCCCGAGGGCGCCGGCGACTCGGGGCGCTACGGCTCCTACGCGATGGAAATGCTGATCAACGAGATGATGAAGCGCGGCGCCTCCAAGAGCCGCATGGAGGCCAAGATCTTCGGCGGCGGCGCCGTCATCGCTGGCATGAACACCATCAATGTGGGCGAGCGCAACACCAATTTCGTGATGGATTTTCTGAAGCTGGAACGCATCCCGGTGGTCTCCAAGGACGTGCTGGATGTCTACCCGCGCAAGGTCTGCTTCCTGCCGCACAGCGGCAAGGCCATGGTCAAGCGACTGGCCCCCACGAATACCGATGCCCTGATCCAGCAGGATCGCAACGCGGCTCAGAAGGCCCAGCCGGTGGTCGCCTCCGGCGGCTCCATCGATCTGTTCTGAGGCCGCCCCCGTTTCCGGAGTAGTCAAGATGTCAAAGACCAAAGTGGTGGTGGTGGACGATTCGGCGCTGGTGCGCTCCATCCTCACCGAGATCATCAATCGCCAGCCCGATATGGAGTGCATCGGCGCGGCCGCCGATCCGCTGGTGGCGCGCGAGATGATCCGCAACCTCAACCCCGACGTGATCACCCTGGACGTCGAAATGCCCAAGATGGACGGGCTGGACTTCCTCTCGCGCCTGATGCGCCTGCGCCCCATGCCGGTGGTGATGGTCTCCACACTGACCGAGCGCGGCGCCGAGGTCACGCTCAAGGCCCTGGAACTGGGCGCGGTGGACTTTGTGGCCAAGCCCAAGATCGGCGTGGCCGACGGCATACGCGCCCTGGCTCAGGACATCACCGACAAGATCCGCATCGCCGCCAAGGCCCATATCCGCCGCGCGCCGGCCCCTGCACCGGCCGGCGCCGGCGGTGCGGCCGCGCCGGCCAAGCCGGTCACGGTGGCCAGCATCGGCCGCCTCTCCACCGAGAAGATCATCTTCATCGGCGCCTCCACCGGCGGCACCGAGGCCACCAAGGACGTTCTGGTGAACCTGCCGGCCGACTGCCCGGCCGTGGTCATCACCCAGCACATGCCGCCGGGCTTCACCAAGAGCTATGCGGCGCGGCTGGACGGCCTGTGCAAGATCCGCGTCAAGGAAGCCCAGGACGGCGAGCGCATCCTGCCCGGCCACGGCTATATCGCCCCCGGCGGCATGCACCTAAGCGTGGAGCGCTCGGGTGCCAACTACATCGCCCGCGTGCAGGACGGCGAGCCGGTGAACCGCCACAAGCCCTCGGTGGAAGTGCTCTTCCACTCCGCGGCGCGCGTGGTGGGCCCCAATGCCCTGGGCATCATGCTCACCGGCATGGGCGCCGACGGCGCCAAGGCCATGAAGGTCATGAAGGACGCCGGGGCCTACAACTTCGTGCAGGACGAGGCCACCTGCGTGGTCTTCGGCATGCCGCGCGAGGCCATCGCCGCCGGTGCGGCCGACGAGGTGCTGCCGCTCTCCCAGATCGCGCCGCGCCTGATCGAGCGCCTGCGCAGCACCTCGGGCATGTCGCTCAACCGCGTCTGAGCCCGCGGGGCGCGCAGCCGCCCTGCCCCGCCTTCCTTTTCGCCCGCGGCGTGTGACGGAAGCCACGCCGCGGCGCTTTGCGCAAACGCGTTCCCGACCGTGTCATATTTGTAAGGCAGTCTGACGGCCTCAACCAAGCCGTCCCTATGAGTGCCTTGCCCCGCAACGAACGCCCGCTGCCTCTGCGCGTGCAGACCCTGATCAACGAGGATCTGCTCTCCACCCTCTTCCAACCCGTGGTGCGCCTGGACAGCGGCCTGATCTACGGCCACGAGGCCCTGGTGCGCGGCCCCCTGGGCAGCGCCCTGGAGTACCCGGACGCGCTCTTTGCCGCGGGCCGGCGCGAGGGCCTGTCGGTGGAACTGGAGGTGCGCTGCGCCCAGCAGGCCATCAAGGACTGGGCGGCCCACAAACTGCCCGGCAAGCTGCTGCTGAACATGAGCGCCACCGCCCTGGCCCGCGCCAGCGTGGAGGAGCAGTGGCAGCTGAACATGGCCAGCCTGGAGCGCTACGGCGTGCTGCCCAGCGACCTGATGATCGAGCTCACCGAGCACGAGCGCGTGGCCGATATCGAGGTGCTGCGCCGGGCCATCACCTCGCTGCGCCGCCAGGGCGTGGGCATTGCCCTGGACGATTTCGGCGACGGCCGCTCCTCCCTGCGCCTGTGGTCCGAGATCCAGCCCGATCTGGTCAAGATCGACAAATACTTCAGCCACGACCTGCCGGCCCACGCCGAGAAGCTGCAGACCTTCCGCGCCCTGCTGCAGCTGGCCGAGACCTTTGGCGCCCAGTTGGTGGCCGAGGGCATCGAGACCGCCGAGGAACTGCGCGTGCTGCGCGATCTGGGCGTGGCCTTCGGCCAGGGCTGGTTCCTGGGCCGGCCCTCGCGCGAGGGCGCCCGCGAGCCCCTGGGCGCGGCCCAGGAGGTGCTGGCCAGCAGCGATATTGCCGTGCTGCCCGAGCTGCGCCGCGCCGCCGTCAGCGGGGTCAAGGCCGAGCGCCTGATGATGCATGCACCCGCGGTGGGCGAGCACACCACGCATGAGCAGCTCTACCGCCTTCTCGAGGAACACGAGCAGCTGCACGCCATGGCCGTGCTGGACGCCGAGGAGCGGCCCGTGGCCCTGATCGACCGCAGCCAGTTCATCGCGCGCTGGGCCAAGCCCTTCTTCAACGACCTCTACGGCCGCCGCTCCTGCACGCTCTTCGCCAACACCACACCCCTGGTGGTGGACGCCGAGACCGGCATCGAGGCCCTGACCTCGGTGCTCACCTCGGCCGACCAGCGCTATCTGCGCGAGGGCTTCATCATCACCCAGGGCGGGCGCTATCTGGGCCTGGGCACGGGCGAGCAGCTGGTGCGCTCGGTCACCGAGGCCCGCATCGAGGCCGCGCGCCATGCGAACCCCCTGACCTTCCTGCCCGGCAACATCCCCATCAGCCAGCACATCGGCCGCCTGATCACCAGCGGCCGCAGCTTTGTGGCGGCCTATGCCGACCTGAACCACTTCAAGCCCTTCAACGACGAGTACGGCTACTGGCGCGGCGACGAGATGATCCGCCTGGTGGCGCGCGTCATCAGCAGCCACTGCGACAGCCAGCGCGACTTCGTGGGCCATGTGGGCGGCGACGACTTCGTGGTGCTCTTCCAGAGCGACGACTGGGAGCAGCGCTGCGAGGACATCGTGGTGCGCTTCAACGAGCTGGCCCGCGGCCTCTTCGATCCCGAGGCCCTGGAGGCCGGCGGCATCATGGCCGAGGACCGCCACGGCGAGCGCCGCTTCCACCCCTGCACCACCCTGTCCATCGGTGCGGTGCGGGTGGCGCCGGGCAGCCTGAGCCGCTCGGAAGACGTGGCCAGCGCCGCCGCCGCCGCCAAGCGCCACGCCAAGCATGGCCAGCTCAGCATTTACGTCATGGCAGCTTGACAGCCCACCCCCTACGCGCTTCGCGCGCCCCCTCAAGGGGGCAACACCGGCCGCCCGGCAAAGCCGGGTCGGCGGTGTTCGCTCGGTAAATACCAGGCGCTAATCGGCGAGAAAGAATGATTGGAGGTCGCTGAGGAAATCGAAACCCAGGGGCGTGGGCGCGAGGCGGGCCGGGTCGGGCTGCAGCAGGCCCTTGGCGCGGGCGCGCTCCACGGCGGCGTGAATGCTGCTGGCCCCCAGGCCGGTGCGCTCCAGATACATGAGCAGGGGCACGCCGTCCTTCAGGCGCAGGGCATTGAGCATGAACTCGAAGGGCAGCTCGGCCGCGCCCACCTCCTGCTCGTTGGACACGGCCTGACCCTCCAGGGCCTTGGCCATATAGCCGGCGGGCTCGCGCCAGCGCACCTGACGCAGGATGCGGTGGGCAAAGCTGAGCTTGCTGTGGGCGCCCGCGCCAATGCCCAGGTAGTCGCCGAACTGCCAGTAGTTCAGATTGTGGGCACAGCGATGGCCGGGCCGGCCATAGGCCGAGACCTCGTAGCGCTCCAGGCCCGCGGCCGCGGTGCGGGCCGTGATCAGGTCCAGCATCTCGCTGGCCAGATCCGGGTCCGGCAGATGCTCGGGCGGCCGGCTCGCGAACATCGTGTTGGGCTCGATGGTCAGGTGGTAGACCGAGAGATGCGGCGGCGCATAGGCCAGGGCCGTGTCCAGCTCCAGGGCCAGGTCTTGCAGGCCCTGGCCCGGCAGGGCGTACATCAGGTCGATATTGAAGGTCTCGAAGCAGCTGGCCGCCTCGCTCAGCGCGGCGCGGGCCTGCTCGCTGCTGTGCACCCGGCCCAGGCGCTTGAGCTGGGCATCGTCAAAGCTCTGCACGCCCACCGACAGGCGCGTGACGCCCGCCTCGCGAAAGCCCTTGAAGCGCTCGCGCTCGAAGGTGCCGGGGTTGGCCTCCAGGGTGATCTCGCAGTCCGCCTCCAGGCGCAGGCGCGCCCGCAGGTCCGAGATCAGCTCGGCAATCTGCTCCGGGGCGAACAGGCTGGGCGTGCCGCCGCCGATGAAGATGCTCACCACCGTGCGCCCCCAGATCAGGGGCAGGGCCGCCTCCAGATCGGCGCGCAGGGCCGCCAGGTACTGACGCGCCTGCTCGGCGGGCAGCTCGCGGCCCTCGCGCCACTCATGCGAGTTGAAGTCGCAATAAGGGCACTTGCGCAGGCACCAGGGCAGGTGCACATAGAGGGAGAGCGGGGGCAGCGCCGCCAGGCTCAGCTGCCCGGGGCGCATCAGCTTGATGATCTCGGCCATGGTGGGGGTACTGCTGGAGCCGGGCTCAGCCCAGGTGCCAGGCCTCACGCATCTGCTGGAGCAGATCGACCGAGGCCAGGGCCCGGTGGCTCAGCGCATTCTTCTGCGCGGCCGAGAGCTGGGCCACGCTGGCGCCCAGCGCGGGGATGAACATCAGCGGGTCGTAGCCAAAGCCGCCCTCCCCTTGCGCCGCGCGCAGGATCTCGCCCTGCCAGCGGCCCATGGCGATCAGGGGCTCGGGGTCCTCGGCCGAGCGCACGGCCACCAGGGCGCAGACAAAGCGTGCGCGGCGATCGTCGAGATCAGCCATCTTCTCCAGCAGCACCGCATTGTTCTCGGCATCGCTCTTGGGCCGGCCGAAGAGCGTGGCATAGCGGGCCGAGAGCACGCCCGGCGCGCCGCCCAGGGCCTCCACGGCCAGGCCCGAATCGTCGGCCAGGGCCGGCAGGCCGCTGGCGCGCGCCGCGTGGCGGGCCTTGGTCAGCGCGTTCTCCACAAAGCTCTCGAAGGGCTCCTCGGCCTCGGGAATGCCCAGCGAGCCCTGGGTCACCAGCTCCACGCCCAGGGGCGCGAACAGGGCCTGCAGCTCGCCGAGCTTCTTGGCGTTGTTGGAAGCCAGGACGATCTTCATGCCGCCGCCAGCGCCGCCTTCTGCGCGGCCAGCAGTTCGCCAATGCCCTTCTCGGCCAGGTCCAGCAGCGCGTTCATCTCGGCGCGCGTGAAGGCCACGCCCTCGGCCGTGCCCTGCAGCTCCACAAAGCCGCCGGCGCCGGTCATCACCACATTCATATCGGTGTCGCAGGCGGAGTCCTCGGTGTACTCCAGGTCCAGCAGGGGCACGCCGTTCACGATGCCCACCGAGATGGCGGCCACCGCGTCCTTGATGGGCGAGGTCGTGATCTTGCCCTGGGCCAGCAGCCAGCTCACCGCATCGTGCGCGGCCACATAGGCGCCGGTGATGGCGGCGGTGCGGGTGCCGCCATCGGCCTGGATCACGTCGCAGTCCAGCGCGATGGTGCGCTCGCCCAGCGCGCCGAGATCGAACACGCAGCGCAGGGAGCGGCCGATCAGGCGCTGGATCTCCTGGGTGCGGCCGCTCTGCTTGCCACGGGCGGCCTCACGGTCGCCGCGGGTGTGGGTGGCGCGCGGCAGCATGCCGTACTCGGCCGTGACCCAGCCCTCGCCGGAGCCGCGCTTGTGCGGCGGCACTTTCTCTTCCACCGAGGCGGTGCACAGCACCTTGGTCTCGCCGAACTCCACCAGCACCGAGCCTTCGGCGTAGCGGGTGTAGTGGCGGGTCAGGCGCACGGGGCGCAGCGCATCGGCCGCACGGCCGCCGGCGCGCAGCGCCGTTTCGTTCTTGCTCATGGAATCCTTGTGAAGGCGGGTTCAGCTGTTCTTGCGGGCGCGCTGCACGATGGTCTCGCGGATCTCGCGCACGGTACGCTCGATCTCGTCCTCGTCCAGCTGGCCCTCGGCCCCGGCGGTCTGGATGGTGGAGGCGAAGCCCTCATCGCTCAGATGCTGGGTGGAGATGGTCTCCTCGGGCTCGTCCTCGCCTTCCCATTCCACGGCCAGGGCGGTGACATTGTCGCAGCGCGGCCCGCCATTGCGCAGGGCCTGCTCCACCAGCTCGGGCACGGCGTCGGTGATGATGCGCTCGCCCAGGTGGCGCACGATGTCGGGCTCGCCCACCGTGCCCCAGAGTCCGTCGGAGCACAGCAGCAGACGGTCGCCCGGCACCAGGGCCAGGGGGCCGCTCACGTCCACCATGGGCTTGCCGGGGCTGCCCAGGCAGGTGAAGAGCACATTGCGGTTGAAGCGCTCGGCACCGGGCTGGCTGCGGCCCAGGGCCTCCTGCAGCTCGGAATAGGAATGGTCGCGGGTGCGCGCGATCAGCTGGCCGCCGCGCACCATGTACAGGCGCGAGTCGCCGCAGTGTGCCCAGAAGGCCTTGCCGTTCTGCAGCAGGCAGGCCACGACCGTGGTGCGCGGCGTGTCCGAGAGCCCGCGCTGGGCGCCGTACTGCAGCAGGGTCTGGTGCGCGATCAGCACCCCGTCCTGCAGAAAGCGCGCCGGATCCTCCAGCGTGGGCTTGGCATCGCGCTGGAACATGGCGGCCAGGGTCTGCAGCGCGATCTGCGCCGCCATCTCGCCCTCGGGATGCCCGCCCATGCCGTCGGCCACCGCAAACAGCCCGGCCTCCCGGGTGTAGCAGTAGCCCATGCGGTCTTCGTTCTTTTCGCGGCCGCCGCGGCGGCTGACCTGGTAGACCCCGAAGCGCATCTCAGGCCTTGGCTCCGGACTTCAGGTTCTCCAGTTGCAGCTTGAGCCGCTCGCTGAAGCTGAGCTTGGTGTAGCGCCGCTCGGTCTCGCGGGCCAGCTCCTTTTGCAGCGCGAACACGCTCTGCGGCCGGGCCAGCGGGTCCAGGGACATGCACCACTCGGTGACCTCGAGCAGATTGTCCGAGTAGACATTGCGCAGGCGCGACAGCGACAGGGCCAGGCGGTCCTTGTCCAGGCGCTGGGGCGCGTCATTGGGCGGGTAGCCCTGCATGCAGGCATAGATGCAGGCGCCGATGGCGTAGATATCGGTCCAGGGGCCTAGCGAGCCGTCGCGGCGGTACATCTCCGGCGCCGCAAAGCCCGGCGTGTACATGGGGCGGATGAAGTTGCCTTCCTTGCTCAGCACCTCGCGCGCCGCGCCGAAGTCCAGCAGCACCGCCTTGTTCTCGTTGGTGATGAAGATATTGGCCGGCTTGATGTCCAGGTGCAGCATCTTGTGCTGATGCACGATGCGCAGGCCGCGCAGGATCTCATCGAACAGGCTGCGGATGGTGGATTCGCGGAAGACCTTGTCGCGCTTGAGATCGCGGGCGGTGACAATGAAGTCCTGCAGGGTGTCGCCCTGCAGATAGTTCATCACCATGTAGACGGTTTCGTTCTCGCGCAGGAAGTTCAGCACCGAGACGACGCTGGGGTGCGAGATCTGCGCCAGCGACCGGCCTTCCTCGAAGAAGCTGCGCAGGCCCAGGCGGTACAGGGGCTGCTTCTCGGGCTTGACGCGCGGCGTCAGCTCGCCCGGCGAACGCTCGGCCAGCGATGAAGGGAGGTATTCCTTGAGTGCCACCAAGTGGTGCTCGGGGTCCTCGGCGAGATACACCACACCGAATCCGCCCGCCGCCAGTTTCTTGATGATCTGGTAGCCCCCCACCACCGTTCCTGCCGGCAGGGGCGCCGGTTTCGGCTTTGACATAATCGTCCGCGTCTTCTTTAGCTCTACCGATTGCGTGATGCCAGTCTACAGCATGACGGGTTATGCCAGCGCCAGCGCGCAGCCCACTTCCCCGGGGGAAAACAGCCCCTCCCCCGCCGCCAGCGTGACGGTGGAACTCCGCTCGGTCAACGGGCGTTTCCTGGACCTGGGCTTTCGCATGCCCGAGGATCTGCGCGGCCTGGAACCCGCGCTGCGCGAGCTGATCGGCGCCGCCTTCAAGCGCGGCAAGATCGAGCTGCGCATCAACACCCAGCGCGAGTCCGAAAGCAGCTGGCCCCAGCCCCAGCCCGAGCAGCTCAACCGCCTCTCGCGCCTGGAGTCCACGGTGCAGGGCTGGCTGCCGAAGGCGCGTCCCCTGAGCGTCAACGAGGTGCTGCACTGGTGCAAGAGCGGCGGTGCCAGCGAGAAGCTGGACGAGGCCACGCTGGACGCCGCGCGCGCCTGCGTCACCGGCCTGGCCGAGGCCCGCGAGCGCGAGGGCGCCAAGCTGGTGGCCGTGCTGATGGAGCGCATCGCCCGCCTGCGCGAGCTGGCCCAGCAGGCCGAACCCCTGGTGCCGGCCGTGGTGCAGCGCCAGCAGCAGCGCTTTCTGGAGCGCTGGCAGGAAGCCCTGGCCAGCACCGGCGCGGCCCAGAGCGTGCCCCAGGAACAGCTGCAGGAACGCGCGCTCAACGAGGCGGCGGCCTATGCCATCCGCATCGATGTGGCCGAGGAACTGGCCCGCCTGCGCGCCCATCTGGACGAGATCAGCCGCCTACTCAAGAAGGGCGGCGAGATCGGCAAGCGCCTGGACTTCCTGATCCAGGAACTGCACCGCGAGGCCAACACCCTGGGCTCCAAGTCCGCAGCGCTGGAGCTCACCAATGTCTCGGTGGAGATGAAGGTGGCCATCGAGCAGATGCGTGAGCAGGTGCAGAACATCGAGTAATCCACGGCCGGGCCCGGCCCCTGCGCCGGGCGGTCTGCACGCCTCAGTTAAAATTGCCAGTCAAATCATGGACTTGGGCCATCGCCCAGGACCCAACCGACGCGCCACGAGCGCCTTTCCATGGAATATCCCGGCAATCTCTTCGTCGTCGCCGCCCCCAGCGGCGCCGGCAAATCCAGTCTGGTCAAGGCCTTGCTGGAGCTTGACGCCAAGCTGGCGGTCTCGGTCTCCCACACCTCGCGCGCGCCGCGCGGCCAGGAACAGCACGGCCGCGAATACTGGTTCATCACGACCGAGGAGTTCCGCGCCAAGGTGGCGCATGGCGACTTCTTCGAGTGGGCCGAGGTGCATGGCAATCTCTACGGCACCTCGCGGGCCGGCATCGAGAAGCGCCTGGCCGATGGCGAGGACGTGGTGCTGGAGATCGACTACCAGGGCGCGCTGCAGATCAAGCAGCTGTTTCCCCATGCGGTGCTGATCTTCATCCTGCCGCCCAGCTGGGAGGAGCTGATGCAGCGCCTGAACCGCCGTGGCGACACCGCACCCGAGGTCATCGCCCAGCGCATGGCCAATGCCCGCGTGGAGGTGGCCCAGGCCCAGCACTTCGATTTCGTGGTGGTCAATGCGGTGTTTGACACCGCAGTTTTCGACCTCAAGACCATCGTCCACGCGCAGCGGTTAAAATACGCCGCTCAGCGCCGCAACCGGTCCACCGTGTTCCGCGCGCTCGACCTTCCCTGAACCACAAGACCTGGAAACCGCCATGGCCCGCATCACCGTCGAAGATTGCCTGACCAAGATCCCCAACCGCTTCCAGCTGGTTCTGGCCGCCACCTACCGCGCTCGCATGCTGAGCCAGGGCCACACCCCCAAGATCGAGAGCAAGAACAAGCCCGGCGTGACCGCGCTGCGCGAGATCGCCGCCGGTGAAGTCGGCGTCGAGATGCTGCGCAAGGTGCCGGTCTAAGCCTCAGGCTGAATGCTGGCTGGGCCCCTCGCGGCCCGCACCCCACACGGGCGCCCACGGGCGCCCGTTGTCTTTGCGCCGCCTGGCCGCGGGGGCGGCGGCTATCGGTTAAATTCGGCTCATGGGTCTTCGATCGTTTGCCGCCTCCCTGCCCGCCGCACTGACCGGTTTTTCCGCCACGCGGCCCGTTTCGCGTGCCCAGCCCGAGCCCACGCCGGCCGAGGCCGCCTCCTTCGACGCCCTGGTGCAGCGCCTGGCCTATCTGCCCAAGGCCGATATCAAGCGCATCCGCGAGGCCTACAAGTTCGCGGACGAGGCGCATCTGGGCCAGTTCCGCGCCAGCGGTGAGCCCTACATCACGCATCCCATCGCGGTGGCCGGCATCTGCGCCGAATGGCGCTTGGACGCCCAGGCCATCATGGCGGCCCTGATGCACGACGCCATGGAAGACTGCGGCGTCACCAAGACCGAGCTGATCGAGCGTTTCGAGGCGCCCACCGCCGAGCTGGTGGACGGCCTGACCAAGCTTGACAAGCTGCAGTTCTCCACCAAGGAAGAGTCTCAGGCCGAGAGCTTTCGCAAGATGCTGCTGGCCATGGCCCGCGATGTGCGGGTCATCCTGATCAAGCTGGCCGACCGTCTGCACAATATGCGCACCATGCAGGCCATGGCGCCCGACAAGCGCCGCCGCATCGCGCGCGAGACCCTGGACATCTACGCCCCCATCGCCCACCGCCTGGGCCTCAACCAGATCTACCGCGAGCTGCAGGAGCTCTCCTTCAGCTTCATCAATCCCTGGCGCCACGCCGCTCTGTCCAAGGCCGTGGCCAAGGCGCGCGGCAACCGCCGCGATCTGGTCTCGCGCATCGAGCGCGATGTGATCAAGGCCTTCCACGAGGCCGGCATCAAGGTCGAGATCCAGGGCCGCGAGAAGACCCTGTTCTCCATCTACAAGAAGATGAAGGACAAGCACCTGAGCTTTGCCCAGGTGAGCGATATCTTCGGCTTTCGCATCATCGTGGACGAGCTGCCCACCTGCTACCTCTCGCTCGGGGTGCTGCACCAGCTCTACAAGCCCCAGCCCGGGCGCTTCAAGGACTACATCGCCATCCCCAAGCCCAATGGCTACCAGAGCCTGCACACCACCCTGGTGAGCCCGCTGGGCACGCCGGTGGAGTTCCAGCTGCGCACCGAGACCCAGCACCTGGTGGCCGAGAAGGGCGTGGCCGCGCACTGGATGTACAAGAGCCGCGCCGACGCCCAGGCCACCCAGCAGCTGGGCGCGCACTGGCTGCAGTCCCTGATCGACATCCAGGACGAGACGCGCGATGCGAACGAGTTCCTGGAGCATGTGAAGATCGACCTCTTCCCCGACGCCGTCTACGTCTTCACGCCCAAGAGCAAGATCATGGCCCTGCCCAAGGGGGCCACGCCGGTGGACTTTGCCTACGCCATCCACTCCGATGTGGGTGACCATTGCGTGGCGGCCCAGATCAATGGCGAGCCCGTGCCGCTGCGCACCGAGCTGCGCAGCGGCGATGTGATAGAGATCGTCACCGCCGCCGGCGCCCGCCCCAACCCGGCGTGGCTCAGCTTTGTGCGCACCGGCCGCGCCCGCTCCAAGATCCGCCACTTCCTGAAGAACCTGGAGCAGGAGGAGTCGCGCGATCTGGGCGAGAAGATGCTGGCCCAGGCCCTGCGCGCCGAAGGCCTGGCCCTGCCCTCGCTGGACGACGAAGACCAGGACGCCGCCCAGCTCTGGCAGCAGCTGGCCCGCTGGGCCGGCAACCGCCATGTGGACGAGCTGCTGATCGAGGTGGGCCTGGGCCGCAAGATCGCCTCCATCGTGGCCAAGAAACTGGCCCGCATGCTGGCCGAACAGGGCCAGCGCCCCGACGCGGTGATGCTGAGCATGGGCCGCTTCGTGGCCGCCGACGACGCGCCCACCCAGGGCACGGTGCTGCTGGACGGCAGCGAGGGCGCCTCGGTGCGCCTGGCCCCCTGCTGCCGCCCCATTCCCGGTGACGAGATCCGCGGCTATCTGGGTCGTGGCGAGGGCCTGATGGTGCACACGGCGGAATGCGCGGTGGGTCGTCGCCTCTTCCAGCGCGATGCCGAGCACTGGATCGCGGTGAGCTGGGCCGATGAGCTGAGCCGCAGCTTCGAGGCCGGCGTGGCCGTGCTGCTGCAAAACGGCAAGGGTGTGCTGGCCCAGGTGGCGCAGGCGGTGAGCGCGGCCGAGGCCGACATCACCCACATCTCCATGAGCGACGAGTCTCAGCAGCGCGAGACCGCCGAGATGAGTCTGCTGCTCTCGGTGCGCGACCGCCTGCACCTGGCCGATGTGCTGCGCACCCTGAAACGCAGCCCCTCGGTGCTGCGTGCCTGGCGCATCAAGCCTCAGGCCTGAGATCCCTCGCGGCCGGCCTCAGGGCTTGGGCGCGGGGTAGCGCACTTCCAGCACTTCCAGCTTCTCGATGCCACCGGGCGTCATCAGCTGCACCTCATCGCCCTCGCGAGCCTTGAGCAGGGCGCGGGCAATGGGCGAGATCCAGCTCACCTCGCCCTTGAGGCTGTCGCTCTCGTCGATGCCCTTGATGGTGATGGTGCGTTCCTCGCCGCGGCTGTTGGCATAGGTGACGGTGGCGCCGAAGAAGATCTGCTCGCTGCCGTGGTGCAGGCTGGGGTCGGCCACCTCGGCAATGTCCAGGCGCTTGGTCAGAAAGCGCAGGCGGCGGTCGATCTCGCGCAGGCGCTTCTTGCCGTAGAGGTAGTCGCCGTTCTCCGAGCGGTCCCCGTTCTTGGCCGCCCAGGACACGATCTCCACGATCTTGGGCCGCTCCACATCCAGCAGCTCCATGAACTCCGCCCGCAGCCGCGCATAACCCTCGGGTGTCATGTAGTTGCGCGTGCCCTGCGGCAGGGGCGGCAGGCCGACTTCGTCGCCATCGTCCTCGTCCTGATGCGTGCTTTCCTTGGTGAATGCCTTGCTCATGGCGTGTATTGTGTCGCGAGACCCAAGCCCCTTTGCGGAGAGCGCGCGCATGAGCACAGCAGGCCCCCTGGCGGGATACCGCGTGATCGAGTTTGCCGGCATCGGCCCCGGCCCCTTCGCCGGCATGCTGCTGGCCGATCTGGGCGCCGATGTGGTGCTGATCGAGCGCCCCGCGGCCCAGCGCAGCCTGGGCGGCGGCGGCGCGCTCAACCGCGGCAAGCGCTCGGTCTGCCTGGACCTCAAACGCCCCGAGGCGCGCGAGGCCGCCCGCGCCCTGGTGCTGGGGGCTGATGCGCTGATCGAGGGCTATCGCCCCGGTGTGATGGAGCGTCTGGGCCTGGGCCCGGCGGACTTTGAGGCGGCGCACCCCCGCCTGGTCTACGGCCGCATCACCGGCTGGGGCCAGAGCGGCCCGCTGGCCCAGACCGCCGGGCATGACATCAATTACGCCGCGCTCAGCGGCGCGCTCTCCATTGCCAGCCGCCGCGGCGTGGCGCCCAGCCTGCCGGCCACCCTGCTGGGCGATCTGGGCGGCGGCGCGCTCTTTCTGGTGATCGGCCTGCTCAGCGCCCTGCTGGAGGCCCGCCGCAGCGGCCGCGGCCAGGTGGTGGATGCCGCCATCGTGGACGGCTTGAGCTGCCTCAGCGCCCTGCTGCTGAGCCTGCGCGGCCAGGGCCTGTGGCAGGACGCCCCGGCGCAGAACTTCTTTCTGCACGAGTCGCCCTTCTACGACTGCTTCGAGTGCGCGGACGGCCATTACCTGAGCCTGGGCGCCATCGAGCCCGCCTTCTACCGCGAGCTGCTGCAGCGCCTGGAGCTGACTGATGAAGACGCGGCGCGGCAGTACGACACGGCCGACTGGCCGCGCCTGCGCGCCCGGGTGGCGCAGCGCCTGCGCGAGCGCCCGCGCGAAGCCTGGGTGGCGCGCTTCGAGGGCAGCGATGCCTGCGTGGCCCCGGTGCTCAGCCTCGCCGAGGCCGCGGCCCACCCGCATGCGCGCGCCCGCGGCCAGCATGTGGATGTGGCCGGCCAGCTGCAGCCGCGGGCGGCGCCGCGTTTCTCGCGCAGCGCCCTGCGCGAGCCCCAACGCCCGCCGGAGCCCGGCGCGCAGACGCGGGAAATGCTGGCCGAGGCCGGCCTCAGCCCGGCCCAGATCGAGGCCCTGCGCTAGCGGCTCAGCAGCCCTTCCAGCAAGGGGATGCGATGGCGGCGCGGCGCCGTGATCGCATAGAAGTTCTCCTTGAGCTCGGCCGCGCCGCCCAGCGAGACCAGCAGGCCGCTGCGCAGCTCGTCCTGCACCACCACCTCGGGCAGCAGGGCCAGCCAGCCGCTGTCGCGCGCGATCAGGCGCAGCATGGCCATATCGTCCACCTCGGCCCGCAGCCGCGGCTGCACGCCGGCCGTGGCGCACAGGGCATCGAACTGCCCGCGCAGCGCATGGCGCGGACCGGGCAGCACCATCTCCAGGCCCTCCAGGTCTTCGGGCACGCGCAGCTGGCGCCCCTGCCAGCGCGCGGCCGGCCCCACGATGCCCACCGCCTGGCTGCCCAGGAACTGGCACAGCAGAGGGCGGTCCGGGTCGGCCGGCACGCTCTCATTGGCCAGCACCAGGTCCAGCTGATGCTGCACCAGGCGGGCGAGCAGGCCGTCCAGCAGGCCGGACTCCAGGGTCAGCACCAGACCGGGCTCGGTCAGCAGGGGGCGCAGCAGGTTCTCCTGGTAGTTGCGTGACAGCGTGGCCACGCTGCCCACGCGCAGCCGGCTCAGGCCCTGGCTGCGGCCCTCCAGCCGCCCCAGCAGCTCCTGGCCCAGGCCGAAGATGTTCTCGGCATAGGCCAGCACCAGCTGACCGCCATCGCTGAGCTGCAGGCCGCGCCCAGCGCGTATGAACAGCGGCTCGCCCAGGCGCTCCTCCAGCTGGCGGATCTGGGCCGAGAGCGCGGACTGCGAGACATGCAGGCTCTCCGCCGCCTGGCGCAGATGCCCCAGCTTGGCCACCCGCCAGAAGTAGAACAGGTGGTGAAAGTTCAGCTGCTCCAGCTTCATTGTTCTGTTTTCTGGTCAATTTCGTTCTGATCAATGTAATTTACAGAACAAAACCCGGCAAGCATGATCGCGGCCCAACGCGCTCCAAGGCGCCCCAAGCCGCTCAACGCCTTGCATTGGTCCACCATGCCCGCCCTGCCCACCTCCTGGTTCACCCTCGGCCTCGCCCTCTGCGCGGCCCTGCCCCCGCTGCTGATGCTGCTGCTGGCCCTGTGGCCACAGCGCGAGGCCGGCCCCGGCACCCCGGACCGGCCCCGCCTGTGGCGGCGCTTCCGGCGCGTCTGTACGCTGGCCCTGCTGCTGGTCCTGGGTCAGCTGCTGCTCATCGTCCTGCAGCCCCTGCTGGCGCCGCAGGCCGCCGCCGAGCTCAAGGCCCTGGGCCAGCCCTGGCTGCAGACCAGCCTCCTGGGCGCCGCCCTGGCCCTGCTGGTGCAGCTGCTGGGCACGGTGATCGCGGCCTTCTCGTCGCGCTATCTGGAGGGCGAGGCCCGCCAGGGCCGCTATGCCGCCGCCCTGGCCGGGGTGCTGGCCGCCGTGCACCTGCTGCTGCTGGCCGATCACTGGCTGCCCCTGATCCTGGCCTGGGCCCTGGTGGGCGTGGTGCTGGAGCGCCTGCTGTGCTTTTACGCGTCGCGCCCCTTTGCCCGCCTGGCCGCACACAAGAAGCGCCTGGCCGACCGCCTGGCCGATGTGCTGCTGCTGGCCGCCGCCGGCCTGGCCTGGCAGGCCGTGGGCAGCGGCTCCTTCGAGGCGCTGCGCCAGGCCCTGCAGGCGGGCGCGCTGAACGAGAGCCTGTCCCTGCAGCTCAGCGCCGTGCTGCTGGTGCTGGCCGTGATGCTGCGCAGTGCCCTGCTGCCCGTGCATGGCTGGCTGATCCAGGTGATGGAGGCGCCCACGCCGGTCTCGGCCCTGCTGCACGCGGGCGTGGTGAACCTGGGCGGCGTGGTGCTGATCCGTTTTGTGCCCCTGCTGGAGCAGGCACCGCTGGCGCGCGGCCTGCTGGTCGTGGCGGGCCTGGCCACGGCCCTGCTGGCCGGTCTGGTGATGCTCACCCGCATCAGCATCAAGGTGCGCCTGGCCTGGTCCACCGTGGCCCAGATGGGCTTCATGCTGATGGAGTGCGGCCTGGGCCTCTACACCCTGGCAGCCCTGCATCTGATCGGCCACTCGCTCTACAAGGCGCATGCCTTCCTGAGCGCCTCGGAAGCGGTGCGCGAGGCCCGGCTGCGCGCCCTGCGGCCGTCGCAGCAGGCCAGCGCGGCCAGCCTCTGGCTGGCGCCCCTGCTCAGCGCCGCCCTGGTGGGTGGCCTGGCCCTGACCCTGCAGCCCGCCGCCTGGCCCTGGTGGTGGAGCAGCGTGCTGGCCCTGGCCTGGGCGCCCATGCTGTGGTGGTCAGACCGGGAATCGGCCCTCACCCGGCTGGCAGCCGCCCTGCCCATGCTGGCCGGTCTGGCCCTGGCCGCCTTGCTGCTGCACGGCCTGCCCCTGGGTCTGCAGGACCGCCCCTTCGAGGCGCTCGGCCCCCTGGTGCTCGCCGGCATGGCCGGGCTCTACCTGGGCCTGGCCCTGCTGCAGCGCCGGCCCGAGGGGCTCTCTGGCTGGCGCCGCTGGAGCTATGCGGGCTTCTACCTCGATGAGATCTACACCCGGCTGACCCTGCGCCTGTGGCCCACGCGCTGGACCCCGGCCCAGGCGCCGCACTGGCGTGGCGCCAGCCCCTCGCTGGCCACCCACCAGCCCTGAGCCCCAAGAACACATTGATCAGGAAACCTGCGATGAGCGAGCTGCCCGAACTGCTGGACTCTCCCCCCCAGGCCCGCGGCCACGATGCGGCCTGGCGACAGCGCGTGGACGCCGCCTGCGCCCAGGCCTGCGAGGCCATCGCGCCCGCCTGGCCCCTGGACCGCGCCATTGCCGTCAACCCCCACTGGAAGCGCATCGCCCGCCCGGTGCGCGAGGTGGCCGCACGCATGGCCCTGCTGGGCGGCTTGCAGGTCTTCCCGCCGCGCGAACGCCAGCGTGAGGCCTGGGAGAGCGGCCGCATCCAGCCCCGTGATCTGGCGCAGGCCCTGGCACGCCTGCCTGCGGCCCGCGAGGCCGGTCTGAGCGCGGACGCGTGCATCGCGGCCCTGGCGCGCCCCGGCCTGCCGCCGGCCCTGCCCCTGCTGATCGATGTGCTGGACCAGGCGCCGGATCGCGAGTCGCGCCTGTCCTGGCGCCAGGCCATCACCCACCAGGTGAGCCAGACCTGCGCCGCCTATTTCGACGAGCAGCAGGCCGACTGGCAGCCCAGCCGCCGCGAGGGCCTCTACGCCTTCTGGCTGGACACCCTGCAGCATGACCATGGCATCGGCATCCTGATGGGCCTGCCGCGCCTGGACCGCGGTCTGGCCGCCCTGCCCGCCAGCCGCGAAGCCGCCGAGCAATGGGCGCTGCAGCGCCTGGGCCTGCCCGAGGCGGTGTGGGCCGACTATCTGGAATCGGTGCTGCTCACCGTGAACGGCTGGGCCTCCTGGTGCGCCTACCGCGGCTGGCAGGCCGCCCAGCAGGGCGAGCAGGACCAGCATTTGCGCGAGCTGCTGGCCCTGCGCCTGGCCTGGGGGGCCCTGCTGCTGGAGTGCCGCGATCCGCGCCACAGCCCGCGGGCGTTTGAACAGCTGCAGGCCGCCTGGCGCCAGGCCCCGCAGCGCCTGGCCGCGGCCCAGGCCGAGCTGCTGCCCGACGAGGTCTGGCAGCTCGCGCTGGAACTGGGCTATCAGCGCGAGCTGGCCCAGCGCCTGGCCGTCGTGCCGGCGCGCCCGGTGGCGAGCGAGCCGCCCGAGCTGCAGGCGGCCTTCTGCATCGATGTGCGCAGCGAGCCGCTGCGGCGCGCGCTGGAGGCGGTGCACCCTGGCATCCAGACCCTGGGCTTTGCCGGCTTCTTCGGCCTGCCCGCGTCCTACACGCCCCTGGGCACCGAGGCGCGCCGCCCGCAGCTGCCGGGCCTGCTGGCGCCGTCCATGGAGGTGCTGGAGCAGCTGGAGCCCGGCCTGGACGAGGCCGGCCGCGCCCTGCCCTCGACGGCCGAGCTGGCCGCCCAGCGCCAGCGCCGCCTGGGCTGGGCGGCCTCCTGGGAGGCAGGCACCCGCTGGCCGGGGGCGGCCTTCTCCTTCGTCGAATCGCTGGGCCTGGGTTATCTGGCCAGGCTGCCGGGCTGGCTGCGCCCCGGCACGCAGACGCGCGCCCTGGATGATCAGGCGGGCCTGCCCGCGCGCTACCGGCCGCTGTGCCGCCCCGCACTCAGCGGCCTGAGCCTGGAGGCCAAGACGGCCCTGGCAGCCCGTGTGTTGCGCGCCATGGGTCTGCAGCGCGATCTCGCGCCCCTGGTGCTGCTGGTGGGCCATGGCAGCCAGTCGGCCAACAACGCCCAGGCCGCGGCCCTGGACTGCGGCGCCTGCTGCGGCCAGACCGGCGAGGTGAATGCCCGCAGCCTGGCCCGCCTGCTCAACGAAGCCGCCGTGCGCGCGGCCTTGCGCGAGCAGGGGCTGATCATCGAGGCCCAGACCCAGTTCCTGGCCGCCCTGCACAACACCAGCACGGACGAGCTGGAGCTCTTCGATCTGGATCTGCTGCCCATCGCGGCGCGCGAGCGCTGGCAAGCCCTGGCCCCGCGCTTCGAGCAGGCCTGCGACCAGCTGCGCCGCGAGCGCGCGCCCAGCCTGGGCCTGAGCCCTCGCCTGCCGCACGCCGCGCTGCTGGAGCAGCTGCGCCGCCGCGCCAATGACGGCGCCCAGACCCGACCCGAATGGGGCCTGGCCGGCAATGCCGCCTTCCTGATCGCACCGCGCCAGCGCAGCCTGGGCACCCATCTGGGCGGCCGCTGCTTTCTCCACGACTACGACGCCCGCCAGGACAGCGATGGCAGCGTGCTGGAGCTGCTGATGACCGCGCCCATGCTGGTCACGCACTGGATCAACTGGCAGTACCACGCCTCCTGCTGCGAGCCCGAGCGCCTGGGCAGCGGCAACAAGCTGCTGCACAACGTGGTTGGCGGCGTGCTGGGCGTGTTCGAGGGCAATGGCGGCGATCTGCGCATCGGCCTCTCGCGCCAGTCCCTGCATGACGGCCGCCAATGGCGCCACGAGCCCCTGCGCCTGACCGTGGTGATCGACGCGCCGCAGCGCGCCATCCAGCGCGTGATCGAGCGCCATGCGGTGCTGCAGCAGCTGCTGCAGCACGGCTGGCTGCATCTGTGGCGCTTCGAGGGCGAGGGCCTGCAGCGCTATGAGGAAGGACGCTGGTTGGGGCTGGATTGAGCCTGCCGCCCGCCGAGACGCTCAGGCGGCGCCCAGCGTGCCCAGCGCGGCCATGACCGCCTCGCCGAACAGCAGGCTGGCCAGGCCGCGGCCCGGCTTGTCCCGCCGCACCAGGGACAGCACATTGCGGCTGAAGGCGCGGTCGCGGATCTGGCGGTAGGTCAGCAGCTCCTGGCGGTACTCGTCGGCGATGTCGAACTTGCTGAGAAAGGCAATGCCATCGCCCGCCGCCGCCAGGCGCTTCATGGTCTCGATGGAATTGGTGCTGAAGGCCGGCTCCACCACCAGGCCGGCCTCGCTGAAGCTGTCGGCGATGATGCCGTGGATCAGCATGGAGCGCTCCGCGAAGATCAGCGGGTAGGCGGTGCAGTAGGCCAGGGGAATGGACTCCATGCGGGCCAGGGCATGGCCCGGCGCCACCACGGCACCCAGGCTGGCATCCATGGCCCAGAGGCTCTCCAGCTGGGGCGACTCCGGCAGATTGAAGCCCAGGCCCAGGTCCGCCGCGCCGCCCAGCACGGCTTCCAGGATCTCGCGTGCCGACATCACGCGGATGGAGATGCGGATCTGCGGATGGCGCGCCCCGAACTCGGCCGCGGCCAGGGACACGATGCCGCTGGCCAGGCCGCTCATGGTGGCGATGATGACCTCGCCCCGCTGCAGGGTCTTGAGGTCGCGGATCTCGGCCTCGACCTGGCGGTACTCCAGCATGGTCTTGCGCACATGGGCCAGCAGGATCTCGCCGGCCGGCGTGGGCCGCAGGCCCCGCGGCAGGCGCTCGAACAGAGGCTCACCGATCTCCTCCTCCAGCTGCAGCAGATGCTTGTTGATGGCCGAGGGCGCCACATGCAGGCGCTCGCCGGCGGCCCGTATGGAGCCGCTGCGGGCGACCTCGTCGATATAGCGCAGCAGACGCGAATGCAGCATGGGCTTCCCTCCTGAGCGCCCTCAGCGTACTCGAAAAGCGCACGCTCCGCGCTGAATTCAATTCTTTTCAGCAGCAGTGAATTGCGATGTCATTCGCTCCGTCGCGACCCGGCCATGCCGGCCGGGCGCACACAAGCCCCAGCGCATCAACAAGAAAGCGAGACAGACCCATGTACAAGGACATCAGCGAACGCAGCCAGGCCGAGAACCCGGCGAAAGACCTGGGCCGCGAGGCCGTGGACGCCCACGAGGCCCAGGTTCGCGCCATCTTCGACATCCTGCACGGCCGCCGCGAGGCCGACCTGCTGCTCAAGAACCTGAACATCCTGGATGTGCACAGCGAGAGCGTCTATGCAGGCTCCCTGCTGGTGCACGACAAGCGCATCGTGGCGCTCAGCCCCGATGAGTCGGCCATCAAGGTGCGCGAGGTCTTCGACGGCCAGGGCCTCTACGCCATCCCCGGCCTGATCGATGCCCATATCCACTTCGAGGCCCAGCTGGCCCATCCGGCGGCCTTCGGCGAGGCCATCGTGCCCTGCGGCACCACCACCATCTTCTCGGAGTGCCTGGACTTCGTCAGCGCCGCTGGCCCCGAGGCCGTGGAGGCCATGAGCGGCCTGTTCAAGGACCACCACAAGCTGCCCTACCGGGTGTTTGCCTTCGCGCCGGGCAAGAAGACCTCGGTGGCCGTGACCGAGGCCCTGCTCAAGATGGAGCCGGTGATCGGCCTGGGCGAGCTGGCGCATCTGACCTACAGCGTGGGCAATGACGACGACTTCCGCAAATCGGCCCTGGGCCGCGCCAAGGGCGGCTTCATGAACACGCACTGGGGCGTGACCACGCTCAGCCCCATGATGCTGAACTACATGCCCGCCATCGGCGCCTTTGCCAACCACGATGTGTGGAAGGAAGACGATATCGAGAAGAGCGTGCGCTACGGCCTGCAGACCCAGATCAAGTTCGGCGTGGGCAGCCCCGAGGTGATCAAGACCATGCTGCGCGCCATGGTCAAGCGCAAGTGGCCGGCCGAGAACTTCCAGCTCTGTGCCGACAACATCTCGGTGGACCGCCTGCTGACCAAAGGCCATATGGACTGGATCGTGTCCCTGTGCGCCGAGATGGGGCTGGACCCCATCCAGGCCATCAAGATGGCCACCCTGCACACGGCGCGCGCCTTCCGCATGGAAAACCGCATCGGCTCCCTGACCCCGGGCCGCTTCGCCGACATCGTGCTCACCGACAGCCTCTCCAAGATCAACCCGCGCTATGTCTTCAAGGACGGCGAGCTGGTGGCGCGCGACCGCAAGATGCTCAAGCAGGTGCAGATCGACTACGCCGGCATGGTCAAGCAGGCCCGCCCGGGCCTGGCCGGCCTGCGGGCCGAGCAGCTCGAGCTGCAGCCGCTGGAGATCTCGGCCGACGGGCGCCAGGCCAAGGTCTATCTCTTCGACGTCTACGGCCGCGGTCACGAGAAGTTCTTCCAGGAAATCTGGGTCCCCTACGAGAACGGCCGGGTCGTGCCCGAGTACCAGGGCCAGCACCTGAACCGCATCAGCGTGGTTCAGCGCTATGCGGACCAGGCCGAGCGTCATGTGGTCAACGGCCTGTTCAAGGGCGTGTCCATCGAGCGCGGCGCCGTGGCCACCTTCTGGCCAGCGCCCAAGGCCTATTTCGTGGCCGTGGGCAATGAAAGCACCGAGCTGGCCCACGCCCTGCAGCAACTCGACGCCCAGGTGGGCGGCTGCGTGGTCACGGACGCCGGTCAGACCAAGGCCCTGCTGCCGCTGGAGATCTACGGGGTGATGGCCAATGCGCCGCTATCCGAGCTGCTGGAAGGCACGCGGGCCATCGACGCCGCCCTGGCCGAGATGGGCAACCGCAACGAGGGCGAGCCCGTGGTCAACAAGCTGCTCACGCTCTTCATCTCCCTGGACCGTTTCGGTTTCATGGTCTGATGTCGCGCCGCGGCGGCTGAGCGCCGGGTCGGGTCGCAAGACCTGACCCCGGCCCCCGACACACCAAGCCTGCCCCGCCCTGCCCCGTCACAAGGCTCCTCCTGAGAGCCGGGGCCCCGCAGAACTACAAGGAGACAAGAGCATCATGGCTCATCATCAAGACAAGGAAGCGGAGATCGTCGACACCGGCAGCCTGACACGGCGCTGGATCATCTACATCCTGGGCATCTATGTGCTCACGCTGGGCGTGAGCCTGGCCATACGGGCAGGCATCGGCATCTCGCCGCAGAGCAGCCTCACCAGGACCATGACCCTGGTCTACCCCGGGCTCAGTCAGGGCAGCTACAACTTCGCCCTCGAGCTGATCATGCTGTTCCTGACCTATCTGGTCCTGCCACGTGACTTCAAGCTGCGCAACTTCGCCTCCCTGATCCCGGCCTTCGTGCTGGCCGCCTTTCTGGACCTGAACCTGCTGCTGACGCGCGGCATCGGCTTCGAGGACTACGGCGCCAGGTTCGGCCTGCTGGTCTTTGCCGACGCCCTGCTGGCCCTGGGCCTGTTCCTGATGATCCGGGCCAATCTGGTGCTCATGCCCATCGACATGTTCGTCAACACGCTGTTCAAGCGCATGGGCTGGAAGTGGGGCAATATCAAGACCGCCTTCGACTGCACCCTGCTGCTGAGCTCGGCGGCCATCGGTCTGGCCTTCCTGGGGGCGCCGCACTTCATCCGCGAGGGCACCATCCTCAACGCCATCCTGGTGGGGCAGTACATCAAGCTCTACTTCTTCCTCTTCGGCAAGCTGCGCGCCTGGCGCCTGCGCGGCAGCACGCCCAGCCTGCTGGGCGGCGCGCCCGAGTAGGACTGAGCGCCGGGACCTCGCGGCCCCTGCACCGCCCTCCCATCCCCCTTCACTCGCACCCAGCCCGGCCGCGCCGGGGCGGGTGCGCTCGCCTGCCTCACGCCTTGGGGGAGGTCTGCTCCCCTCCCCCGGAAAGCCTGCCATGCCTATTCCATCGCATTCCCTGTCTCGCCGCCTGAGCGCCGCCGCCCTCGCCGCCCTCGGCACTCTGCTCGCCGGCCCCGCCTGCGCCAGCACGGGCGACGGCGTCACCCTGTCCGGCCTGATCGATGCCTATGTGGGCGCCGTCCGGGCCTCGGGCAGCCCTCGCCTCAAAGCCGTCAACAGCGGGGGGCTCAGCACCTCGTGGTGGGGGCTGGAGGGCCGCGAGACCCTGGGCGCAGGACTGCGCGCCGAGTTCAAGCTGGGCGCCTATCTGCGCAATGACAGCGGCGCCGCCGGTCGCTTCAACGGCAACGAGAGCTTCTTCAGCCGCAATGCCTATATCGGTCTGGCCGGCGATTTCGGCAGCCTGCGCCTGGGGCGCGACGGTGCGCCCAACTTCCTGCCCACCGCCCTGTTCAATGCCTTTGGCGACTCCTTCGCCTTCTCGCCCCTGGTGCTGCATGCCAATGTGCCGCTGTACAACGGCACGGGCTGGGAGTCCGTGAACGCGGCCGACACCGGCTGGAGCAACCAGATCCGCTACACCACGCCCACGCTGGACGGCCTCAGCGGCAATCTGCACTACCAGTTCGCTGAGGGGGCGGCCAGCGGCGGCAACCAGGGTGCCAGCCTGCTCTACAAGGGCGAGCGCTGGGGCCTGGGCGGCTTTGTGCACCGGGTGCGGGTGGACAACCCCCTGCCCGGCACGCCCGGCAAGCTCAAGCTGGGCTTTGCACAGCAGCAGGCCTGGATGATTTCGGCCCGCGCCAGCCTGGGGCCGCTGCAGCTCTATGCCAACCACCAGCAGGCCCGCAACAGCCAGCTGCAAGCCCAGGCTGGCGAGGCCTGTGCCCGCACCTGGAGCCTGAGCGCCGACTATGCGTGGGGGCCTTCACACAAGCTGATGGCCGCCTGGGCCCGCACGCGATGGACGGGCTCGAGCGGCGTGCCCCTGGCCGGCAGCCAGCGCGAGACCCTCTCCCTGGGCTACGACCACAGCCTCTCCCAGCGCAGCGATGTCTACCTGGTGCTGATGGACGACAAGATCACGGCCCGCTCCAGCGGCCAGTCCTACGCCCTGGGCCTGCGCCATCGCTTCTGAGCCCCGCGGCCTCGCTTGACGGCGGCGCACAAAGAAAAACGGGTCCGCTTCTTGCGAAGCGGACCCGTTTCAATTGTTGGCGCGGCTGGCAGGATTCGAACCCACGACCCCTTGGTTCGTAGCCAAGTACTCTATCCAACTGAGCTACAGCCGCACGACTAAAACAATCACTTCTACTTCGGTCAGCACCTCGTCGTGGTGAGG
>Ga0233424_10000452_pt1 | contig 52382 bp, 42 predicted proteins | sample Watercolumn_Towu_FD_181011 | JGI IMG/M metagenome (GOLD analysis project Ga0233424, IMG submission 181011) | Freshwater microbial communities from Lake Towuti, South Sulawesi, Indonesia - Watercolumn_Towuti2014_125_MG | ecosystem: Environmental > Aquatic > Freshwater > Lake | place: Indonesia...
GCCCTGCACCTCGCTGCAGCCGCAGGATCCCCCGCCGCCGTGAAGGCCCTACTTGCGGCTGGTGCGAATCCGAACCGTTTCGACACGGTTGGCCACTCACCGTTGCACTATGCGGCGGCACTCGCCCAATCCGAGGTTGTTCGAGTGCTGCTGGATGCTGGCGTTTCTCCCAAACTGGTCCCCTCGGGACCGTTGCCCGACAGTCCACTGAATCTGTATCGGCCCGAGGGCGACACGGCGTTGCACCTTGCGGCACGCGCGGCTTCAACCAACGTGGTGGCTCAGTTGCTGGACGCTGGCGCTGAGGTGAACGCGACGAATCGACTGGGCCAAACGCCGTTGTTCCTCGCGTCGAATCCTCCGCCTGGCCCGATCATCCACGGGGGCGGATTCGGGTTCATTCCTCGTGTCCCGCCCCGGCATCCGACGTATGAGCGCACTCCGGATCGGACGGCCGTCATCGACCTGCTCGTCAAACACGGCGGACGCGAGGCTGGCTACTCGCGATTCACCGCACCGCCGCCGATTCCCTACCCCACTTTGCGATTGCCACCCCAGACTCCGCCACGGCCGGGTGTGCCTGCGTCGAAGCAGCCCTGACACGCGCGGACTTCGGTTGTGAACTCGCTTGCCGCCTCACCGGCCCGTGGCTAGCGTTCGGGCGTCACTGGGCAACTCATGATGCGCTTCCCGCACCGCTTCGCGCTCCGCGCTTTCGTAGTGGTGCTCGGGGGCGTCGCATTGGCAGCTTCCGCCCAGGAGGAGCTAATCCGTTCCACGCGCATCATGCGCGGCGCATCCGCGGCGGTGCGCACGAATGCAGTCCCGAAGTTCAGCACGGCGTGGGAGAACGCCATCCATCGCGGCGATGTCGCGGCGTTGCGCGAACAGCTTGCCATCGGCTCAAAGCTCCCATCGTGGCGCGCCACCAATGGCGACACGCTCCTGCACTTCGCCATCAAGCTGAAGCAGTTCGAGGTGCTGGCCACGCTCCATGCCGCGGGCGCGGACCTCGAGGCGACCAATGCGGCCGGGCTCACGCCCATGCAGGCGCTCGTGCTCGGCGGCCGCCGCGCGCCCACCGAGGCCGAGTCGGACGGCCGGCACGAACCGCCGGGCTTTTTCAAATTGCTCGTGCTCGGCGCGAAGACGGACCCGTTCACCCTCACGGGCATCGGCGACGTGGAAACGCTAGGCGCCGCGCTCGCGCGTGACGCGAAGCTTGCCGCCGCGAAGGACCCGCAGGGACGCACGCTGCTGCATTGGGCCTGCGAATGCGGCCAGCCCGGCTCGGTGAAGTTCCTGCTCGCTCGTAAGCCCGCGCTCGACGCGAAGGATTTCGAGGGCCGCACGCCGTTGCACGATGCGGCGCTGCACGGGTATCCGGCGCTCGTCCGTCTGCTGCTCGAGGCGCGTGCGTCGCTCGATGCCGCCGATGCGGACGGTGCGACGCCGCTCGCGCTGGCCTCCGGCGGCGGGCATGACAAGGTCGTCGCCTTGCTGCTGGAGGAGAAGCCGGGGCTGAATACTGCAACGCGCGATGGACTCACCGCCTTGCATCGAGCCGCGGCGGGCGGGCACCCGAAGGTCATCGCGTCGCTTGTGGCCGCGGGGGCGCGCGTGGACGCGCTCGATGCAAAACGCCGCACGCCGCTGCACACCGCGGTGGCCGCCACCCGCACCAACGCCGTCGCCGAGTTGCTCAAGCACAAGCCCGCGCTCGGCTTGCGCGACGCCGAGCGGCTCACGCCGCTTGAATTCGCCGCGCGCACGGGCAACGAGGGCGTCATCCGCCTGCTCGTCGGGTCCGAGGTGGAGCTGCCGGCCGACAAGTCTGTGCTCAATCCGTTGCTGCACTACGCCGCGGCCGCGGGCAACACGAACCTCATCGCGCGCATCCTCGACAAGGGCGCCGATGTGAACGCGCGGAACGACGCCGGTTCACCCGCGCTGTTGCTGGCGGCGTCGCGGCAGCAGGCGGCGGCGGTTTCGCTGTTGTTTTCGCGCGGCGCCGACGCCCGGGCGCGGGATGCGGACGGCAACACGGCGCTGCACCTGGTGAACGGGCACGAGGCGACGACCCGCACGTTGCTGTGGGGCGGCGCGCCGCCGAACCAGACCAACGCCGCGGGCCTCGCGCCGTTTCACCTCGCCTCGCAGACGAACAACATCGTGTGGATGGATGCGCTGATTGCAGGCGGCGCGAACGCGAACCTGCCGCTCGGGACGAATCGCGACACGGCGCTGCACGCGGCCTTCACGATGCCGTATTACCGCTACGAGCCCGAGCCGCCGGGCACGGCTGGCTGGCAGCTTTTCAAGACGCGGCTCGACCAAATCCTGCGCCAGCGCATCCAGGCGCAACCAGTGCGCGTGGCGGGCTTCTTCCGGAATCTGGAGGGACTCGCGGTGCCGCGATTGGCCGTGCTCGGCCAGGCCGCCGCCGTCCGGCCCGCGCGCGCGGAACCGCAGGCTTCACCCACGCCGACCAACTGGGTCGAGGCCGTGTATGCCGGCGTGAAGTTTGTCGCGGACTGGGCGCGCGTGGATCCGCGGCGCGACGAGTGGCCGCCGCCGTGGGAGCAGTGGACGGAGGCGCAGTGGCGTTACCTGCTGGCCGTCGGCGCGAGTCCGCGCGTCACAAATGCCGCGGGGCTCACGCCGCTGCACGTGATGCTCAACAACCCGAATTTCCAATCCGGCTTCGGCATCCCGACCAACGTGGCCGTGCGCATGCTTGCCAGCGCGGGGGCGGACCTTTCCGCGCGCGACCGGAACGGCAGCACGCCGCTGCACCTCGCGGTGACGAACATGCAGCAAGGTGGCGCAGTCCTCACCCTCGCGGCGTTCAAGGCTGACGCCAACGCCACCAACGGCGCGGGACAAACGCCGCTTCACCTGCTCCTGGCCAGCCCCAACATGCCGCACGATTTTGGCGCGCGGCTCAAGGCGTTGCTGGACGCCGGCGCGGACATGAACCGCCGCGACCGCGACGGCAACACGCCGCTGCACTTCGCACTGCTGAATCCGTTCGGCAACGTCGCGACGGCGGCGATGTCCAACAGGGCCGACTTCACCATCCGGAATAACGCGGGCTTCACGCCGCTCGGGCTTGCCATCGTCAGCAACTCGCCGAGCTCGATTCCTCCACCGGGCATCAAACTCAGCTTTCCGTCCGCCATCCGCGAGGGCGACCTCGCGTCCATTGACGCGCTGCTCAAGCTCGACCCGCGGCTGGCGTCGCTCACGAACGCGGACGGGTTCACGCCGGTCCGCATCGCGAGCGAGGCCGGCCGCCGCGAGGTGGTCGAACGGCTCGCGCAGGTGGGCGCGGAGCTCGATGCGTGGTCGGCGGCGCTCATCGGCCGCGTGGACGTGGTGGAACAGCAACTCAAGAAGGACGCGGCCATCGCGACTGCGCGCTTCGGGGGCGACACGCTGCTGCATCGCGTCGCGGCGGCGGGCAACCGCGAGGCGGTCGGGCTGCTGCTCCGCAACAAGGCCGACGCGCGCGCGACCGACGACCGCGGGCTCACGCCGCTGGGCCGGGCGCTGGCCGGCGGACACGACGCGGTGGCCGCCGAGTTGCGGAAGGCGGGCGCGAAGGAATCCATCTTCGATGCCGTGGCCTCGGGCGATGACGCGTCCGTGCGCGCAGTGCTGAACGCTGACGCGACGCAGGTGGCCGTGACAAACGCCCGGAGTTTCACGCCGCTGCACGCGGCGGTGGCGCGCGGTGAGGAACGCATTGTGCGCGAGCTTCTCGATTCGAGGGCCGCGCCGTCGGCCGTGGCGGTGCCGACCAACACGCCGTCGCAATGGTTGCGGGCGGGGCAGGGGATTGCGCCGCTGCATCTGGCCGTGTGGTCGAATCGCACGGACCTCACCACGCTCCTGCTGGCGCGGGGCGCAAACCCGGACACGCTGGACGCGGCGGGCTTCGGTCCACTGCATCACGCGGCGGCGATGGGGTTGACGAACATGGTGGGGCTGCTCGTCTCCAACCGCGCGGCCGTGAACCTCGTCGTGCCGCCGTTCACAAACGCAGCGGCGAGTCCGGCGGAAATGCGCCTCAGGCCCGCTGGCCACACGCCGCTTCACCTGGCCGTGAGTTTCGGCCACACCAACGTCGTGGAGTTGCTCATCCGGTGTGGGGCGGACCTCACCGCCACGAACCACTTTGGCATCTCGCCGGTCGTGGCGGCGCGCTACGGCGCGGTGCCGCCGGGCAACCCGCCGCTTGCAGCCAACGCGTCGTTGTCGGTCGCCGTGCGCGAGTTCAACGCGCGCACCAATCGAGTCCCGGTGCAGGACATGGTGGACTTGCTTCGCCGCCACGGCGCCGCGGAACCGGTTCGGCCGCCGGGAGCAGTTCGGCCGCGCGCCGGGTTGGTCCGTCCCGAGGCGGTGGTTCAACCTGCGGCCACCCGCGACCCCGCGCCTTGACGCGTGCGGGATCGCTGGGCGATTGAATCGCCTCCGGCGCTCATGGATACTCCGCCGGTGCAGTTCATCCGCGAGATCCACGCGGCCAGGCAACGCGCAGGCCGCTCCGTCATTTCCTTCGAGTTCTTCCCGCCGAAGACCGACGAAGGCGACCGCGCGCTGCTGGAAAAAACGCTCCCGGCATTGCTGCAGTGCACCCCTGACTACTGCTCGGTGACCTATGGGGCAGGCGGCGGCACGCGCGAGAAGACGCTCGGCATCGTGGACCGCATCCAGCGCGAGCACGGGCTCACCGCGATGGCCCACCTCACGTGCGTGAACTCGACTCGTGCGCAGCTTGGCGATGTGCTGGCGCAGGCGCGCGCGCTCGGAATCCGCAACATCCTCGCGCTCCGCGGCGACCCGCCGGGCGGCGGGCCGTTCACGGTGACGCCGGGCGGATTCGAGTTCTCGCACCAGCTCGTGAGTTTCATCCGCGAGCTGGGCGGGTTCTGCATCGGCACGGCCGGGTTTCCCGAAGGGCACATCGCCTGCAAGGAGGGACGCCACGTGGACTGGCAGCGGTTGAAGGCCAAGATTGATTGCGGCGCGGATTTTGTGCTCACGCAGTTGTTCTTCGACAACCGGAGCTACTTCGAATTCCGCGACCACCTCGCAAAGCTCGGGGTCACGGTCCCCGTCTTCCCCGGCATCATTCCGATTCTCAGCGCGGCGCAAATCAAGCGGTTCACCGCGTTGTGCGGCGCGGACCTGCCCGCGCCGCTGCTCGCGCGGCTTGAACAACTTGGCGACGACGACGCGGCAACGGTGGAGTTCGGCATCGAACACGCCACGCGCCAGTGCGAGGAGTTGCTGCGCGAAGGAGCGCCGGGCATCCACTTCTACACGCTCAACAAGGCGCACTCGACGGCGCGCGTGGTGCGCAACCTTGGTCTCGCGGCGTAATGGCGACGCAGTGATGCGGCTGCGAGAGCGGGCTTGCCGCGCTGCGCTGGCGCTCCTACGCTGGCAGCGAATTCCAGAAGTTTGACCGCCATTCCATGAAAGCCCCTTTTCTTCGCAGGATTGGCCGCTGGGTCAGTCTCGCATTGCTGTGCGTGTTCCCAGCCGCCTCCCGCGCCGCCGATGCGCCGAAGCTCAACTTCATCTTCATCCTCATTGATGACTTCGGGTGGACGGACCTCGGCTGTTACGGGAGCAAGTTCTACCAGACGCCGAATGTGGACAGGCTCGCGGCGGAGGGGATGCGGTTCACCGACGCGTATTCCGCCTGTCCCGTGTGCTCGCCGACGCGCGCGGCCATCATGACCGGGAAGTATCCGGCGCGCCTGCACATTACCGACTGGCTGCCGGGCCGCGCGGACCGCGCGTCCCAAAAACTGCTGCGGCCCGTGATCCGCCAGCAGTTGCCGCTGAGCGAAACGTCGCTCGCCCACGCGCTCAAGCCGCTCGGCTACACGAGCGCGAGCATCGGCAAGTGGCACCTCGGCGGCACGAACTTCTCGCCGCGCGCGCATGGCTTCGACGTGAACATCGCGGGCGACCACACCGGCACGCCGATGAGTTACTTCGCGCCGTATCGCAACAACACCGGCCAGATGCCCGGGCTCGGCACCGCGCCGGAGGGCGAGTATCTCACCGACCGGCTCACGGCCGAGGCGGAGAAGTTCATCACGGCGAACACGAACCGACCGTTCTTCCTCTACCTGCCGCACTTCACGGTGCACATCCCGCTGCGCGCGAAGCAGGGGCTCATCGCGAAGCACTCGGCGCGCACGCCGCCCGCGGGCTCCGCGCACACCAACGCCATCTACGCCGCGATGATCGAGAGCATGGACGATAGCGTCGGCCGCATCATGAAGAAGCTCGACGACCTCATGCTCGCCGACCGCACGGTGGTCTTCTTCACGGCGGACAACGGTGGTCTTGCCGTGCGCGAGGGGCCGAACACCCCCAGCACGAGCAACGCGCCGCTGCGTGAGGGCAAGGGCTTCCTCTACGAAGGCGGCATCCGCGTGCCGCTCATCGTGAAGTGGCCGGGCGTGACCAAACCCGGCAGCGTGAGCGCAACGCCCGTGAGCAGCGTGGACTATTTCCCGACGATTCTGGAACTGGCGGGCGGCAAGGCTGACTCGGGACGGGTGGCGGATGGCACTTCGCTTGCGCCCGCGCTGAAGGGCGGCGAACTCAAGGCGCGACCGCTTTTCTGGCACTATCCACACTACGCGAATCAAGGCGGCAAGCCCGGTGGTGTCGTGCGCGAGGGCGACTTCAAGCTCATCGAGTTTTACGAAGACGGCCGATGGGAGCTTTACAACTTGAAGGACGACATCAGCGAGAAGAACAACCTCGCCGCGAAGGAGCCGCAGCGCGCCGCGCAGCTCGGAAGGAAGCTCGACGACTGGCGAATCGCGGTGAAGGCGCAGATGATGCAGCCGAACCCAAACTACTCCGCCGCCGCCGAGGGCGCGCCGAAGCAGGAAGTCACGCTCGTGCGGCAGAACGCCGACGGCACGGTGCTGCTTCACTCGCGCGATGCGGTAGTTCACGGCACCACGCTTCGTTACGAGCCGCAGACGAACAAGATCACGCTGGGCTTCTGGACGAAGAAGGAGGACTGGGCGAGCTGGGATTTCCAGGTGGTTAAGGCCGGCAAATACGAGGTGGAGATTCTGCAAGGCTGCGGGAAGGGCAGCGGCGGCGCGGAAGTGGACTTCATCGTGGCGAACCAAAAGTTCAAGCACACCGTCGTGGATACGGGGCACTTCCAGAACTTCCAGCCATTCAAGCTCGGTGTGGTGACCATTGATCCGCCAGGCCGCTACGAACTCGCGGTGAAACCGCAAACGAAGCCCGGGGTGGCGGTGATGGACCTTCGGCAGGTGGTGCTCAGGCCAGTCGTGCGCTAGACGAGCGAGAGGATCAGGTCGCGCAGATTATTTCTGGGCTGCAGGCTTCGCTGCCTTCAACTGGCGGCTGGCAAGGTAGTTTTGGAGGAACGTGTCGCGCGGCGCTTCCTGCCACGCGGTGAACCAGAGGTCGCCGAGCAACTGCGCGCCGGCGAGGAGTTGCTTGTGGAGGAACGGATTTCCTTCGAGCCCGCGCTCGCCGTTGCCGGAGAGTTGGCCGTCCTTTTCCATCTGGTAGAGGGGTTCGACCTGCTTGAACTGGTCCTCGATGAACTTCATCACCTCGGGAAAAATGTCGGCGCGCTTGTCCGCCCTGGCATCGAGCCACACGAGCTTGGCGGGGCGCAACGAGGCGCGCAGCGAGGCCTGGTCAATGCCCACCTTGCCGAGGTAGCCGCCATCAATCCAACTGTGGAACCGGGCGCGGTTGGTGTAGCCCTTGGGATTGTCGAGCACCCAGCCGTCGTAGTTGCGCGTGGTGTGGAGCGGTTGCGAGGCGTCGCCGCAGAAGTGACCGATGCAGCCCATCAGGTAAACGATGTTCTGCTGGGCGTTGGCGATTTCCTCCGGCGTGCCTCCATGCTGCTCGTAGGTCTTGAGATAGGAGAAGGCGGACTTGAGCTTGGCGTATTGCTCCGTGATGGCCCACGGCAGCGTGCCCGGAATCTCCTGCGAATGGTCGGCGTTTCGCGCGGCGTTGATGGGCGGGAAGCGGTCCGGATGCCGCTGGCGCATGGTCATGGCGTGCGAGACGAACAGGTTCCTGAAATGGGGCACGTCGGCGGGCTTGAGTTCCAGCCACACCAGGTCCTCCATGTCGAAGTAGTGGTCCGGATTGTTGACGTGGCGGAAGGGCAGGTCGGGCGTGTTGCGCCAGCGGTCGGGCTCGCCGCTGAGGAACGCGATGCGCTCACGCGCCTCGGGCTTGAAGACGAACGCGGGGAAGTTCGTGGGGAGCGACGCGAGCGCGAGCAGGTTGACCGTGCGGTGGCCCTCGTAATCCCAAGCTGACGCTGAATGGCCGGCAATCAAGGTGGCGGCCAATGCGAGACCGGCCAAGGAGCGGTGAGTGTTCATGGCCTAAATTCAACGCCCGCAAAGTTGCGGGCGTTGTCGAGAGCGGCAAGGAAACTCGGTGTGAGCATGCGCGACTAGGGATTCACCGCCCTGTATTGGTTGTTCCAAATGAGGTCAATGTTGATCTTCTCGTTTCCGTCGGCTTGCTGGGGAAGAATGATGTTGGTGAACACCATGGATGCGTGGCCATCGAAGTAAACGACGTTGCCGCCCTTCTTCGAGTGGCGCGATCCGAAGCTGCGCCAGCGATTGGCCGGGTTCACGGAATTGAATTGCGGGCTGGTGTTGACGATCTCGCCCTGGGGGTCGAAGACCACGTCATACATCAGGACGGTCCGGTCTGGCTTCACAATGTCCATTGTGCGAGGCATGCCCGGGAAGGCGATGTTGGGCCCGGTGACGCCTGCGGCATCGGCCTTTTTCAGGTCAATGTTCATCGCGAAACTGAAGAACCCGAATTGGCCGCCCATCTGGGGAGCCGCCCCCTGCCGCGCCGCCGCGCAATGCCAGTTTTTGAACTTGTTCCCGGGAAACGGCATGTTCTGGATATTCTGCTGGTAAACTGTTGAGCCCGGCGCCACCCAGTTGGAGGAGAGCGGAAGCTCCCCCATGAACCGTGGCAGGAGATTGAACCACGCCGCTGCATCGCTCGGGTTCCCACTCGTCCCGGCAATTCCGTAGATGCCCGCCACACTCATCCCGTCGCGGGGAATCTTGCTGTCATAATCATCGGCGTAGAGATTCTGCGCCAAGCCCCACTGCCGGATGCTGTTCAGGCAGCTCGTGCCCTTGGCCTTGTCCTTGGCGGACGCCAGCGCCGGGAGCAACAGGCCGGCGAGAATCGCGATGATGGCGATGACGACAAGCAGTTCAATCAACGTGAACGCCTCGGCGGCGCGACGCGGCAAGCGAGAAGCAGGCATAATGTGATGCAGTTTGAATCGGGCCCGTGAGCAGGCACCGTGGTCCGGCACGCGCGCAGCAATTCAACGAGTTGCGGCACACGCTAGCGCGGCAGCATCGGAATTCAATCCCAATCTTGTGAACTCGAAGTGAACTCCGAGCGTCGCGAACTCGGGCAGCTTCCGGTCACTTCCGCGACCGGTCGGACAGCCGGCCGATGCGCTGCATCGTTGTGTCCCAGTCGAGCGGCTTGCCGTCGGCCCCGAGCGGGATGGAAGCGATGTATCGGCCGCGGACGAGATCCTGCCAGCTCATCGCCGGGCGCTGGTTGTCGTTGTAATACTTGATGAGCGTCCGCTGCAAGCCAGCCTCCATCGGGTGCGAGGCGATGGGTTCCGCAGGCGGGGAGCCGGCGACCGGTGGCGCCGCTACAGTTGTTGGCCCGGGTGGAACCGACGGAGGCGGAGGCGGAGGTGGAGTCGAGGGAGTTCCTGCGCTTGGCCGGGGCGCAACGGGCACTGCAGCTGGCGGCGCGGGCTTATCGGGTGTGCATCCGTGCGCAAGCACGAGTGCGAGGCCCGCAGCAAGGATGGGAAATGCGCGTGAGGTCACGACGCGTTGTTTATCGAGTGCGGCCAACGAAGGCGTGTGCGGCGATCAAAGACCCGGCGGCGTCCCGTTTGCAGTGCCGAAGATGTTGTTCATGTTGTTCGTGAGCGGATTCTTCTCCCACGCCTCCACGTGGCCGTCAACGAAAGCGATGTTTGCGCGTTTCAAGTGCCGGAGCGCCGGGCCGCGGTCGTTCCCGAAGACGCCGGCTGCGTCTGGCGCAAAAGTTGTCGGCGTCGTCGTGTATCCGCCGGCAGGGCCGAACGAAGGATTGCGCAGCACGCCGATGTCCCCCATGAGCCAGACCTGCGTCGGGCGGTTGATGTCAATCGTGCGACGGCTTCCCAGCGGCGTCACGTTGTCCGCCTGAAGCATGTAGCGGATGACGGTGCTCTCGACCGGCCCGTAGCCGCCGAAGTTGAAGCCGAACGTGCCCGCGCCCTGCATGTCGGGCTCGCGCACCTCGGGGCATCGCCAGACGATGTTGATGTTCGTGCGCGTATCGAGCTCCTTCGTGAGATACGGAACGAGCTTCTGCCAGAACCACTGCGGTGGCTTGGCGTAGGCGTTGGTGATGGGTGGCCAGATGGCCGGGCCTTCCCAAAGTGGCGGGTAGCCATCGGCGTAATCGCCCGCGTAGAGATTGAGCGCCATCCCGAGCTGCCGCACGTTGTTGTTGGACTTGATGCCCTTGGATTTCGCTTTCGCCTTCGCGAGCGCGGGAAGCAGCATGCCGGCGAGAATCGCGATGATGGCGATGACGACGAGCAGTTCGATGAGGGTGAACCCGACTGAACGGATCCGGCGCGAGGCAGGGTTCATCTTTGGCGAATAACAGGTGTCACGGTGCGCTCGCGTGAAGGGCGTGTCAACGCGGGAATGCCCGCGCTCAATCAGGCTTCCACCTTCCAATCCGCTGTTTCAACCGCTTCAGGTGCGAGCATTTCGGCGTCACGGGCGGAAAGTCCTTCAGCAGTTGGTCGTAGTCCGGCACCTCGCCCCACGCGGTGACGGTGAAGAACTCGAAGGCGTGCCGCGACTTGATCTTGAGCTCGAGGTTCTGCCGCACGATACGTTCGCGCAGGATCTTTTCCCATTCGCCGATGTTCGCCGGCGCGGGCATCGAGTGGCGGCCCACCCACGGGATCCATTCGGTGATCTGTGATTGATGGCACCACGTTTCCTCGACGATGACCTGCCACGTCTCCTCGACATCGAGCGCGAGGTCGTGCGAGTTCATGCCGGATTGATATGCGTCGTAAGTGTTGAGGATGACTGGCACTTTCACCGGGCGTGATTGCGATTCGTCCGCCGGATACTCGGGCGTGAAGGCGTGCGGCACGTTGATCATGTAGGCGACTTCGCGCACGGCTTGCGCGACGGCCACGTGGTCCACGTGCAGCCCCGCGCGCGGGTCGCCCGCAAGCGGCGGGCAGATGAGATAGTCGGGTTCGAAGTCGCGGATGGCCTTCCAGAGAGCAGCGAGCAGGTCAGTGGTGATGCGGAGGCAGGCTTCCCGCGGAATCTGACCGTTCGGCAGGCGCAACGGCTCGAAGAGGTATTGTCCCGCGCGCGCGGACGCTTCCTGCTCGCGCAACCGCAGCGCACCGGTCTCCTCGCGGGTGCGGAAGTGGTGTCCGGCCTTGCCGTCGGTGCAGACGATGAGCTTGCCCGTGAAGTCCGCGCCGAGCCTGCGCCGCCACAACTCGAACGTGCCGCCGGCGGTGAACTCGAAGTCGTCGAAGTGCGCGTGGAGGAAGAGGACTTTCATCTCGATGCCGGTAGGTTTAGCGTTCGCCGGCAATCGGACAAGCGAAAGCGACGGCGCTGCAGCCCGGCCCAGGCACATCGTGGAATGAGAGTCCTCGGCATCCTGTCCAGCACGAGCCTCGACGGCCTGGATTACGCGTTGTGCGAGGTGACGGCGCGTGGCGTCAAATTGCGATCCCTGTGGTCTGCGCAATTCCTCGCGACACCGCAACTCGGCGAACCCGCCTGTCTCGCGGAGCGATTGCGCGCGCCGGTGGTGGGCAACTTTCGCGCGGCGGACATCGCCGCGGCGGACAAGGCGCGCCCCTCGCGACGCTGTTTCACCGGTTCGTGTTTGCGAAGCGCGGCGAGCACGTGTGTGTGAACAATCTCGGCGGCATCAGCAACGTGACGGCGCTCGACTGGACCCGGCGCACAGCCAAGGAGCCGCGCGTGCTCGCGTTCGACACCGGTCCGGCCAACGTGCTGCTCGACATGGCCGTGCGGCGCTACTCACGGGGCAAGCTGGCGTGCGATGAGGGTGGCGCCTGGGCTTGTCGAGGGCGGGCGCACGTCCCGACGTTGGAGCGGTGGATCGCGCACGAGTTTCTGCACAAGCCGCCGCCGAAGAGCACCGGGTGTGCGGTGTTGTGCGGACAGATGACGGAACCCTGAAGCATTCGCCGCAGCACGGGCCGTCCGCACGCGCTATTGCTTTGGCCCCGCAACAGGATCGAGCGCGGGCGGCTTGGCCTTCGCGCCTGCGTCGCGGCGTTTCACTTCGCTCGAAATGATAAGGCTTGTGAGGAGCGCCCAGAACCACGCAAGCGCAAACATCGCGATGGTGGAGAGCGCGAGTGCCATCATGAAGATGGCCTGCCGCGGGATGCCATCCGCCCAAGCTGCGGGGAAGGGGAATTCGCGCGTGGTGGCCCAGAGTTTGATCAACCAGCCGAGAAAGAACATCTGCAGCACGAGCGCCAGGCCGACGAGCGCGACTTGAGAATACCCCACTCCTCGCCCCGCGAGCAGCGAACCGGAGCCGGGGAAGCACAGGTTTGCCACGAGGCACGCGCGCGCCAGCTCGCGGTCGAGCGGCTTCTGCGGGCCGAGCTTCAGGGAGAACTTCATCGCGACGCGGCGGCTTCACCGCGCACGCTCGCAAAAAATGTCCTGATACGCCACCACAATGGCCGCCGTGGCGACGGGCAGGCTGACGAACAGGCCGATGCCACAGGCCAGAACACCGGCCAAGGTGGCGAGGAGCGCCACGACGAACAACCCGAAGCACTGAAACCAGTGGTGCGTGACGACGCGACGGCTCAACTCCATCGCCGTCCAGAAATCGAGTTGCTTGTCGAGGATGAGCAATCCGCCGAAAAGCATCCATGCAACCAGCAGGTAAAGACCGGGCAGGATGAGCAGAAGACAGCCGACGACCGTAAGCAGGTTGGCAATCAGGGTGAAGAGCACGAGGGCACCAAACGCGAGGCTGAACCCGGCGAAGGCGTCGCTCGCCGTGACGGTTTCGTTGAGGAGTTGCTTCAGGAAATACCAATTCAGCCCGGTGAGGAACACGCCCGAGATGGTGAACAAGGCGATGATGCCGAGGACCGGAACCGACTCGACCGCGAGCGTGACAAGGATGATGAGCGCGGTGACGCCCACGTTGGGCCAAAAGCGCGCGGTGACGAGTTCCCACCCGCGCGAAAGGCAGCGGCCGATGTCCACATCGTAGTCGCGCGCGATGTAAGTATCGGCCAGCGCACCATGCATGGGCTGGAGTTGCGCGGCGACTGAACCGCCCGGCGGTGGCGGTGGCGGCGGCTTCGCGGCGAAAGCGGCCGAGAACTCGGGCACGTTTCCAAGCGGCATCCATTCTTTCGACTCCTCGGCGTGGATGCGAGTGGAAGCGTCGGCGCGGCCTTCAGCAATCCATTGGCGGACTTGGTCGGCGGAAACCGGGCCGTATTCGATTCCGTCGGCACCGATGATTTTGAACATGGTGATTGGCGCGCACGGCGGTTCACCGCACGCAGGTTCGAAGTGGTGACACGGGAGACAGCGGAAAGTTTCGCAACTCCGCAGCCAGCCTCACTTCGCAGGAGTGTCGGCGGGTTTGGGCTGCGCCTTCTCCCACTCGGCCTTGCTCACCTTCTTCGCCTCGTGCAGGAAGACGAACACGCCTTTCTTGTTGCCGACGATGATGTCGGGTAGGCCGTCGCCATTCACGTCACCGGCGGTGACCTGCGTGCCGACGCCGGAGTCGTCGTCCACGAGGTGCGGGATGAAGTCCACCAAGCCGTCTTTGCCGCGCTTGAGTTGGAACCAGTAGAGCACCGCGGGCGCGTTTGGCTCGGCATCACCGGCGGGACCGTGCGCCCAGAAGCGCTTGCCTGTGACGATGTCCTTGAGACCGTCACCGTCCACGTCCACGAGGAACTGCGAGTGCGGCTGGCTGAACTTGACGCCGTAGCGGTTGTGCTCGGGCTTGTGGTTCATGATGACGTGCTCGCGGAACTTCACCGCGCCGCCTTCGCGCCGTCCTTCATACCACGCGAGACCGTAGCCGTGGGCGTCCCAACTGGTGACCACGTCCGCGAGGCCGTCGCCGTTCACGTCGTAAACAAACATCTGCGCGCCGCCGCGAAGGCCCGCGGGCGCGAACGGCACGGCGTGGAACTTCCACGCGGTCCACTCGTCGGAGTTGCGGTCCTTGGGCTGTTCCCACCAGCCGTCGCGCTCGAGGATGTCCGGCCGGCCATCGCCGTTCAAATCGCCGAAACCATAGCCGTGCGTGTAGCGCTGATACTTCTTGGGGTCGGTGGGCGAGATGGGATTGAACTTCGCCGGCTTCCTCGGGTCGGCCCAGTTGATTTCAGCAAAGCCGAGCCGCCCACCGGTGTGGCAGAGGAGTTCGGGCTTCCCGTCGCCGGTCATGTCGCCGAGTTGCGGCGACTCGTTGTCCGCGGATTCGAGCAGGACGTGTTTCTTCCAGTGACCGGGCTGGTTCTTCGGGTTCTCATACCAGGACGCGTCCTTGCCGGGCCAGCCATACACGAGGATGTCCGGCCAGCCGTCGCCGTTGAAGTCATGCGTGTAGGTCAGGAAGTAATCCGAGTAGCCCTTCGCCGGGTCGTAAGGTTTCTCGGCGGGCTTGGTGAACTCGTGGCGCTGGGTGAAGTCCGGCCCGGCGAACCAGAACGCGCCCGCCACGATGTCCATCTTCCCGTCCTTGTTCAGGTCCGCAAAGTGCGCGCCCTCGCAGACGAAGTTGGTCATGAGTGTGAGCTTCTTAAACGTGTGCAGCGCGTAGTCGGCTGCAGAAACGTCGGCGGCGAAAGCGAGTCCGAGGAGGGCAATCAAGGAGAGCGAGCGCATGCCGACTGTGTGGCAGCTTCGGCTCGCCGGGTCAAGCGGCGTCACGAGAGACTGCGGAACCTTGTGCGGAGACCGCGCGTGTTGCAAAGGCCGGCGGACGGGGAAGCGTTACGCCGGGGGATTGGCCGCCGCCGCGCCTTGCTTGGCCGCCTTCGCCGACTTCTCGCGCTGTTTACGACGCCTCAGGTAGCGCTTTCGGCGACTGCGTTTCTCTACTTTGTTGTATTGGCGGCCCATAGTTGCTTTGATGACTCGGACTTTGGCGCGCGAAATATGCAGAGGGGTCTGTTGTGCTTCAACTCAATTCTCGCGACCAGCCTTGCGCTGGCCGTCGGCTGCATGGTGCCGGACGATCCGAAACGCGTCAGCGCTCCAAAGCCCAAGCCGCCGCGCACGAAGGAGGCGACCGAGGTCCGCATTTATCTTGAAAGCCCGACGGTGGAGCCCGGGCGCACGACATCCGTGTCCGTCTATCGCGATAGTCCCATCACCGTGAACCTCGACCAGAGCCCGGTGTTCACGCCTGCCCACATCGCCGGCGCCGAGGTGCTCGCGACGACCGAAGGCCCGGCGCTCAAGATCCAGTTGAACCAACAAGGCGCGATCCTGCTCGACACGATGTCCGTGGCCAATCGCGGCAGCCGCATCATCATTGGCGCGAAGTGGACCGAGGGCCGCATCCTCGGCGCGCCGAGGCTCGTGCGCCGCATTTCAGACGGGGCCATCGTGTTCATGCCGGATGCCACGCTCGAGGAGATGGAGCGCATCGTGCGCGGCGTGAACAACATCGCCTCAAAAAACCGATGAACTCGAGTTTCGTGTTTGGAGCGGCCTCAAGTTTGCACTGCGTGGCCTGATTCATGCGAACCCACGCCGCTTTCCGCGCGCTCGCCATCGTCTCGGGCTTCGTTTGCCTGCACGCCGGGGCCGCGGCGCAATTCCAGTTGCCCACGGCCAACCGGGCGCTCTTCAAGTCCGGCGGCGAGGACGAGTTCTTCGCGGCGACGCCCGGCAGGGATTGGCGGAGCGGGACCTTCGGCTGCGTGCGGTCCGACGGCATGCAAATGCACGAGGGGCTCGACATCCGCTCCATCCAGCGGGACAGCCGCGGCGAACCGACCGATCCCGTGCTCGCCGCTGCGGACGGCACGGTCGCTTACATCAACCGCAGGTCCGCGCTCTCCAACTACGGCCAATACATCGTCGTCCGGCACAGCATCGAGGGAATCGAAGTGCACACGCTCTATGCGCACTTGCGTGAAGTGAGCGACGCGCTCAAGCCGGGCTCGGCAGTCGCGGGCGGCGCGGTCATCGGCACGATGGGGCGCACAACGAACACAAAAACCGCGATCGCCAGGGACCGCGCGCACGTGCATTTCGAAATCGCGCTGCTGGCTAACGAGCGCTTCGAGAACTGGCATGAACGCGCGCTGCCCGGCCAGCGCAACGACCATGGCCGCTACAATGGACAAAACCTGCTGGGCCTCGACCCGCGCGCCATCTTTCTGCGGCAGCGGACCGAGGGCGCGGCCTTCTCGCTCGTGCAGTTCATCCGCGGCCAGACCGAGCTGTGCCGCGTCCTCGTGCTCAAGCGTGATTTCCCGTGGGTCAGGCGCTGCTTTCCCCTCATCAAGCGCAACCCGCTCGCCGAGTCCGAGGGCGTGGCGGGCTACGAACTGCGCCTGAACTTCAACGGGGTTCCGTTCCAGCTCACGCCGCGCGCCCCGTCCGAGATGAAGTCCAAGGCCGTGTATCAGTTGCTCTCGGTGAACGAAGAGGAGCAGCGCGCCAATCCTGCGCGCAAGCTCGTCGCCCGCAAATCCGGCCGATGGGAACTCACCACGCAAGGCGCACAGTTGTTGGACCTGCTGACTTATTGAGCGCGGGCGGACCAAGTGTCGCGCCGGAATTCCCCTTGCCGCCGCGCGGCCATTTGCGAACCTTCGCGCCGCTTATGAATTATCGGATCACGAAGCGCGCCGCATGCCTCTCGCCGTCGCTCACGCTGGCCATTGACTCGAAGGCCAAGCAGATGAAGGCGGATGGCATTGATGTGGTCGGCTTCGGCGCGGGCGAGCCGGACTTCGACACGCCCCAGCACATCAAGGACGCCGCCGCCAAGGCGCTCGCCGCTGGCTTCACCAAATACACGCCCGCCGCGGGCATTCCCGAACTGCGCCAGGCCATCGCCGACAAACACCGCCGCGAGAACGACCTGCTCTACAAGCCCTCGCAAATCATCGTGAGCTGCGGCGGCAAGCACTCCTGCTACAACGTCATCCTCGCCACCTGCGAGGAAGGCGACGAAGTCATCATCCCAGCGCCCTACTGGCTGAGCTATCCCGAGATGGTCAAGCTCGCGGGCGCGACGCCGGTGATTCTCCCGACGACGGACAAGACCGACTTCAAGATCACACCCGACCAGCTCCGCGCCGCCATCACTCCTCGCTCGCGGCTGTTCATCCTCAACACGCCGAGCAATCCGACCGGCACCGTTTACACGCCCGACGAAGTGCAGGCGCTCGGTGACATCTGCGTCGAGCGCGGCGTGCTCATCATGAGCGACGAGATTTACGAGCACCTGCTTTACGACGGCGCGAAGCACAAGAGCGTGGCGAGCTTCTCGCAGGCGCACTACGAGCACACCATCGTCGTGCACGGCTTTGCGAAGGCGTGGAGCATGACGGGCTGGCGTCTCGGCTGGTGCGCCGCGCCGGAGCCCATCGCCAAGGCGATTGACGCGATTCAAGGCCACAGCACGAGCAACCCGACGAGCTTCGCGCAGAAGGGCGCCGTGGCCGCGCTCAACGGGCCGCAGGACCACCTCACCGGCTGGCTCGGCGAGTTCGCGCGCCGCCGCACCTACGCGTGGAAGAAGCTCAACAGCATCCCCGGCATCACGTGCGCGAACGCCAAGGGCGCGTTCTACCTCTTCCCGAACATCAGCGGCGCGGGGCTCAAGAGCACGGAGTTCTGCGCGAAGCTGCTCGAACAGGAAAAAGTCGCCGCGGTGCCGGGCATCGCCTTTGGTGCGGACGATTACCTCCGCATCAGCTACGCGACCGGCATGGCGAACATCGAGAAGGGCCTCGACCGGCTGGAGAAGTTTTGCAAGGGCTTGAAGTAGGGCGATGGCCGCCGGCCCATCCCGGCTTGGTGACTTCGCGATTTGGTGGTTAGGCTCGGCAGGTGCAATGGATATGTTACGGCCCGGGTGCATTCCTGATTCGCTTTGCCGACGCGTGCAGTGAAGTCGCATTCGAGCGCAGCCGCGCCATCACGGCTGAACTTGAGCGGCATCCACCGCCGGGGTTGATCGAGGTCACGCCCGCCTTCACCACCGTGCTGATCGAGATCGAGCCCGCAAAGGCCGAGGCATTCAAGCAACAGCTTCCAGAGTTGCTCGCGCGCCTCGAACGCGCCCCGCAACCGCATTCGGCCGTGGTTGAAATCCCAGTCCGTTACGGCGGACCCGATCTCGCACGAGTTGCGGAACACGCCCGATTGTCGTCGGACGAAATCATCCGCCTGCACAGCGCGACGACGTATCGAGTCCACATGCTCGGCTTTGCGCCGGGGTTTCCGTATCTCGGCGGACTCGACCCGCGCCTGCACACGCCGCGCCTCGCGTCGCCCCGCCCGCGTGTGCGCGCCGGGTCCGTCGCCATCGGCGGCGAGCACACCGGCATTTACACCGTGGACAGTCCCGGCGGCTGGAACATCATCGGCCACACGGATGTGAAGGTGTTCGACCCCACGCGTGGCGGAGCGAGCGGCGACGAGGCGATGTTCCTGTTGAAGCCGGGCGATGGAGTGAAGTTTATCCCTGTGACATGAGCGAGCCCGTTCTCCGCATCCTCTCGCCCGGACTCGGCGCGACCGTGCAGGACCTCGGCCGTCCCGGCTGGAAGCGTTTCGGCGTCCCGCCCGGCGGCGCGATGGACCCGCACGCCGCCGAATGGGCGAACCGTCTGCTCGACAATCCTCCCGGCGCGCCCGTCCTCGAACTTCTTCTCCAAGGCGCGCGGCTCGAAGTGCTGCGCGATTGCTGGATTGCCATCACCGGCGCGGACGCGGGCACTGCAGCTCCCGTGTGGCGCGCGCACCACGCGAACACAGGTGAAGTGATCGAGTTTCCGCGAGGACGGTCGGGCGTTTGGACTTACGTCGCCGTTGCGGGCGGCTTCGCGGCACCGCGCTGGCTGGGCAGTGCGAGCGCGTATCCACGCGGCGGACTGGGCGCCATCTTCCGCACCGGCGACGAGTTGTTTCGGTCCATCTCGTCCGACTTTCAAATGCCTCGCGGCGTCACAGGCCGTTCAGTTCCCGTGAGTGAGCGCCGCGATTACAACCTGCCGCACGCACTCCGCATCTGGCGCGCGCCGCAATGGGACGACTTCGACAGGGTGGCTCGTGCCGCGTTCTTTTCGCAGGAATGGCGCGTGACCTCGCAATGCGACCGCGTCGGCTACCGGCTCTCCGGCGATGCGTTGCGCTGGCGCGTCGCGAGCATCATCAGCGAATCGACGCTCACCGGCACGGTGCAGATTCCCGCCGACGGTCAGCCCATCGTGACGATGCGCGACGGCCCGACCGTCGGCGGTTATCCCAAACTCGGAGTCATTGACGCCGCGGATTTCTCGTGGCTCGCTCAGTGCCGGCCGGGAACGATGGTTCGGTTTGAACTCCATCCCGACGCCACGCGATGAAACTCGACCTCAACTGCGACCTCGGCGAAGGCGAACCGCCCGCGCGCACGCGGGAACTCATGCGCCACATCACGTCCGCGAACGTCGCGTGCGGCGGACACGCCGGGGATGTCGCGAGCATGACCCGTTGCGTCCTCCTCGCGAAGCAATGCGGCGTGAAGCTCGGCGCGCATCCCAGCTTGTGGAGCCGTGGCGATTTCGGGCGGGGTGAAGCATGCCTGACACCGGAAGAGTTCGAGCTGTTGCTATTGCAGCAGGTTGGGACTCTGGACCTCATCGCACGAGCCCGCGGCGTTCGATTGCACCACGTAAAGCTTCACGGCGCCCTCTATCACGTCACAGAACGCAACTCGGTATTGCGGCATGCATATCTGGCAGCCTTGAGAAGTTACTGGCCCGGACTTCGGGCTTACTCGCTGGCAGGTGGAGCAGTGTTCCAAGACGCAAAGCGAGCCAGAGTTGAAGTTTGGCAGGAAACCTTCGCCGACCGCGCCTATCGTGACGACGGCAAGCTCGTGCCGCGCGTTGAGCCGGGAGCAATTCTGACTGACGAGGGCGAAGTCATGCAGCGCGTAAAGGCGGTTGTTCGCAGCGGAACGGTGAAGTCCATTTCCGGGAGGCCCATCGCCATCGCAGCGCAGACGTTGTGCGTCCACTCGGACACACCGAACGCAGTCCGACTCGTGCGGGCAATCGCAAGCCTGCTGCGTTGAGCGGGTGTCGCGTTCCCCGATTCCGCAATCCGCATTCCGCAATGCCTCAGTCCTCCGGCCTCTCTCCGCTCGGGGCCATCTTCACCAGCTTCGGGTCGAACTGCCCGAGCACCGTCACGAGCTCATGCTGTGCGGCCATCACGTCGCGGATGTTCTTATAGACCATCGGCACCTCGTCGAGCCCGGCGCTGATGAGATGCACGCCGCGGTCCTTGAGCAGGCGCTTCGCGTTGTCCCACGAGAGCGTCTCGTGCGCCTTCTTGCGGCTCATCACGCGGCCCGCCCCGTGCGCGGCGGAGTTGAGCGACTCGGCGTTGCCCTTGCCCGCCACCACGAAGCCCGGCGACGCCATCGAGCCGGGGATGATGCCCAGCACGCCGTCGCCCGCAGGCGTCGCGCCCTTGCGATGCACCACGACCTCGCGCTCGACGCCACCGATGACGTGCCGCTCCTTCCACGCGAAGTTGTGGTGGTTCTCCAAATCGAGCAGCACCTGCGCGCCGAGGTTCGCCGCGATGTGCCGGTGGATGCACGCGTGGTTCGCCGCCGCGTAGCGGCCCATGAGTTCCATCGCAGCCCAGTATTCCGCGCCCGCCTCGCTGTCGAGCCGCAGCCACGCGAGATGCTTGAACTCCTTCGGCAGCTCGGGGTGCAGGTCCATCGCGAGCTTGCTGTAATGGTCGCACACGGCCGCGCCCGTTCCGCGGCTGCCGCTGTGCGAGAGCAGCGCGACGTATTCGCCCGGCGGCAGTTCGCGAATCTCCCCGTGGCTCGTGAACACGCCGAACTCGACGAAGTGATTACCGCTCCCGCTCGTGCCGAGCTGCGACCACGCGCGATCGCGGTTGCGCTTGGTGATGATGCTCACGTTCCAGTCCGCATCCATCACGTCGTGGCTGCGGCGCTCCTTGAAGTTCGCGCCCACGCCAAAGCGCGTTTCCTGTTCGATGGCCTTGATGAGCCGGTCGCGCTTGCGGTCCAGCTCGCGCAACGGCCAGTCGAGCACCGTCATCTTCATGCGGCACGCAATGTCCACGCCGACGGCGTAGGGAATCACCGAGTCCTCGGTCGCCAGCACGCCGCCGATGGGCAGGCCGTAGCCCACGTGCGCGTCCGGCATGAGCGCGCCCGCGACGGACACCGGCAACCGGCACGCGCGCGCGAGCTGGTTGACGGCCTCGGGCTCGAGATTGTCGCCCCACTGACGCCACGGCGCGCTCTCCTCGCGCAACGGCTTCGGCGCGCGGAGCAATGCCTTGGCGAACTCGCCGCGCAATTCGTCCTCCACAAACTTCGCCGGTTCGCGAACAACCGCCTCGACCTCGGCCGCCAGCTGCTGTTTGTCGTGACCGGCAAGGATGTAGCGCGAGAGGAAGTCCACGCCGTGCCGCGAGGCTTCCCCCGGCGGCACGCCGAGTCGGATGAGGTCGGAGACGTTCATTGTGGCGGTTCGGAACCGAGTGGACGCAACAGACAAGCGCAGTGCGCCGGTCAGGCTGGCAGCGTTTGGCACCGTGTGGTGCGCACCCACGTGCGACTTGCGCGTCGTTTGCCGGCGGTTACTTCGCCGATGCCGTGAGGTTCAGGCAGCGCACACCATTTTTCATACGCAGGAGGATCTTGCCGTCGGCGATGGCCGGCGACGGAACCCACAGTGCCTTCACGCTCGTCTTGCCGAGTTCCACGCGGTCGTCCGGTGTCGCCTTCATCATCAGCAGGTTGTTGCCGTTGTTGAGCAGCACGAAGATTTTGCCGTCGGCGAGGACGGGCGACGTGATGTTCGACGGGACTTTCTGCCGCCAAGCGACCTTGCCCGATTCGAGGCTCACGCACATGTGCTCGCCGTCGTCGAAGAGATACATGTGGCCCTCGTGCATGATGGGCGAGGATTGGGTGCGCAGCGGGTCGAGCGGGATGTTCCAACGACGCTCGGCCGAAGTCGTCGTGAGCTTGAAGCCTGCAAGGCCGATGTTTGTGTTGCGCGAATAGACTGCGAGCCAGTCGCCCGAAACGGCGGGCGTCGAGTCGCCGCCGCCGGGCACCGTCCAGACCACGTCGCCCGTCTTGAGGTCCACACCAGCGACATCATTGCGCGAGTTGCAGATGACAATGGTGCGGCCGTCCTTCGCCCACGATGACGGCGAGGAATTGCTGCCGGCGACCTTCGGTTGTTCCCACAACTTTTTGCCCGTCGCCGCGTCGAATGCGACGAGCCGGCCCGCGAGAATCACAACCGCGCCGTCCACGACCAGTGGAGAGGAGCCCGGCCCCTTTGCGGGCAGCGGCTGCGACCAGAGCGCTTTGCCGCTCGTCGCGTCCACGCAATACAAGTGCGTGCTGCCCATCGCGAACACACGGCCGCCCGCGACGCAAGGCGTGCTCGAGCAATTGCGGCCGCGAGGTTCGCCCGGCGACGCGGCCTTCCACAACGTCTTGCCGGTGTCGAGGTCGAGGCAGACGACGACGTCTTCGGCGACGCGCCTTGTCGGAGGCACCGCGGCGAACACGGCCTCCTTCACGAAGTCGGCGAAGCCCTGTTCGTCGAGCCACTTCTTGAACTCCGCCTCGGTGGCGAAGGGCTTGTCCTGACGCGCGGCGAGCTTGTCGAAGTCCGCGAGCGGGATGGCAAGCTTGCCCTTCTTGAAACGGCCGCTGATGAAGCCGCTGTAGAGCTGGCGTTGCTTCACGTCGAGGTGTTGCTCAATCCACTCCTTGGCGAACTCATCGAGCTTGGCGCCGCGCAGCGTGGGCGGGATGGACTCCCGCGCTTCCTCCATCTTGGCGACAACTTCCCTGCCGAGCGGTCCGGTGCCCTGATGGCCGAGTTGGCGCATCACGAGGTCGTTTATGGTGCGCATCTCGCTTGGGATTTCGCGGTGCCACACGACGGACACGAACGCTCGCCGCCCGGCCACGACCACGCTGCTGTGGCCGCCATCGTCGTCGCTCGGGATCGCTTCGCTGTCCCACAAGACGGGCGGGCCGTCGGTGGACCACACGTTCATGAGCGGCGGGCTCTGCGTGAGGACGCCGTTGCGCTCCGGGCCGCGCCATTGCGGCCAATCCGGCGATGGCGCGGCGAGTGCCGTGCAAGTGAGGGAGAAGAGAACAGCGACGACGAATCTGGCACGGCGGTTTCTCATGGGGCGCGATAGTGCTGATGCGCGGCCGCTATGACCAATGAAAACTGCCGCCTCGACCGATGGCTACTTGTCGGCATCCATCAAGGGATCGCCCTCGCGCCGCCGCCACGCATCGAGTCTCGCGCGCAAGCCGGCCATGACATCGGCAAGTTCCAAGCGACCCGACAGGTCCTGCATTTCAAACGGGTCGGCACGCAGGTCGAAGAGCTGCGCGCGATTGATTTTGGGATAGACCACGAGCTTCCATCGGTCGTCGCGAATCATCCGTTGCGTATCGGTGAAGCACGCGAACACATCCTCGTGGATTTGGTCCGCCCTTCCCGACAGCACGGGCACAAGGCTGCGCCCGGTGACGGTCGGAGGCGCGGCCACACTCGCGAGTTCGCAAACCGTCGGGAACAAGTCGCGGAGGTGGCATTGCGCCGCGGTCCGCCGCGCCTCGGGCACACCGGGGCCGCGCAGCAACAGCGGCACGCCGACGGTGTGGTCATACATGTTCTGCTTGCCCGTCAAGCCGTGGCTGCCGAGCGCGAGGCCGTGGTCGCTCGTGAACACCACGATTGTGCGGTCGAGTTGCTGGGTGTCGCGAAGCGCCGCGACGATGCGGCCGAGCTGCTCGTCCACGTGCGAGACGAGCGCATAATACACGGCCAGCTCCTCGCGCACATCGCGTTCGGTTCGCGGGAAAGGCAGCAGCAACTCGTCGCGGCCCTTTGCATTGCCGTGGTCGAATGGATGGACCGGCAGGAAATTGCGGGGCAGTGGAACCTGCGCCTGCTCGTAGCGTCCCTCGTAACCGGGCGGCGTGAGGCGCGGGTCGTGCGGCGCGGTGAAGCTGACCCACAGGAAGAACGGCCGCTCGCCGCCGCGCCGTATGATCTCCACCGCTGCATCACCGAAGTGCCGGTCAATGCCGGGTGTGAGACCGGCGCCCTTTTCCAATTCCACGCGGCCGTCGCCGGTCTTGAAGGTCCAGCCGCGATAGCCCGTGATTTCCCGTCCGCGCGGGTCCCGTTGCACGGGTTGCGCCGCGGCACCGCCACCGGTGTAGAGCGCGCGGGTCTCTTCGAATCCGCGCTCCCTCGGCTGGCCGTCATTGTGCCACTTGCCGGTGAACCACGTTCGCCAGCCTGCGCGCCGCATCGTCTCCGGCCACAGCGCGAGCGTTGGGTCGAGCCTGTTGCCGCGATATTGCACGCCGGTGCGGAACGCCGGCACGCCTGTCAGGAGTTCCGCGCGGCTCACGACGCAAATCGGATAGCCCGTGATGGCCCGGGTGAACATCGTCCCCTCACGCGCGAGCGCGTCGAGGTGCGGCGTCCTCACCACGGGATGGCCGAGCGCACTGAGGACGTCGGGCCGCATGTCGTCCGCAAGCAGGACGACGACATTCGGCCGCGAGGACGCCGCTGCGGCCGGGGCGCGAACGGCGGCCAGCGCGAGGGCGAGCGCGAGTGAAAGGCGCAGCACGGACATGCCGAAGTAAAAACCGCCGGCGACAGGCTTGCAATCGCGCGTGCGGACTGGCGAACCCGCCCCCGCGCTTACGCGTCGAGCACACGCAACGCTTCCGCCGGAAGTTCCATCGTGACAAGTTCGCCCGGGGCAATCGTGGGCTTCGCGTTGCCTGAGTTTGGCACCGAAGCCCGGAGTGTCGCTCCGTTGGACTCGACTTCGTAGTCCGTCGCCGCGCCGGTGAACGTCACCCTTGTCACGCATCCGCGAACGCAGTTCCACTCCGCCGGTTCTCCGTGCCCGCGCAACCGCACGCGCTCGGGCCGGATGGCGAGCGCGAACGAACTTCGCGGTTCGGTGTCCGGCTGGGCTTCGACTCGAACGCGCAACGGGCCGAACGGAGTGCTCACGTGCGTGTGATGCGCGTCGCGGGCGGTGACGGTGGCGTCGAGCACGTTGCACGCGCCGAGGAACTGCGCGACGAACCTCGAGCGCGGCCGCTCATACAACTCGCGCCCTGATCCGAGCTGCTCGATGCGGCCCGAGTTCATCACGGCCACGCGGTTGCTCAACGCGAGCGCCTCCTCCTGGTCGTGCGTGACGTGGATGAACGTGATGCCGAGCCGCCGCTGCAGCGCGCGCAACTCGGCCTGCAGGTTGCGGCGAAGCTTGAGGTCGAGCGCCCCGAGCGGTTCGTCGAGCAACAGCACGCGCGGTTCGTTCACGACGGCCCTTGCGAGGGCGACGCGCTGCTTCTGTCCGCCCGACAACTGGGCCGGCATGCGCGACGCGAGGCCAGAGACTTGCGCGAGGTCGAGCGCTGACGCCGTGCGCCGGTCGAGGTCGGCGGCGGGCACCTTCTTCATGCGCAGCCCGAACGCGACGTTTTCGCGGACAGTGAGATGCGGAAAGAGCGCGTAGCTTTGGAACACGGTGTTGACGTGCCGCCTGTGCGCGGGCAGCGGCAGCGCGTCCTCGCCGCTGAGGCGGAGCGTGCCGGCATCGGGCCATTCGAGGCCGGCGATGATGCGCAGCAACGTGGTCTTGCCGCAGCCCGACGGCCCGAGCAGCGCGAAGAACTCGCCCGTCTGCACGGACACGCTCACGCCATCAAGCGCCACGACTTCTCCGAACCGCTTCGTCATTGCGACCGCTTCGACGGCGGGGACTCGCGCTGCCGCGCCGGCTTGGGCGTCGTTGCTTAAAGGATTCAACGGCGCTGATGTAGCAAAGCCTTCGGCGTCGCCGAAGCAAGATGACAGGAGCTGGGCCCCTGTTTTCCGTTGTCAGTCCCCGCGCTGGATTGGCTCGCTGCTGCACTTCGTCGAGGACACCGGCTCGCCGCCGCACTCGGCCGAGATTCGCGGCGACGTCCACAGCAAGATGGAGAACTGGGTGGACGCGAAGAAAATCTCCATCAAGGGCTACAAGCCGCAGTTGCTCGGGAAGACCGAGGACGAAGCCGTCGCCGGCCTGCTCAAGCGCATGGATGGCCTCATTGCCTTCTCGAAGGAGCGCGGCGAACGCTGCCGTCCGCTCGTGCTCGCCAGCAACCGCACCGAGGTCGAACCCATCGTCCTCGAAAGCGCGCTCGAGACGGCGCGAGTCGTGGCGGACGTATTGCATACGTTTGGAGTCTTCTGTCACGAGCCCAAGCCGAACGATCCGCCAAGAGGCCCCGGCGGCGTGCATTTCTACACTACGGCCAACGTGAATCTACCTGCTCGAATTGTGATCTTGGGAACGAGCTACTCAACGCTCACAGTAAGCAATGCCTATCTGTTCAGGAACTTGCCGGAAGGTGATTACACTGGACGTTCATTCTCAGACGGCCGCTGGACTTATGATCTACGTATCACTCCGGCCGGTGGTTACACGAGCAACCCGGCGGTTGGGTTTGTCCTGCCGAGGGGTCACTTCGCGGAGAACTTGGTTCGAAACAGTTGGTTCGAAACTCGCTGGCTTTCCAAGGACGCCCCCGACTGTTGGTATCGCACCAAGGAAGGCTGGGAAGGCGAGTTGCTGCCCTTGGAGAAAGATCAGAAATACCTGTTGTCGCTCTCTTGGCAGCCCGACGCCACCGGCGACGTCATCGTCCGCTGGCGGCCGAACACGCATCCCGGCCTGCCCGTGGTGGACTCGCCGCCCGTCAAGCCCGGCACGGAGGAGTTGAAGTTCACCGGCTCCGAGAAGTTCGCCTGGGCACAGGTCATCATCCGCACCACCAACGCGCCGCAGACGTTGCTCAAGTTCGTCGCCGTCTCGCCCGTGCCGTGATCGAATCCGACAGCGCCGGTCACTTCTTCTTCGCGGAGAAGTCCACGGGCTTGCTCGCGGCGAACGTCTCCCAGCGTTTGTTCAGCGCGTCCACGGTCGGCACACCGGAGTGGATGTAAACGGCGTAGCGCAGTTGAAGCGGCTTGCCCACGGCCACCACGCGCGGCGCATCGAACGTGAACGACGAGCCCATCCAGCCGTCCGCGCGCACGTGGAAGACGGTCGGGTGATTCGGGTTCGACGGATGGTCGAGGAGCGTCGCGCCCTCGTTCACGCCGGGAGCGATGGGCCCGGAGTAGTCGCACCAACGCGCGGGTTTCCAGAAGCAACCGTTGTCGCCCTGCTCGTCCACGTTGCCTGCGGAGTTGCGGATGGTGCCGCCGCCGTCGTTCACGCCGATGGATTTTGCCATGCGCACGGCGAAGAGGCCGAAGGGCGTCTTGCCGAAGGTCGCGACCTTGCCGCGCGGCTCCAGCAGCAGGTCCACGACGAGCATCCACTCGTTGTTCGGCAGCGCCTCGACCGCAGTGCGGCGGCGTTCCTGCAACAGCACGCGGCCGTCCTTGTCGGTCCAGTGCGCGACGATGGTCGCGGCGGCGGAGGTGTCGCCGTCCTCGAGCAGTTCGCAGCGCTGGCCGATGATGCGTCCGGCGTTCGTGCCGCGGTCGCCCCAGAACGTGACGCCGTTGACGTCGTGGTGCGCGACCCAGATGGAGTTGTGGTGGCTATGGCCGACCGGGTCGTGCGGATGCCCCATGCGCGTCACAGCGCGCCCGCTCTGCCCGATGGCGGGAAAGACGAACGGGCGGTTCAACGCCGGCGAGAAATGCAGGCGCGAAATCTCCGCGCCATCGCGAGTGAAGGAAACCTGTTCGTAGGGCAGGGGAACCGTCTGGAAGCGCGAGACGGGCTTGGCGTTGGGCAGAGAAACTTGGGCGGTTGCAGGTGTTGCTTTGAACGCGAAACAAAGCGCGGCGAGCAGCAACATGTGGGCGGCGTGGCAGGGAATTCGCATGAGACAAGGGAACCGGAATGAAGCGACCCGGTCAATCGCGCTCGCGTTGCTTGACACTGCCCCGCCCGAAACGTCATTTTGCCACCGCCCTGTTCCCGCAACGCGACGGGGCGCCTATGAGCACATCCAACTCCTTCCACACGCTGCAGTCCTTCGACCTCGGCAACGGCAAGCAAGGCTCCCTTCACTCCCTCCCCGCACTCGGCTCCGCGCTCGGCATCCAGATTTCACGGCTCCCCGTCTCCATTCGCGTCGTGCTCGAGTCCGTGCTGCGCAATTGCGACGGCAAACGGGTCACCGAGCAAAACGTCCGCGAACTCGCGGCCTGGAAGCCGAACGCGCCGCGAACCGGGGAAATCCCGTTCGTGGTCGCGCGCATCGTGTTGCAGGACTTCACCGGCGTGCCGCTGCTCGTGGACCTCGCCGCCATGCGCAGCGCCGTCGCCAAGCTCGGCAAGAATCCCAAGATCATCGAGCCGCTCGTGCCCGTGGACCTCGTGGTGGACCACTCGGTGCAGGTGGACTTCGCCGGCAACGCGCAGGCTTATCAGCGCAATCTCGACCTCGAATTCCAGCGCAACCGCGAGCGCTATCAGTTCCTCAAGTGGGGCATGCAGGCGTTCGACACGTTCAAGGTCGTCCCGCCCGGCATCGGCATCGTGCACCAGGTGAACCTGGAGTATCTCGCGAAGGGCGTGCTCAGTAGTGGGACAGGCGTCCCGCCTGTCAGCACCGGCGAGACAGGCAAGATGCCTGTCCCACTATTCTACCCCGACACGCTCGTCGGCACCGACTCGCACACGACGATGATCAACGGCATCGGCATCGTTGGCTGGGGCGTGGGCGGCATCGAAGCCGAGGCGGGCATGCTCGGGCAACCGGTTTACTTCCTCACGCCGGATGTCGTGGGCGTTCACCTCACCGGCGCGCTCAAGGAAGGCGTCACCGCGACGGACCTTGTGCTCACCATCACGCAAATGCTGCGCAAGGCGAAGGTCGTCGGGAAGTTCGTCGAGTTCTTTGGACCCGGCGCGGCGGGCTTGTCCGTCACCGACCGCGCGACCATCGCGAACATGGCGCCCGAATACGGCGCGACGATGGGCTTCTTCCCTGTGGACGAGGAATGCGTGAAGTATCTCCGCGCGACCGGCCGCAGCGAGGAACTCTGCCGCACCTACGAGAACTACCACCGCGCGCAGGGCATGTGGGGCATCCCCAAGAAGGGCGATGTGGACTACTCGCAATCGCTCGAACTCGACCTCGGCACCATCATCCCGAGCGTCGCTGGACCGAAGCGCCCGCAGGACCGCATCGAATTGAACAAGCTCAAATCCGAATTCACCACCGCGCTCACGCGGCCGCTCACGGAAAACGGCTTCGGTCAGGACGCGAATGAACGCTACTCCACGGTGCGCGTGCAGAGCCCCGCTCACGCGCGCGAAACCGACCACAGCTACGGCCACCGGAAGGACGTCGGGCCGAGCGAGTCCGAGATGCGCGACCAGCATCCGACGCCCGACGTTCCACAGGAGCTGCCGATGTCGGCGTTCCCGCGGTTCAACACACACATCGGCCACGGCAGCGTGCTCATCGCCGCCATCACGAGCTGCACGAACACTTCAAATCCCAGCGTCATGCTCGCGGCCGGCTTGCTCGCGCGAAAGGCCGTGCGGCGAGGGCTGAAGGTGAACCCCGTCGTGAAGACCTCGCTCGCGCCTGGCTCGCGCGTCGTCACCGATTACCTCGAAACCACCGGCTTGCAAGATGACCTCGACGCGCTCGGCTTCCACACCGTTGGCTACGGTTGCACCACGTGCATCGGCAACTCCGGCCCGCTGCCCGCGCAGGTCGAAGCCGCCATCGCGGACAACGACCTCGTCGTCGCGAGCGTGCTTTCGGGCAACCGCAACTTCGAGGCGCGCGTGCATCAGGCGGTGAAGGCAAACTTCCTCATGTCGCCGCCGCTCGTCGTCGCGTTCGCGCTTGCGGGCCGCGTGGACATTGACCTCTCCACCGAGCCGCTTGGCACCGGCAGCGACGGCAAGCCCGTCTTCCTCCGCGACGTGTGGCCGACGATGCAGGAGATTCGCGACCTGCTCGGCGCGGCGCTGCGACCGGACGTGTTCCGCAAACTCTACGGCGACTTCGCGAAGGCGAACCCAAAGTGGAACGAGATTCCGTCGTCCGCCGGCAACGCATACGAGTGGGACCGCGAGAGCACCTACATCCAGGAACCGCCGTTCTTCGCGAACTTCTCGATGCAGCCCGGCAGCATCGCGGAGATTCGCGGCGCGCGCGCGCTCGGCATCTTCGGCGACAGCGTGACGACCGACCACATCTCGCCCGCGGGCTCCATCAAGAAGAGTTCGCCTGCCGGGCGCTACCTCATCGAGAACGCCGTGAACGTGGTGGACTTCAACAGCTACGGCTCGCGCCGCGGCAACGACCGCGTGATGACGCGCGGCACGTTCGCAAATGTTCGCATCAAGAACCTGATGGTCCCCGGCACCGAGGGCGGCGTGACGAAACTTCAGCCGTCCGGCGAACTCATGCCCATCTACGACGCCGCCATCGCGTATCGCGGCTCGAACACGCCGCTCATCGTGCTCGCGGGACAGGAATACGGCACCGGCTCGTCACGCGATTGGGCTGCGAAGGGCACGAACCTCCTCGGCGTGAAGGTCGTCGTCGCGCAGAGCTTCGAGCGCATCCACCGCTCAAACCTCGTCGGCATGGGAGTGCTGCCGCTGCAATTCAAGGAAGGCACCACCGCGCAAACACTCGGCCTCGACGGCACCGAGACCTACGACGTGCTCGGCCTCGATGCGGACATCAAGCCACAGCAGGACCTCACGCTCCGCATCACGCGCGCGAACGGCCCGTCGCAGGACGTCGCCGTCCGCTGCCGGATTGATACACCCATCGAGGTGGATTACTACCAGCACGGCGGAATTCTGCCGTTCGTGCTGCGGCAGTTGGTGGCGCAAGCGTAGTCTTTGGAGCGCCGGTCTCCGACCCGGCGTTTTCCAAACGAAACCAATGCGCCTGCTCGGAGAGCGGCGCTCCAAAATGCTGCAATGGGAGCGTGAATACTGGGACACTTTCATGCGAGATCAGGAGCAGGAGAGGACAGCGATCCGCTACATTGAGGCGAATCCGGTGAAGGCAAAGCTGTGTCGGGCAGTGGCCGAATGGCCATTTGGCAGCGCGCGATACCGTGACTTGCACCGTCGGCTCATGTTGCCGTCTGGGAAGGTCGCCGTTCACGCCGGGTCGGAGACCGGCGCTCCGCTGGCATGACGCCGCGAACCAGCGGGTTCCGCTCATCTCCTTGATTCTCAGTGATTCTCTGAACTCCCAAGACTGGAGTCTTGGCCTCACGGAACGGTTCTTTCTGTCAACGCTTCCGCCCAGCGCCTTCGAGAATCTTGCCCAGGATGTGCCCCATGTCCTCGTTGTGCAGCTTGGAGGCCATGCCGAAGGCGCGGACGACGTCGAGCAGGAAGCCCGCGTTCTTGCGGTCGAAGACGTAGAGCACCGTCTCCTTCGTGCGCGCGGGACCGGGCGGGCGCGGCGAACCGTCCATCAGCCGCACCTTGTCCATCGGCAGGCAGACGTAAACCATCGCCTGCACGCCGACTGCGCGTTGGCGTGGTTTGAGCTGGATTTGGATGAACCCGTGCTCCGTCTCGCGCACGAAGCGCGGAACCTTCTGCGTCCATCGCTGGAAGCCATCAGCGAGCGGTTTTCCGTCCTGCTTCGCGGGCTCCTTCTCCACCTTGATGCCCTCGCGTTCTTCGAGCGTGTTCTCGGCGAGCTTGGCAAGCCGGTCGCGCTCGCGCAGCAGGTCGTTGGTCGAGATGAGCCCGATGCGCAAGCCCTCCACGAGCAGCTTGGTGAGCTCAACTCCGTATTTGGTCTCACCGCGTCGCGTGAAGACGACATCCTTCACGACGTTCGGCGCGTCGGCATCGCGCGAGTCGTAGCTGATCTGCCATTCGAGGTAGTGCTTCTCCGCGAGCCGCGACTTCGTTGGCGCGATGGGTTCGCCCTCGCCATCGGCAGTTTGTTCCTTGGGCCGGACCTTGCCCGTGACATCGGTGAGCGGCAGCCGCACGCGCAGCGATTCGCCGGCGACCTCGATGCGAACCTGCTTGTAGTCGGTGTCAGCCGCAACAAGGCGAGCCGGCAGGAAGGCGAGAATCGCGAGAACAAGGGTGGCGAGAGCCGTGAAGAACTTCATCCGCTGATGAAAGCGACGCGGCCCGGTCCCCGCAAGTGTTCATCGCACAACGGCTACTTCCACTCGTGCTTGGGATACTTGCGCTGCAACTCCGACTTCAGCCGCGGATAGTGCGTGCTCCAAAAGCTCGCGAGGTCCTGCGTCACCTGCACGGGCTTGTTGCCGGGCGAGAGGATGTGCACGAGCACGGGCACGCGGCCCATCGCGACGCGCGGCGCCTCACTCACGCCGTAGAGGTCCTGGATGCGCAGCGACACGAACGGCGCGACTCCGGGCTCGTAGGTGACCTTGGGCGTGCGGCCGTTCGAGAGCGTCAGCCGCTCGGGCGTGTGCTTGTCTAGCAACTGCTGTTGTGCATCCGACAGCCATGACCGCATGACGGGCAACACCTCGCGATCCTTGAGGTCCTTGAAGCTCACCGCACCGTGGCAAAGCTGTTCGATGATGGCTTTCTTGTCGTCGTCTGTGATGGGCGGCAGTTGCAGCTCGGGGCAGTGCTTGCAAAGGAGGCGCAGGCGGTGAAGCCACTGCTCGACGGCGTGGTCCCAGTTCGGCAGTTGCAACCGGTCGGCGACAACTTCCGCTGCAAGCAACCGTGCTGCGGCCTCGGCCGGCGGGGATTCAATCCGCCTCGCCGAAAGCGCGAGCCCGCGGAACTTCACAACCTCCGCGCCGAGCACCCGGCGCTCGCGCGAGTCGTAGGCGACGTGTTGCGTGGTCTCGAAGTCGCCGGGGAAAAGCTCGCGCAGCCACGATTCCTCGATCTCGGTTGCGAGCGAAAGCAGCGTGCGGACCTCCTCGTCGCGTCCCTCGATTTCGCGGACCTCGGCGGCGACGAAGAGGCTCGCGTGCCGCACGCAGCTTTCCCTGGCGAGCACTCCGCGCCGGTTGTGGACAAGTTCGCAGCGCAGCGTCCCCTGGTCGAGCCGGTGCGCGACGCGGTCGCTGAAACCGATGAGGATGCACCTTTGCAAGGCCTCGTCCTTGATTTCGCGCGGCGCGGTGTCGAGACCCTCGTCCTTCGCGATGCGGAGGAACTGCTCGAAGAGCGGGCCGACCTGCCGCGCGGTGACCATGTGAATGCCGAGCCGCCGGCAGGCTTCGGGGCGGAAGTTATTCTTCACGGCGAACTGCCACGCGCGCATGAGAATCCAGAAGTCGGACGTGGCCTTGTCGCCGAGCAGGTCGTCCCGGTAGGTCGTCACCTCCTTGCCGACGTTGCGCAGCAACAGGTCGCGTCCCTGCGTGAGCGCGGCGACGAGGCACGCCTGGTGAACGCAGCCGTATACTTGCGCGGCGAGCAACATGCGCGAATAGCGAGGATGCACGGGGAACGCGAGCATCCGGCGACCGAGGTCGGTGATTTGGGTAGCACACGCCTCCGGCGTGTGGTTTTCGGCGTCGCGCCGAAAACTTTGTTCACCTGACTGAACATTGGTCTGGCGAGATTCCGGCGAGACGCCGGGATCGGCACGCGGGACGCGTGCGCTCCCCAATTTCAGCGCACACAAATCCGTTAGCAGTTCCTCCGCGTGGGCGAGTGCGATTTCGTCGGGCCTTTCCAGCCAGCGGAAGGCGCGCAGGTCCCCGACACCCGCCGCCTTCAAGGTGAGCACGACTTCCGCGAGATCGAGGCGCTTGATCTCGGGCAGCTCGCGCGGCGGACGCTCGTCGTGCTCCGGCTGCGACCAAAGGCGGACGCACTTGCCCGGCGCGGTGCGGCCTGCGCGTCCGGCGCGCTGGTCGGCGCTTGATTGCGAGATTTTCTCCACGAGCAGCGTGTTGATGCCGCGGTGCGAGTCGTAGCGCGGAATGCGCGCAAGCCCGCTGTCAATCACCAGCTTCACGCCGTCAATCGTGATCGAGGTCTCGGCGACGTTCGTGGTGACGACGACCTTGGGCTGGTCGTAGCGCTCGACCGCGGCGTCCTGGTCGCGCGGCTGAAGTTCACCATGGAGCGGAAGCAGGATGTGCCCGCGCGACTCGGGCGAGTTGCGGATGGCTTCGAGCGTCTGGTTGATTTCGTAGCTGCCCGGCATGAACACGAGCACGTCGCCCTTGCCGCCGGAGCGCACGTGCGCGGCGAAGGCGTCCGCTGCAAGTTCCCACGCCGGCGGCCCGCTTTCGCCGAGCCGACGAGGCAGATACTCGACATGCACGGGAAAGGTGCGGCCGTGCGACGTGATGACGGAGCAGGGGAAGAGATAGTCCTCCAGCGCGCCCGCATCGAGCGTGGCGGACATGACGAGGATGAGCAGATCGGGCCGCGACTTCTCCTGCAAGTCGATCGCGCGCGCCAGCGTGATGTCGCCGTAGAGGTGGCGCTCGTGGAACTCGTCGAAGATGAGTGCCTGCACGCCGCGCAGGGTCGGGTCCTGCAACATCTGGCGCAGCAGGATGCCCTCGGTCTCGAACTTGATGCGCGTGGCGTCGCTGGTGAAGTTCTCGAATCGGACCTGATAGCCGACTTCGCGGCCGAGTTCGGCGCCGAGTTCATGCGCCACGCGACGCGCGAGCAACCGCGCCGCGAGTCTTCGCGGCTGGAGGATGACAACCTGACCGTCACCGAGCAACCCGTGCTTCAGCAGCATCTGCGGGACCTGCGTGGACTTGCCCGAGCCCGTGGGCGCTTGCAGCACGATGCGCTTCACCGCCCTGAGCGAGGCGAGGAGGTCGAACTCGATGTCGTGGATGGGAAGGCGTTCAGCCATCGGCCCGGCGTTGTAGCGCGGGGATGATTGCGAAGCGAAACCAAAACGACGAGGCGAAGGGCCAAAGAGAGTGGCACGGGCGTCTCGCCCGTGTGTTCGGATTCGCACGGGCGAGACGCCCGTGCCACTACGAAACAGCCGTTGCCTGAGGCTTGGCGGCTACGCCTTCAACAACTCCCTCGCCTCGGCAACTCCGGGAGCGGGACGTCCAAACTCGCTCGCGGTGACGCGGGCGAGCGCGACAAGCTGGCGCCAGCGGAACGCTGGGCGCGTGGCGGCGAATTCCTCGCTGACTGTGCGGTAATACTTCTCCGCGTGCAGTGCGCCGTCCTCGCTCACGGCGTAGCGCAGCATGAGGTCGAACACCGGTCGCGAGTTGTGACCGAGTTCACCGTAGCGATGGACGATGGCGGCGGCGCGGGCTTGCAGGTTGGAGCGAATCGCTTCTTCGGCCTCTCGCAAGAGCGCCGAGGCGTCCTTCGAAGTGGTTTGGTCAAGTTGCCACTTCACGGGCACAGGTTCCCATTTGAGGAAATCGCCGCCGCGATCGATGCGGTCATACGCGACCTGGTGCGCGCCAAGGATGAGGCAGGCATAGGTGTTCCGCGCGTTGCTCACGCGGGCCATGTTGCGCCACGCGTTCGCGCTGTCGCAGGCGTGCACGCCGATGCTGTCGCCGTGGACGCTGCCGACGGGTTTGCCGGCCGATTCCTCGCGGGGCGTGCGGCCGTGGTCGCGGAGGACGAGCTGATTCGCCGCAAGCGAAATCGCCTCGCCGATGGCAGCGGGCGAGAAGCCTTCGCCAAGCGCGGCGGCGACGGCTTCGGCGGCTTGCGCGGGCGTGGACTTGAAGATGGTCTGGCTGAGTTGGTCCACCCACGCATCCTCGGCGGTCTTCGTGCCGGGGATGCGGTCGAGCAGCTTGTGCTGTTCGAGGAGCTTCGCGAGCAGTTGCGAGTGCGCATCCCACGCGGGCTTGCGCCACGATTCGGCGCGGACACAGTAGCGGACGGACTGGCGGAGCAGGGTCGCGGCGTGCTCGCGGCCGACGACATCAAGCAGGTCCCACGCGCGATACGGCAGCACGACGCGGTGCACTTCCTGATAGTCCTGCACGGCGAAGAGCAGGCTGTTGAAGGCGTCCTCCGGCGAGCGTTGCGCGAGCGCGGCATCCGGCTCGCTCACTGCGCTGCTGAAGGACGGCACGGTGCGATTCGCCATCGTCCCGCGCTCGCCAGCGCAGCCCGCACCGACGGGCAAGGAATCGCCGCAGCAGTGGTTTGACCGCGTGTATCAGGTGCTCAACGGGCAGAACGCAGGTGCGCTGCCGTGAGCTGCGCTCGGAGCGTGGACACCTTCGCCTGCCGGTGTGTTGACCCTGAAGTGTTCGTGCGTCCGCAGGCGGCCGTGTCCCTGCCTCAATATCGGTAGTGGTCCGGCTTGTAGGGGCCGTCCACAGAGACGCCGAGATACTTGGCTTGCTTGTCCGAGAGGCGGGTGAGCTTGACGCCGATTTTCTCCAGATGCAGGCGCGCGACTTCCTCGTCGAGTTTCTTGGGCAGGCGATAGACGTCGGGCTTGTAGGTGTCCTTGTTCACCCAGAGGTCGAGTTGCGCGAGGGTCTGGTTCGAGAAGGAGTTCGACATGACGAAGCTCGGGTGGCCGGTGGCGCAGCCGAGGTTCACGAGGCGGCCCTCGGCGAGGAGGTAAATGCAGCGGCCGTGGGCGAAAGTGTATTTGTCCACCTGCGGCTTGATGTTCAGGCGGGTGACGCCCTTGGTGGTGCTGAGGCGGTCCACCTGGATCTCGTTGTCGAAGTGGCCGATGTTGCAGACGATGGCCTGGTCCTTCATCGCGGCCATGTGCTCGAAGGTGATCACGTCGCAGTTGCCGGTGGTGGTCACGTAGATGTCCGCGGTGCCGAGGGTGTCCTCGACGGTCGCGACCTCGAAGCCTTCCATCGCGGCTTGCAGCGCGTTGATGGGGTCAATCTCGGTGACGATGACGCGCGCGCCGAAGCCGCGGAGCGAGTGGGCGCTGCCCTTGCCCACGTCGCCGTAGCCGCAGACGACCGCGACCTTGCCCGCGACCATTACGTCCATCGCGCGCTTGATGCCGTCGGCGAGGGACTCGCGGCAGCCGTAGAGGTTGTCGAACTTGGACTTGGTGACGGAATCGTTGACGTTGATGGCGGGCACGAGAAGTTTGCCCGCTTCCTTCATCTCGTAGAGGCGATGGACGCCGGTGGTCGTCTCCTCGCTGACGCCGCGCCATTCCTTGACGACTTGGGTGAACCAGCCGGGGCGCTCTTTCGCACACTTCTTGAGGAGGTTCTTGATGACGGTGACTTCGTGGTTGTCGCTCGGCGTGTTGACCCACGTGTCGCCCTTCTCCATCTCGTAGCCCTTGTGCAGGAGCAGCGTCGCGTCACCGCCGTCGTCCACGATAAGCTGCGGGCCTTTGCCGCCGGGATGCGTGAGCGCGGCAAGCGTGAAGACCCAGTATTCCTCGAGGGTTTCGCCCTTGTGCGCGAAGACCGGGATGCCGGCCTTCGCGATGGCGGCGGCGGCGTGGTCTTGCGTGGAGAAGATGTTGCAGCTTGCCCAACGCACCGAGGCGCCGAGTTCGACGAGCGTCTCGATGAGCACGGCGGTCTCGATGGTCATGTGCAGCGAGCCAGTGATGCGCACGCCCTTGAGCGGCTTGCTCGCGGCATACTTGCGGCGGATGGACATGAGGCCCGGCATCTCGTGCTCGGAAACCTGGATGGTCTTGCGGCCCCACTCGGCGAGCGAGAGGTCGCGAACCTTGAAGTCAGGCGCGGCGGGTGCGGAGGACTTGCCGTTGGTGGAGGAAGGCTTCGCTGCGCGAGGGCGAGGGGCGGTGAGGGTGGTCATGTGAGTTAAATAGGTTGAATCGTTACATTGTTACATGGGTTCGGAACCGCACGGTTGAGTTGCTGTCCATGTAACCATGAAACGATTCAACCATGTAACCCTACCGAACCGCGCGCTTCAGCGCCGCGGCCTTGTCGGCGCGTTCCCACGTGATGCTGTCGAGGTCGTCCACCTTGCCGAAGTGGCCGTAGTTGGTGGTCTTGCTGTAGATGGGGCGGAGCAGGTTGAGCTGCTTGACGATGTCCGCGGGCTTGAAGCTGAACACCGCGCACACGGCCTTCTCGATTTGCTCGTCCGTGAGTCCATTCGTCGCGGTGCCGAAAGTGTTCACGCAAACGCTCACTGGGTCGGGATGGCCGATGGCGTAGGCGAACTGAATCTCCGCGCTCGTCGCGAGCCCGGCGGCGACGATGTTCTTCGCCACGTAGCGGCCCATGTAAGCCGCGCTGCGGTCCACCTTGCTCGGGTCCTTGCCGCTGAACGCGCCGCCGCCGTGACGGCCCATGCCACCGTAGCTGTCCACGATGATCTTGCGGCCGGTAAGGCCGGTGTCGCCCTGCGGTCCGCCGACGACGAAGCGCCCGGTGGGGTTGATGAGGAACTGCGTCTTCTTGTCGAGCAGGTGCGAGGGCAGGACCTTCTTGACGACGTGTTCAATGCAAAAATCCTTGATCGTCCTGTGCTTCACGTCGTGCGCGTGCTGCGTGGAGATGACGACGTTGGTGATGCGCACGACCTGGTCGTTGACGTATTGCACCGAGACCTGCGACTTGGCGTCGGGACGCAGCCACTTCACCGCGCCGCTCTTGCGCACGCGCGTGAGTTCACGCCCGAGCTGGTGCGCGAACATGATCGGCGCGGGCATCAGCTCCGGCGTCTCGTTGCACGCGTAGCCGAACATCAGCCCCTGGTCACCCGCGCCCTGCTCGGCGTGCGACTTGCCCTCGGCGGCCTTCGCGTCCACGCCCTGCGCGATATCGGGCGACTGCGACGTGACGGCGTTCATGATGAGCACCTTGTCGGCATGGAACACGTCGTCGTCGTGCGTGTAGCCGATGCCGCGGATGGCGTCGCGGGCGACCTGGTTGAAGTCCAGCTTCGCCTTCGTCGTGATCTCGCCGCCGACGACGACCAGGTTGGACTTCGCGTAAGTCTCGCAGGCGACGCGGCTGAACTTGTCCTGCGCGAGGCAGGCGTCCAGCACCGCGTCCGAGATCGTGTCGCAAACCTTGTCCGGGTGGCCTTCGCCGACGGACTCCGAGGAAAAGATGTAGTGCTTGCTCATTCAGTTGGGATTGGGCGATGCAGCGGAGTGTGCCGCCACGACAAACACGAGGCGAAGATACGGACGGCGGGGGGAGCGTCAACTTGGAAGTGGGACGCAGCCAACTTCGCTGCGCGAGGTCACAGTGCTTGGCCGGTGCCGTCCGCCTCCCGCGAGACCAACCCCGTCATGGTCAGCAGTGCCAGCACCGGGAAATGGCCGACGTCGTCGTAAACAATCACGTAGGACGCTTTCGGCGGAAGTGAAATGAAATCTGCGTGGGGAACAGGATCCTCGCGACCATCGGCCATGGGCAGAGTGAAGGGCATCCCGCTGCTCACAAGCTGAAACCACTTGCTCCCGTGTCATGCTCGAATCTTTGCTCATGTGGAAAGAAACGACAAGTTTGAGTTTGGAGGCGAAAGTTCGTGCCGAGGCGAGGTTGTCGCGACTACACTCACCGCCACCAACGACATGGACAAGGACCTCATTCTCTGGATTTACATCGGCCTGCTCATCGCGGGCGGGTTGGTGGGCTGGCTCAAGGCCGGCAGCAAGGCCTCCATCATCGCGTCCGTCGCGTGCGCCGTGCCGCTCGTGCTGGCGCTGCTGCTCAACTGGCCCAACGGCATCGTCGCCGCGCTGCTCGCCGTGCTCGCAATCTTCTTCGGCATCCGCACCCTCAAGTCCAAGAAGTTCATGCCCTCGGGGCTGATGATGCTTCTCTCCCTGCTCGCGCTGGCGCTGCGGGCGGTGTTGAAGTGACCGCTGCGGAACCCGCCTTGCGGAACTCCACGGCCCGCGCCAACCTGCGGCAACGATGAAAGCCCTCCGCCTGCTCATCTGCTGTTCCGTTTTGTGCGCTGCGGTTTCTCCGCTCTTCGCCCAGCGCGCCAGTGATCCGTCGCAGACTTTCACCGCCATCCACGCGATGGTTCCGGCGCGCGATGGCGTGAAGCTCCACACCGACATCTTCGCGCCAAAGAACGCCGCGGGGCCGCTGCCGTTTCTCATCACGCGCACACCCTACGGGCTGCGCAATGACACAAACGGCTTCGCGCTCACGCTGCGCGGCGCGTATCGCGAACTGGTCGAGGAAGGATTCATCTTCGTCTTTCAGGACATCCGCGGGCGCTACAAGTCGGAGGGCGAGTTCGAGATGCTGCGGCCGCCGCGCGACCGGCGCGACGCGAAGGCGATAGACGAAGGCACGGACACTTACGACACCATCGAGTGGCTGCTCAAGAACGTGCCGGGCAACAACGGACGCGCGGGCATCCTCGGCATTTCGTATCCGGGCTGGCTCGTGACGATGGCCATCATCGAGCCGCATCCCGCGCTCAAGGCCGCGTCGCCGCAGGCGCCCGTTGCGGACATGTTCCTCGGTGACGACTTCCACCACAACGGCGCGTTCCGCTTGAGCTACGGCTTCGAGTATGCGGCGCTGCTCGAGACGGGGCGCACGAACTACTCGTTCAAGTTCGACAAGGCCGACACCTACGAATGGTATCTCGCGCTCGGCCCGCTGAGGAACGCCAATGCGAAGCACTTCAAGGGTTTGCTGCCGACGTGGAACAACTACGTGGCGCACCCGAACTACGACGCCTTCTGGCAGCGGCAGGCGGCGTGGCAGCACTTGCGCGAGCCGAAAGTCGCCACGCTCAACGTCGCGGGCTGGTGGGACCAGGAGGATTTCTACGGGCCGCTGCAAACCTACGCGACGCTGGAGAAGCGCGACACGAACAACCTCAACCGCATCGTCATCGGCCCGTGGAAACACGGGAGCTGGAGCGGCGGCGGCTCGTCGCTCGGGCCGTTGCAATTCGGCAGCGACACGGCGCGCTATTTCCGCGAGAAGGTCCAGCGGACGTTTTTCGCCGCGCTGCTCAAGGACAAGGAATCGCACGGCCTGCCCGAGGCGCACACGTTCCAGACGGGCGCGAACAAGTGGACGAGCCACGACACGTGGCCGCCGAAGAACGGCTTCACCGAGCGGAAGCTCTACTTCCGCGAGGGCGGCAGGCTGTTCTTCGATCCGCCCACGGGCGGCGACAAGGACTTCGACACTTACATCTCTGACCCGGCGCGGCCGGTGCCGTATCGCACGCGGCCCATCGAGCCGACCTACGGACCGGGCTCGCGCTGGAGCGAGTGGCTGCTCGAGGACCAGCGGCACGTCCACAATCGCCCGGACGTGTTGAGCTACGAGAGCGAGCCGCTCACTGAGGACACGGTCATCGCTGGCGAGGCCATCGCGCATCTCTTCGCGGCGACGAGTGGCAGCGACAGTGACTGGGTTGTGAAGCTGATTGACGTGTTCCCCGACGACCATCCGCGGCGCGAGATGCAGGGCTATCAGTTGATGGTGGCGAACGAAGTCTTCCGCGGACGCTTCCGCAAGAGCTTCGAGAAGCCCGAGCCGCTGCGGCCGAACGTGCCGGTGGAGTTCACATGGAGCCTGCACGCGCTGAACCACAGCTTCCAGAAAGGCCACCGCATCATGGTGCAGGTGCAGAGCACGTGGTTCCCGGTGATTGACCGCAACCCGCAGAGATACGTGAAGAACATCTTCGAGGCGGAGGAGAGGGACTTCATCACCGCGACGCAGCGCGTGTATCGCTCGCGCAAGATGCCTTCGCACATTGCGGTGACGGTGGAAAGCCGCTGACCCAGTTCGGAGCGCGGGCATCGGCGAAGTAGGGCGACGCACGCGTGGGTTCACCGTGCGATACTCAAGATCGGAGCCAAGATGGCCGCACCGAGGCAGTTCAGGATGAGGATGAGCGCAATCCAAATCAGGATGGACGTCTTGTATCTGATGTGCGGAGTCTGCTCGATGACGCGCTGATAGTCCTCGGAGAAGACGGTCCTGCCGTTCGCGCACACCAGCAGGTAGAGGATGTAGCCGTTGATGATGGTTCCGACCGGGAACGCGAGCAGTCCAACGGCCGAGAGGATGCTCGCTGCAATGCGCGACCACGGGCGAAGCCGGCGCAATCCCACAGCCATGAAGACTTGAAACACGCCCAGGGCGAGATAGACGCCGCCGAGCAGCGCAAGATGCTGGGGTCCGGGCCGTGCGCTCATTCCGCCTGCGAGCAGCACCGATCCGATGGCAATGAGCAGGACGCCGCCGAGGACATAGAGAAATCCGACCGACTTGACCGACGCCTCGTGGTTGATGTGTTCCTTTCGGATGCGTTCGGCGTCGCCGGATGCGACGCCTTCCTTTAGCCGCTGCAATGCGGCGGGCTTGCACTCGGCGCAGTAGGGCCGGCTGTCAATCTGCACCGTCTCGCCCGGTGGAAACAGCTTGCCGCGACCCTGGCAGATCATGCTGCCGACCGGGGGCGGCGCGACGTCGGCATGGCGCTTCCAGTCGCCCATGCCCTTCGCGCCAGACCAGCGTGTCCTGCGTGACGACGCGTTGTTCGATGAGCGCCTGAAACTCCTCCTCGGAGACGGGCCCCTTGCGTTCCTGGCCGATGGCGTAAAACCAGTCCATGACGAATCCTCAGTGGTGCGATGAGTGTTCGCGCTCGCGGTTGCGGTTCACTGTTTCTCCTTCTTTTTCTTCTTGGCCGGCGCATCGGTGGTGTCCGGTGCAGGCTGTTCAAGCCGGGCCGGCCGCGCGTTCTTGAACTGGTCGAGCGCGAATAGCAGCCGCTTCGCCGCGGCTGCGGCGTCGCCGTCCAGTTTGGCGACGGACAGCGGTTCCCTTTCTCCCGGGTCCTTCACAAGGTCGTGGAACGAGCCGTCGCGGTATAGCTTGAAGCGGTGGTTGAACGCGAATTCCTTCACGGTGCGGTCCGCGCCCTGCCGCGGCGAATACCACGAGTAAATCCATTCGCGCGGACTGCCCTTCTCGCCGCGGACTTGCGCGAGGAAGCTGCGCCCATCGGGCTTGAGCGTGGCGGGCAGCGCCACGCCAGCGGCTTCGCAAAGGGTCGGGAGAACGTCCGTGCTGTCCACGAGGTCGCCGCAGACCGTGCCCTTCGCGGCGTTCGCGGGCCAGTGCGCGATGAATGGCACGTGCATGCCGGTGTCGGTCGTGGTGCCTTTGCCGCCGATGACGACGCGGTCGCCCATCATCGAGCGCGTGCCGCGGCCGGTGCCGTTGTCGCCAAGGAAAAGCAGCAGCGTGTTCTCGCGCAACCCGAGCGAGTCGAGGTGCGCGACGAGCTTGCCGATGAGCTTGTCCATGTAGGCGACCATGTCGCCGAAGTGCTCGGGCTTCTGGTTCACTCCTTCGCCGGTCGCCTTGGGGTCCCACGCGGCGCTGTCGGGCGTGGGCTGATACGGCGAGTGCGTGAGCATCATCGGGTAGTAGAGGAAGAAGGGCGCGTCCTTCTTACGCGTGATGAAGTCGAGCGCGTAGTCGTTCACAAGGTCGGGCCCGTATTCGCCCTGGGTGAAGTTCTTCTCGACGCCGTTGTATTCGAGGCCGGGATTCGCGTAGCGCGGCGGGCGGCGCGTGTGCTGCCAGAGGCAGGCCTCGTCGAAGCCCAGCTTGTGCGGCAGGTCCACGTCGCGCCCGAGCTGCCACTTGCCGGTGATGCATGTCGCATAGCCGCCCTGCTTGAGCAGGTTCGCAACCGTCACGACCGCCGGGTCAATGTTGCCGAAGTTGATGTAGTTCCTCGCGTTGGACATGCCGGTCATCAACTGCACGCGCGTGGGCGTGCACAGTGGCAGCACGAAGCAGTGGGTGAAGCGCACGCCCGACGCCGCGAGCTTGTCGAGAGCGGGCGTCTTGTAGGACGTGCCGCCGTTGCAGCCGAGCGTCTCGTAGCCGAGGTCGTCGGCGAGGATGACGATGATGTTGGGCCGCGCGGTCGCGGCGTTGGCGCATGGGAAAACCCCGAGAATCAGGGCTGCGATGGCCGCGGCGAAGGCGCGGAGGCTCGCGACGAATGGGCTGCACGTTGCGGGAAGCCGGCTGAACGGCCGGTGAACTTGTGTGATCATGCGGAACGGTGAGCGCGCCCATCCTGCCGCGCTCGGACAGGAAGTCACCGTGAAAAGTCTCCGGCACGCCGCGCGCATCGAAATTCGTGCGTGACGCCGGCGCGCCAGTTTGCGATGCTGCGCGTGAATCCCGGCTGATGAATGCCAATGGAAATCACTCCGGCACCCGCTCGCCCGAAGCGAAGGCGTTCGTGCGCGAGGTGCGCAGCGCGTTAAGGCAGGAGCCGGAGGTCGTTCTTGCCACGAGTGACATCCAGTCGTTTCTCGCAAACGGCAATACGGTGGATGGCATCGCGGTGATGCGCCTGTTGCGCGATGTCGGCGAGTCGCAACGCTGGGATGTGTTCGTGTTCGACCACGGCGCGCTCGTGCGCATCAAACCGCAGGCGACCGCGCCTGCCCTCGTCAACGGAGCGGCGACGCGCAACGGGCGCTTCTCGCGTTGAGCGGGCGCGGTCCCTTCAATACGCTCCCCGCATGGACCACACGTCGGCGTTCCTGAATCTCGTCAACGACGCAAAATCACGCGTGCGCGAAGTCACGGTGGAGCAGGCGCGCGCGCGGCTTGCGGCCAATCCCCGCGCAGTGCTGCTCGATGTGAGGGAGGAGAGCGAGTGGGCGGCAGGGCACGCCGCCGAGTCGCAACATCTCGGCAAGGGCATCCTGGAGCGCGACCTGGAACGGCGCTTCCCCGACCCGGGCGCGGAGCTCATCCTGTATTGCGGCGGCGGATTCCGTTCGGCACTCGCGTGCGACGCGGCGCAGAAGATGGGTTACGGGAACGTGGCCTCGCTCGCGGGCGGACATCGCGCGATGGTCGCCGCGGGCTGGCCGATGAAGGCGGGCGCGTGACGGAGCGTCTGGCGGAAACAGGAATTGCATGAAACTCCAACTCGTTGCGCATGCCGCGCTGCTGTTGCTTCCTCTGGCGGCGGGCGCGCAGGCGAAAAAGGCCGGCGACCCGGTCACCTTCGACACCGTCTCATTCGTCGGCGACGTGCGGCCGGGAAGCAACATCGTCGCGGTGCTCAACTTCAAGGTCGCGAAGGGCTACTCGATTCCCGGCAACCGCCCCGTGCTGCGCGGCGAGTTGGCGACTCTGCTTGGCGTGACGGCCCCGCCCACAATGCGGATTCTTCCCGCGGACTTTCCTGGCGGTGTTCCCAAACAGGTGCAGGTTCCCGGCGTCGCGCAACCGGTGACGACGATGTATTACGAGGACAGTTTCGCGCTGCGCGTGCCGGTCATCCTCGGCCCCAATGTCGTCCTGCCCGCGACGCTGCCCGCGACGCTGCAGTATCAGCCCGCGCAAGGCGCGACGAAACAGCCGGTGCGGCGATTGCAATTCGAGGTCAAACTTCCAAAGGCCGAGCCGCCGCCGAAGAAGAAGTAGCGGCGGCCGGCTTCGCCAATCGGGAGTGAGTTCATCCAGCGAGCGCCCCCGCGCAACTGCTGCCGCAGCCTGCCGTGCACGCGAAGCAATGCGCCGCCGTTTGAATGGTCGCGCCATCGAGGTCCGCGGGCGTGATGTCCCACAGGAACCGCCCCGACGCGGAATCGTGGCCTGGCAGTTGCATGCCGAGCATCTGGTTGAAGTCGCAGTCGTAAACCTCGCCCCGCCACCCGACACTCAACGTGCTCCGGCACATCAGCCCCTCGACCGTCGCGGGGTTGAAACTGTTGGCGAGCAGTTCGAGATACGCGTCCCATTTGCCCTGCTGGCGCAGGTCCTGGGCGAACCGCGCGATGGGCTGGTTCGTGATGGTGAAGAGCCGGTGGAACACGATGCCGTGGTCGCGCGCGAGCACTTCCTTGTAATCCGCCTCGAGCTCCGCCTGCGGCGGCGGGAGAGTCGGGCCGACGGGATTGAAAACGAGGTTCAGCGGCAGCCGCCTGCCGTATCCGACGCCGTTCAACTTCCGCAGCGCGCGGATACTCTTCGCGAACACGCCCGCGCCGCGCTGCTTCGCCACGTTCTCATCGAGGTAGCACGGCAGCGACGCCACCACCTCGACCTCATGCTCCGCGAAATACTCCGGCAGCCACGCAAAGCCCGGCTCATCGAGGATGGTCAGGTTGCAGCGGTCCATCACGCGCGAGCCCGCGCCGCGAGCCGTCTCGACGAGGTGGCGGAAATGCTCGCTCAACTCCGGCGCGCCGCCCGTGATGTCCACGACTGCGGGACGATGCTGCTGAATCCACGCGCCGATGCGACGCGCGACCGGCTCCCCCATCATTTCCGTGCGCCACGGCGCGGCGTCCACGTGGCAGTGGCGGCAGGCCTGGTTGCACTTGCGGCCCACGTTGACCTGAAGCGTGTGAAGCGCAGCGCGGCGCAATTCGACCCCGTGGCCGCGCAGCTTGGACTCGAACGGGTTCATCGCGACCACTCGCCGTTGAGCCGCGGCAGCACGCGCGCCAGGACCGTCCCGGCGACCAGACCGATGAGATAGCCATAGGGCAAGCCCGCCGCCGCGAGGCCCACGAGAATGACGAGGAAGAAATCCGGCCGCGACGCCCCCATGTCGCGCACGAGCAGCATCAACGCGAGCCCTTCAAACAGCAGGATGACGCCGAGCATCGGCAGCGGGAAGACCTGGATGACATGCGCGAAGCCGCCTGCGAGGAGCAGCCCGAGCACGAGATACATCGCGCCGTAAACCACCACCGACCCGCCCGTGCGCGCGCCGAACGCGTAGTGTCCCGCGAGCCCGCCCGAGCCGTGGCACGTCGGCACGCCGCCGAGGAACGGATTCACAAGGTTCATCGCGGAGTAGGTCAGGCTGATTTTTTTGAGCGAAGGCGCGCGGTCGGGAAACAAATCTGCCGCCGTCTGCCGCGCGGCGAGCAGCGAATTGCCGATGGACAGCGGAATCTGCGGCAGCGCGAGCAGGAGGAAACCGGCTTGAATCGCGTCGAGTGACGGCGGGTGAAATGTGGGCGAAGTGAAGCCGACCGCATCCCGCACGGCAGCGGCGTCCAGTTTGAACGCGCACGCATACGCAACGCCCAGCCCGATGATGAACAGCGCGGCGGGGAAGCGGCGGTTGCCCAACAGCACGAGCGCCAGCACGAACGAGATCCCCGCAAGCCAGTAGCCGGCCGTGCCGTCACGATGCAGATAGTCGCGCAGCGCCAGCGTCGAGAGTTGCAGGCCGAGTCCGAATTGAATCCCGCGAACGACCGCCTTCGGGACCACGCGGCCAATCCAGTCCACGAGTCCCGTCACCGTGAGAGCCAGCATCGCCAGGCCGATGGCGAGTCCGCCGCCGAAGAGCACGTCGCCGGTGATGGCCCTGCCCGTGGCCTGCTGCGTGATGACCAGCACGGCGACGGCCTTGAGTGGTTGCACCGGCATCGGCAGGCGGTAGCACACGCCGGTGAGCACCTGCATTGCGCCGAACATCACGAGCACGCTCGCGCTGTCGAGCCCCGCCGCGAGCACCATTCCGACAAGCAGGGGAAGGTCCGTGCCGATGTCGCCAAACGCGCCTGCGACTTCGTTGCGGTCGAAGCGCAGCGCCGGCCGTGATGGCGGCGAAGCGGCGGCAGGCGTCGGCTCGATGTCGGTGACGGGCACGGAAGAAGCCTAGCCGGTTCCGCAGTGGAAAGACAGGGCGGGAATGGCGCGCGCTACTTCTTCTCCTCAGCGGCCAGCGCCCCGATGGCCCGCTGCAGCGCATACTGCGCCTTGTTGAACTCCGCGGCCACGCCGATCACGTCCTGCCGCGCCCGCGCCAGCTCGCGCTGCGCCTCGATGTTCTCCAGCACCGCGCCGACGGCGAATTCCTTCCGCGCCCGCGTGAGCCGCAGCGCCTCCTCCGCGGCGTGCAACGCAGCACGCGCGACCTCGAGCTGGTCGCGATTCGAGTTGAGGCGCGAGTGCGCCTCGACGACCTGCCGGATGATGTCGTCGCGAACCTTCTCCTCGCCGAGCAGCGCGACGTTCACCCGCGCGGCCGCAGCCTTGCGACGCGGCTCGTCGAAGAGCCCGCCCGGTCCGATGCGCCAGCTCAGACCGACAAAGAAATCCTCCGTGTCGCCGAACTGCCCGAGCGAGCCGTTGCGACCGCCGCCAAGTCCGCCGAGGAACGCCTGCGCGCCAAGCGTCGGGACGAGCGGGCCCTTCACGACGCCCTCGTGCGCTTCCTTCGCGGCCTTCGTGAGGGACTTCGTCTGCTTCAGCTCCGGCCGCTCCGCCAGCGCGCGAGCGACGAGCGAGTCGAGCGCGGCGTTTGTCGGCGCAAGCGAGATCGGCGCGAGGTCCGCATCGCGCGCGACGAGGGGCGTGGCGGGTTCGAGACGCAGCAGTTGCGCGAGCCGCGACGCGTTGACCTGCCGTTGTTCTTCGGCCGACCGCAGCGCGAGCACGTTGCGCGCGACTTGCACCTGCGCCCGAAGCGCGTCGCCCTTGAATGCAAGCCCCGCCTCGACGGCGCGCGCGAGTTGCCCGGCGTAATCCTCCGCGATGTTCAACGTCTCACGCGCGACGCCCACGCCGGCTTGCGCCCGCGCAAGGTCAAAGTAGCCGAGCGCCGCCGCGGCAACACTCTCCTGCCGCTGCGCCGCGAGCGCGTGGTCGGCGGCTTTCGCGAGCTGTTTCGCCGCGAGCGTCTTGAAATAGGCTTCGCCGAGCTCGACCTGCGCCGTGAGCGTCCCGCCGAGCGTGTAGGACTGTTTGCTCGCGTTGAAGATGTTGCCCGCGACGTCCTGCAACCGCCCGTCGTGCCGCCGGTAGCCGACGCCGGGCGTGACCCACGGGAAGAAGTTGTAGATGGCCGCGTCCCGCTGCGCCTCCGCTTCGCGCAGCCGCTCGCGGGCGATTTGCACGTCGAGATTCTGCGCCCCCGCCAGCCGCAGCGCCGTGGGCAGGTCAATGGGCTGGTTCGTCTGCGCGCCTGCCGCGAGGACGCCTCCGAGCAGCGCCACTGAACACTGAACACTGAACACTGAACACTTCACTTCGCCTCCTGCACGTTGACGGCCTGCCCGTCGTTCAAGGTCGCCTTGCCCACGAGAATCACCTTCGCGTTCTCCGCGAGGCCAGAGACGACTTCCACTTTCGCGCCGTCGTTGAAGCCAATCTTCACGGGCGTCTTCTTCGCCTTGCCGCCGTCGGCGAGGAAGAGGAACGCGGTGGTCTTCTCCATCACCAGCGCCTCGCTCGGGACGAGCATCACGTTCGTGTGCCTGTCCACGCCGACGCGCACGGTGGCATACATGCCCGGGCGCAGTTTGAGATTTGGATTTGGTAACTCGGCCTCGACGAGCATCGTGCGCGTGGCTTCGTCGAGCGCGTAAGTGTGGCGGGTGACCTGCCCTTCGAAGCTCACGCCCGGCAAACCTTCGACCGCGACGCGCACTGTCTGGCCCGGCGACACGAGCGCCGCCTCGATCTCCGGCACGGCCACTTGCACGCGCACGCGGCTGAAGTCCATCAGCGTCACGAGCGCCGCCGTCTGCGCCGCGCTGCCGGCGGTCGCTGCTGGAATGAACGCGCCCGCGTCCACGTGCCGCATCGTGACGATGCCCGCGAACGGCGCGGTGATGCGGGTGAAACCGATGAGCGTCTCAAAACGGTCCGCGTTCGCCTTCGCCGCGCCGACGGCCGCGACTTGTGCCTCGGCGGCGAGCTTGGCTGCTTCAACGGCTGCTTGCGCAGCGCTGACATTGGCCTGCGCCGCCGCGGTTGCGGCCTGGGTGGCCGCGTGAACCGCGACCGCCTGCTCGTGGCGCGCGCGCGCCGCGTCCACCTGTTGTTGCACGACGAGGTCCGGGGCCTTCTTGTGGGCGTCCTCGGCGCGTTTGCGTTCGAGCGCGGCAAGGTCGAGTTCGGCCTGCGCCCGCGGCACGTCGGCGCGGACGCGGGTCAGTTCGGCGTTCGCCTTGCCCATGTCAGCGACCGCCTTGCCTGCCTCGGCGCGCGCCTTCGCAGCGTCGGCCTCGGCCTTGGCGACGTCGGCGCGGGCCTTCGCGAGGTCGGCGAGGAGTTCGGGCACTTCGATCTCGGCGAGTGGCGCGCCAGCTTTCACGGTGTCGCCCTTGTCCACGGCGATGGCTTTCAAGTAGCCGGGAACCTTCGCGTAAAGCGTGGCCTGCTGGAGCGCGCGGATGGTGCCGGGCTGCGTGACGAAGCGGTGGATGTCACCGCGGGTGGGCGTGGCGACCTTGAGCGCGGGCGCGGCGGGCGGGCCACCGGCGGCGGGGCTGTATTGGGCGTGGGTGGTGAGCGCGGCAAGCAGCGCGGGGACCGCGAGCAGGAGGATGGGACGGATGGGTCGCATAGGTCTTATGGATTGGCACCGCTGAACTGCGGGCTGTCCGCGTCATCGGGGTCGAGGCTGGCGGAGCGGGTGTGCTTGCCGGCCATCACCACGGTGAAGACGGACGGGAGGATGAAGAGCGTGGCCAGTGTGGCGGCGGCGAGGCCGCCGATGACGGCGCGGCCCAGCGGCGCGGTTTGGTCGCCGCCGTCGCCGAGGCCGAGGGCGAGCGGGAGCATGCCAGCCATCATCGCAAAGCTGGTCATCAGGATGGGGCGGAGGCGGGAGGTCGCGCCGGTGAGGGCAGCGGCGGAATCACCATTCATGCGCGCGCGCTCGGCGAAGGTCACGAGCAGGATGGCGTTCGCCACGGCCACGCCCACGGCCATGATGGCACCCATGAAGCTCTGGATGTTCAGCGTCGTGCCGGTGAGCAACAGCGTGAGCGCGACGCCCGCGATGACCGCCGGCACGGTGGACACGACCACGAGCGCGAGCCGCACGGACTGGAAGTTCGCCGCGAGCAAGAGGAAGATGACAACGACGGCGAGGACCAGCCCGTTGCGCAGGCCGGCGAACATGTCTTCCATCGGCGGAATCTGCCCGCGCACGGCGACGCTGGCCTTCGCGGGGGGCGCGCCGGCATCTTTGATGGCCGCGTGGATGGCCTTCGCCACGCTGCCGAGGTCGGCGCCGTGGATGTTCGCGGTGAGCGAGACGACGCGCATGAGGTTGTAGCGCTCGTAGGTTTGCGGCGCGGTGCCCTCGCTCACGCTGGCGATGTTGCGGAGCAGCGTGGTCTTGTTGCCGGCCGTGGTGACGGGCGTGTTCTTGAATTCCTCGACCGAGGTCACGCGGCCTTGCGGCACCTGCACTTGCACGGCGAAGGCGATGCCGGACTTCGGGTCGGCCCAATAGTTCGGCACCGTGAAGCGGCTGCTCGCGGTGCTGGCGACGAGCGACTTGGTGGCGTCGCTCATCCGCACGCCGAGCAGGCCGGCGCGCTCGCGGTTGATGTGCACGTCGAGCGTCGGGTAGTCGAGGACCTGGGCGAACTGCACGTCGCGCAGCGCGGGAATCTTCGCCAGCCGCTCGCGGAGCTGGTCGGCGAATTCCTTGCTCGCCGCGAGGCTCTGGCCCTGCACGGCAATCTCAATGGGCGTGGGCGCGCCGAAGCTCATCACGCGCTCGACGATGTCGCTCGGCTCGAAGCTGAACTCGACGCCGGGCAGCTCGGCCCGAAACGCGGCGCGGAGCTTTTCCTTGAGCGGCTCGACGCGCACGGAGCCGGGCTTGAAGCGCACCTGCAGCACGCCTTCCTGCGTGCCGGCGTTCCACTGGTAAATCAGGTTGATGGGATAGGTCTGCGCGTGGACGCCGACGAGGCCGATGCTCATCAGGACGTTGTCCGCGCCGGCCTCGCGCTTGATGAGGTCGAGCACGCGCAGGGCGATGGCCTCGGTTTTCTCCAACTGCGTGCCGGGCGCGGCGCGGAGGCGGAGCTGGATTTGTCCGGCGTCCACTTTCGGAAAAATCTCCGTGCCCAGACGCGGCGCGAGCAGCCAGAGGCCACCGAGGGCGACGGCGAGATAAACCAGGACGACCAGCCAGCGGGCGGAGAGCAGCGGGCGAAGCAAGGCAGCGTAAGCG
>Ga0233424_10000455_pt1 | contig 52064 bp, 47 predicted proteins | sample Watercolumn_Towu_FD_181011 | JGI IMG/M metagenome (GOLD analysis project Ga0233424, IMG submission 181011) | Freshwater microbial communities from Lake Towuti, South Sulawesi, Indonesia - Watercolumn_Towuti2014_125_MG | ecosystem: Environmental > Aquatic > Freshwater > Lake | place: Indonesia...
CGTAGGCCTTGGCCTCGCCACCGAACTTCTTCGACAGCACGGTCGCGATCGCAGCCGTCAGCGTGGTCTTGCCGTGGTCAACGTGGCCAATCGTGCCGACGTTCACGTGCGGCTTGGTACGTTCGAACTTGCCTTTTGCCATCTTGCGCTCCTGGAGGCGAACAGATCAGAGAAGGAATTTGGTGGTGCCCATGACGCGGATCGAACGCGTGACCTCTCCCTTACCAAGGGAGTGCTCTACCACTGAGCCACATGGGCATCGACACAGGTTTGGCGACTCACGACAATCACCAAACCAGTGCCGACTACGACGACACAACTTCCAAGCCTCTGGAGCGGGAGACGGGAATCGAACCCGCGTCATTAGCTTGGAAGGCTAAGGTTCTACCATTGAACTACTCCCGCCCGGGAGCGCCAGTCTCAACAGCTCTCGCGACACATTCAAGACGCATCGCATGCGAGGCCACTTGGACCTTGTTTGCCTTGGTGGAGGAGGCTGGATTCGAACCAGCGTACGCGTTAGCGGGCAGATTTACAGTCTGCTGCCTTTAACCACTCGGCCACCCCTCCGAGGCAAGCCCTAAACTATAGCACAGCATTTTTCCTCTGCAAATGTTTTTGCAAAGAATTTTGCTGAGGGCCTCGAAGGCCGCCCGGGGCCACCGCCTTGCGCAAGCCCCACACCTCCCGCGCAAGGCATTCCAGAAGCCGGCAAGCACTCAAGTACCGGATCACACCGGAAGGCAAGCCACGCCGCCGACGCATTCGACAATGCCAGCCGCAGATCCATGACGAATGCCACTGGCATTCCGGATGGCAATACCACTTCGCTACCAAGCACCCACTCAAGAGTCCGCGAATGCCCGCAGAAGCAGGGCTTCAGGGCGGTCGCGCGCCCGCCACAGCAGGGAAAACACGCCCCCAAAACTGGTAGCAAAGTGGCACTAGCGACCGCTATAGTGGCATGGCATTGGTTGCATCGAGGTGCATCTTGGGGGCACCAGGCGCATGCCGCTTCCTGACAGGCATGGGTCCAGGTTCCACGTCGTAACAGGCCGTATACGAATCAATAGGCCATATCGAGGAGCAGTTCATGAAGGTCAGTAAGAAGACCCCTATCGCGGCCGCCGTGTCGCTGACCCTGCTGGGTGCGGCATTCGCCGTGCAGGCGCAGGAAGCCAAGAAGGAAGCCGCTCAGCTGGATCAGGTGGTGATCACCGGTATCCGCGCATCGCTGGAATCGGCGACCAACATCAAGCGCAACTCCAACGCCGTGGTGGACGCCGTCTCGGCCGAGGACGTGGGCAAGCTGCCCGACGCCGACGTGGGCCAGGCCCTGGGTCGCATCCCCGGCATCTCGGTGGGTCGCGACTTTGGTCAGGGCGCCTCCGTCTCCATCCGCGGCACCGATCCGCAGATGACCTACACCACCCTGAATGGCCAGACCGTGGCCTCCACGGGCTGGTTTGACCAGAAGGACATCGATCGCTCCTTCAACTACTCGCTGCTGCCCGCCGAACTGATCGGCGGCATGGAGGTGTACAAGTCCTCCCAGGCTGACCTGACCGAAGGCGGCATCGGCGGCACGGTGATCGTCAAGACCCGCAAGCCGCTTGACCTGGACGCTGGCACCGCCTTCGCAGGCGTGAAGCTGGGCAAGGGCAGCATCAGCGATGAGCTGAACAAGGAGGTCTCGGGCCTGTACAGCTGGCGCAACCCCGCCAAGACCTTCGGCGTGCTGATCGCCGGCGGCATCGACAAGGGTGAGTACGTGCGCAAGGGCGTGGAAGCCGATATGCGCTGGTCCGGCGATGTGGCGCCGTCCACCTTCGTGCAAGATCGCAAGCGCACCGCGCTGAATGTCACGCTGCAGGCCCGCCCCGCCTCGAACATCGAGCTGGGACTGAACTACACCCGCCTGGAGCTGAACGCCAACAACTCCAACACCAGCCACTACATCTTCACCGGCAACGGCGACGCTTCGGACTGCAAGCAGACCAATCCGGTGAACGGCCTGTGCGTGGTGCACACTCGCGCCACTGCGGACTACAACAAGCACAACGTCTTCCTGCAGAACTGGGTGCGTTCGGCCTCCATGACCTCGGACAGCCTGGTGCTGGACGGCACGTTCAAGGGCAACGGCTTCAAGCTCAGCGCCGTGGGCGGCACGACCAAGGCTGACGGCGGTACCGACCAGACCGCCAACTTTGCCTACGGCCAGTTCACCCCCGACTTCGCGAAGGGCGAGCCCGCCTACACCAAGGCCCCGGGCAATATCCCCTACTGGACCGGCACGATCGACGCCACCGGCAAGAAGATCTCGCTGCAGCCTTCGTCCAACCAGAACGTGGGCGTGAGCAATCTGCCGGCGCAGTCCTCGCCCGAGCTGTGGGCCAACGGCCGCGGCCCGAACAAGGACAAGGAAAACTTCTTCCAGGCCGATGCCACCATCGATCTGTCCTGGAACATGCTGACCGCCTTCAAGACGGGCGTGCGCTTCACCGACCACACCTTCACCAAGAGCGGAGCTCGCGGCTTGCGCCCGGCGACCGCCAAGGCCGTGGATACCGCCTCGCTGTACGACGGCAGCATCGACATGGTGGGTGGCTGGTCCGTGCCCAAGCCCAATATGGACGCCATGCTGGCCGCTGCACGCGCCAATGTGACCGGCTGGGTGGAAGACCGCTCGGCCTACGGCGAGCTGAAGGAAAAGAACAGCGCCATCTACGGCATGTTTGACTTTGACGCCGACAAGCTGCACGGCAACTTCGGCCTGCGCTACGTCCGCACCAAGGCCACGGCCACCGGCTATGTCTTCGACGGCACCAAATGGTCCGGCGACTACAAGACCGATGCCGAGCAAAACAACGGATGGAGCACCACCAAGGCTTCGACCAGCTCGAGCTACAACGACGTGCTGCCGAGCCTGAACGTCGCCTACGACCTGCAGCGCGACACCATCCTGCGCTTCGCATTGTCCAAGGCCATCACCCGCCCGAACTTCGTCAATATGTTCAACACGGCGGTGGTCGGCTTTGCTGATACCAACAAGGCGAACGACGCGTTCAACTACGGCACGCCTGCGCTGAAGCCCCAGTCGTCCAAGCAGTTCGACCTGGGCATCGAGTACTACTACGGTCGCGGCAATCTGGTGTCGGCCGCCTTCTTCTACAAGAAGATCGACAACTTCATCACCACCCAGACCCTGACCAACCAGAAGGTCGGCGTGGTGAGCCCCGACACGGGCGTGGACAGCTGGACGATCAACCGCTACATCAATGCTGGCGGCGGCAAGATCCAGGGCATCGAGCTGCAAGGCAACCATGCCTTCAACAACGGCTTCGGCGTGTCGGCCAACTACACCTACTCGGACGCCAAGGCGCCTTCGTCGAGCTACCAGGACGAGCTGAACATGTTCACGCTCTCCTCGAAGCACAACGCCAACCTGGTGGGCTACTACGAGAACCAGACCTACTCGGCCCGCCTGGCCTACAACTGGCGTTCCAAGTACATGGTTCGCGAAAGCGGCTGGTATGGCAATCGCATGCATGACGCCACCGGCAGCCTGGACCTGAGCCTGGGCTGGAACATCACCGACAAGCTGCGCCTCTCCTTCGAGGCCATCAATCTGCTGAAGCAGGATGATGTGCAGTACGGTGCTGCCGGCGCCGCCAGCACGGTCCGTCCTTCGCTGAAGGCCGGCTTCCCGACCTGGTACTTCGAAGGCGAGACCACCTACCGCGTGGGCCTGAGCGCCAAGTTCTGATCCAGTCCTGGATCCTGCAAAGAAAAACCCGGCCAAGGCCGGGTTTTTTTTATGGTGCTGGGCGGCCGGCCCACCAGGGAAACGCCGCCCGTGTTGGCTCAAAAGTCGTAGAAGGTGTTCACCGTAAGCCGACCGCTGCGCGGGTCAGCGTTGATGCCGCAGGCCGGATTCACCACAGCCGTGTGCAGCAGACTGCCGCGGTAGACCACCAGACGGTTGAAGCGCGCGGGCATGCGGCCCAGGAACTCGAAACTCTCGTCGCCGTGGTCAAAGTAACGGGCCGCCGGTGGTCGCCTCTCCAGCTCCGCGTTGTAGGCCGAGAGGAAACGCTCGCGGTTTTCAGCCGTGACTTGCTGGATGCCGGTGGCGCGATGCCGGTAGAAGGCCGTCCCCCCATGTTGCTCATCGCAGAGGTAGAGCAGCACGGCCATGTGGTGCGGCGTGCTCGCATCGAAGTGCGGCGTACGCTGCAACGTGCCCAGGGCCTCCGGGGCTGCCGTGGTCAGTGAGAAGGCACAGATGCTCTTGCGCAGGGGCAGCGCCTCCGGCACGCCGAAATTGAGCCGGATCAGCGGATCCATCAAGGCCGTCAGGTTCTGCGAATAGCCCGCGGGGGCCTCGGCCCGTATACCCGGATAGCCTTTGCGCTGATCCAGGCCAGGATAAGGCTCGAAGCGGCTGCGGCAGGCGACCTCCAGCAGGGCCTCGGGATCCTCAAGGAAATCATCGATGAAGACCAGTTGGTGCTCGCCGATCTGGATCGATTGCACATCCGGCGGCATGCGAACCTGGAAAGACTCACTCATTGCGCAGTACTCCGCAACTCAGGAAGGAAAACAGGCCCGGCTTGCGCGCGGGCCTGCACAACTGTAGAGCCTTGCACAGAACGCCTGGCAGGCACACCGGCATCAAACCTTGATATAGATCCGCCGCCTGTCCAGGGCCCGCACCACCAGGGCCCACACCAGCACGAAGGCCAGGGCGAAGGCCAGCGAGGCTTGATAGGGCCCCAGACCGCGGGCGATCCAGCCGAAGCCCTGGGCATAAATCGGGCCTGCCCAGCCCAGGCCTTCCAGCAGCACGGCCATGATCCAGGCGCCGGCATAGGCGGCAATCGCGTTCACGCCGAAGCTGCGGCCCAGGGCCGGCCAGCCGCGCCCGTCCACCAGGCGGTGGGCGGCCAGCAGGGCCAGGGCGGCCCAGCCGCCGGTCCAGAGCACGAAGCTGCTGGTCCAGAGCTGCTTGTTCCAGGGCAGCAGGCCCTGCGCCGCATAGCCCAGGGCCAGGGCCGCAAGGCCCAGCAGGGCCAGACGAGTGCTCTCGCCGCGGCGCAGCAGCTCGCCCGCGCGCAGGCCCAGCAGACAGGTGGCCAGGGCGCCCAGGGTGCTGAGCAGGCCCTCGGGCTCATGGGCCAGGCCGCGGGCCGCGTCCCACTGATAGGCCAGGGGGCCCAGCAGCGCGCTGTCCAGGCGCGCGGCCAGATTGCCCTCCTTGCTCAGATCCCCGCCCGCCAGCAGCAGGCCTCCGTAGCCCAGCAGCAAGGCGGCAATCAGGGCCCATTGGGCACGGGCGCGCAGGTAGAGCGCGCCCAGGCCCGTGAGCGCAAAGCACAGACCGATGCGCTGCAGCACGCCCATCAGGCGGAAATGCGGCTTGTCCATCAGCCACCAGGCCAGGGCGTGCAGCACCAGGCCCAGCAGCAGGATGCGCAGGGCGCGCTCCAGCACCGTGCGTGCCAGGGGCGCGGGCGCGGCGCCGGCCGCGATGCGGCCGCCCATACTCAGGGCAATGGACACGCCCACGATGAAGAGGAAGAAGGGAAAGATCAGGTCGGTGGGCGTGCAGCCCTCCCAGGCCGCATGCGCCAGCGGCGCATAGACATGGCCCCAGTCGCCCGGGTTGTTGACCAGCAGCATGGCCGCCACGGCCAGGCCGCGCAGCGCGTCCACCGAGGCCAGGCGGCCGGAAGTGGCATTCACAGCAGACATCTCTTCTTCCAGCTTTCCATCAGAAATTGCAACGACTCTCCAGCGCCGGCTCGGCCGCCGGCACCCGGTCCACGCGGCGGGTGCCGCCCTTGCGCAGGGCGGCCACCTCGGCCATCACCTGCTCGGGGCTGAGCCGGGTGTTGCGGGCATGAAAGACCCAGTCCACATCCTGTTCCCAGACCCGCGGCTCGGCACTGGCCGGCAGCAGGCCGCCGGGCGAGAACCAGAGATTGAAGTTGATGGACATGGGCACCACCGGGTAGTTGCGCCCGCCCTGCTCCGCCACCTGGCGGCCGTCGATGAAGAGCCGGGTGCGGCCGTCCAGGATCTGCATCATCAGCACATGCCAGCCGTCCAGGGAGCCATGCTCCTGGTGCTGCTGGTGATAGGGCGTCCAGGGCTCCAGCTTCACCGTCTGCCAGGTGATGCCGTAGATGCGCGTCTTCTCGCTGCCCCAGCCACCATTGGGCAGGTACTCCCAGTCCAGCTCGCTGAACTCGGGATCGAAGTCGTAGCGCAGGGGGCTGACCACATAGAAGGTCTGGATCACCGGATCGCCATCCACGCCAGCGCTGGGCAGGTCGCGAAAGCGCACCCGCGCGGCATAGGTGCCCTCCAGGTATTTGCGCTGGTGGCAGACCTGGCTCTGCTGGGTGCCGGGCCCCGTGCCGTCGGTCTGGGCGCGCAGGCGCAGCAGGCGGTTGCCGCGCTGCTCGGGATCGTCCTGCAGGCTCAGGCCCTCGGGCGACCAGCTGGCGCCACTGACGCCCGGATGGCCGCTCTGGGCGCGCGGCGTCCAGCCGCCCTCGCGCCACATCTCGGCCGTCGAGCCGTAGCTGAAATCATCAAAAAAAACCTGCCCGGCTTGCGCCGAGGCAGGTTGGCACAACAGCATGGCAGCGCCGCTGAGCGCCGCCATAGCCCCTCTCAAACTCATACCTTCTCCCTCGCGAGGATGGATCTCTTGTGTTCAGCGGCCCGCCGCCGGGGCAGCTCCGCCCTCGCCCGCCCCGCTCGCCGGCAGGGTCTCGAGCTCGTCCTGTGCGGCTGCGCCGGACTGCGGGATGCGCACGAAGAACAGCAGCAGCAGGGCCGGCACACCGCAGACGATGGTCCACAGGAAGAAGTGCTGGTAGCCCATGGCCAGCTGGATGTCGCCGCTGATGGTCTTGCTCAGGATGAAACCGAGCTGCATCACACCCGAGCCCAGGGCGTAGTGCGCGGTCTGGAACTTGCCCGGCGCCACCGCCTGCATGATGTAGAGAATCATGCCCACGAAGCCGAAGCCGTAGCCGAACATCTCGATGCCCACCGCGGCGCCGATATGGAAGAGATCGGCCGGCATGGTGCTGGCCAGGTAGTAGAAGGTCACATTGGGCACGGCCATCGCGACGATCAGGGTGGGCATCGCGCGCTTCAGGCCCAGCCAGCTGGTGAAGTAGCCGCCCAGAATGCTGCCCACCAGAAAGGCCGCCGTGCCCACGGTGCCGTAGATGCCGCCGATCTGCTCGGTGCTCAGGCCCAGGCCGCCGCTCTCGCGCGCCTCCTTCAGGAACAGCGGGCCGATGGTCTGCACCTGGCCTTCCGCGAAGCGGAACAGCACGATGAAGAGAATGGCCATCCAGATGCCGGGCTTTTGCAGAAAGTCCGCAATCACCTCGCGCAGGGTGCGCCAGATGCCGGCCGCGGTCAGGTCCGCATGCTCGGTGTTCAGCGCGCCCGGCAGGGCCCAGGCGTTGTAGCTGGCCAGCAGGGTCAGCAGCACGGCCAGCAAGGCAAAGATCACCGACCAGGCGTTCATCACGCCCATGCTGCGCTCCAGCTGGCCGGCCAGCACCAGCAGGCCGCCCAGGGTCAGGAACTTGGAGGCGTTGAAGAAGGCGCCCTGCCAGCCGGCATAGGCGGCCTGCTGCTTGGCGTCCAGGCTGGCCATGTAGAGGCCGTCGCAGGCGATGTCATGCGTGGCCGAGGCATAGGCCAGCAGGAAGAGCACCGCGATGCTGGCGGCAAACCAGGTGGGCAGCTGCAGGGCCACGACCATCAGCCCCAGGCCGGCCGCGCCGGTGAACTGCATGGCCACCACGATCAGCTTCTTGCTGCGCGCCAGCTCCAGAAAGGGGCTCCACAGCGGCTTGAAGGCCCAGGCCAGACCCAGGGCGCCGGTCCAGCGCGCGATCTGGTCATTGGCCACGCCCATGTTCTTGAACATGAGGCCGGCAATCAGCATCACGACAAAGAACTGCAGGCCCTGCACGAAGTACAGGCTGGGCACCCAGCGTATGGGCGAGCGCATCGGCGTCTGGGTCATGAGGGGCCTTGGACGAAAGAATGCCGTGGAGGGAAGCGATCAGTTCAGGGTCACGGGCGGCACGCCGGCCGCGGCCTGCGCGCCCTGCAGCCAGGCGCGCAGCGCGCTCATGGCGCCCTCGGCATAGCCCCAGGTCACGAGGGCCGGCGCCTGCGGCAGATCCAGCACCTGGAAGGGATTCCAGATGGCCAGATGCAGGTCCACCGCGGCCTCGGCCGCCGTCGCCCCGTAGCGCGCACGCTGGTTGGAGACCAGCACGTTCAGGCGGCCATCACGCGGCAGATCGGCCGCGCTCAGGGCGCTGAGCTTGGGCAGGTGCAGGAACTCCACATCGCTGAAATGCCCGGCGAAGAGCGCGGCCACCTGCTCCACCGGCAGGCCGGCTTCGGACACGCCGTCGCTGGCCACGCTGGCCTGGGTGATCACGCGCAGGGCGCGGTCGGCGGCGGGCGGCTGGGCGCCGCGCAGCGCGCTCAGGGACTGGGCCCAGGCGCGGTGCATCAGGGCGTCGTCGGCCTCGCGCTGACCGGCAGCGTAGTCGCGGCGCGCCAGGGGATAGGCACGGGCCAGGGTCTCGATGCGCGCGGCCGCGGCCTGCACTTCGGTCAGGCTCAGCTGACCGGCAGTCAGGGCCGCCGCAATCGCGTCCAGCACCTCGGCCTGCTCGGCGCGGCTGCCCTGGGCCAGGGGCATGTCGGCGCCGGCCTGCAGGGCCAGCACCGAGGCGCGGGCATAGCCATAGCGCTCGAACACGGCCTTCATCATCAGCGCGTCGGTAATCACCACGCCGCCAAAGCCCAGGTTCTGGCGCAGCACGCCGCCCAGAATGGCCTTGGACAGGGTGGCCGGATGCTCCGCATCCAGCTGCGGGTAGACGATGTGGGCGGTCATCACCGCCGGCGCCGCCTCAGCCCCCGAGGCCAGGGCGCGGAAAGGGCGCAGCTCCAGGGCTTCCAGCGCGGCCAGGGACTTGTCCACCGTGGGCAGGGCATGGTGCGAGTCCACATGGGTATCGCCGTGGCCGGGGAAATGCTTGACGCAGCAGGCCACACCCTCGCGCAGCGAGCCGCGCATCCAGGCCCGGGCCAGGCGGATCACCTGCTCCGGGTCCTCGCCGAAGCTGCGCTCGCCGATCACCGGATTGGCCGGGTTGTTGTTCACGTCCAGCACGGGCGCGAAATTCCAGTTGATGCCCAGATGGCGCAGGGAGCGGGCCACGGCGGCGCCCACCTCCTCGGCCAGGGACTCGTCGCCGATGGCGCCCAGGGCCATGGCGGCCGGGGCCTGAGGCACGCTGGTGGCACGGATCACCGAGCCACCTTCCTGGTCGATGCCGATCAGGCCCAGCGGGCCCATGACCTCACGCAGGTCGGCGGTCAGGCGGCGGATCTCATCCTCGCTGCCGAGGTTCTTGCGGAACAGGCAGACCGCGCGGATCTCGTGCTCGCGCAGAAAGGCAGCGGTCTCGGCATCCAGGGTCTTGCCGGGAATGTCGACCATCACCAGATGGCCGGGGCGGAAGGCAGGGGTCGCGCTCATGCTCGTGGGGATCAATGCGTCTTGGTCACTTTGGCCAGATGGCGCGGCTGGTCGGGGTTGAGGCCGCGCGCACGCGCCAGGGCCTCGACCATGGGATAGAAGCTCTGCACCGCGGCGATGGGGTCCAGGTCCTCATTGCCGGTGGTGGCCAGCTCCAGCTCGGCGCCGGGCGTGCCGGCCGGTGCGGCCAGCAGCACGCGGGCGCCGCGGCCGCGCATCTCCTCGGCCAGGGCCACCAGGCCCGCCTGGGCCGGACCGCGCGGGGCAAAGACCAGCAGCGGATAGCCTTCCTCGACCAGGGCCATGGGGCCATGCTTGACCTCGGCGCCCGAGAAGGCCTCGGCCTGGATGCCGCAGGTTTCCTTGAACTTGAGCGCGGCTTCCATCGCGATGGCCAGGCCGGTGCCACGGCCGATCACGAAGAGCTTGTCGGCGTCCTTGAGCGCGTCCACCGCGGCGTCCCAGCGCAGGGCGGCGGCCTTGCTCAGGGCTTCGGGCAGGGCCTGCAGGGCGGCGGCCAGATCCTCGTCATCCTGCCAGGCGGCCACCACGCGGGCACCGGCCACCAGCTGGGCGATATAGCTCTTGGTGGCGGCCACGCTCTGCTCGGGGCCGGCGTGCAGGGAGAACACATGCTGGGCGGCCTCGGCCAGGGGCGAGCCCGAGGCGTTGACGAAGGCCACGGTGCGGGCGCCCTGGCTGCTGAAGTACTGGGTGGGCGCCACCAGGTCGGGGCTCTGGCCCGACTGCGAGAAGGCCAGCGAGACCAGGCCCTTGCTCTCGATCTTGCTCTGGTACAGGGTGACCAGGGACATGGGCAGGGAGGTGACCAGGCGGCCCAGGCGGGCCATCACCAGATAGGCCATGTAGTGGGCGGCATGGTCGGAGCTGCCGCGGGCAATGGTCAGCAGGCTGCTGGGCGGCTGGGCGCGCAGGGCCTCGCCCAGGGCGGCGTAGGCGCCCTGATCGGCGGCCAGCTGGCGCGCGACGGCGGCGGGGGCGCTCAGCGCTTCTTCAAGCATGCGCGAGCCGTTCAAATTACTCGAGGTCAATCTCATCTCCTTCAACCACCACGCGCTGCAACTGCAGGTCCCGGTTCATCACCACGAAGTCGGCCCAGGCGCCCACGGCCAGGCGGCCGCGGTCTTCCAGACCCATGTAATCCGCCGCATGGGTGGAGACGCGGCGCGAGGCCTCCTCGATCTCCAGGCCCAGGCCCACCAGATTGCGCAGCGCCTGATCCAGGGTCAGGGTGCTGCCGGCCAGGGTGCCGTCGGGCAGACGCACGCCGCCCATGCACTTCTGCACCTTGTGGCGGCCCAGGCTGTACTCGCCATCGGGCATGCCGGCCGCCGCGGTGGAATCGCTCACGCAGAACAGGCAGGGGATGGCGCGCAGCGCCACCTTGATCGCGCCGGGGTGCACATGCAGCAGGTCCGGGATGATCTCGGCGTACTGCGCATGGGCCAGGGCCGCGCCCACCATGCCGGGCTCGCGGTGGTGCAGACCCGTCATCGCGTTGAAGAGATGGGTGAAGCCGCCGGCGCCGTGGGCCAGGGCGGCCACGCCGTCCTCGTAGGTGCCCAGGGTGTGGCCGATCTGCACCTGGAAGCCCGCCGCGCGCAGCCTGGTGATGAGTTCCAGATTGCCGGGCAGCTCGGGTGCCAGCGTGATCAGGCGGATGGGCGCCAGGGCGTGCAGGGCCAAGATCTCCTCGATGCTGGCGGCCTTGGCGAAGTCGGGCTGGGCGCCCAGCTTGCCGGGGTTGATGTAGGGGCCTTCCAGATGCACGCCCAGCACGCGCGCGCCCTGCGGGTCGCGCTCGCGGCACAGCGGGCCTACGGCGGCGATGGCCGCGCGGATCTCGTCCATGGGCGCGGTCATGGTGGTGGCCAGCAGGGCTGTGGTGCCATGGCGCGCATGCAGGCGGGCGATGGCCTGGCCAGCGTCACCGGCCTCCATGGTGTCGCGGCCGGCGCCGCCGTGCACATGCACGTCGATGAAGCCGGGCAGCACCAGGGGCAGGGCCTGGCGCCCATGGCGCACTTCGGACTCGGGGACCGCTTCGCCCTCGATGCGGACGATGCGTCCGCCTTGCTGTTCCAGCACGCCGCGCACAAAACCCTGCGGCGTCAGGACATAGCCTTCAATCTGTTCAACAGCCAAAACTCATCCCCGTCCCGTCAGCGCCCTGCTAGCCCTCGCGTCGCATCTCGGCGACGAAGTCGTAGTAATCGCTGCGGCAGTAAGAATGGGTCAGTTCCACGGCCTGACCCGACTCCAGAAAACCCACCCGTGTGATGAAGAGCACCGCCTGGCCCACCGGCACCTCCAGCAAAGAGGCCAGCTTGGGCTCGGCATTGATGGCGCGGATGTGCTGCAGCGCGCGCACCGGCGCCCCGCCCTGCTTGGACAGGTGCGCATACAGCGAGGCATCCACCGCCTGCGGGTCCGGCAGCACCGCCTCGGGCAGCACGCTCACCTCGTAGGCCATGACCACCGAATCGGCCAGGCGCAGGCGCTCCAGGCGCGAGACGCGCGCCCCGGTGGCCAGGCCCAGGCTCAGCTGCTCGTCGGGCGCCGCCTGGGCGAAGCCGCGGGTCAGCCATTTGGAGCTGGGCTTGAAGCCGCGCTGGTGCAGTTCTTCCGAGAAGCTGGTCAGGCGCGAGAGCGGTTGCTCCAGCTTGGGCGCGATGTAGTTGCCCGAGCCGCGCTTGCGGATGATCAGGCCCTGCTCCACCAGGCGGTCAATGGCCTTGCGGGCGGTCACGCGCGAGAGGTCCAGCGATTCCGACAGCACCCGCTCCGAGGGCAGGGCCTCGTCGGGGTGGTAGTGGCCGTCGCGGATGGCCTGGGCCAGCTTGTGCGCCAGCTGCATATACAGCGGCGAAGCGGCCTGCGGGTCGGGCTTGAACTGGAAGGGCAGCTTGGAAGCGGGGGCGGTAGCAGTCATCAGAGTCCCATCTCGGTGAGTGCGCCGCTGATCATCAGCAACGCGCCGTGCGCCGAGTCGCCTTGCGGCTCGACGCAACGGGCACGAATGGTGCCTGAGAAATGGCCTGCCACCCGCCGGGCGATGCTGCCGCACAGCGCCAGGGGCAGGCGCCCTGAAGGGTCGAGGGCCAGAGCCAGCTTTTCCAGCTCGGCCACGGTCTCGTCCACAAATGCCTGGGCCACGGCATCCACCGCGGCCTGTTCGAACACCAGGGGCGCCAGACCCGCATAGGCATGCTGGCCCGCGCCGGCACACCAGTCGGCCAGCGCATCGCGCTGCGTGCCGGTGGCGGCCCAGATAGCCTGCGCCAGCGCGCCGGCGGGCACACGACCGTCCATGGCCTGCTGGGCATGGCGCACGGCCTTGATGCCCAGCCAGGCACCGCTGCCCTCGTCGCCGGTGATCCAGCCCCAGCCGCTGATTAAGACGCGCGAACCATCCTCGCGCAAAGCCTCGCCCACGGCGCCGGTGCCCGAGGCCACCACGGCGCCCGGCCGGCCGCCATGGGCGCCCAGCACGGTGGTGTAGCCGTCGTTCTCCAGCTGCACATGGGCATAGCCCGGCTGCTGCTGCAAGAAGGCCTGGGCCTGTTCCGCGATCGTGGCGCCCGAGAGCCCCAGGCCGATAGCGCATGTCGAGAGATCCGGCGTGGCGATGCCGGCCTGCTGGCAGGCGGCCTCGAAGGCCTGCTGCACATGGCGCCAGGCCTGGGCCACACCCTGACCCAGGGCCGAAGGCCCCGCTTCGCCCTGCCCCAGCAAGCGGCCCTCACGGTCCGCCAGGCGCAGGCGCGTGCCGGTGCCGCCTCCATCCACGCCCAGCAGATAGAGGACGGGTTTCTTGGCAGAATGCGAGGGCGCGCCCGAAGCGCGTGTAGAGGCCGTATTCATATTTAATACCAGTCTAGTACCAGAGACGATTGGACGTCAATTGGTATTCACCGGTATCTCGATGAAACGGCCGCCGCTCGGCGCTTTGACAGCAGTTGGGTGGCGATTTCGCGGGTTAATACCAATAAGGCACCAGCGCCCGCTTCAGCCCTCAGCCAGGGTTTCTACGAATCCTGCAGACTCCAGTCCATGGGCCGGCCACGCTGGGCCAGCCAGGCCGCGGCGCGCGAGAAATGCCCGCAGCCGATGAAAGGCGTGGGCGGTCGCAGGGCCGAGAGCGGTGACGGATGGTTGGCCTGCAGCACCAGATGGCGGCGTGCCGTATCGGCGCCCTCGATCAGCTGGGCCTTGGCCTGGGCATGGGCGCCCCAGAGCAGAAAGGCCTTGGGCGCGGCATCGGTCGCGGCGCGCAGGATCAGGGCGTCGCTGAGCGCCTCCCAGCCCTTCTTGGCGTGGCTGGCCGGCGCGCCGTCCTCCACCGTCAGGCAGGTGTTGAGCAGCAGCACGCCGCGGCGCGCCCAGGCGCCCAGATGACCGTGGGCCGGCGGCGGCAGGTCCAGATCCCGCTGCAGTTCCTTGAAGATATTGCGCAGGCTGGGCGGCAGCTTCTTGAGCGTGGGCGGCACCGAGAAGGCCAGCCCCTCGGCCTGGCCGGGGCCGTGATACGGGTCCTGCCCCAGGATCACCACGCGCACCTGGTCCAGGGGCGTGAGCGTGAGCGCCCGGAAAGGCTCGGGCGGATAGATCTGGGCGCCGGCCGCGCAGCGCTGGGCCACAAAGGCCTCCAGGCCCCGGCCCGCGGGCGAGGCCTGCCAGGCCTCGACCACCTCCTGCCAGCCCGCGCTCACGAGGCGAACAGGGCCGAAAGCGCCTGACCCGGATCGGGCGCGCGCATGAAGGCCTCGCCCACCAGGAAGGCGTGCACCTGAGCGGCGCGCAGGGTCTGCACATCGGCCGGGGCCAGGATGCCGCTCTCGGTCACCAGCAGGCGGTCGGCCGGCACGTCCTTGAGCAGGCCCAGGGTGGTGTCCAGCGTGACCTCGAAGGTGCGCAGATTGCGGTTGTTGATGCCCACCAGGGGCGTCTTCAGGCGCAAGGCCCGCGCCAGCTCCGCGCCGTCGTGCACCTCGACCAGCACGTCCAGGCCCAGCCCCAGGGCACAGGCCTCCAGATCGGCCATCTGCGCGTCGTCCAGGCAGGCGGCGATCAGCAGGATGCAGTCGGCGCCCATGGCCCGCGCCTCGAAGACCTGGTACTCGTCGACCATGAAGTCCTTGCGCAGCACCGGCAGGGCCACGGCCGCGCGGGCCTGGCGCAGATAGTCGGCCGAGCCCTGGAAGAACTGCTCGTCGGTCAGCACCGAGAGGCAGGCCGCGCCGTGGCGCTCATAGCTCTGCGCGATCTCGGCCGGGCGGAAGTCGGCGCGGATCACACCCTTGCTGGGGCTGGCCTTCTTGATCTCGGCAATCACGCCGCTGTGGCCCGCGGCGATCTTGGCGCGCAGCGCGCGCTCGAAGCCGCGCGTGACGCGGTCGGCCTCGGCCTCCTCGCGCAGGCTGGCCAGCGAGCGGCGGGCACGCGCCGCCTTCATCTCCTCGTGCTTGACCGCGACGATGCGCTTCAGGATGTCGTCCATCATCAAGCTCCCTGGCCCAGCGCCTGCGTGGCGGCCACAAACTGATCCAGCTTGGCACGCGCGGCACCGCTGGCGATGGCCTCGCGGGCCCGGTCGATGCCCGCCGCGATCGAGTCCACCACATTGGCCGCGTAGAGCGTGGCGCCGGCGTTCAGCAGCACGATGTCGCGCGCGGGGCCGGGCTCGTTGGCCAGGGCGCCCAGCAGCATCACCCGGGACTCCTCCGGACCGCTGACCTTGAGGCTGCGGTTGCTGGCCATGGCCAGGCCGAAATCCTCGGGGTGGATCTCGTACTCGCGCACCTCGCCGTTCTTCAGCTCGCCCACCAGGGTGGCGGCGCCCAGCGAGATCTCGTCCATGCCGTCCTTGCCGTAGACCACCACCGCATGCTCGGCGCCCAGGCGCTGCATCACGCGCACCTGGATGCCCACCAGGTCGGGGTGGAACACGCCCATCAGGATGTTCTTGGCGTCGGCCGGATTGGTCAGCGGGCCCAGGATATTGAAGATGGTGCGCACGCCCAGCTCCTTGCGCACCGGGGCAATGTTCTTCATGGCCGGGTGGTGGTTGGGCGCGAACATGAAACCGATGCCGGTCTGCTGGATGCTCTGCGCCACCTGGGCCGGCGTCAGCATGATGTTGGCGCCCAGGGCTTCCAGGGCATCGGCGCTGCCGGTCTTGCTGGAGACGCTGCGGTTGCCATGCTTGGCCACCTGCGCGCCGCCTGCGGCGGCCACGAACATGGAGCAGGTGCTGATATTGAAGGTGTGGGCGCCGTCGCCGCCGGTGCCCACCACATCGACCAGATGCGGGCTAGGTGCCACCGGCACCTTGTGGGCCAGCTCGCGCATGACCTGGGCGGCGGCGGTGATCTCGCCAATGGTTTCCTTCTTGACGCGCAGGCCGATCAGCAGGGCCGAGGCGATCACGGGGGACATCTCGCCGCCCATGATGCGGCGCATCAGGGCCAGCATCTCGTCGTGGAAGATCTCGCGGTGCTCGATGACGCGGGTCAGGGCTTCGTTGTCGGTGATAGGCATGCTGTGTAGCTCCAGCGAAATTCGATCAGTAGGGGCCGGCCGGGCGGGCGGCTGCGGCTGTGGGCGCAGCCGGCGCAGCGAAGAACTCGCGCACGGCGTCCACGGTGCGGCGTATGCCCTCGGCGTCCACATCCAGATGGGTGACAAAGCGCAGGCCGATCAGACCCGTGGCCAGGATGCCGCGCGCCTTCAGATGGGCCAGCAGGTCGGGGCCGCGGCCCTCGGCCACGTCGACGAAGACGATATTGGTGTCAACCGGACGCACCGTCAGGCCCTCGATGCCGGCCAGGCCCTGGGCCAGGCTTGCGGCCAGGGCGTGGTCCTCGCGCAGACGCTGCACATGGTGGTCCAGCGCATGGTCGGCCGCGGCCGCCAGCAGGCCCACCTGGCGCATGCCGCCGCCCACCATCTTGCGAATCCGCAGGGCCCGCGCGATCAGCTCGCGCGAGCCGCAGAGCATGGAACCCACCGGGGAGCCCAGGCCCTTGCTGAAGCAGATCGAGACGCTGTCGAAATAGGCCGTGATGCGCGCCAGCGCGGCGAACACATCGCCGCCCTCGCCCGCGTCGGCCACCGCCGCGTTGAACACCCGCGCCCCGTCCAGATGGCAGCGCAGGCCGTGGCGGCGCGCCAGGGCCGTGGCCTCGGCCAGATAGTCATGGGGCATGACCTGGCCGTTCCAGGTGTTCTCCAGGCACAGCAGGCGGCTGCGCGCGAAATGCGGGTCGTCGGGCTTGATGGCGGCCGCGATATCGGCCAGGGCCATGCGGCCACGCGCGTCCTGGCTCAGCGGCTGGGGCTGGATGCTGCCCAGCACGGCCGCACCGCCGCCCTCGTAGCGGTAGGTGTGGGCCAGCTGGCCGACGATGTACTCGTCGCCGCGCTCGCAATGGGCCAGCATGGCGCAGAGATTGCTCTGCGTGCCCGAGGGCATGAAGAGCGCCGCCTCCTTGCCGCTCAGCGCGGCCACACGGGCCTGCAGGGCCAGCACCGTGGGGTCGTCGCCGAACACATCGTCGCCCACCTCGGCGCGGGCCATGGCCTCGCGCATGGCCGCGGTGGGCCGGGTGACGGTGTCGCTGCGCAGGTCAACCAGGCTCATAGCACGCGCTCCAGAAAGTTCTTGAGCATGGCGTGGCCATGCTCGGACAGGATGGATTCCGGGTGGAACTGCACACCCTCCAGCGGCGTGGCCGTGCCGGCCAGCTCGCGGTGGCGCACGCCCATGATCTCGCCGTCCTCGCTGCGGGCGCTGATCTCCAGCACCTCGGGCATGGTGGCCTCCTCGATCACCAGCGAGTGGTAGCGGATCACACTGAAGTCCTTGGGCAAGGCCTTGAACACGCCCTTCTGATCGGTACTGATGGTGCTGGCCTTGCCATGCATCTGGGTCTTGGCGCGCACGATCTTCCCGCCCAGCGCCGCACCGATGCTCTGGTGGCCCAGGCACACGCCCAGGATGGGCAGCCTGCCCTGGAAGGCGCGGATGGCCTCCACGCACACGCCCGCCTCGGCCGGCGTGCAGGGGCCGGGCGAGAACACCAGGTGATCGGGCTTGAGCGCGCCGATCTCCTCCACCGTGATCTCGTCATTGCGCACGACCTTCACGTCCGCGCCGAGTTCGCCAAAGTACTGCACCAGGTTGAAGGTGAAGCTGTCGTAGTTGTCGATCATCAGCAGCATGTCAGGACTCCCGCAGGGCCGCCCCAAGGGAGGCCAGCCCCCTCGGGGGGCAGTGAACGAAGTGAACGTGGGGGCTCATCAAAAACCCTCTTCAACGAGTTCAGCAGCACGGATCAAGGCACGGGCCTTGGCCTCGGTCTCCTTCCACTCCAACTCGGGCACCGAGTCGGCCACGATGCCGGCGGCGGCCGAGACGTAAAGCGTCTGGTCCTGCACGATGCCGGTGCGGATGGCGATGGCCAGGTCCATATCGCCGGCAAAGCTCAGGTAGCCGCAGGCGCCGCCATAGATGCCGCGCTTGACGGGCTCCAGCTCGTCGATGATCTGCATGGCCCGGATCTTGGGCGCGCCGCTGAGGGTGCCGGCCGGGAAGGTGGCGCGCAGCACATCCATATTGCTCTGCCCCTGCTTCAAGGTGCCCTCGACATTGCTGACGATGTGCATCACATGCGAGTAACGCTCCACCGCGAAGGCGTCGGTCAGCTTGACCGAGCCGGTCTCGGCGATGCGGCCCACATCGTTGCGGGCCAGGTCGATCAGCATCAGATGCTCGGCGCGCTCCTTGGGGTCGGCCTTGAGCTCGCTCTCCAGCGCCTGGTCCAGCTCGGGCGTGGCGCCGCGCGGGCGGGTGCCGGCCAGCGGGCGGATGGTGATGCGCTCCTCATCGGCAATGCGCTCGTGGCGCACCAGGATCTCGGGCGAGGCGCCGACGATCTGGAAGTCCCCCATGTCATAGAAGTACATATAGGGGCTGGGATTCAGCGAGCGCAGCGCGCGGTAGAGGCTCAGCGGCGACTCGGTGTAGCGCTTGGCCAGGCGCTGGCCGAAGACGATCTGCATGCAGTCGCCGGCGGCGATGTAGTCCTTGGCCTTGAGCACCGCAGCCTCGAAGTCCTCGCGCTTGAACTCGCGCTGCACCGGGTGCGACTGGCCGCGCTTCACCTGGGGCGCGCTGACCGAGTAGGCCAGCTTGTCGCGCAGCTCGGTCAGGCGCTTCTTGCCGCGGAAATAGGCCTCGGGCTGGGTGGGGTCGGCGTAGACGATGAGGTACAGGCGGCCGGAGAGGTTGTCGATGACCGCCAGTTCCTCGCACTGCAGCAGCATCACGTCCGGCGTGGCCAGGCCGCCGCTCTTGTACGTCCGAGCCAGCTTGGGCTCGATATAGCGCACCGCGTCGTAGCCGAAGTAGCCGGCCAGGCCGCCGCAAAAGCGCGGCATGCCGGGGCGCAGCGCCACCTTGAAGCGCTGCTGGTAGGCCTCGATGAAGTCCAGCGGATTGCCCTCGTGGGTCTCCACCACGGCGCCGTCGCGCAGCACCTCGGTCTTGAAGCCCTCGCTTTTCAGCACGGTTCGGGCCGGCAGGCCGATGAAGGAGTAGCGCCCGAAGCGCTCGCCCCCGACCACCGATTCCAGCAGAAAGCTGTGGCGGCCCTGGCCGGCACCGGCGCAGAGCTTGAGGTAGAGGGACAGGGGGGTTTCGAGATCCGCAAAGGCCTCGCTGATCAGCGGGATGCGGTTGTAGCCGTCGGCGGCCAGGCTCTGGAATTCCAGTTCGGTGATCACGTCGTCAAACCTCGGATACGGGGGCGCAACGCCAGCTCACATGCGGAGCAGCAGCAAAAAAGGAATGGCGCGCGCCCAGGGCTTCAGGTCGCTTGACTGCGGCCGGCTCCCGGCAGGGAGCGATCGATCGGGTGTCGATTGTGAGGCCCGCGGATGACACGTCGTGCGGTCATCGGGGCGGCAAGCATCAGTCAGGCGGCTTCAGATGGCGAAGTCGTTGGAGCGACGCCAGGGCCAGGCTCCCCGGTCGTTCGACCCCTTGATGTGCTTGCGCGTGATGAACATGATGCGGCCGAGTGTAGCAGGCAGGTGGGCGCGGCCCCATGCGGGAAGCCCCCGGGGCCGCGTGTGACGCCCGCCACGGACAGGGCCGTGCGCTTCGCGCCATACTCGCGCCTGCCCGCTGGACGGGCGGGACGGATGGAGACAAACAAGATGAAGACACGCTTTGCAGCCCTGCTGCTGAGCGCCGCGCTGTGCGGCGCCGCCGGGGCCCAGCCGGTGGAAGTGGCCGGCGTCAAATACGAGCCCCAGGCCGAGGTGGGCGGCCAGAAACTGCAGCTCAATGGCGCGGGCATCCGCTACAAGGCGGTGTTCAAGGTCTATACCGCGGGCCTGTACCTCACGGCCAAGGCCGGCACGCCCGACGCGGTGCTGGGCAATGGCGGCCCCAAGCGTCTGCACATCCAGATGCTGCGCGATATCGATGGCAGCGAGCTGGGCAAGCTCTTCACCAAGGGCATGGAGGAGAACTCCACCCGCGAGGAGTTCGGTCGCTCCATCTCCGGCGTGCTGCGCATCGCCGATATCTTTGCCAGCAAGAAGAAGCTGGCCAGCGGCGAGAACTTCAGCGTGGACTGGCTGCCGGGCACCGGTGCCGTGGTCTTCGTGAACGGCGCCCGCGTCCCGGGCGACCCGATCAAGGAGCCCGAGTTCTTCAATGTGCTGCTCAAGATCTGGCTGGGCAAGTCGCCCGCCGATCACCAGCTCAAGGACGCCCTGCTGGGCGTGCAGCGCAGCAGCGGCCGTCAGGCCGGATCGGGCAACTGAATCTGGTCCAGCCGGTCCAGGTGCTGCAGGGCCGGCACCGCATCGATGGGCTCGCCGTGGTTGTAGCCATGGCGTAGCAGCACCACCGGGCAGCCCGCAGCGTGGGCGGCCTGGGCGTCGTTGCTGCTGTCGCCGATCATCCAGCTGGCCGCGGGCGGCGTGCCCAGGGCCTCGCAGGTCTTGAGCAGGGGCAGCGGGTCCGGCTTCTTGCGCTCGAAGTCGTCACCGCCGAAGACCTTGTCGAAATAGCCCGCCAGGCCCTTGCGCGCCAGCAGTTCGCGGGCGAAGGCGGCCGGCTTGTTGGTCAGGCAGGCCATGGGCAGGCCGCGCGCGCGCAGGCGCTCCAGGCCCTCCAGCGTGCCGGGAAACAGATTGGAATGCTGGCCGTTGAGCCGCTCGTAGTGATGCTGGTAGCGGGCCCAGGCCGGCTCATAGAGCGCCGGCGCGCCGCCCACCGCGGCCAGGGTGCTGCGGATCAGGTGCTCGCTGCCGCGGCCCACGGTGTGCTCGACAAAGTCGCGGCCCACGGCCGGCAGAGCCAGCTCCGCCAGCACGGCATTGAGCACGGCCACGAAGTCACCCAGGGTGTCGACCAGGGTGCCGTCCAGATCAACCAGAAAGGCCTGGGGCGGAAGTGCTTGCTGCTGCGTCATGGTGCTCGGATTGAAATGATGGAGAACGATCAGGCGCCCAGCAGGGACTGGCCGCAGACCCGCAAGGTCTGGCCGCTGAAGGCCGCGACCTCGGGCCGGGCCAGAAAGGCGATGGCCTCGGCCACATCCTCGGGCTGGCCGCCCTGCTGCAGGGCATTGAGTCGCCGACCGGCCTCGCGCAGCACCCAGGGCATGCGCCGCGTCATGGCCGTCTCGATGAAGCCGGGCGCCACGGCAAAGGCCCCGCCGCCGCCACGCCGCGCCAGCTCAGCACCGCGCGCCTGCACATAGCCGATCAGGCCGGCCTTGCTGGCCGCGTAATTGGTTTGGCCCGCATTGCCGGCGATGCCGCTGATGGAGGCCAGGCAGATCTCGCGCGCGCCGGGCCGCAGGGCCGCGGCAGCGGCCAGGGCGGCATCGATGGCCAGCACCGCGCCCAGGTTGACGGCGAGCACGCCGTCCCACTCGGCCGCGCTCATGCGGGCCAGGCTGCGGTCGCGGGTGATGCCGGCGTTGTGCACCAGCAGGCTGGCGCCGCCGCGCGCCGCCACCGCCTGGGCCAGCTGGGCCACGCCCGCGGAGCTGCTGATGTCCAGGCCCAGGGCCTCGCCGCCCACGGCGGCCGCCAGGGCCTGCAGGGGCGCGCTCGCGGCCGGCACATCCACACAGAGCACGCGCACGCCCTCGGCCGCTAGGCGGCGAACCGTGGCCGCGCCGATACCGCCGGCCGCGCCGGTGACCACGGCCAGGGCGCCCTGCAAGCCCTCGCCCGCACCCGCCACGGCACTGGGCAGATGCAGCACCTGGCCGCTCACATAGGCGCTGCCATCCCCGAGGAAGAAGTCCAGTGCGGCCTCCAGCGCCGCCATGTCGGCACCGGCCTCCAGCGCCAGCAGATTGGCGCTGGCGCCGCGCCGGCCCAGCTCCTTGCCCAGGGCGCGCACAAAGCCGCGCAGGGCCGCCGCCACGGCTGCGGCCTCGGGCCCGGCCGCTGGGTCCAGGGGCGGCGCCAGCACCAGCACCCGAGCGCCGCGCGCCAGGCCACGCACGGCGGGCTGGGCCAGGGCGCGCAAGGCCTGCAACTGATCAAGACGGCTGGCGGCGCTCAGGTCCAGCAGCAGGGCCTGGGCAGATTCATCCTCGCCGGACAGCAGCAATCCGCGCCCCTCGGCCCAGGCCTGCAGGCGCGGCGCCAGGGCGCTGGGCCCGGCCGCCAGCAGGCGCAGGCGGCGCCCCACCAGCTCCCGGCGCTGCCAGGCCCCGGGCGCGCGGCGCCGCAGCGGCTGGGGCTGGGGCAGGCCCAGGGCGCGCAGCAGGGGCGCGCTCCAGCGCTGCTGGGCAAGGCTGAGCAATCGGTCGGTCAAGGCGGCTCCCGGGCTTGGGCTGGTGGGCCGCCGATTGTAGGAAGGCAGGATTCCACGCCCTCAAGCAAGCAAATCAGACAATTGTTTTTCACAAAGACAATTGTCTGTACACTGCCGACATGGACAGCAAGAAAGAGCAGCTGCTCGCCCTGATCCGGGCCAATCCCTTTGTGGGCCAGCAGGAGCTGGGCGAACGCCTGGGCCTGTCGCGCTCGGCCGTGGCCGGCCATGTGGCCAGCCTGGTGCGCGAGGGCCGGCTGCTGGGCCGCGCCTATATGCTGCCGCCCGCCCAGGCGCCCATCGTCTGCATAGGCGGCTGCAATCTGGACCGCAAGCTGCAAAGCCTGGGGCCGGTGCAGATGGGCGAGTCCAACCCGGCGCGCCAGCGCGAGACGCCCGGCGGCGTGGCCCGCAATGTGGCCGAGAACCTGGCCCGCCTGGGCCTGCCGGTGCGCCTGCTCAGCGCCGTGGGCGAGGACGCCGCCGGCCAGACCCTGCTGGACGGGCTGCAGCGCCTGGGCGTGGACGTGGGCGGCTGCCTGCGCCTGGCCGGCCAGGCCACCGGCAGCTACACCGCCGTGCTGGACCCGCAGGGCACCATGGTGCTGGGCCTGGCCGAGATGTCGGTGGTCGAGGCCCTGGACCCCGGCTTTCTGCGCCAGAGCGCGCCGCTGCGGGCCGGCGCCGCCCTCACCCTCTTCGATCTGAACCTGGGCGCCGAGAGCGTGGCCCTGCTGCTGGCCGAGGCCCGCGCCCAGGGGCGGCCGCTGCTGGCCGTGGCCGTCTCCGCGCCCAAGATGGCCCGCCTGCCCGCCGATCTTCATGGCCTGCAGACCCTCTTGCTCAATGCCGGCGAGCTGGCCGCCCTGGTGGGCACGCCGCTGACAAGCGAGGCGGATTTCCAGCACGCCTGGCAGCGCCTGCAAGCGCGCGGCCTGCGCCAGCTGGTGGTCACGCGCGGCGCGGCCGGCCTGCTCTACAGCGAGGGCCCTGCCCTGCACGCACTGGCCGCCACGCCGGTGGAGGCGGTGCGCGACGTGACCGGCGCGGGCGATGCCTTTGCCGCCGGCGTGGCCGCCGTGCTGCAGCGCGAGCCCGAAGCCCTGGGCGAGGCCTGCCGCCTGGGTCAGCGGCTCTCCGCCCTGACCCTGCAGACCGATGCCACCGTTCACCCCGCGCTGAGCCCCGAGTGGCTCGCCGCCCCCACCCATTCCTGAGGAACCCGCCATGCAAGACTTCATCGCCTACTCGCCCGAGGTGGCCGCCGCCCGCGCCGCCGGCCGCCCCATCGTGGCCCTGGAATCCACCATCATTTCGCACGGCATGCCCTATCCGCAGAATGTGCAGACCGCGCGCGAGGTGGAGGACATCATCCGCGCCGGCGGCGCCGTGCCGGCCACCATTGCCCTGCTGGACGGCAAGATCCGCGTGGGCCTGACGCCCGAGGAGCTGGAGCTGCTGGGCCGCTCGCCCGAGGCCCTGAAGATCAGCCGCCGCGACCTGCCCTACGCCCTGGCGGCCCGCAAGATCGGCGCCACCACGGTGGCGGCCACCATGATCTGCGCCGAGCTGGCCGGCATCCGCGTCTTCGTGACCGGCGGCATCGGCGGCGTGCACCGCGGCGCCGAGACCAGCTTCGACATTTCCGCCGATCTGCAGGAGCTGGCCCGCACTTCGGTGGCCGTGGTCTGCGCCGGGGCCAAGAGCATCCTCGACATCGGCCTGACCCTGGAATACCTCGAGACCCATGGCGTGCCGGTGCTGGCCATCGGCCAGGAGAACTTCGCCGCCTTCTACACGCCGGACTCCGGTTTCAAGGCCGATTTCCGCATCGACGAACCCGCCGAGCAGGCCCGCTTCCTGCAGACCAAGTGGACGCTGGGCCTGGCCGGCGGCGTGGTGATCTCCAACCCGGTGCCGGCCGAGGCCGCCATGCCGCGCGCCGAGATCGACGCCATCACCGAGCAGGCCCTGGGCGAAGCCGCGGCGCAAGGCATCGCGGGCAAGGCCGTCACGCCCTATCTGCTGGCCCGCATCAAGGCGCTCACCGAGGGCCGCAGCCTGGCCACCAATATCGCCCTGGTCAAGCACAACGCCCAGGCCGGCACCCGTCTGGCCCTGGCCCTGGCGGCCTGATCCGCCAGCCCATTTGTTCACGGACGGGCGCGGCAGACACCATGCAGGAAAACGCTTAACCGGCGCGCAACAAAAGGCACAAGCGGCCGGCTTAAGCTTCACAAAGCCCCCAAGCCCGGGGGCTTTGTCACGTTCGAACGCCAGAAAGAGCCGCCCGCATGCGCCGCCAGCCCCTCGTCCTGTCCGCCCTCGTTCTTCTCGCCCTGGCCGCCGGTGCCTGGTGGTGGGCCAAGGGGCGGGGGTCTGGCGCCGAGGGCGCGGCCGCGCCGGCCGCCGCGGCCAGCCGGGCCGGTGGCGCGGTGCAGGCGGTGGGCGTGGTCCAGGCCCAGCGCCGCGACGTGCCGGTGATGATCGAGGCCAGCGGCACCGTCACCGCGCTCAACCAGGTGGATGTGCGGGCCCAGACCACCAGCACCGTGCGCGAGGTGCTGATCAAGGACGGGGACACGGTGCGCAAGGGCCAGCTGCTGTTCCGCTTTGACGACCGCGCCGACCGCGCCAATCTGGACAAGGCCCGCGCCCAGCTGGCCCGCGACCGCGCCAGCCTGGCCGATCTGGAACGTCAGTACCGCCGCGCCCAGGAACTGCTGGAGCAGAACTTCGTGGCCCGCAATGCGGTGGACACGGCCCTGGCCAATCTGGAGGCCGGCCGCGCCCTGGCGGCGGCGGACGAGGCCGCCGTGCAGGCGGCCCAGGTGGCCCTGTCCTATAACGAGATCCGCGCGCCCTTCGGCGGCCGGGCCGGCGCGGTGAACGTGCATCCGGGCAGCCTGGTGCAGGCCAATGCCAGCGTGCTGCCCCTGGTGAGCATTGCCCAGATCGACCCGATCGCGGTGAGCTTCGTCGTGCCCGAGACCCAGCTGGCCACCCTGCTGGCGGCCAGCCGCAGCGGCGAGGTCCTGAGCGCCGAGGCCCTGCCGCCCGAAGCACGGCGCGGGGGCGCAAGCGCGAATGCCAGCCCCGGCCAGCGCGGCCGCGTGGTCTTCATCGACAACCTGGTAGACGCCAGCACCGGCACCATCAAGCTCAAGGCCGAGTTCGGCAATGACAAGCAGCAGCTCTGGCCCGGCCAGTATGTCCGGGTGCGCATGAAGCTGCGCGACATCCGGGACGCGGTGGTCATCCCCCAGGCCGCCATCATCCTGCGCGGCACCGAGCGCTCGGTCTATGTGGTGGGCGCCGACAACAAGGTGGAGCTCAAGCCCGTGCAGCTGCGCTACCCCTTTGGCGAGCTGGCCGTGGTGGAAGGCATCGACGCCGGCGCCACCGTGGTGCTGGACGGCAAGCAGAACCTGCGCCCCGGCGGCTCGGTGCGCACCCAGCCCGCGGCGGTGAATCCCGCGGCCAGCGCGCCGCGCCGCGCCGCTTCCGGAGCCTCGGCAGCATGAACCTTACCGAGCTCTTCATCCGGCGGCCGGTGATGACCGTGCTGCTGAACATCGCCCTGGTCATTGCCGGCCTGGCGGCCTGGGGCAAGATCCCCGTGGCGGCCCTGCCCTCCTACAACACACCCATCATCAACGTCTCGGCCAGCCTGCCGGGCGCCAGCCCTGAGACCATGGCCTCCTCGGTGGCCCTGCCGCTGGAGAAGCAGTTCTCCACCATCGCCGGCCTGGCCACCATCTCCTCCACCAGCACCCTGGGCTCCACCTCGCTGACCCTGGAGTTCGACCCCTCGCGCGATATCGATGCGGCGGCGGTGGATGTGCAGGCGGCGCTGTTCCGCTCGCTGCGCGCCCTGCCCACCGAGATGACCTCGCCGCCCAGCTACCGCAAGGTGAATCCGGCCGATGCGCCGGTGCTGCTGGTGGCCCTGACCTCGCCCTCGATCAATCTCTCCGAGCTCAATGACTTTGCCGAGAACCTGATCACCCCGGCCCTGTCCACCATCAACGGCGTGGCCCAGGTCTCCATCTACGGGCAGAAGCGCTACGCGGTGCGCGTCAAGGTGCGCACCGAGCTGCTGAACCAGCGCAATATCACGCTGGACGAGCTGCAGAACGCCATCCGCACGGCCAATGCCAACACGCCCGTGGGCGTGCTGGACGGCACGCGCCAGACCCTCACCATCCAGGCCAACCGCCAGCTGCGCAATGCCGCCGAGTTCGGCGCCATCACGGTGGCCACGCGCAATGGCGCGCCGGTCTTTCTGCGCGATGTGGCCGAGGTGCAGGACAGCTACGAGACCTCCAAGAGCTTCTCCAGCTTCAATGGCGAGCGCTCCATCGTGCTGGCCGTGCAGCGCCAGCCCGATGCCAACACCGTGCAGGTGGTGGATGCGGTGAAGGCCATGCTGCCGCGCTTTGCGGCCCAGCTGCCCGCCTCGGTGGAGATGAGCACGCTCAACGACCGATCCCTCTCCATCCGCGAGTCCCTGCACGATGTGTATTTCACCCTGGCCCTGACCGTGGCCCTGGTGGTGCTGGTGATCTTCCTCTTCCTGCGCCGCATGGTGGCGACGCTGATCCCCACGCTCTCCCTGCCCATCTCCCTGATCGGCGCCCTGACCCTGCTCTTCGCCCTGGGCTACAGCCTGGACAACATCTCCCTGCTAGGCATCACCCTGGCGGTGGGCCTGGTGGTGGACGACGCCATCGTGATGCTGGAGAACATCCACCGCCATGTGGAGGACGGCATGGAGCCCTTCGCCGCCGCCATCCGCGGCGCGCGCGAGATGGCCTTCACCATCCTCTCCATCTCCATCTCCCTGGTGGCGGTGCTGATCCCCATCTTCTTCATGCCCGGCGTGATCGGCCTGCTCTTCCACGAGTTCGCGGTGGTGGTGTCCCTGTCCATCCTGGTCTCGGCCGCGGTCTCGCTGACCCTGGTGCCCATGCTCTGCAGCCGCTTTCTCAAGCCGCATCACGCGGTGCAGGAGAACGCGCTGGGCCGCGTCTTCGAGGCCGGCTTCACGCGCCTGCTGAACGCCTATGCGCGCAGCCTCGATCTGGCCCTGCGCCACCGCAAAGCCGTGCTGGCCGTGGCCCTGGCCAGCTTCGCCGCCACCGTCTGGCTCTATCTGGCCATCCCCAAGGGCTTCTTCCCCGAGGAGGACATCGGCCAGATCCAGGCCACCACCGAGGCCTCGGAAGACATCTCCTTCGCCGCCATGACGGTGCTGCAGGAGCGCGTGGCCGCCATCGTGCAGAAGAATGCCGCGGTGGCCAGCGTCTCGGCCAGCGTGGGCGGGGGCGGAGGCGGGGGCAATGTCAACACCGGCCGCCTCTTCATCAACCTCAAGCCGCGCGGCGAACGGCCCGTGATGAAGCAGGTGCTGGAGAACCTGCGCCGCGAGCTGCGCCAGGTGCCGGGCATCGCCGTCTATATGCAGCCGGTGCAGAACCTGCGCCTGGGCGGCCGCCAGAGCAAGAGCCGCTACCAGTACACCCTGCAGTCGGTCTCGGCCGGCGAGCTCAACACCTGGGCCCAGCGCCTGCAGGAGAAGCTGCGCGGCGACGCCCTGTTCCGCGACGTCACCAGCGACAGCCAGCTGCGCGGCCTGCAGGCCAATCTGCTGATCGACCGCGAGCGCGCCAATCTGCTGGGCGTGCAGATGCAGGACCTGCGCAGCGCGCTCTACAACGCCTTCGGCGAGCGCCAGGTCTCCAGCATCTATGCCGAGAGCAATACCTACCAGGTGATCATGGAAGCCAGCGAGGCCGACCGGCTCAGCGAGGACGCCTTCAGCAAGATCTATCTGCGCGGCACGGGCGGCACCCAGGTGCCGCTCTCGGCCTTCGCCACGGTGCAGCGCGGCCTGGGCCCCACGGCGGTGAATCACCAGGGCCAGCTGCAGGCCATCACCCTCTCCTTCAACCTCGCGCCCGATGTGCCCCTGGGCGATGCGACGGCGCGGCTGGAGGCCTATGCCCGCGAGATCAAGCTGCCCGCCTCCATCATCACCAGCTATGGCGGCGACGCCGCGGTCTTCCAGGACTCCCAGGGCGGCCAGCTGCTGCTGATCGGCCTGGCCCTGGCCGTCATCTATGTGCTGCTGGGCGTGCTCTACGAGAGCTATATCCACCCGCTGACCATCCTGGCCGGCCTGCCCTCGGCGGCGGTGGGCGCGCTGATCACCCTGCAGCTCTTCGGCATGGAGCTGACCATCATCGCCACCATCGGCATCCTGATGCTGATCGGCATCGTGAAGAAGAACGCGATCATGATGATCGACTTCGCGCTGGACGCGCAGCGCCACGGCGGCATGAGCCCCAGCGAGGCCATCCGCGAGGCCTGCGTGCTGCGCTTTCGTCCCATCATGATGACCACGCTGGCGGCCCTGATGGGCGCCCTGCCCATCGCCCTGGGCCTGGGCGCCGGGGCCGAGCTGCGCCAGCCCCTGGGCCTGGCCGTCGTGGGCGGCCTGATCCTGTCGCAGGCGGTGACGCTCTACATCACCCCGGTCATCTACCTGGCGCTGGACCGCTTCAGCGGCCAGGGGCCGGACCTGCGGCCGGTCAGCGCCACGCGCATGAGCGGCCATGGCGAGGGCGCTGCGGCCGACTGAGCGCGCCCCCTCAGGACAGATCCAGCGGCGGCGGCGGCGCGTCGCGTCCGCTGATGCCCATGGCGCGCTTTTGCTCGGCTTTGCGCGCATACATGGCCTGGTCGGCCAGGCGCAGCAGACCGGCCGCATCGCGCGCCATCTCGGGATAGAGGGCCAGGCCCATGGCCGCCGAGACCTGCACCACCACCTTGGGCGCGGGCAGGTAGATGGGCTGGCGCACCAGGGTCTCGAGCTTGGTGCGCACCTGCTCGGCGGCCTCGCGGCCCGCCACATCCACCAGGATGGCCACGAACTCATCGCCGCCCACCCGGCCCACGGTATCGGACTCGCGCAGCGCGCTGGCCAGGCGCTGGCCCACCACCTTGAGCACCATATCGCCGGATTCATGGCCGTAGCGGTCGTTCACAGGCTTGAAGCCGTTGAGGTCGATGAAGAGCAGGGCCAGCTGCTCCTGCTGGCGCTCGGCGCGCGCCAGGGCCCGGTCCAGCCGGTCATGCAGCAGGCGCAGCGAGGGCAGGCCGGTCAGCGCATCGTGATTGGCCAGGTGCTGCACCGCCTCCTCGGCCCGGGTGCGACGCTGCACCTCCTCGCGCAGCTCGGCAAGGCTGCGCTCCACCGAGCTGGTCATCTCGTCGATCACTGCCGAGAGCTCACCGAACTCGTTCTCGCACTGCAGCCGGGTGCGGCTGTCCAGGCGGCCGGCGCGCACCTCATGAGCCCACTGGCGCAGCACCACCAGGGGCTGGCGCACCGAGCGGTCGAAGCGCCAGGCCGCCCACAGGCCCTGCAGGATCAGCAGACCCAGGGCCGCAGCGGCCAACCAGGCATAGAGCCGCACGGCCTCCTGGGCCTGCAGATGCTCATCACCCAAGCGCTGCTCCAGTTGCTGCAGCATGCGCTGCATGGGCGCCATGATGGCGGCGCGGGCGCGCAGGTACTCGTCGCCATGCAGCAGTTCCTGGGCCTCGCGCTGGGCGGGCAGGGTGCCCACCTCGGCCAGGGCCATGGCGCGACGCTCGGCCGCCATCAGAGCCACGGACTGGCGCCGCGCCGCCTCCAGCTCCGCCATCTCGGTCGGCGTCACGCCCGCCTCGCGCAAGCGGCTCAGCAGGGACCGTGGCTCACCGCTGGAGAAGGCCCCCAGCTCGGGGCGCGCCAGGCGCAGATCCCAATAGCCGGGACCGTAGTCCTGGGGGCGCGGCAGCGTGCCCTCGCGGATGCGCGCCACCTGCTCGTAGTAGTCGGCCAGACGCGCCTCGGGGCGCTGCACATAAAGACGCGCCATCAGGCTCAGGGCATCGGAGCTGAGATAGAGCTCCGAGACCAGGCGATGCACCTGCAGCCCGCGGGCCTGCGCGCTCTCCTGGGCCCGGTAGGCCAGGGCCAGCAGGGTCAGGGCCAGCACCAGCGCCGCCACCAGGACGATCTGCACCGCCAGGTGTAGAGCCAGCTTGGTGCGGATCTGCATCGGCCAAGCTTAAGCCCTGGCTGAGGACTTGCGTAGCGGGGCGGGCCCCGATTCAGGCCGGCTGCAACAGCCCGCGCTGCAGGGCCTGGCGCAGACCCGCCGCGCCCTGCTCCAGCAGGGCCAGCACGTTCTCGAAACCCTGCTCGCTGCCGTAGTACGGATCGGGCACCTCGTCGCCGGCGCGGCCGGGCACGAAGTCCGTCAGCAGGCGCAGGCGGCCGTGCAGATGGGCCGGGCAGCGCTCGCGCAACCAGTCCAGATGTTCCTGCTCCATGGCCAGCACCAGATCGAACTGCTCCAGCTGATCCAGTGGCAGGGGGCGGGAGCGCCAACGCCGGCCCAGCTCGTAGCCGCGCTTGGCCAGCACCCGGGCGGCGCGCGGATCCACCGGCTCGCCGCGCGGCCCGGCATGCACCCCGGCCGACTCCACCCGCGCGAACAGGCCCTGGGCCTTGATCACCGCCTCCGCCATGGGCGAGCGGCAGATATTGGCGGTGCAGACCAGGAGCAGGGCGGCAGGTGAAAAGCTGGTGGCATTCATGGCGTCGCCATCATAGGGAAGCGGACCGCGGACGCGGCCCCGGGCTTGTCCCCGAAAAAAGAAAAAGGACCCGACCGAAGTCGGGCCCTGCCAAAACGGGGGAGCTGCTGCGGCCCAGTCCCTTGTCCGTGCTTCTTCGCTTGTCGCCGCAGTCCCTGAGCAAGAGGAGTGTCGCGGCGGGCGTGGGCCGCGACAGGCATCTCATTGGTATCAGTTCGGATTTCTGGGCGCACCCTCCGCGGGTATCACCGCGGGTCGGATCAGGGTTTGAACTGGCACCTCGAAATAGCGGGCCAGCTCGCGGGCCACGCGATAGATCACGGGCTTTCCGGTTTCCGCGCGCTTGATGGAGGCAATCGAGACCCGGATTTTCTGATCACTGCAGGCAAAAGCCATTTCTTCCTGGCTTTGCAGTTTCTGGCTGCGCAGGTCTTTCAAAATTTCGCTCACCAGGAATACCCGCCCGGTGCTGATACGGACCGGCACGTTCGGTGTCGCAATAGGCTGCTGCATGAATCCCCCTTATTCCCTCGTGGACTGGAGCGCAGGCGACTGAGGCCTGCGCCATCGACCGGCCAGCCGGGCCGTCTGGGATACCACTCTAGGGAGCGGCCGGGGAAGACACCTTCCGGAAAGCTTCCGGAAGGTGGGGGGCCGGGCCGGCGCCACAGGCGCAGGCCGGCGTCAGAGTGAAAGCAGCTTGGTTGCAGCTGCGGATCAAGGTCGGATCAGCCGCGGATCACATTCGGTTGAGAGCAGCATCATTTCGGCATCTCGCTTCCTTTTGCCGCCATTCACCGCGTTACGTGGCCGAATCGGGACCCGGCGGGTGTCCGCCTCACTGCTCGTCGTTCTTCACCTCGGGGTCGGTGGTGGGGTAGAGAGAGTCCACCACGCCCGGGCTGGAGAAGAGCAGCACCACGCCCTTGGTGACGATCACCTCGGTGGGCATGGGAATGCCCACCACCGACTCGTCATTGCTGGCGGCGAAGTTCTGGTTGTTCAGCCCGGGGGGCTGGCCCAGGGTCTTGAAGACCGCGCCCACCAGCACCAGGGTGGATTCGCTGCTCTGCACAAAACGGCAGACGCCGGCGCTCTTGGGAATGCGCAGGGGTTGGGGCGCCACCTGGGTGCAGGCCGCATCCAGGTAATAGGCGGCCTCGGCGAAATTGCCGCTCGCGTCGACCTGGCCTTTGACGTAGAAGGTATTCGTAGACATGGATCACATCCCTTTCCAACGGTTGATGATGGTGGATTCAGGGATGCGGAACCGCGCGGTCGGCGCCTTTCTAGGCGGGCTTGCCGGACAGTTTGTCGGCCAGCCAGCGACGCTCGGCTTGTGTTTTCTCTCCCTGCTCCAGACATGAATATGCCTGGACCCAGGATTCGGTCATCTCGAAATGAACCCGGAGCAAGGGGCGCAGTTTCTCCAGATCGGCCGCCACCTGGGCGCACTGAGCCCGAGCCCGCTCCGGCGCGCCCAGTCGCAGCAGGCCGGCCAGGGCCAGGCGGACCCGGGCCCGTTCGTTGTGCAGGCGCAGATCTTCAGGCTGGGTCTGCAACGCACGGTCCAGGTCCTGCTGCAGCGCATCCAGCAGGGGCTGGGCCGCTTCGCCCTGCCCCTGGGCCTGCAGGGCCTGGGCCAGGGCCAGGGTGGTCTGGCTGCGCTGGGGCAGGCGGCGCGCGGCGGCCGAGGCGCTGGCGCCGCGGCCGGCCTGGCCCAGCTCATCCAGCAGCTCGCGCAGCCGCCCCGCGGCGGCGGCACCCGGCTGCGGGCCGATCAGCAGCAACTCGGCCCGGGCCCGACCCAGGCGCCATTTGCGGTTGTCCGGCTCCTGGCGCAAGAGCTGGCCGAACAGGCCCAGGGCCTGCTGGAGCTCGGCCCGCGCCGCCTCGGGCCGGCCCAGGCGCTGCCAGGCCTGGCCCAGCCAGACCCGGGCCATGGCCTCGCCGTCCAGCCACTCCAGATCATTGGGCGCGCGCTGGCGCGCCGCGACGATGGCCGGCAGCCCTTCCGCAAACAGGGTCCGGGCCGCGTCGAACTCGCCCTGCTGCTGCAGGGCCGTGCCCAGCCAGGTCAGGCTGTTGACCCACCAGGCGCGCAGGGCCAGATCGTCGGGCTTGAGGGCCAGGGCCTGCTCCTTGAGCGCGATGGAGGCGCGAAACTGCCGCACCGCCCCGGGCAGATCGCCGGTGTCCAGCAGCAGGGTGCCCAGGCTGTTCTCGGCAAAGGAAAGCTCGGCCAGGGCGTCGGCCTCGCCGGGCGCCTGCGCCAGCCACTGGCCAGCATGCTGGCGGTAGGCCTCCCAGGCCTCGCGGGCGGGCTGGAAACGGCGCAGGGTGTAGAAGGCGTGCCCCTGCCAGAAGGCAGCCGTGCCCTGGGCCTTGCGCCAGCGCGCCAGCAGCTGGGGCGGCGGCTCGTCCTGGGCCAGCAGTTCGCGGGCGCGCTGCAGGGGCGCCAGGGCCGCATCCAGCTCGCGCTTGGACACACGCACCTCGCCGATCACGGTGAGGGCCTGGGCGCGCTGCAAGCGGCCCTGGGGGCTGCTGTCCGCGGCGCCCTCGGCCAGATGGCTCAGGGCCTTGCCGCCCACGCTGTCCAGCAGCTCCAGGCGGCCGATGGGGCGCAGCTTATCGGCGAACTCGCCCAGCAGATAGCCCAGCAGGTCCTCGGCCTCGGCGCTGCGGCGCAGGGCCAGGCGCTCGGCCTGCTCGGCCCGCCAGGCCTGGGCCAGGGCCAGGGCCAGCAGCAGGGCCAGGGTGAAGATGGCGCCCAGGCGCAGGCGGTCGCCCCGCGCCGCGCGGCGCTGCGAGGCCAGCACGAAGTCGCGCTCCGCCGCACCCAGACCCGGCGCGGTCTGCGCCAGCAGGTCCAGGGCCTCGGCCAGCTGCCGGCCCTTGGGCAGCAGGAACTCGGCGGCGCGGCCCTCGGCCTCCCAGCGCTGCACCTGGGCTTGCAGGCGTGCGCGCAGCTGCAGGGCCTGCCGGTGCGCGGCAATCCATTCCGTCACCCGCGGCCAGCGCCGCAGGATGGCCTCGTGCGCCACCCGGAAACCCGCCTGCTGGCCCTCGGCCAGATCGCTCACCAGCAGGCGGGCATCCACCAGGGCCTGCACCAGCTCGCGCTCGGCCGGGCTGGCCAGCTCGCGCCACAGCGCCCGCCGCCCGGTGAGCGCCTCGCCCTCCCCCGCCGACTGCACCAGCAGGGCCAGCACCTGGGGCAGGGCCGCCTGCTGGATGGGCAGCAGGGCCGCGATCTGGGCCTCGGCCCGCTGGCCGATGGCGCCTTCCAGCCCGCCCAGCTCGCGGTAGGCCTCGTAACGCAGCACCCCATGCGGGTCGCGGCGCCGGTACAGCTCCTCCAGCGTGTACTGCAGCAGGGGCAGGGCATCGGGGCTGGCGGCGGCGTCATCGCAGAGCTGGTCGTCCAGGCGCACGCCGCTGGCGCCGTCGCTGCCAAAGCTCAGGCCGGCAGCACGCGCCGGCAGGCGGATCATCTGCGCGATCTCGGCGCGCGTGGGCGGGCCCAGATCGACATGGGCGCCGGCCGCCTTGTCGCGCATCAGCAAGGCGTGCTCGGACAGGCGCGGGTAGAAATCATTGCGGCAGGCCGCCAGCACGATCACATGGCCGCTGTCGGCCAGGGCCTGCAGGGCGGCGCAGAAGCGCTCGCGCGCGGCTGCATCCAGGCCCGGCGCCACGAAGAGGGCCTCCAGCCGGTCCACGAAGAGCAGCAGGGGCGCGGTCTGGCCGGCGCGGGCCGCGGCCAGCTCGGCCAGCACGGCGGTGGGCTGCTCATCCAGGCTGCGCGCCAGGGATTCGGCGCTGGCGCCGGGGAAAAGGCCGCGGCCCTCGCACTCCCAGTCCAGCAGGGCCGCGCCCAGGGCCGTCAGCGGCGCCTGCTCGCCCAGATCGCCCAGGTCCAGCTGGGTCTGCGACAAGCCTTGCAGGGCCGGAAACAAGCCGGCCAACACCAGGGAGGTCTTGCCCGAGCCGCTGGGCCCCAGCAGCAGCACGAAGGCGCGCTGCGCGGCGCGGCGCGCCTGCACCGCCGCCAGCAGCTGCTGCAGGGCGGACTCGCGGCCGAAGAAGACCTCGGCATGGCGGGCGTCAAAGGCCTGCAGGCCGCGAAAGGGGGAGCCGCCGCGCCAGCCGCCCTGGCGCGAACGCAGGCTGCCGCCCTCGCCCGCGCGCACCGGCGCCAGCAGGCGGTAGCCGCGCTTGCGGATGGTCTCGATGTAGCGCGGCTCGGTGGCGCTGTCGTCCAGGGCCCGGCGCAGCTGGGCCACGGTCTTGTGCACCGGGTTGTCGCCCGCCGGCACCTCGGGCCAGCAGCGCTGCAGCAGCTGCTCAGCGCTGAGCACCTCGCCGGGCTCGGCGGCCAGGGCCTGCAGCACCTGCATGGCGCGCGGCTCCACCTGGCGGCGCGCGCCGGCACGGCTCAGGCTGTTGCTATCCGGATCAACCGCCCAGTCACCCAGCTGAAAGCGCATGGCGCGCGGCGATCCGGTGGCGGGGCTAGCGCGCCAGCTCGGCGCGCATGGCGTCGATCACGGCCTTGTAGTCGGGCTTGCCGAAGATGGCAGAGCCGGCCACAAAGGTGTCGGCGCCGGCATCGGCGATCTCGCGGATGTTCTCCACCTTGACGCCGCCATCGATCTCCAGGCGGATGTCGCGGCCGCTCTTGTCGATGATCTTGCGCGCGGCCTCCAGCTTCTTCAGCGCGCTGGGGATGAAGCTCTGGCCGCCAAAGCCCGGGTTCACGCTCATGATGAGCACCAGGTCCACCTTGTCGATCACCCATTCCAGCACCTCCAGGGAGCTGGCGGGGTTGAAGACCAGACCGGCCTGCTTGCCCTCGCCCTTGATCAGCTGCAGGGTGCGGTCCACATGGGCGCTGGCCTCGGGGTGAAAGCTCACCAGATCGGCGCCGGCGCGGCAGAAGGCCTGGGCCAGGGCGTCCACCGGCTGCACCATCAGGTGCACATCGATGGGCGCGGGCGTGCCATCGGGCTTGACGGCATGCTTCTTCAGGGCCTCGCAGACCATGGGTCCGAAGGTGAGGTTGGGCACGTAATGGTTGTCCATCACGTCGAAATGCACCCAGTCGGCGCCGGCCGCCAGCACATTGCGGACCTCCTCGCCCAGGCGGGCGAAGTCGGCGGAGAGGATGCTGGGGGCGATGCGGTGGCTGGTGCTCATGGCAGGGGCTCGGTGCGACGGAAGGAAGTGCCGAATTCTAGGGACTCGGGAGACTCGGGCGGCGCGGCGGCGCGAAGCTCGCGCGCGCCCGGGCCACCTCGGCATGGATCACGCAGCCGGCGGCATGGTCGTTGATCAGGCCCATGGACTGCAAAAAGGCATGCATGGTGGTGGGGCCCACGAACTTCCAGCCGCGCTTTTTCAGGTCCTTGGAGAGAGCCTGCGAGGCGGGCGACTCGGTCTGGTTGCGGTGCGCGGCCTGCTGCTCGGGCGCCGGCTCGAAGGACCAGATATAGGCCGCCAGCGAGCCCTGCTCGGCGCGCAGGGCCTGGGCGCAACGGGCGTTGTGGATCACGGCCTCGATCTTGCCGCGGTGGCGCACGATGCCGACGTCCTGCAGCAGGCGCTGCACATCGGCCGGGCCGAAAGCGGCCACGCTATCGATCTCGAAATTCGCGAAGCCGGCGCGGAAGGCCTCGCGCTTGGCCAAGATGGTGCGCCAGGACAGGCCGGACTGGAAACCCTCCAGGCTCAGCTTCTCGAACAGGCGCCGGTCCTGCGCCACCGGGAAGCCCCACTCGGTGTCGTGATAGTGCAGATAGGGCGGCCAGTCCGCCGCGGCGGCGCACCAGCGGCAGCGCGGGCGTCCGTCATGGGGCAGGAACAGGGTTTCTTGCGTCATCGGCTTCTCCTCGGTCACGGCTTGCCGGCAAAACGCGGGCGGTAGCGCTCGGCCAGGGCGCGCAGCCCGCCCTCGCGCTCCAGGGTCTGCAGGGCGCGCAGCAGGCGCTGCCGCGGTACCGGCGGCAGGCCGCGGGCCACGGCCACCCACTGCTCATCCTCCTGGAGCACCACCTCCGCCAGGCGCAGGCGGCCGGCAAACTCGGGCTGCTCCAGCAGCGGGGCCAGGGCCATGTCTTGCGCATACACCGCGTCGGCCCGCCCCAGCAGCAGCATGCGCAGGGCCTCGGCATCGCCGCGCGGCGCCTCGCTGTAGCTCACCTGGGCCTGGGCCAGGGTCTGGGCCAGCACCGAGCCCTGGGCCACCAGCACCGGCTTGCGCCGCGAGAGCGCGCGCAGCTCGGGCCAGCCCAGGATCTCGTGGCGATCCTCCAGGCGCAGCACCACGCGGTGGCGCACCCGGTACAGGGGCACGGGCAGGTAGTCCCACTGGCGCTGGCGCTCGGCCGAGCGGATCAGGCAGAAGAACACATCGATCTCCTGCTGCCCCAGCATGCGCTCCACGCGGCGCAGGGGCAGAAACTGCTCCTGGCCGCTGAAGCGCAGGCCCGGGTCGCTGCGTTCCACCGCCTGCAACAGCTCGGCGCACAGGCCCGGGCGGCGCTGGCCAGCCTCGGCGTACTTGGCCGGAGCCCCGGCCTGGGCCGCGGTGCGCAGCCAGAGCGCGGGCTCCGCCGGCGCCACGGGGCTGGCCGCCAGGCTGGAGGGCGCGACGGTGCGGGCGCGCAGCAGCCCCGGCAGGCACAGGCCGGCCAGGGCCAGGGCATGGCGCCGAGGCAGATGACAGCTCATTCTTCAGGCATCGCTTGTTCTTGTCGGTCGCCGGGCCGCCGCATCGAGCCGCACCGCGCCGCCGCGCAGCATAGCGCCTGCCTGCTCATAGAATGCGCCATGGCTCAAGCGCAATTCCGTTGCAGTGCTGTCGTGCAGCCCCTGCCCGAGCAAACCGATCCCGAACGGGGCCTGTTCGCCTACAGCTACACCATCACCATCGAGAACACCGGCGATGTGGCCGCCCAACTGATCGCCCGGCACTGGACCATCACCGACGCCAAGGGCCAGGTGCAGGAGGTCAACGGCCTGGCGGTCGTGGGCCACCAGCCCTACCTGACCCCGGGCGAGCGTTTCCAGTACAGCTCCTGGGCCCAGATCGCCACGCCGCAGGGCAGCATGAGCGGCCGCTTCCTGTGCGTGAGCGAGCAGGCCGAGGTCTTCTACGCGCCGGTGCCCGAGTTCGCCCTGGCCGACCAGGGCCTGCTGCACTGATGCGCGGCGCCTCCCGAGACAAGCAGGGCCGCCGCGGCTGGGACCTCACGGCCCTGCTCAACGCCGCCGATCCCCGTGCCGAGCTGGCCGCCCGCAATCTCTGGCTGGTGCGCCTGCTGGAATGGCTGCGCCACCCGGCCAGCCGCAATGAAGAGGGCTCAGAGCCCGGCCGCCCCCTGCCCCTGCTGCGCCTCAAGCATCTGCTGAACATGCTGGAGCGCAACCCCGAGCATGCCCAGCGCTTTGTCGCCGTGCTGGGCTCGGTGTGGCAGGACATGCGCGCCGAGGGCCTGTTTGCCGATGTGGGCTTCGCTCCACGCATGGCGCTGTGGAGCGAGGTGCTGCACCGCCTGCGCCAGCGCCTGCTGCCCGACACCGTGGACACGCGCGAGCTGGGCGAGCTCTTCGGCCTGCTCTTCCCCGAGGCCGAGGACGCCAGCTGGCTGGCCGCCATGGACGATGCCCTGCTGGAGCGACTGAGCGCCCTGTTCGACCGCGCCCTGCCCGGCACCGGCGTCTGGCGCCGGCCCATGCTCAACGGCCTGACCATGCTCACCGGCGCGGTGCATGCGGCCGGCCTCTCGGGCCCGCTGCGCCTGCGCATGGATGAAAGCCTGCTGGGTCAGCAGCCCTTTGTCCAGTTGCCCGGTGCCACCGAGCGCTTCGGCGAGGCCTTGCTGGCCGATGATGCCGCCGCCCTGCGCCCCGCCCTGCAATACCTGCGCGCCCTGCTGGACCGCTGCCGCCAGGCGGCCGAGAGCGTGCCGCGCCATCTGGAGGACTACGGCGTCTCGGTGGACATCATGTTCGAGGTGGAGCAGCTGCTGGAGCGCCTGCGCCGCGCCGAGGCCCTGCTGGACTGCCTGGTCTCCGAGCATCCGCAGCGCGAGCTGCTGCGCCTGGCCGCCAGCCTGGTGGACGTGGTCCAGGCCCGGCGCAGCCTGCGCACCCTCTTCGCCCGCCACTACTCCCTGCTGGCGCGCAAGGTGGCCGAGCGCAGCGCCGAGACCGGCGAGCACTACATCACCCGCAGCGGCGCCGAATACCGCGACATGCTGCGCCGCGCCGCCGGCGGCGGCCTGGTGATCGCGGGCACCACCTTCGCCAAATTTGCGGTGATGGCGCTCGCGCTCTCGGCCTTCTGGGCCGGCTTCTGGGCCGGCGCCAACTACGCGCTGAGCTTTGTGCTGATCCATCTGCTGCACTGGACCGTGGCCACCAAGCAGCCGGCCATGACGGCGCCGGCCATGGCGGCCAAGCTGCGCGATATCGGTGACGACGAAGGCCTGGACGACTTCGTGGACGAGGTGGCCCATCTGCTGCGCTCGCAGATGGCGGGCATCGTGGGCAATCTGGCCGTGGTGGCGCCCGTGGTGCTGATCGTGCAGCTGCTGGCCTGGCTGAGCTTCGGCGCGCCCCTGGTGGGCGTGAAGGATGCCGAGCATGTGCTGCACTCGCTCACCCTGCTGGGCCCCACGGTCTTCTTTGCCGCCTTCACCGGCGTGCTGCTCTTCGCCTCCAGCCTGATCGCGGGCTGGGTGGAGAACTGGTTTGTGTTCTACCGCCTGGACGCGGCCATCGCCTGGAATCCGCGCATCGTGGCCCGCCTGGGTGCGCAGCGCGCCCAGCGCTGGGCCCAGTGGTGGCGCAGCAATATCTCGGGCCTGGCGGCCAATGTCTCGCTGGGCATGATGCTGGGCCTGGTGCCGGCTCTCCTGGGCTTCTTCGCCCTGCCCATCGAGGTGCGCCACGTCACCCTGTCCACCGGCCAGATCGCGGCCGCGGCCGGCGCCCTGGGCTGGGGCGTGCTGCGCCAGCCCGAGTTCTGGTGGTGCGTGGCCGCCATTCCGCTGACCGGCCTGCTCAACCTCACGGTGAGCTTCCTGCTGGCCTTCAAGGTGGCGCTGCGCTCGCGCGGCATCCAGCTGGCCGACCGGGCGCGCGTCACCGGTGCCATCTGGCGGCGCCTGCGCGAGCAGCCGCGCAGCTTCTTCCTGCCGCCGCGCCGCACGGAGGCCGAGGTGCCTAAGCCCTAGGCTCCTGATCCTCGTCGCGAGGGCGTTCGCCGCCCTTGCGGCCCGAGAACATCGTCCACCAGACAATGAAGACCAGCAGCGCCAGCGCGCCCAAAGCCTCCAGCAACAGAATTCCCATGATGTCTCAGCGCTCCTCGCTTGGCCTGCTGGCGGCGGCGATTCTAGGCCTGCTGGCCGCCTGCTCCACCACGCCCCTGCCGCCCGATCCGGCCCAGCCACCGTCGGCCGCACGGCCGCAGCCGCCCGTGGCCCAGCCCCCGGCCACCACCCTGCCCAGCGCGGCCCGCCAGGTGCTGCAGCGCGAACGCTCGCGCTGGGTGGCGGTGGACTGGAACGAGCTGCCCGGCTGGGGCGAGGACCGTGCCAGCGAGCTCTGGCCCGCCCTGCTGCGGGGCTGCCAGCGCCCGGCGCCGGGCTGGGCCGAGCTCTGCGCCCGCGCCGCGCGCCAGGCCCCGGCCGACGATCTGGAAGCCCATCTCTGGCTGATCAAGCACCTGCAGCCCTATCGCGTCGAAAGCCTGGAAGGCGAGAGCCAGGGCCTGCTGACCGGCTACTTCGAGCCCCTGCTGGACGCCCAGCGCCGGCCCAGCGGCGGCTACCGCGTGCCCCTGCATGCCGCCCCGCCCGATCTGAACCGGCGCCGTCCCTACTTCAGCCGCCAGCAGATCGAGACCGAGCAGCGCGAGCGCCTGCGTGCCCAGGAGCTGCTCTACATCGAAGACCCGCTGGACGCCCTGGTGGTGCAGATCCAGGGCTCGGGCCGGGTGCGGGTGCGCGAGAGCGAGGGAGCGCCGCCCGTGCTCAAGCGCCTGGCCTTTGCCGGCCACAACGAGCAGCCCTACCAGTCCATCGGCAGGCTGCTGATCGAGCGCGGCGAGCTGCGCCCCGGCGAGGCCTCCTGGCCCCAGATCAAGGACTGGGCGCGCCGCAACCCCGGCCGCCTGCAGGAGCTGCTGTGGCAGAACCCGCGCTATGTCTTCTTCCGCGAGGAACCTCTGCCCGACCCCGAGCAGGGGCCGCGCGGCGCCCAGGGCGTGCCGCTCACGCCGGGCCGCTCCATCGCGGTGGACCGCGCCAGCGTGCCCTATGGCACGCCGCTGTGGCTGGACGGCGGCCTCTCCACGGCCGGCGCGCCGCTGCGCCGCCTGGTGATGGCCCAGGACACCGGCAGCGCCATCGTGGGCGCGGTGCGGGCCGACTTCTTCTGGGGCTGGGGCGCCGAGGCCGAGGCCCAGGCCGGGCGCATGAAGGCGCCGCTGCGCCTCTGGGCCCTCTGGCCAAGGACTTGACGTGAAACGCTACCACTCCCATCTGGGCCGCGACATCTTCGTCACCGGCGGCAGCGCGCGCGAGCTGGCGCCGGGCAGCTTCGGCGTCTGCGCCATCGGCGGCGGGGCCGAGGGCTGGAGCGTGGTGCATATCGGGCCGGACGGCGACGCCGCCGACCTGGGCGGCGAGTACTACTTCGGCACGCCCGAGGAGGCGCTGGACTTCGTCAAGCAGCTGATCGAGCTGATGTCAGACGCTCAAACTCCGCCAGCGGCACCGGCTGACTGAAGAGATAGCCCTGGTGGGCGGCGCAGCCCTGGCTGAGCAGGAAGTCGCGCTGGGCCTCGGTCTCCACGCCCTCGGCCAGCACCTCCAGGCCCAGGCTCTGGGCCAGGGCCACGATGGTGCGCACGATGGCGGCGTCGTGCTTGTGCGTCAGCACATTGCGCACAAAGCTCTGGTCGATCTTGAGCTGCTCCAGCGGCAGGCGGCGCAGATAGTTCAGCGAGGAGTAGCCGATGCCGAAGTCGTCCAGCGCAAAGCCCACGCCGCAGGCCTGCAGCGAGCACATCTTGGCGATCACGCCCTCCACATCGTCCATCAGCAGGCTCTCGGTGAGCTCCAGCTTGAGGCGCTGTGAGGGCGCACCACTGCGCGCCAGCGCACGCTGCACCAGGGTCACGAAGTCGGCCTGCTGGAACTGGCGCGCCGAGACATTGATGGACAGGTTCAGCCGCGCCGTCTCGGGCTGCAGGGCCCAGCTCGCCAGCTGGCGGCAGGCGGCGTCCAGCACCCACTGACCCAGGGGCAGGATCAGGCCGCTCTGCTCGGCCGCGCCGATGAACTCGCTGGGCGGCACCAGGCCGCGCTCCGGATGCTGCCAGCGCAGCAGGGCCTCGGCGCCGGTGAGCGTGCCGTGCTGGTCCACCTGGGCCTGGTAGAACAGGCGGAACTCGCCGCGCTGCAGGCCGCGGCGGATCTCGGCGTCCAGGCGCGCGCGCTCGCTGGCGGCGCGCTGCATGGCGGGGTCGAAGAAGCGGATCGCATTGCGACCCGCCGCCTTGCTCTGGTACATCGCCAGATCGGCCTGCTTCATCAGCTCTTCCAGCCCCTGGCAATCGGGCCCGAAGAGCGCGATGCCGATGCTGGCCGTGCTGTGATGCTCCATCTCCGGCAGCTCGTAGACCTCGGTCAGGCACTTGAGCAGCTTGCCGCCCACCAGCTCGGCCTCAGCTGCAGCGCTGGGGCCGTCCTCGCTGAGCTCGTCCAGGATGATGACGAACTCGTCGCCGCCCAGGCGCGCCACCGTGTCGCTCTTGCGCACGCAGGGCAGCAGGCGGCCGGCCACCTGCTTGAGCAGCAGATCGCCCATATCGTGGCCCTGGGTGTCGTTCAGGGTCTTGAAGTTGTCCAGGTCGATCAGCAGCAGGGCACCGTGGCGGTCGCCGCGCTGGGCCGCGGCCACCGCGCGCTGCAGGCGGTCCAGCAGCAGGCGTCGGTTGGGCAGGCCGGTGAGCGGGTCGTAGAAGGCCAGGCGCTGGATCTCGGCCTCGGCCGCCTTGCGCTCGGTGATGTCGCTGAACAGGCCCACGCAGTGGCTGAGCTGTCCGTCGGCATCGCGCACCGCCGAGAGGGTCAGGCGTTGCGAGTAGATCTCGCCGCTCTTGCGCCGACTCAGGATCTCGCCCTCCCAGCGCCCCAGGCGCTCCACGGTGGCGGCAATCTCGTCGATATAGCTGGCCGGGTAGCGGCCCGAGCTCAGCAGGGCCGGGGTCTGGCCCAGGGTCTCCTCGGCGCTGAAGCCGGTGATCTGGCTGAAGGCCTTGTTCACCCGCAGGATGCGGCGCTGCGCATCGGTGATGAACATGCCCTCCTGCGCCTCGAAGGCGGTGGCCGCCAGGCGCAGCTCCAGCTCGGCCTGCTTGCGCGCGGTGATGTTGTTGCCGGTGCCGCGGTAGCCCAGGAACTCGCCGTCCTCGGCAAACACCGGCAGGCCGCTCACCTTGATCCAGCGCGTCTCGCCGTCCACCTGCTCCAGCGGGAACTCCAGCTGCTGCAGGGGCTGGCGCAGGGCCAGGGCCTGCAGCTGGGCCGCGACGGGGATGCCGCGGTCCTGCAGCAGCTCGGGCAGGGTGCGACCCAGGATCAGGGCCACCGGGCGGCCGGTCACGGGCTCGCTATTGGGCGAGATATAGGTGAAGCGCAGCTGCGCATCCAGCTCCCAGAACCACCAGTCCAGGGCGCCGTTGGCAAAGTCCTGAAAGCGCTGATCATTGGCGCGCAGGGCGCGGTCGGCATGCGAGAGCGTGTGCGCCACATGCCGCACCCGCCAGTACAGCCCCGCCACCAGGGCCAGCATCAGCAGGGCCGAGATGCCGCCCAGCCAGGCCCAGCGCCGCGCCGCGGCGGCGCGACTGGCGCTGATGTCGTCCAGCAGGGCCAGCGAGGCCAGGGCGCGGCCCTGGCGGTCGTGCACCGGCAGCAGGCTCACCAGCCAGCTGCGCGCATCGCTGCCCTGGCCGCCCACCAGCTCCAGCAGGCCAGGGTCCTCGCCCTGGGCCGCCAGCTGCTCCCAGGGGCCCAGCAGGCCCGGGGGCAGGCCGGGCAGGCTGTTGTGCAGCAGCACCAGCTGGGCATGCTCGTCCCAGTTGCCGGCCAAGCCCAGCAGCTGCTTGCCGCGGGCAAAGGCCTGGGCATCGCCCTGGCGCTTGTGCAGGGCGGCAATCACCTCCAGCGAGAGCAGATCGCCCAGGCGGCGGGCAAACCAGCCCAGCTCGGTGCCCAGCTCCACATAGCCGATGAGCTGGCCGTCCACCCGCCAAGGCGAGACATGGCGCAGCACCGGCACGCCGGTGGAGGCCAGCTCCCAGCCCTCCACCGGGGCGTCCAGGCGCTGAGCCTCGGCCAGCACCGGGCGGCTGACGAAGTCGCCGCTGCGATCGGGATCGTGCAGGCGCAGCAGGGTCTGGCGGCGCGGGCTGATGAAGCTCAGATGGCTCAGGCCCGACTCATTGCGCATGTTGCCGAACTCGGCGCGCGCCGCGGCCTGCAGGGCCGCGCGGTCGCCCGCGCGCATGGCGCGCTGCAGCGCCGGGTTCTCGCGCGCCTGCTGGGCCAGCCAGCGCAGGCGGCGGCCCTCGTCCTCGGCCAGGCGCAGCCACAGGCTCTGGGCCTGACGGCGGATCTCCAGGCCCTGGGCCTGCTCGGCGCGCTGGTACTGCTGGCGGGCCGAGAGGCCCAGCAGCAGCGCGATGGCCAGCATCACCACCAGCACCGGCGCCAGGATCTGGCGCATCAGATGGCGGCCGCTGAAGCGCCGCGGGCGGGCAGCCGGCGGCGGCGACGGTCGGTCGCTGAGCGGGAGGGAGGGCGTGACGTTCATGGGGCGCGCGGGCGCGGGACTTCGCGAGGGGCCCGGCGCGGGCGCGCAAGAACGGACGCTCGGCAGGCCGCGCCCGGCAACCCCGCTGTCATGACCCGCTGTTGTCGGGGCTGTAGACCGGTGGCTTTGCGACCCCGCTTTTCAGACCGGGTGTGCCGTGTTCATCGCGGCCAAAGGGTATCCAGCCGCAGACCGGGATACTACCTGTTACGAACCCGTCGCGGCGCAAGCCCGGCCCTCGCGCTTACATGTGCGCGCAGGACCCTGCGGAGAATTCACGCTCGCCCCGGCCCTAGAGCGGCCGATCCAGACGCGCCAGGGGCCGCCGCCTCAGACCAGGGCGAAGGCAAAGCCCAGCAGGGCCACGCCCAGGGGCAGCAGGCCCAGCCAGGCCTCGCGGCGGGCGTCGTGCGGCGGTGGGGCAAAGGGCTCGGCCCGGCGCAGCAGGGCTTCCACCCGGCTCAGGCGGGCAGCGTCCGGGGCGGGGCGGGCATCGCGGTGCGTGGCGGGCGGCTGGGGCGACGGGCTCATGGCAGGCTCCTCATCGGCGCGGGGATCGCTGGAGATCGCTGGGAACTGAGGGCCACTGTCACCGCCGCGGCTGAAGCGGCGATTGCCGCACGGTCAGGCTTGTGTTTCGCAAGTTAAAGATGGCGGGCGGCCGATTGGCCCTATCCTGGTCGGCCCATCCTTGCAGCCGGAGCGCCGCCCATGCCCCAGCCCCGTGAGATCCAGGCCCTGGTGTTCGATGTGTTCGGCACCCTGGTGGACTGGCGCAATTCCGTCGCCCGCGAAGCCCGCCAGCACCTCGCCGCGCTGGCCCCGCCCGACACCGACTGGCTGGCCTTTGCCGACGCCTGGCGCGGCGAGTACCAGGGCGCCATGGAGGCGGTGCGCAGCGGCCAGCTGCCCTACACCCGGCTCGACGCCCTGCACCGCCGCAATCTGGATATCGTGCTGGCCCGCCAGCCCTGGGGTGCCCTGGTGGACGAGGCCCGGCGCCAGCGCCTGAACACCGCCTGGCACCGGCTGGACGCCTGGCCGGAGGTGGGCCCCGCCCTGCAGCGCCTGCGCGCGGGCGGCCATCTGCTGGCGCCCTGCTCCAACGGCAATATCTCTCTCATGGCCCGGCTGGCTCGCCACAACGACTGGCACTGGGACGCCATCCTGGGCGCCGAGATTGCCCGGGACTACAAGCCCAAGCCCGGCGTCTACCTGGCCGCCGCCGCGGCCCTGGACCTGGCGCCCGCCCAGGTGCTGATGGTGGCCGCCCATGGCAGCGATCTGGTGGCCGCCGCCGCGGCCGGCCTGGCCACCGCCTTCATCGCCCGGCCCGACGAGCATGGCCCCGGCCGTGGCGAGACCGAGCCCGGCGCCCCGGTGGACTGGCAGGCCGCCGATCTGGCCGCCCTGGCAAAGCTCTTGCTTGCCTGAGCCCCATGACGAACCCGCCCCTCATCCGCATCCAGTTCGAATCCCCCGACCAGCCCGAGATCCTGCAGCTCATTGCCGAGCTGGACGCCTACCAGCGCACGCTCTACCCGCCCGAAAGCATCTACGCCCTGGACTTGGCCGGCCTGATGGCGCCCCAGGTGCGTTTTGCCGTGGCCCGCGCGGCGGAAGAGCGCGACGGCGCCCCGGGCCCGGCCCTGGGCTGCGGCGCCGTGCTGCTGGGCGCGGAGCACGGCGAGCTCAAGCGCATGTTCGTGCACCCCAGCGCGCGCGGCCAGGGCCTGGCGCGCCGCCTGCTGACCCGGCTGGAAACCGAGGCCCGGGCCGCAGGCTGCGCCTTCATGCGCCTGGAAACCGGCCCCTACCAGACCGAAGCCCTGGCGCTCTACGCCGCCTGCGGCTACCAGCGGCGCGGCCCCTTTGGCGACTACCCCGACGACCCCTACAGCGTGTTCATGGAAAAGGCGCTGCTGCTGCCTCCAGGGCCGCCCGACGCTAGGCTTTGAACCCCGGGCAGGGGACGGCCATCCCCAAGCTGCAGGACGGACGCGCGCGACCCGGCTCGCAAGAATGGCGGCACAAGCTCCCAACCCCAGCCCCGCCCCTCTTCCGCTCCGCTTGTTTCTTGAAACGCAGCCAAGGAGTACCGCCATGCGTTCCCACCCCAGGTCCACCACCTTCCTCGGCGCCACGGCGCTGCTCGCCACCTTTGGCCTGCTCGCCCTGGTGAGCAGCCCGGCCCGAGCCGCCGAAATCACCGTGGCGCTCAAGACCGCCGGCACCGCGGCCGAGAGCGCAGAGACGCCACTGGGCCAGGTGCGCATCGTGGAAACGGCCTACGGCCTGGCCTTCTACCCCGCACTCAGCGGCCTGGCGCCGGGCCTGCACGGCTTTCATGTGCACGAGAAGCCCAGCTGCGCGCCGGCCGAGCAGAACGGCAAGCCCGTGCCCGCCCTGGCGGCCGGCGGCCACTACGACCCCAGCGGCAGCAAGAAGCATGGCGAGCCCTGGCGCGATGACAACCATCTGGGCGATCTGCCGCCGCTCTATGTGGACGGCGAGGGCCGCGCCCAGCAGCCGGTGCTGGCCCCGCGCCTCAAGCGCCTGGCCGAGGTCCAGGGCCGCGCCCTGATGATCCATGCCGGCGGCGACAACCATGCCGACCATCCCGCGCCCCTGGGCGGTGGCGGCGCCCGCGTGGGCTGCGGCGTGATCGCGGGCGGCTGACGGATGCCAAGGCCGGTGCCGAGACCGCGCGGCCTCAGCCCACCAGCCTGAAGATGCCGTAGAGCGAGAGCGCGCCCGTGGCCACCAGCAGGGCCGTCTTCATGGCGCGGTTGGCCACCAGGGCGCCCAGCAGGCTGCAGATCAGAATGGCGCCGAAGATGTAGATCAGTTTCATGGTGGCCGCGATGCTAGGGGCGCCGCGGCGGTGCCCCGGCCAGCCGCCGTGCACTTGTTCACGCCGGCCCGCGCTTCTGCGGTCCAATACCGGCATGACGACCGAGAAGCCGCAGCCCCCCGAACAACACAGCCCTGACTCGCCGCTGGCGCAGCTGGAGCAGCGCGTGACCGAGCTGGAGATCAAGGCCAGCTTTGCCGAAGACCTGGTGGACCACCTCAACGAGATCGTGGCCCGCCAGCAGCAGCACATCGAGCTGCTGGCCCGGCAGCTGCAGGAGCTCAAGCACCAGCAGGGCTCGGGGGATGGGGGTGGGGCAACGGTGCGGAGCCTGCTGGAGGAGTTGCCACCGCATTACTGAACACGCGGCCGGCCCCTGCTGCCTGCGCAGCAGCGCCAACAACAAGGCGCGGCCCCGGATCAAGGCCAGCAGGGCTCCCCCGCCCGGCAAGGCCAGCGTGGGCGGGCCTTCACGCAAGCAAGCTCAGCTGTAACCCGCTGCTGCTTTTGTCGGATTATTTAGTACCCTTGCGGCCGAGGCTCACAGGGAGAAAACAATGACGATTCAAGGGCTTGCATCCGCCAAGCCGGGCTTGGTTATACGGCACTCGCTGAGGTTAGGGCGCAGTGCGTGTCGCCCGATATCACGTTAGAAGGCGACTAATATGACCACACTGCTAGTGCAAAGAGCAAAGGCGACATGGCAAGACCGCGTACGTAGCTACCGCGTCATCATCGATGACAAAGAAGTTGCGCAAGTTGCCAATGGCGCAGAGGTTGAAGTTCCAGTCGATGCCGGCAAGCACGTTGTTCAATTGAAGATCGATTGGTGCCAGTCGGAACCTTTGGAAATTGATGTGGCCTCTGGAGAGCAGAAGATTTTGGAATGCGGTCCCAATGCAACCCCATGGCTTGCGCTCCTGTACATCACCGTTCTGAGGAAAAAATATCTTTGGTTGCGCCCCGCACCATCGCCTTCTAACCGGTCATTCCAGCGGACCGCCTATGGCGGCCGCTGAATTCAAACGTTATACGTCTCACGGAAGGTTCGCGGCATGAGCACGAAGTTCCTCTTACGGGCGGACGAGATTCGAGAAATCGCTCCCGGACACGGCGCATGCTATGCGTCCGATCACATCACGGTCGACGGGCAGAAGGTTGGTTTCATGTACCGTGAAGAGCCGGACAACGATGTTGACAGCGGCTGGCGTTTCTTGTCTGGTAATGAGAGCCAGGAGTACTTGGACGATTCCAAGAACTTGCAGATCTACGACGTCAACACCATCGCGAACTATGACCAGGGCATCGTTGCCCTTTTGTCTGCGCCTTGTGGATCGGCCTTTGCAAGAACGGCCTCTGGCGAGTTTGTCGTGGATGACCAGCCGCATGACGATGACGTATAACCTTTTGGTCAAGCGGACCTGCGCCAGCCACGCTGGCTGGTCCGCTTACCGCAAACGTTCGACATCACGAAGTACATCTATGCAACGACTAATTGCTTTGATCTTTGCGATGCTCCCGCTGGTTGCCCAGTGCGAGACATATCGCGACATTGGCCCACTGGATAGCCTTGGTGACGTCAAGTCAAAATTCCCTAGTGCGACGCCAAAGAAGTTGGCGCCTGCATAGGCCCAGCCGACTGATGCTATGTATCAGTTCACCGGCAGCGGTTTAAGTGGAACGATCATCGTCAAATTTGAAGACGGGCGCCCGAACTACAAAAAACAGTTAGAGGCCAACACCAACGAAGCTCGCACAGCCTTCCTCCAACGGGTTGCAAATGAGTCGGACGAAGACGCGTTGATGGTAAGTTGGGTCAGATGGATCCCGGATGCACCAATTCCACTTCAACGGCTCGTTGCTAAGTATGGGCCCCAAGAGAAAGCGGGGTTTTCTGATGAGAACTATCAGCCCTATCGGGAGTGGGAACGGAAGGGCGTGAGTGCGTATTTGTCTGACGACGAGAAGAACGTTGTGAGAATTGATTTCGCATTCACGAAGGACGAGCAACGAAAGGCCTGGCTCAAAAAGTACCAGTTTGTTCCGGAATGGCTGAAGGAAGAGCCTGCGCCAGCCAAGAAGAAGTGAGTGGTGCTGTCGAACCAGTCGCTCGAGCCGACTCGCGTCGGCAGGCCGCCGCTCGCGGCTCAGCTTCACCGTTAGGCATCAAATCAAAGAGGCTCAATTGGTAAGTCAGAAAAGCGCAGGTGAACCGGCGGAGACAGAAGTCGCTGTGTCAGTAGCTTCCGGTTTCGGACCATCCTCATTTCAGAAGCTAGTGGCCTTCTTGCTTTTGATATACCCAATTTGGGGAACCATATTGGGCTATGCCATGGCAAGCCTTTTCAAATCTTCTGAGGCGCACAACGCCGTTGTCGGCTTCTTTTTGCTATTCAATATCCTTAGTCCCGCGGTAGTGTGGCAATCGGACCTCGGCGTCTTCTCAAAGGTATTTCTTACGCTGCTTGTTTATGTTGCGAGCTACATCGCCATCTTCCTTGTCACATTCACTTTTGCAAGGTGCTTCTTTCTCCACAGTTGCGCACTCGGGTGAATCAGCATGTCTCCGTTGCTGCCTCTCAAGAAACACCCTGAAGGAAGTGAACTTTCACGACTCCGCGTTATGAAGACAGGTTGTTTCTTCGGAACGATTTGCGGCGCAGGCGGGCCGATTACTTCGCTAACCAGTCGCTCGATCCGACTCGCGTCGGCAGGCCGCCGCTCGCGGCTCAGCTTCAACGTTGGGCGTCGCAATAACGGATATGACTATGTCGGATAAAAATGAAGCTTACCTTTCAGTCTTGCTGGAGGAATTTCGTTGACACTACAACGAATGCCTGAAGTACATTGACTCTTTGAATCATTTTTCCAATCTTCAGTTGGTTGCGCTGGGCGCCGCTGTTGCAGGGCTTACCGCGCTGATTAGCCAGAATGGCATTCAAGTATCCACAATTGCTTTTGCAATCTTGCTTGTGCCGATCCCGTTCAATTTCTTGGCGTGGTCCTTTGAGCACTGTCACATGATGATTGCAGCAAATGCGCGATACATTGCTTTCAACCTCAGACCCAAGGTGGAGGCAGCAACGGGCAGAAGCGAATTATTCGAGTGGGAAGACTTCTTGCAAAATGACACTTTCAAGTTCAAAGACAAGTACCGCTTTTCTTCGACCGTTGGCTATGCAGGCGCCTTCTTTCTGGCCGTTGCAATTACCTCCCTATCGGTATTGGTTTTTGCATTTCTAATCGCGTTTAATTACGCGAACATCTCAGCCCTGTGGTGGAGCATTCCCATAGCAGTGCTCGATCTGCTCTTGTTGACGCTAACCGTTAGAAATCATCTACTTGTATCAAAGTACTTCATGTCTCCATTGGCCACACCCAACGCTGCAGTCAACACAGACCTTTCGCACAAAGCCGCGTAAGGTCGGTTACCTTGAACGTTGAACGCTGAGCATTAATCGTGAAACCGTGGATCGCAGCATTTCTCATATTCTTCACCTGCCTAGGCACAAAGGCGCAGCCAGGCGGCAACCTGGCATACGACGACAAATTCGTCTGGTATTTGTCGGGGCGTTTGGCAAGTGAACGGACAGCGTTACAGGTTCGATCCGGCATCACGCTCAGCGAGGGCGAATGGGCTGAGCAGAGGCAGCAGTTCGAGATTGTTTATCACCACTACTTGGTGAGATGCGATGGGCCACTCCCACAGATTGCTGACGCTTTGAAGTTCGCAGATATGTCGATCACCACACAGCTACCTGGCACGCAACTGCTCGGCTATGTCGGATCGATGGACTACGAGATTTGGCCGCGAGTACAGGCTTGGCACTCCAAGGTTCTCACCGAACTCTTGGCTACCTACAAAGCTGGCAAGTACGGCTTTTTCGCGGACTGCGTCGTCTCTGGCCGCCGAGACCAGAACCCTGCGCCAAGCCGGAAGTGAAGCCCAGCCATTCATTCCACCGGACATGTCGCGGCAAGCCGTGCCAGCCTTGTGAACTACAACGTAGGCACCTCAATTGAGACTTCCGTACTCCGTCCAAGCATTCTTGGTTGCCAAGAGGGTGAATCGACCCGGGTCCAGTAGACACCTTCGAGCCTCAAACTGAGGCCCAATCGGAGGTGCCATGCAAAGCAAGCAACCCTACCCAGAAGAATTCAAGATCGAGGCGGTCAAGCAGATCACG
>Ga0233424_10000457_pt1 | contig 51716 bp, 47 predicted proteins | sample Watercolumn_Towu_FD_181011 | JGI IMG/M metagenome (GOLD analysis project Ga0233424, IMG submission 181011) | Freshwater microbial communities from Lake Towuti, South Sulawesi, Indonesia - Watercolumn_Towuti2014_125_MG | ecosystem: Environmental > Aquatic > Freshwater > Lake | place: Indonesia...
AGATGGTCAAGGCCAAGAGCCGCGAGGCCGGCAAGGCGTACCTCGCCGAGAAGCGCCGGGAGTGGGAGCAGAAGCACGGCGAGGTCGACCTCGGCATGTTCGATGCCTTCACCAAGCGCATGACCCGGGTGGAGAAGGACACCGACGACGCACAGCAGGTCGAGGACACCGTCGCCCGCCCCTCCTATGACGACCTCGTCGCGCTGACCAAGGGATGGCTGCAGGTGCGGCGGGAGATCCTCGTCGCGGAGCGGGACGCCGGGGAGCTCGACGAGGAGGTCATGCGGGAGCTGCTGGCCGCCATGGACGCCGAGGAACTGGCACTCGACACCCGCGGCGCGACCCGCCCCCTGAGCCGCAACTGATCCCTCCTTCCTGTTGACCCACCCCCTTCCGGTCGACCCACCCCGTTCCGGCCGTGCGTAAAGGGCCGGGACGCGCGCAAAGGGGTGGGTCGGCGGGGGAGGGGAAGGGGGACACGCAGAGCGCCCCACCTCCTGGATGAAGGAAGTGGGGCGCTCGTGAGGAGACCGGGTCAGCGTGCCCCGGCGGGCTCCGGGGTGGAGGCGGCGTCGGCCTCGGGGGTGTCGTCGCCGGAGTCGTCGGCGAAGGGCAGGCCCTCGCGAGGTGCGTTGTAGAGCTCCTCGTTCAGGATGCCTTCACGCTTCGCGACGATCGCGGGGACGAGCGCCTGACCGGCGACGTTCACGGCCGTGCGGCCCATGTCGAGGATCGGGTCGATCGCGAGCAGCAGACCGACGCCCTCGAGCGGAAGCCCCAGGGTGGACAGCGTCAGCGTGAGCATGACGACCGCGCCCGTGGTGCCCGCGGTGGCGGCGGAACCGACGACCGAGACGATCACGATCAGCAGGTACTGCACGAAGTTCAGCTCGATGCCGAAGAACTGCGCGACGAAGATCGCGGCGATGGCCGGGTAGATCGCTGCGCAGCCGTCCATCTTCGTCGTCGCGCCCAGCGGCACGGCGAACGAGGCGTAGGAGCGGGGCACACCGAGGTTGCGCTCGGTCACGCGCTCCGTGAGGGGGAGCGTGCCGATGGAGGAGCGGCTCACGAAGGCGAGCTGCACCGCCGGCCACACACCCGAGAAGTACTGCTTGATGGAGAGGCCGTGCGTGCGCACCAGGATCGGGTACACGACGAACAGCACGAGCGCGAGGCCGATGTAGACCGCGGCCGCGAACCAGCCGAGCGACGCCAGCTTCTCCCAGCCGTACTTGATGACGGCGGAGCCGATGAGGCCGAACGTGCCGAGCGGGGCGATGCGGATGATCCACCACAGCACGCGCTGGATGACCTTGAGCAGGGACTCGGTGAAGACGAGGAACGGCTCCGCCTTCTTGCCGGCCTTGAGTGCCGCGATGCCGACGACGGCCGCGACCACGATGACCTGCAGGATGTTGAAGCCGACGCTCGAGGTGAACGCGCCCTCGGTGGCTCCGGGGGAGGTGCTGACGGTCAGGCCGAGGAAGTTCTGCGGGATGAGGCCGAGGAGGAAGTTCCACCAGGTGCCGACGGTGTACGGCTCGCCCGGCTCCAGGCCCTCGCCGGCGCGGCTGCCCGGCTGGATCACGAGGCCGAGGACGATGCCGATGATGACCGCGATGAAGGCGGTGATCGCGAACCAGAGGATCGTCTGCCCGGCGAGGCGGGCGGCGTTCTGCACGCGACGGAGGTTCGAGATGCTCGCGACGATCGCGGTGAAGATCAGCGGGACGACGGCCGCGCGGAGCAGCGTCACGTAGGAGCTGCCGATCGTGTCGAGGGTGGCCGACAGGGCGGTCGGGTTCTCGGCCGTGGCGCCGAGCTGGCGGCCGATCAGACCGGCGGCGATGCCGAGGACGAGGGCGGCGATGATCTGGAAGCCGAACGAGGTCAGCAGCTTCCGGACCGGCCCGCGGGTGTCTGGCGCCTTCTGGGCGCGTGCGGTGGTGCTCATTGAGGTGGGGACTCCAGAATCGCGGCGCGCCGGGTGCACGCCATGAGGCTCAACGCTAGGAGAGCCTGAGAATTCCCTGGGCGGATATGACGAAGGATGACGGCCGCCCTCCCAGGCCGTCACCCTTCGCTGCGTGCCGCCCTCAGGGCGTGACGCAGTCCTGGAGGTTGTCCTGGATGATCTGGGTCGTGAGGGCCTTGTCGGCCTCGTCCCGCTGCTTGTCCTCGCCGTCGGCGATGTAGCCGAGCGTCTCGTCGCTGAGGTCGGAGTCGACCAGGGCTTCAGCCAGGCAGGTGGCGGCGTCGTCGGTCATGGCCTCCTCCTGCGGGGTGCCCTCGAAGACCTTCTGGATGCCGTCGGCGACCTCGTCGACCGAGGGGCGGCTCTCTCCCGCGCAGGCGGCGAGGGAGAAGGCGAGGGCAGCGGCCGGGACGATCGCCAGGAGGCGGAGGCCGCGACGCGAGGGGATGCGGGTGCTGATCATGAGGCGACGGTACCCACTCACAGCCGACTCATAGAAGGGGCTTGCATTCCCGTGCGTGACCATGCTCGCCCTCCCGCCGAGCCACCCCCTTCCGTGCGCTCCGGCCCCCTGCGTGCGTCCGTAAGGGGCCGGGGCGCGCGGAAGGGGGTGGGTCGACAGGGGTCAGCGATCGGCGAGGACGAGGAGGTCGCCGACCTCGCAGTCGAGCGCCTCGCAGATGGCCCGCAGCGTGGAGTAGCGGATCGCGCGGGCGCGGTCGTTCTTCAGCACGGACAGGTTCACGATGCTGACGCCGACGGCGGCGCTCAGCTCCGTCAGCGTCATCCCGCGGGCGGCCAGCAGCTCGTCCAGACGGCAGTGGATGCCGGTGAACTCGTCGTCGCTCTCCGCCGGGCTCACACCAGCCCCTCCGTCTCGCGCTCCAGGGCGGCCCGCTCCTGCTCCACGCGCATGCCCTGACGGAAGACCGCGGCGAGGGCGAGGAGGCCGAGCGCCGCGGCGAACGGCAGCGGCGTGACGGTGAGCCAGTAGGTGTGCGGGTACCAGGTGCTGTCCGCCGGCAGGGCCTCCCGCAGCCCGATGGTGGCGGCGATGCCGCTCAGGAGATCGGAGAGTACGCCCAGCACCGCGAACGCGATCGCACCCCCGACGAGGGCGCGGGTCACCGTGCGGGAGAACGCGCGGCCGCGGAGGGTGTGGAAGCAGATGAGTGCGAGGATCACCGCGGGGATCGTCGTGAGCGCGAGGGTGCTGAGCTGCGCGGCCGCGGCGAGGAGGCGCAGCCCGAGCGAGGCGTTGCCCACCGTGAAGTCCGACAGCTCCGTGCCGCTGCAGGTGAGCATGGTCGTCGTGCTGTCGCCGTACTCCGAGCACGGGAGGTTCGAGGGCCAGTCGAGGAAGACGATCGTCCGGCCGTGCAGCTCCGCCCAGTCCACCGCGAACGCCTTGATGATGAACGACACCGCCCCCAGCGCGGAGAGCGTGATCCACCACCCGGACAACGTGAGCGCCGCGTCGAGGGCGACTGTGCGGCTGCCACGGCGGCGGCTGTTCCAGACGACGAGGGCGACGACGGCCGCACAGACCGCGAGCGCGATCCCGATGTTGAGCAGAGACGGCCAGACGGCCTCCGAACCGAACGAGATCATCAGACCAGTCCCTCCGTCTCCTTCTCCAGCACGACCTTCTCCTGTTGCAGCCGGATGCCGCGACGGAAGGCGACGGCGATGAGGCCGACGGTGACCCCGGTGGCGAAGATCGGCGCGATCGCCCAGAACTCGATCGGGTGCACGGGTTCCCCGTCGCCGAGGCCGAGCGCCGCGGTCACGCCGTTGCGTCCCATCGTCTCGAGCATCACGATCGCCATCGGCGCGAGCACCAGTGTCCAGCCGATCACGTCGAAGGCGCGCGCATTGCCCGCCACGAAGAACCGTCCGCGGAGGAAGTTCCAGGCGACGAGCGTGACCGCGCCGATGACGGCGACGGCGGCCAGAGCCCACAGCGCGATGGCAGCGACGATGGCGGCGATCGACACGCCGTTCACCCCCGTCGCGAAGACCATCGCCTCCTGCGCGATGCCCTCGATCGAGATCTGCCCGGAGTCGGTGGTCGCCGAGATCGGCTGCTCGTCGATGGGGAGCGACCACGCGATCCCGTCGTCGCGGAAGGTGCTGCCCACGCGGAGCACCGTCGCGATGCCGACGGTCACGAGCGCCGCCGCCGCATAGAGGATGACGGTGATCGCGTCGGCCCGCTCGGAGCGGGTGGTGGTGGCGGCCATCAGACCAGCCCCTCCGTGTCACGCTGCAGGCGGCGGCCGATCGTGAACACGCCCGCCACGAGGGCCAACGCGAAGGCCCACCCGACCGGTGCGAGGTCGAACTGCACGAGCAGCGTCCACAGCACGTCCTCGACCGCGGGGTCGGTCGCGGCCAGATCCTTCACGATCTCGGCCCGGCCGATGCCACCGGCGAGCTGCCCGAACAGCGTGCCCGCCATCAGCAGGCAGGCGGCGACGGCGAACATCCACCCGAGGGAGGCGCGGAACGGCCGGGAGCGGATGAGGGACACGCCCAGCCACCAGACCACGGCGCACAGCGCGACCGTGGCGAGCGCGGGGAGCGCCGTCTCCAGCAGCAGCAGCCAGCGAGCGCCGGTGGGCGGCGCGGTGAAGGTGACGAGGGCGGAGTCGACGGCGGCGCCCTCGATCCCCGCCACGCCGTCGAGGGCGGAGAGGTCGACGTCGTGCACCGGCATCGCGACCGTGGGCGAGGGAGAGAACAGCGCACCGGCGGCCTGGGCGACGGCGACGATGGCGCCGATCCCGACGCTGACGGCGCCGGTGGCGATGAGCCCGAGCGCGATGCCGTCGGCGAGCGAAGGGCGTCTTTCCGTGGCGAGCATGAGCTCCTCCTGAGAGTCGGGGTTTATCGACTTTCGTTAACATAACGACTGTCGATAAACCCGTCAAGGCCTCGCTATGCCCACGGCGAACACGGGCATACCCGCCATTTCTGGTCGTTACTCTCGATGTACAAGCGCTTCATGCGTCTTCGCCCCGTGCGAATAAGGAGTCAACATGTTCGAGAGATTCACGGACCGAGCCCGTCGAGTGGTCGTCCTCGCCCAAGAAGAGGCGAAGATGCTCAACCACAACTACATCGGCACCGAGCACATCCTGCTCGGCCTCATCCACGAGGGCGAGGGCGTCGCAGCCAAGGCGCTGGAGTCGCTCGGCATCTCCCTCGACGCCGTGCGCGAGCAGGTGCAGGACATCATCGGCCAGGGTCAGCAGCAGCCGACCGGCCACATCCCGTTCACGCCGCGCGCCAAGAAGGTGCTCGAGCTGAGCCTCCGCGAGGCCCTGCAGCTCGGTCACAACTACATCGGCACCGAGCACATCCTCCTCGGCCTCATCCGCGAGGGTGAGGGCGTGGCCGCTCAGGTGCTCGTCAAGCTGGGCGCCGACCTCAACAAGGTGCGCCAGCAGGTCATCCAGCTGCTCTCCGGCGCTCCGGGACGCGAGCCCGCGTCCGTCGGCGCGCAGTCCAACGACACCCCTTCGGGTGCGCAGGGCGGCTCGCAGGTGCTCGACCAGTTCGGTCGCAACCTCACGCAGGCCGCGCGCGACAACAAGCTCGACCCGGTGATCGGGCGCGAGAAGGAGGCGGAGCGGGTCATGCAGATCCTCTCCCGTCGCTCCAAGAACAACCCCGTCCTCATCGGCGAGCCCGGCGTCGGCAAGACCGCCGTGGTCGAGGGCCTCGCCCAGGCGATCGTCAAGGGCGATGTGCCCGAGACGCTGAAGGACAAGCAGCTCTACTCGCTCGACCTCGGCTCGCTCATCGCCGGTTCCCGCTACCGCGGTGACTTCGAGGAGCGCCTGAAGAAGGTCACCAAGGAGATCCGCACGCGCGGCGACATCATCGTCTTCATCGACGAGATCCACACCCTCGTGGGTGCGGGTGCCGCCGAGGGCGCGATCGACGCGGCCAGCATCCTCAAGCCGCTGCTCGCCCGCGGTGAGCTCCAGACGATCGGTGCCACCACGCTCGACGAGTACCGCAAGCACTTCGAGAAGGATGCCGCGCTCGAGCGCCGCTTCCAGCCGGTGCAGGTGAACGAGCCGACGCTGCCGCACGCGATCAACATCCTCAAGGGGCTGCGCGACCGCTACGAGGCGCACCACAAGGTGCAGATCACCGACGGCGCGATCGTGGCCGCGGCGAACCTCGCCGACCGCTACGTCTCCGACCGCTTCCTCCCGGACAAGGCCATCGACCTGATCGACGAGGCCGGCGCACGTCTGCGTCTGTCGATCCTGTCCAGCCCGCCCGAGCTGCGCGAGTTCGACGAGAAGATCGCCGCCGTGCGCGAGCAGAAGGAGATCGCCTCCGAGGAGCAGGACTTCGAGAAGGCCGCCTCCCTGCGCGATGAGGAGAAGAGCCTCCTCGCCGAGCGTCTGCGTCTCGAGAAGCAGTGGCGTGCGGGCGACGTCGCGACCCAGGCGGTCGTCGACGAGGGCCTGATCGCCGAGGTGCTCGCCCAGGCGACCGGCATCCCCGTCTTCAAGCTGACGGAGGAGGAGTCCAGCCGACTCGTCTTCATGGAGAAGGCGCTGCACCAGCGCGTCATCGGTCAGGAGGAGGCCATCGCGGCGCTCTCCAAGACCATCCGTCGTCAGCGTGCCGGCCTCAAGGACCCGAAGCGTCCCTCGGGCTCGTTCATCTTCGCCGGCCCCACGGGCGTCGGAAAGACGGAGCTGGCCAAGGCGCTCGCGGAGTTCCTCTTCGATGACGAGGCCGCGCTCATCTCGCTCGACATGAGCGAGTTCGGCGAGAAGCACACCGTCTCGCGGCTGTTCGGTGCCCCTCCTGGGTTCGTCGGCTTCGAAGAGGGCGGCCAGCTCACCGAGAAGGTGCGGCGCAAGCCGTTCAGCGTGGTCCTCTTCGACGAGATCGAGAAGGCGCACCCGGACATCTTCAACTCGCTGCTGCAGATCCTGGAAGAGGGTCGCCTCACCGACGGTCAGGGTCGGATCGTGGACTTCAAGAACACGGTCATCATCATGACCACGAACCTCGGTGCGCGCGACATCGCCGGCGGCCCCGTCGGCTTCCAGATCGAGGGCAACAACGCCACGAGCTACGAGCGGATGAAGGGCAAGGTCAACGAGGAGCTCAAGCGGCACTTCAAGCCCGAGTTCCTCAACCGCGTCGACGACATCATCGTCTTCCCGCAGCTGAGCAAGGACGAGCTGGTGCAGATCGTGGACCTGTTCACGAAGCGCCTCGGCGAGCGTCTGCTCGACCGCGACATGACGATCGAGCTGTCGCAGTCCGCCAAGGAGCGCCTGATCGAGATCGGCTTCGACCCGGCCCTGGGTGCTCGTCCGCTGCGTCGCGCGATGCAGCACGAGATCGAGGACCGTCTGTCGGAGAAGATCCTGCACGGCGAGCTCGACTCGGGTGACCACGTGAAGGTCGACGCGAAGGACGGGGAGTTCCTGTTCGAGCACGGCCCGCGCGGCGAGAAGGTCGCGGTCGGCGTCAACACCGGCGGCGGCGCGATCTCCGGCACGCCCGACCTGGCGATCACCGGCAACGACTGATCCTCGACACGATCACCCGAAGGGGCGGATGCGACAGCATCCGCCCCTTCGTCGTCTCCGCTCCGCCGCCCTCGTGGGCACAACTTCGGAGATGAGAGACGACACGCGGGGCGAGGCTCCCTGGCGCCGGGGTGTCGGCCGGGATCTCCGAAGCTGTGCCGCGTCTGGGAGTCGTCGGGAGGGGCGGGTCCTAGGCTGGTCGGGTGAGCGCGTACATCGTCCGGCCGGCCCGCAGCGCCGACATCGTCAGCATCCGGAACCTGCTCCAGCCGATGGTGGAGCAGCGCATCCTGCTCGGCAAGGACCTCGCCGTGCTGTACGGCGCCGTGCAGGAGTTCGTCGTGGCCGAGGCCGGCGGCGAGCTGATCGGCTGCGGCGCCCTGCACGTGATCTGGGAGGACCTCGGTGAGGTGCGCACCCTGCTCGTCCGCGAGGACTGGCTGCACCACGGCGTCGGGCGGGCCATCGTCGAGCGGCTCGAGGAGAACGCGCGGTCGCTCGGGCTCACCCGCCTGTTCTGCCTCACGTTCGAGGTCGACTTCTTCGGGCGTCGCGGCTTCACCCCGATCGGGGAGCAGGTCGTCGATCCGGACGTGTACTCGCAGCTCCTGCGCAGCGGAGACGCCGGCGTCGAGGAGTTCCTCGACCTCGCGCACGTGAAGCCGAACACGCTCGGCAACACCCGCATGCTCAAGGTGCTCTGAGCCCCGGACCACCGCCTCGCGCCTCCCAGGCTCCAGGAGCGGGATCGCTTAACCTGGAGGCATGCCCCGTCACTCCGCCGCCGTGTACCGTCGTCGGCGGCTGGCGGTGCTGCTCGGGCTGATCCTCGTCCTCGCGATCGTCGGCGCGTCCGTCTGGCTCCTCATCGCCCGGCCGTGGGCGTCCACGGGCGCGCAGGAGCCGGCACCCGCACCCACCTCCTCCGCCTCTCCCGGACCAACGCCGTCCGGTTCTGCCTCCCCGGCCCCCTCGCCGTCCGCCGACGCCACACCGGCTGTCGTCGCGTGCGAGGCGAAGGACGTCGAGGTGAAGGCCGTGACGGATGCGGAGTCGTACGCCGACGGCGCGACGCCGAAGCTCTCCATCTCGCTGACCAACAAGGGCACCAGGGACTGCACGATCGACGTGGGCTCCACGACCCAGGTCTTCACGGTCTCCAGCGGCTCGGACGTGTGGTGGCGTTCGACCGACTGCCAGGAGAACCCGAGCAGCATGATCGCCACGCTCACCGCCGGGTCCACCGTGGTGAGCAAGGAGCCGGTCGTCTGGGATCGCACCCGATCCAGCGTCGAGACCTGCGCGCAGGAGAACCGGCAGCGCGCTCCCGGCGGTGGCTCCTCGTATCACGTGGGCGTGTCCATCGGCGGGTTCCCCAGCGCCACCACCACCCAGATCCTCCTGTTCTGAGAGCCGCGGCCGGTGCTTGTGCTGACAGGGGCCCGGTCTTTGGGATACCATAGAGGTGACTCTCCCGCTATGCGGCAACATGCCATCCCCAGTGGCGTCGAATCACAGCGTCCCCAGCGCTTCGACACCGCCGCTCGAGAGTCCGAGGGCCCTCTCGAGTACCCCAGTCCCCAATGGAGGACTCGAGAGGGCCCCAATCTCTCTCCGGCGCCGCCGCGCCGCCCCGATGCCTAAGCTGGAACCATGGCAGCGAAGAAGGCGAAGTCCGCGAAGAGCGCGAAGAAGAAGCCCGCCCCCGAGGACTTCCGGTCGGAGGCTCTGGCGCTCGCCCTCGAGAAGCAGGACGTCGCCGCCGTCGCCCTCGCGTTGCGCCACGGCACGACCGTCGTCCCGCTCATCAAGCCGGGAGCCCGCGACAACCCGCTCGACAGCGGCGAGGTGTGGACCTACCGCGACCCGAACTCGGGAGACCTCGCCCTGCTGCTCTTCAGCGACGCGAAGAACAAGCCGGCGAACCTGCCGCCGGGCGTCGGCATCTACGACGCGACCTGGCTGCGCGCCTTCCTCTCCGCGCACCCGATCACGACCGTGTTCCTCGACATCGCGGGACCGCACCCGATGCAGGCCGACCCGGTGGAGCTGCTCAAGGCGCTCGACGCCTGACCCGGACGCCCGTCCGGCTCAGAACGGCGGGATGTCGCGGTCGGGCCGACGGGTGTTGTTGCGTGCCCTGATGTCGCCCAGCGCCGCGCGCAGTGTCTTCGAGCGGTCATCGACCACCTGCTCGTAGCCGAGTCGGGCGGCCTCGGACCGCCGCTGCGCGGCCTGCGTCACCGGCCGCACCTCGCCCGCGAGGCTGAGCTCGCCGACGGCGGCGACCGTGCGCGGAACCGAGATCATCTGGATGGACCCGGCGACGGCGATCGCGATGGCCAGATCGGCGGCGGGCTCCGTGAAGCGCACCCCGCCCACCGTGGACACGTAGACGTCGAGGCTGCCGGTGGGTACCCCCGCCCGGCGTTCGAGGATCGCCAGCACCATGGCCACCCGCGAGGAGTCGAGGCCGTGCACGATGCGCCGGGGGTTCGGGGCGTTGCTCGGCACGGTGAGCGCCTGCACCTCGACGGGGAGGGCGCGACGGCCCTCGAGGGAGATGGCCACACAGGTCCCGGGTTCGGAGGCGCCCTGCGACAGGAACAGGCCGGAGGGGTCGGGCACCTCGGCGATGCCGTCTCCGGTCATCTCGAAGCAGCCGACCTCGTCGGTGGGGCCGAAGCGGTTCTTCAGCGCGCGGATGAAGCGCAGCGAGGTCTGCCGGTCGCCCTCGAAGTGGCACACGACGTCGACGAGGTGCTCCAGCACCCGAGGCCCCGCCACCTGGCCGTCCTTGGTCACGTGGCCGACGATGATGATCGGCAGATCGCGTTCCTTCGCCACCCGGATCAGGGTCGCGGCCACCTCCCGCACCTGGCTGGGCTGACCGGCAGCGCCGTCGGTGAGGGACGACGACACGGTCTGCACGGAGTCGACGATGACGAGCTGCGGCTGCACCTCGTCGATGTGGCCGAGGATGGTGGCGAGGTCGGTCTCGCTCGCAAGGTAGAGCTCATTGTGCAGGGCGCCCGTCCGCTCCGCCCGCAGGCGCACCTGGGCCGGCGACTCCTCGGCGCTCGCGTAGAGCACTCGACGCCCGCTCCGCGCGGCCTGCGCGGCGACTTCGAGCAGCAGGGTCGACTTGCCCACGCCCGGTTCTCCGCTGAGGAGGATCGCGGCACCCGGCACGATGCCGCCGCCGAGCACACGGTCGAACTCGCCGACGCCGCTCGTGCGTCGCGGCGCATCCTGCGTCGTGATCTGCGTGATCGGTCGCGCCGCGCGGTCGGCGGTCGGAGCGAGCGCGTTCACGCGACGAAGGATGCCGGTCTGCGCGGCCTGCTCCTGAACCGTGCCCCACTGCTGGCACTCCCCGCAGCGACCGACCCACTTCGCCGTCGTCCACCCGCACTCGGTGCAGACGTACGCGGGGGGAGCGGGTTTCCGGGTGGCCATGCCCTCAGGCTATCGGCGGCATCAGACATCCCTATCGACCAGGCGATTATTCACGGCCCGGTTCCCCCGACGGCCACCGGCCCCGGCCGATAATTGAGACATGTCCAACGGCGGGTCCGTCTGCGGGCCGATCTCCAGCTACTCCCGGGTGCGCATCCTGCACCTCCTCTTCGAGGCCGGGCACTCCGGTGCCTCCGGAGAACTCGCGATCGGCGATCTGTGCGAGGCCACCGGCCTCCACCCGAACACCGTGCGGGAGCACCTGCAGCGGCTCATCGAGGGCGGCTACGTCATCCCGACCGTTGAGCACCGCACCACCCGGGGGCGCCCGCGCACGCTGTACCGCGCGGCCACCGGGGCCCCGGACGCCTCCAGCCCGGTCGCACGGAACAAGGCCAAGGCCGCCGCCCGTCGCGGCGACCTCCTCCGCAGCGTCCTCCCCGGCACCGGGACCACCCTCGGGAAGGACGCCACCTACCAGCTCGACGCGCTCGTCGAGCACCTGGAGGAGAGCGGCTTCGAGCCGGTCGTGGACGACCGCGGTCTGACCGTCGATCTGAGTCCGTGCCCGCACGCGGCCGGCCGGCCGGAGGACCGCCCGATGCTGTGCCAGGTGCATCTCGGGCTGATGCAGGGCATCCTTGCAGAAGCGGGGGGTCCGCTCGAAGCCGAGTGCGTGCGCGAGGCCGCGCTGCCCTCCGAATGCACCGTGCAGCTGCGCGACACCGCCGCGCAGGCGTCGAACAGAACGGGAGTCGCTCATGGAATGGCTTGATCCGCTCGCCCTGGCCCGATGGCAGTTCGGCCTGACGACCGTCTACCACTACCTCTTCGTCCCGCTGACGATCGGCATGGCGCTCGTCGCCGCGATCTTCCAGACGGCGTGGGTGCGTACCGGCAAGGTGCAGTACCTTCACCTCACCCGCTTCTTCGGCAAGATCTTCCTCATCAACTTCGCGATGGGCGTCGTCACCGGCATCGTGCAGGAGTTCCAGTTCGGCATGAACTGGTCGGACTACTCCCGCTTCGTCGGCGACGTCTTCGGCGCCCCGCTCGCCTTCGAGGGCCTGCTGGCGTTCTTCTTCGAGGCGACCTTCATCGGCCTCTGGATCTTCGGCTGGGACAAGCTCCCGCAGAAGATCCACCTGGCCACCATCTGGTGCGTCTCGATCGGCAGCATCCTGTCGGCGTACTTCATCATCGCCGCCAACGCGTTCATGCAGAACCCGGTCGGCTACACCTACAACGAGGTGACCAACCGCGCCGAGCTCACCGACTTCTGGGCGCTGCTGACCAACCCCGTCGCCCTCGCCGCGTTCCCGCACACCATCTTCGGCGCGCTCATGTTCGCCGCCGGTGTCGTCATCTCGGTGTCCGCCTGGCACCTGGCGCGCGGGCAGCACTTCGACACGATGCGCATCTCGCTGAAGTTCGGCCTCTGGGCGATGATCTTCTCCACCGCGGGCGTCGTGCTCACCGGCGACCAGCTGGGCCTCGCGATGTACGCCGCGCAGCCGATGAAGATGGCCGCCGCCGAGGCGACGTTCAACACCGTCTGCGGCGCCGACGCCTCCTTCAGCGTCTTCACGCTGGGCACGCCGGACGGCAGCTCGGAGCTGTTCTCGATCCGGGTGCCGTACCTGCTGTCGCTGCTGTCGACCCACACGCTCGACGCCTGTGTGCACGGCATCAACGACCTGAACGCCGAGTACGCCCAGACCTATGCGAGCACCGGTCTCACCGACTTCGCCCCCGTCCTGTGGATCACCTACTGGTCGTTCCGCTGGATGATCGGCCTCGGTATGGCCGCCGCCCTCGTCGCCGTCGCCGGCCTCTGGGTCACCCGCAAGAAGGCCACCAAGCCGGTCGCGCCGTGGATGTGGAAGGTCGCGATCTGGTCGTTCCCGCTCGCGCTCGCCGCCAACATCATGGGCTGGGTGTTCACCGAGATGGGTCGACAGCCCTGGATCGTGTTCGGTCTGATGTCCACCCGCGACGGCGTCTCGCCCGGCGTGAGCGGACTCGAGGTCCTGATCTCGCTGATCGCCTTCACCGCGATCTACGCCGCGCTGGCCGTGGTCGAGGTCCGGCTGATCGTCAAGGCCGCCCAGAAGGGGCCCGACACCGACGAACAGCCCCATGAGGAGACGGCTCAGCTGCCGTCGGTCGTGTACTGAGAGGAACGAGCATCATGGATCTCGCAACGATCTGGTTCTGGGTGGTCGCCTTCCTGTTCGTCGGCTACTTCGTCCTCGACGGGTTCGACTTCGGTGTGGGCATGTCGCTGCCGTTCCTCGGCAAGAACGACGTGTCCCGCCGGCAGGTCATCAACACGATCGGCCCCGTGTGGGACCTCAACGAGACGTGGGTCATCGTGGCCGGAGCCTCGCTGTTCGCCTCGTTCCCCGAGTGGTACGCCACGCTGTTCAGCGGGTTCTACCTGCCGCTGCTGCTCATCCTGCTCGCGCTCATCCTCCGCGGCGTGTCTTTCGAGTACCGCCATCAGCGGGAGAGTCGCAAGTGGAAGCAGGGCTTCGATCGGATGATCGTGATCGGGTCGGTCGTCCCGGCACTGCTCTGGGGCGTCGCCTTCGGGAACATCGTGCAGGGGGTGGCGATCGATGAGAACCACATCTACGTCGGCGGCTTCTTCTCGCTGCTCAACCCGTATGCGCTGCTGGTCGGCGTGACGACCCTGCTGCTCTTTTTCCTGCACGGCGTGCTGTTCGTCGCGCTGAAGACGGACGGCCAGGTGCACGAGGACGCGCAGAAGCTCGCGAAGAAGGCCGCCATCCCGACGATCCTCGTCGCGGCCGCGACGGTGATCTGGACGGTCGCGATCGCGATGGGCCGCGAGGCTCCGCTGCTCTGGCTGGTCATCGGAGCCGGAGCGCTCGCGGCGGTCAGCCTGATCGCGGCGGTCGGCTTCTCGCTCGTCCGCCGCGACGGGTGGGCGTTCTTCTCCGGCATGCTCACGGTCATGTTCGCCGTCGTCATGCTGTTCGCCGCCCTGTTCCCGTTCGTCATGCCGTCGACCATCGATCCGGCGTACAGTCTCACGATCGCCAACGCGTCCAGCACTCCGTATACGCTGCAGATCATGAGCTGGACCGCGCTGATCGCCCTCCCGCTGGTCATCGCGTACCAGACCTGGACCTACTGGGTGTTCCGCAAGCGCGTCACCCGCCGGTCGATCGAGGGGGCTCCGGCGCACGCGTGAAACCCGTCGATCCGAGGCTGCTCCGATACGCGGCCGCCGCCCGGGGGTTCCTCCTGGCGTCGGCCGCGATCGGCGTCTGCCAGACCGCGGTGACGATCGCCTTCGCGTGGCTCCTCACCGAGGCGGTCGTGGGGGCCATCGCGGGGCGCGACGTCACCGTGACCCTGCTCTGGCTGCTCGGGACCGCCCTCCTGCGAGGTCTGCTCATCGCCGCCTCCGACGCCGCGGGCACGCAGGCCGCCGCCCGCACCGGGATGCAGCTGCGCGCGGCGCTCGTCGCGGCCGTCGGACGCCTCGGCCCGGGGTGGCTCGCGCAGCGCAACCAGACGCAGATCGCCGTCACCGCCGGTCACGGCCTGGAAGCCCTGGACGCGTACTTCGCGCGGTACATCCCGCAGCTCGTGCTCACCGTCATCGCGACGCCGGTGCTCGTCGCGGTCATGTGGTGGCAGGACTGGCCGAGCGGGCTCACCGCCGTCATCACCCTGCCGCTCATCCCGCTCTTCCTCATCCTCATCGGGATCGCGACCCGCACGGTGCAGAAGAAGCAGTGGCAGACGCTGCAGCACCTCGCCGCCCGCTTCGCCGACACGGTGCAGGGGCTGTCGACGCTGCGGCTGTTCGGCCGGGACCGTCGGGCGGCCGACCGCATCGAGGTGACCGCCGACGAGTACCGTCGCGAGACCATGAAGGTGCTGCGGTTCTCGTTCCTCTCCGGGTTCGCGATGGAGCTGCTGTCGTCACTCGCGGTCGCGCTCATCGCGGTCGCGGTCGGGTTCCGGCTGCTGTCGGGCGACCTGAGTCTGGAGGTCGGTCTCTTCGTGCTGCTGCTCGCCCCGGAGGCCTTCCTCCCCATCCGTCAGGTGGGCGTGCAGTTCCACGCGGCGGCCGAGGGTGTCGCGGCCACGGAGGACGTCTTCGACGTGCTGGATGCGGCGCGCGACCGGGACCGCAGGGGCGTGCGCCCGCACGACCCCGGCACGGATGCACGACCGAACCCCGTGGACTCGTCCGGCAGCCGTGGCCAGGTCGTGCGGACGGAACGGCGGGGACTCGTGGTCGAGGGACTCCGCGTGCGAGACCTGCCGCCGGTGTCGTTCGTCGCGGAGCCGGGGACGGTGACCCTGATCGAGGGGCCGAGCGGCTCCGGGAAGTCGAGTCTGCTCGCCGCTCTCCGCGGGGCGGTGGACTCCACGGGCATGGCGACCTGGGGCGGACGGGACATCGCCGAGCTCGCACCGTCCGACTGGCTCGCCTGGGCCGGGCAGGCCCCGGGGCTGATGCGCGGCACGGTCGCGGAGAACGTCGCCCTCGGCGACGCCGCTCCCAACCTCGCCCGTGTGCGCAGCGCTCTGGATGCCGCCTGCGCCGAGGGGATCGAGGCCGACCGCGTGCTGGGCGTGCAGGGCGCCGGGCTGTCGGGAGGACAGGCGCAGCGCGTCGCGGTGGCCAGGGCGCTGTACCGCCACGACGCAATGCCGGAGCGGCTGCTCGCGCTCGATGAGCCCTCCAGCGCCCTCGACGCCGACACCGAGGAGCGGCTGTGGCGGTCGCTGCGCACGCGGGCGGATGCCGGCGCGACCGTCCTGCTCGTCTCGCACCGCCGCTCGGCCAGGGACATCGCCGACCGGATCGTGGCGCTGGGGGTGAGCGCATGAACGAGACGACCCGCAGCGACCGGGTCCGGGAGGTGCTCCGGCTCGCACAGCCCCCGTTCCGCCGCTTCCTCCCCGGGCTGATCTGGGGCGTGCTGTCGGCCGCCGCTGCCGTGAGCCTGCTCGCGGTGAGCGGCTGGCTGATCGTGAGCGCGTCGATCGTCGACTCCCTCGTGCCGCTGTCCATCGCGGTCGTCGGAGTGCGGTTCTTCGCCGTCACCCGAGCCGTCACGCGGTACCTCGAGCGGCTGAGCGGTCACGACGCCGCGCTGCGGCAGCTCGCGACGACCCGGTCCGACATGGTGCGCCGCCTCATCCCGCTCTCGCCGGCGGGGCTCGGCGCGACGGACCGGGGCCAGGTGCTCGCGGCCCTCGTCGATGACGTGGAGAATCTGCAGAACCTCCCGCTCCGGGTCGTGCAGCCGCTCGCCGTCTCGGGCGTCGTCGCCGTGGGGGCCGTCGGCTTCCTCGCCTTCGTCTCGCCGCCCGCCGCGCTCACCCTCGCCGTCTGCCTCCTCGTCGCCGCGCTCGCCGCCGTCGGGCTGGGCTGGATCTTCGGCTCCCGTGCGGAGGCCGCGGTGTCGGCGCGTCGGGCCGAGGTGTCCGCGGCCCTCGTCGACTACTTCGGCAGCCTCGACGTGCTGCTCGCGTTCGGAGCGGAGGCGCAGGCCCGAGAGCGGATCCGCGTCGCGGATGCCGCCCTGCGTCGGGTCGTCGGTCGGGCGTCGTTGGCGCAGGCCGTCGCCGCCGGCGTCGTCTCGCTGATGGCCGGCGCCGCCTCGGTGTGGGCGCTGGCGGTGGCAGCCCCAGGCCTCGCCACCGGGGCCATCGACGCCCCGTGGCTCGCGGTGGCGGTGCTCGTGCCGATGGTCGTGTTCGAGGTGTTCGGCGCCGTGCCCATCGCGGCGGCCTCGTGGCGGAGCGTCCGCGCGAGCGCGGAGCGCATCGTGGACGTGCTGCCCGAACGGATGCCGCCGGAGCTGCGGACCGACGCGGGGGAGGACGTCGAGGTCGACGGCGTCCCCGCGCTCACGCTGCGGGGAGCCACGGCGCACTGGCCCGGAGGAGCGCCGGCGCTGACCGGCGTCGACCTCGACCTCGCGCCCGGCGAGCGGGTGCTCGTCTCCGGGGCGAGCGGGGCGGGCAAGAGCTCGCTGGCGGCCGCGCTCGTGGGCTTCCTCCGTGTGGACGGCGAGTACCGGGTCGGCGATCTCGAGGCGGCGTCGCTGTCCGGGCCGTCCCTGCGCCGCGTCGTCGGTCTGTGCGAGCAGCGGCCGCAGCTCTTCGACGAGGACGTGCGGCAGAACCTCCTCTTCGCCAGGGACACGGCCACCGACGAGGAGCTCCTCGCCGTGCTCGACCGCGTGGGACTCGCGGCGTGGGTGCGCGAGCGCGGGGGGCTCGATGCGCGGGTGGGTGACCGCGGTGCGCTGGTGTCCGGGGGTCAGGCGCAGCGGATCGCTCTGGCTCGTGCGCTGCTCCGGGGCTTCCCGGTGCTCGTGCTGGACGAGCCGACGGCGGGCGTCGACCCCGAGGCCTCGGACGCTCTGCTGCGCGACCTGCTGCAGGCGACGGGGGAGCAGTCCGTGCTGCTCATCTCGCACGTGGCACCGCCCGCGGGGACGGTCGACCGGGTCGTGCGGATCGAGGGCGGCCGGACGGTCTGAGCCTCAGCCGACGAGGTTCATGTCGGCGGGCGGCTCCATCACGATGCCCTGCGCCTCGAACGCGCGACGGCGCTCCTCGATCCGGCGGTGCATCTCGACCTGCGCCTCGTCCACCAGACGCGGGTCGAGGTCGACCGTCGGCGGATGCGGGTCGCCGTGGTGCGCGGCGATGTACGCGTCGAGCTCGGGGCCGCTGGTCCAGGAGGTGATGAGCGCGTACCGGGGACCTGTCCCGCGATGCCACACGGCATGCCAGAAGCGCTGCGTGTCGACGATGATCCGGGAGCCGGCGCGCAGCGGCAGCCGCACCTCCGTGGCCGGGTCGAACCGGTCGGAGCGGAGGATGAGCATCGAGTCGGTGTCGTCGGTGAGGTTGTAGTACCCGCGGACCACCCAGCCCGTGCCCGGCTCATTGAGGCGGTTGTTGTCGTCCTGGTGCAGATTGTAGATCGCGTCGGCGTAGTCGTTCGGCTGGAGCTCGATGACCCGGCAGCGGCCGACGCCGGCGCCCGGGGCCAGGGCGCGGCGCTGCAGGGTCGGGGCGATCGCGACCTGCGAGGGAATCCAGACGCCGTCCTTGTCGGTGCGCGGCGGCGTGTGGTTCCAGAAACCGTTGCAGTCGATCTCGCCGGCGTAGCTCGTCAGGGGTGCGAAGCGGGTGATACCGGAGGAGCGCCAGCCGACGTACTCGAGGTCCTGCCACTCGGACGGGTCCACCGGGGTGGTCTCGTCGTCGAGGACCACGTACCCGGTCTCGGCGAGCGCCGCAGACGTGATGAATCCCATGCTGCTTGCATCCTTCCCGTCGTTCTGCCCCCGGAGGCGGCGGGTTCTTAGGCAATCCTAATCCCGACCTCCCTCGCCGCCCCACCCCCTTGCGTGTGTCCCACCCCCTTCCGCCCGCGCGCAGAGGGGTGGCTCGGCCGGAAGGGGGTGGGTCGGCGAGGGATATCCTGAGGCCATGACGCAGCCCCAGGGTGCCCTTCTCGTGGGCAGTGTGAACTTCGACGACGCCGAGACCACGATGCGCACCGCTGCGGAGCTGCTCGGCGACCGGTTGCGTCGCATCCCGGACGGCGAGGTGGGCAAACGGTTCCACTGGATCATGTTCCAGCCCGACGTCATCGGCCAGGCGGACGGCATCGAGCGGATCGGCGACGAGCCCATCCCGTTCCCCGCCGGCATCGACGCCCGGGGCCTGCGGATCGCCGAGGGCGTGGACCCGGCGACGATCGCACTGCCTCCGCTGGGGTACGCCTCCGCGGCGATCGAGTCGTACGGCCTCTTCGCCCGGCTGCGTGAGGAGGGGGCGGTGCCGGCGGGCACCCGGTTCCAGGTGTCGCTGCCCACCCCGCTCGCCGTCATCTCCTCGTTCTTCCTCGGCGACGACCGGGCCGCGATCGAACCCGTGTACACCGCCGCGATGCTCCGCGAGCTCGACGAGATCCTCGCCGCGATCCCGCACGACGACCTCGCCGTGCAGTGGGACGTCGCGAGCGAGATGGGCATCATCGAGGGCGCCTCCGGCTACGGTGCCGTCATGGAGGCATGGTGGCCCGGCGACCCGTTCGACGGCCTCGTCTCGCGTCTGGCCGCCCTCGTCGACGCGGTCCCGGACGACGTCGAGGTGGGCGTGCACCTCTGCTACGGCGACGCGGGGGAGAAGCACTTCTTCGAGCCGACCGACGCCGGCTCCCTCGTCCGCTACGCCAACGCCGTCATCGCCGCGGCCCACCGTCCGCTCACCTGGCTGCACCTTCCCGTGCCGATCGGCCACGATGACGAGGCCTACTTCGCCCCGCTCGCCGCGCTCACCCCGGTCGAGGAGCTCTACCTCGGCCTCGTGCACCGGGAGGACGGCGCGGAGGGTGCCCGTCGCCGGATCGCCGCCGCCGTCCCGTTCGCGCCGGAGTTCGGCGTCGCCACGGAGTGCGGCATCGGGCGCGCCCCCGCCGGGTCCACGGAGGGCATCCTCCGCGCCCACGCCGAGGTCGCCGCCGCCTGGTGACCGGCCGATTCGCGCGCTCGGCCCCGGTGTCGTAAACTGATCCGCGGTGACGTGTCCGAGCGGCCGAAGGTGCAACTCTCGAAAAGTTGTGTAGGGTAACCCCCTACCGTGGGTTCAAATCCCACCGTCACCGCCATGGAAACCCCCGAGAAATCGGGGGTTTTTCCGTATCCGAGGTGGGGCGTGGTGCATCCGTGGTGCATGTTCTAGCGTTCTGCGTCAGAAAGCTCCGCTCGCGGTCTCCTCTCCCCCCGGCGTTCTTCGCCCGTTGCCGCTGACCGAAGGTGGCGGCGCGGGACGATCAAGCGCTGGAGCTGAGGAATGCTGGTCCCGTGAACGTTGGCGTCCGTGGCGGCAGAGGTCGCAGGCGATCGCTTCGGGTAGCAATGGGCATTGCGCTGGGATATCGGTCAGTGTTGGTTGCCTAAGGCCAAGCTCGGGGTCGCTACGCTGAAGCGGACAACTACCGAGGATGGTGCCGGATGGCTGAGCTCTCTTTCGATCTGCGCAAGCTCGCAGCGCAACTCGCTGGCGGTCCTTCATTCCTGGTCCTTGGCGACGACGGACTCTCCTGTCTCGGTGATGCCGTGAAAGCTCATCGCTGGAGTGGCGTCTACACCTCAAGCCTTGACAGAGGTGTCGCGGACGCGTTCGTGGAGGTAGGCCGTGCGAGCTCGTCCTTCGGCGCCATGGTCAGAGCCCCCTCCCGCAGCCAGACGGATCTTGAGGTCAGGTACCTATTTGGAGGAACGCACCTCCCGGAAGGTGAGCAGCCGCCCCAAACCACGCTTGAAACAGCTCGAGCGCGCCAACGGAGTAACCGCGAACTGGACCGGCTTGTAACCGAAACGGTAACCCCACGAGGAGCTGTGCTGATCGAGGGGTGGCGGCCTGACCAGCGGATCGACCCTGCGGACCTGGCGCCGGCTCTCACGCTATTGGGCCCAGGCCAGGCTCATTTGTTTTCGGCCGACACCTGGATGGGCGATCCATTTGTTACGGAGCTGGCGCAGACTGGCCAGGTCACGCTTCATCGCGACTCGCTTGAAGCTTCGCTCGCAGCATTGGTAAAGGCAGGAGCCGTCCGAGACGGCAGTGTTGCAGGGCCCGGCTCCGAGCGGGTAATCGCCCTTGGTGACGGATTCGTTGACATCGATATCCACACGTGGAATCAGATCCGTCGATCGGCGCGGCCAGTCGATCTCGAACTGCTTGTACCACCGATCTTCAGCTCGCAAGCCGCGCGTTATCAGGAATTTCGGAGCTTTCTGGGAGCCACCGACGCTGTTCCGCGATGGAAAGCGGTCGGATCTGGAATGAACCTGCGCCGAGACTTCGAGGCGCATCTGATGGATGCGGTGCAACGCGAGCTCGCCGGACAAGCGCTGCCATCACCCATCTTGCTATCGGGGCAGACGGCGAGCGGCAAGTCGGTTGCACTTACTGCCTTGGCGATGCAGCTGGCACGAACAGGGGAGGTAGCTGTTCTTCATCAGTCGCGTCGGACCGTACGGCCATCGGTGGAGGACCTCGATATGTACGCCGGGTGGGCAGCCGGACACGGCGCGAAGGCGACGGTTCTCATTTGGGACGGGATGGTGAGCGCCAGCGAGTACGAGGGGGTGACTCGCCAGTTGCACGCGCGCGGGCGCAGAGTGCTGGTTGTCGGATCCAAATATAAGACCCCTGGAGACCCGCCGGAAGCCTTCGACGCGTCGACGGTTATCGAAGCGCCTGCCGATCTAAGCACCGCGGAACTGAGTCGGTTGATTCAGACGCTCGCCGGCGTCGGCTACGACATCACGCAACCAGTGCGGAGCCTGCCGACCAACTTCCTCGGGTTCTTGTACCGTGTGCTCCCTGAGACTGAACGACAGCTCCGCGCTGGGCTCTCCGGAGAGATGCGTTCGGCTGAGCGACTGATGGCGCAACTCGCAAACGCGAAGGGTGCGGATGAACGGTCACCGGCCTCATTGACAGCCATGCAAGTCGCGCTGCGAGACGCTGGGCTTGTGTTGAAGGAGTTGCTTCCCGATGACGGTTCCGAAACGCCCCTCGACGAGCAGAGTTTTGCTGAGCGAGCGCCAATCCAGCGCGTGACAACCCTTGTGCTCGTCGCTGGTCGACATGGAATTCCTGTTCCGATCGATCTGGCTCTTCGTCTGCTGGGGCGTGAGGGCTACAGAAGTGTTCGGGAAGCCCTAGCGTCTACGGACATTGTTCGAGAGATCGATGACGACGGCGGCGAGTTCTATCTCAGCGCGAGGTCACATCTGGAAGCCGAGCTGCTGTCTCAACACGAGATCCCCACGAACGTTGAAATAGAGGTTCTCACAGAGGTGATCAGCAACGTTCGCGTGACTGATGGCTTCGCCGGCGGCGCAGACGAGGTCGAGTTCTTGGTGAAGCTCCTCGAGCGTGTCGGACCAAACTCCGTCCAGAAAGGCAGGTACCAGCGATACTTCAGTGAAATCGCCAGCGCGCTACGATCGCGTCGCTACGAATCCGGTCGGGTACATCCACGCCTCGCTTTGCAGGAGTCCAATTATGCGCGGGGAGATGTCTACTGGCAGCGGGAGTCGAGCATCGGTAGCTCCGAGGATCGCATTGCCTCGCTCGAGTACAACAGGGATCTTCTCGATGAGATCCTCGCGGTTGAGGCTACGCGTGGCCTGATGCGCTTGTCACTTTCTGTCGAACTAGCCTCCACCCTCGGCGCAATTGTTCACGAGTATGCGGAGGAGGGCGGGGAGGTAGTACCCAGTGGATTCCTGTCGCGCCTAGACGATGTCTTGCAGGCGGTTTTCGCGGCCCGCGCCATCGATCCCGGCAATCTGCATCCCGTCGACGTATTAGCGTGGTCGACCCGAGACGCAATCAAGTCGGGGTTCCTGTCTCCCGCCCAAAGGGTGGACCGACTCGCAAACGCGATCGCTACGATTGAGTCGCTGGACCGTAGCTCACTCACCGACAAGCAGCGAGCGGCTCTGGATCGGAGAGGTGCCGAGCTCAATCAGCTTCTCGGGAACGACGACGAGGCATGGGAATATCTGGGCAGTCTCGAACGCAACACCAGTCCGGCGGCGCTGTATTTCCTTGCTCAGTTCGAGGCGCAGTCAGGCGCCGACGGCGAGGCCAAAGCTCTTTCACGGCTCCGAGCTGCCGATGCTGTGGTGCGGGCAGACTGGCGATGCGCACAGCTGCTCGTTGACCTCACGTGGCGTGAGATTACCGGCGAGCGCCTGCTCAACGGAGAGCGGGTAGCGCTCCACCTTGATGCCACAGGGTTGTCGCTGATTGCCCGTCTCTCTACTGATCTTTCCGACGCCGAACTGCCAGACAGTTACCGCCTGGATTTCGTGCAGGCGATGGCGGCATTCGTCGGTGGTCGACACGCTGACGCGACGAAGTTGTTCCGAACGGTGACTGAGAACACCAGGCAGCTGTCTCGGCGCGTGTACACCTCGTACGTGATCGCCGACGAGGCGAGACATCCTATGGTCTTTACCGGTCGTGTTGAGTCAGCGGACACGCGCTACGGCTGGGTATGGGTGAATGAACTAGGAGCCCGCGTGCGTTTCGAGCCGAAGATCTTCAGTTCGACCGGAGAGTTTGCACGAGGTCAGAAGCTCCCGCCGTTTCATATCGGGTTCAAGCTGTCGAGCGGCGCGGTCGCCGAACCGCGCAACCTCTACCGGAGTTCCGCCTCACGATGAGCGACTCGCTAACCCTCTTCGTCCGGGAACGATTGCTGGCCACGGGAGCCACCTTGGCTGTGAGTGTCCCGGAGCTAAGTCCTCTTTGCGCGTCGGAAGCTGATTTCGATCAGCTTGTTACGAACTACTACAAGCTTTTTCAAGAGGAATTGGCGGCGGACCTCGTCCTATTGGCCTCGGTTCAACGCTATTCTGACATCGAATCCTGTAGGAAGCTGATCAGGGATTTGCGCACCGTGGCGCAACACACGGGTAACCCCCACGTTGAGCGCATTGTGAAGGACTGGCGCTCACTCTTCCCTGGCCCGCAGGACGCGGCGACGGAGCTCGCTCGCTTAGTGTCGGTGGCATTAGCGCGACTCGCTGCCGCAGCAGGAAGCGCCCGTCGGGACAGTGCGGTCGTGGCGCGGTGGCGCGAAGTCGCGCTCGTCCAGCCCGCGACTGTGTTCGTTGTAGTGGCGCGAGATCTAGGCCTTCAGTTCCCTGCCTACAAGCAAAGGTTCATGGTGCGGCAGGTGGAAGGGAGGTTGAAGGTAGATTCCGGCACCGGCGACCGTCGACTTCATATCGCAGACCTGTGTGCGCAAGAGATTGTGTCGACTCACCGGCCGCTCCCAGTGCCCTATGTCGATGTGCTTGATGCGCTGAATGTGTTGGGTAAGGCGGGAGCCGACGCCGTAGTGATGGTTGCCTATGCTGTGGCTGAAGTCGCTCCGCAGCTCAGAGGGGAAGCGTTCATCGAGCGCGTGAAGCAGACCTGGATTGCTGCGGGCTCACCGCCCTCGGGGTCCTAGCCTACGGTGGGTCGCAAAGTTTGTGTTCCGCATCCGATGCCGCACGTAGGAGCGCCTACATAGCTGGGGGTCAACTTGGGAAAGGCGCCTGGAGTCTCGCTTCCGTCCGGGGTCTCGCCGCGTCGCCTCCTAAGCGAGCGGAGGACGTGTTGAGTCTCGTCCGGGCATCGGTGCTGGTCACGCATCACCTTGAGGAGATCCCCGAGACAACGACACACGCGCTTCTCCTCCTCGCTCAGGGGAGGGTCGTCGCCGCCGGCGCGATCGAAGACACTCCCACTAGCGAGAACGTCACGGAAGCGTTCGACTATCCGTCTCGATTGAGCGTCACGGCAGCAGGTGGAGTGCCCGCAAAGCCGGCGTACTCCAGGGCAGCTTACGGTGACCCTTTCCACCATCTCCGACGCGTTGTCTGCTCTGGGCGGGCCGCGGTTCTCGTTGATCCGAACGACTGCCGAGCCGCTGACGTCGCCGCACGAGTCGCGGGGATGGAACGAGCGCCGGAGGAAACGATGAAGAGCTTCGAAGACCTCTACTCAGAACTGAAACCAAAGTCGCCACAGGCCACGCCCGATCTCGCACTTTGGTGGAGGTAGAGGCGGGTGTGCATGCGATCGGGAAGAAGATCGTCGAAGATGCAGCGTAGGTGTGGATCGCCGCCAAGTACGAATCAGCAGACGGGGTCGCGAGTGAGATCTCTCAGCTCATCTACCACCTTCAAGCGATGATGCTCGCTAAGCGCCTCACGCCGACAGATATCTGGACACGACTCTGAGGAAAGCACTCCTTGCTGCGACTGCTCGTCAGCGCTGCCCCACTTGAGCTGAAGGCCCAGGTGCCGCCTAGCCCAACTCTGCTGTCTGAACCGGGCTTCGCGCCGATAGTCGGGGATGACTGGTTCTATTGCGGCCGATGGTCCAGGCGCGGAAGTGAGACGGGGCTGCGCGGGATAGTTGCGATAAGTGGTCTTATCGTCGGTGAACGGCCAGACAGGGAAGCAAGAGAGGACTGCACCGGATAGTCCGGATAACTGTTCTTATCGTGGCCTTCGGGCCAGACGTTGAAGTGAGATGGGGCTGAGCGGGCATCTGGTGTTTGGGCGGTGCTCAAGCGGGATCGCGAGGGGTCTGGCGTCTGCAAAGTAGATCGGCCTCGGTTGATGACAGGACCTCATTCCGGTCGTCACGCTCCGCGTCAGCGGTGCGCTTGGGTATACCGAGACAAGACTCGCCCCGGGATGCGTTTGTGACGCGACAACTTGATGAGACGGACCAAAACAGGGTCACCCCGTAGCGGCCGCGACCATCACTCCGGCGCGATACGGACGAAACTCGAGCTGTCGGTATGGTTACTCCACACCTTCGATCGCACTCCCAGGGAGCACCGTTGTTTGCCAGTCTTCTACCCGGCCTGCGAGACTTGCGCACGCCGCTCGCGGTCGGACTTCTGTGGCTCATGCTTCTCTGGGTGTGGTTCGCGCACGTCATCCCCGATCCAGATTCAGCAACCGGATTGCTGTCTCAGCTCTATCGGTTGAGCGGTCTCTTCGGATCCGCCGTCCTGCTTACGATGTTGAGTTTCGCGGGGTACGTGCTGGGGCTTCTTCTCAGCTCACTGCACATCGATTGGCGCCTTATTCGGGCGGCGCTCCCCGAGATGCTGCGACCCCTGAGTTGGCAGTCGTCTCACCTTCTCGTCGCCCGGTACCAGGTTGCTATTGATAAGGCGTCGTCAGCAGGCGTCACCCAGGATGAGATCGAGCGCTTCGGAGACGGTGTCATCCACCGAGGCAGCCGAATGCTCAACGTCGAGTCTGACATCAGGCTGATCGCGATGCGACTGCAGGGCACGCAGAAGGACATCTACGACGACTACGATCGCTTCCGATCAGAGGCAGAGTTTCGACGGTCGATCGCTCTACCGTTGTCCGGACTGGTCGTCTCCGTGATCCTGAACGTCGCGGTGCTTCGCTACGGGGCTGAGGTTATCGCGTGGATCGCAGGAGTGGCGCTTTTCCTCGCCCTGCATGCCCTGTCCTGGAGGAAGTCTCGAGAGGGCAACGATCTCGTGATCCAATCGCTCCTGAGCGGACAAGTGGAATCACCCACCATCGAGGCGTTCCACGAACTCACCGCGGCTGCCGAGAAGCGCCGGAGGCCAGGGTCCACGAAGGCACGCTCGATCTGATAATGCCGGGCGTCGGCTCAGCTACTGAAGCTGTCGTCGATCAGAGCCTGGGCGGCGTTCCCCACGGCCTTGAGGCGGTCCTCCCGGATCGCCATGATCGGGGTGTCATAACTGAGCCAGGGGTTCGCGCCGATGAACCAGACGCGGGCCACCTGTTCGCCCTCGGCTTCGGTGACCTTCTGCCACTGCTCGTACGCGAACACGAGGCGCTTGACGACCTCCGGGCCAGGCTGCGGGCCGGTCTCCTTGGCCCACTTGTAGGAGGCCTTCGTGTCCTTCGAGCCCGCGAGCGTGGAGACCAGCGTGCCGCCGATCGCCGCGTTCAGCCGACGGGTGATCTCGCGCACGTCAAGCCTGACGGCTCGCGTGTGCGCGCCGTGCTGGGTGGCCTTGGCGATCGTGTTGCTGCTCATCAGGCGAGCCTCCTACTTCTGCGACTCGGAGTCACAGTTTAGATCCGCGCCACTGGTATCTCTACTTCCATGACACTGAAAAGACCCTGACGCCTCTCGGTCTTGGACTGGTCGACCCAAGATTGCGACGGACTCCTCGGTCGGATAAGCTCTCCCGTCACGCTCGGCGAGTGCGTCGGCGTGCAAACCTTCCATGGCTGAGCGGACTTCTCGAAGTCGCTCGAGACGACGCGAGTTATCTGGTTGGGTCACGGGGGCTCCTCTCAGGTCGCTGACACCAGCAGAGTCGGGTCAGTCGAGTCGACGGTGCGGCTATTGCTGACCTTGCAGTCGACGACGTGCTCGCGGATGGTGGAGGCGAGGTCGCTCAAGGCGTGCTCGCGCATCGCCAGGGCCCCTGTCTTGCGTTCCTCGGTGAGCTCCTCCGGCGTGAGCCAAGCGTCTCAGGTGTCGGGCTCGAGGTGCGCGCGCTCGGCAGCCACCAGCGCCGCGAGAGCGCGGTGCATCTCGGCCCGCGCCGCGTCGGGGACGAGTTCCCCGCTGAGGATGCGACGTGCGCGGTCGAGATCGGAGCCGGCGGGGAAGTGCCCCGCGAGCTGCTGACCCTTCTCGATCAGGGCGACGTTGCGGCTCACGTCGGCCGCAGCCGTGCGCAGAACGCCGGTCGAAACGCGTCGGTGGGCCATGGTTCCCCGCCCTTCCTTGCAGTAATTCTAGTCGACACCACCTCGTAAACGGCAGGGATCCTGGTCGCCGTGACGCCCGCCACGCATGAGGTGGGTGTGGGCCTGATCGTAGGTGCGGATCTTTTCGTTCTGCTCCTGCACATTGAGCTTGTTGGGGAAGTACTCGACTTCGTCCGTCGCGATGATCGCCGCGACGAAACTCAGGCGAGTCACGTCAAGGCGCTGTCGATCCGTCAATCTGGATTGCGAGGCACGTTGGAGGGCACTGGCGGGTGGTTCCATCGTTTGTCTCGAGGCTGTTCCTATAGCTGTGACGTGTGTGGAATCCTTGCACCAGGGATTTCGGATCCCTTCGAGGCGAAGCCACCGACCTGGTTTCGTCGCGAGAAGGAGGCACGGGCCTTTCCGGGAACGCGAAGTATGCGAGTGTCAGCGATGTCTCCGGGCATCGGGTCGGCGGTGCCTCTTTGGAGAATCGTGAACTCTACCTTTTTCGAACGTGTACATCTTCGCAAGCGAGCGCTCCTCGAGCCCTATCAAGAATCGCTCCAGTATGTGCGCGCCCTACGACCGAGCGACCCGGTGGTTCCCGTGCCTTCCGTGCTGCAATGTCGGCTCGAGGGATCGATCATTGGGCGCATCGGCTACCTGTTCGATCCTGCGCGAGGGCAGGGCGACGAGTTCAAGAAGCTTGAGCCACTACGAATCTGGGCGAAGTCTCGCTCGTACACGGTGCAGGCCGCTCCCGAGGGACTAGCCCCGACACTTAGCCGTCTGTTGCCGACGTGGTCGCCACACGATACCGAGGTCGAAAGCGGAGTCGCCTGCTTGCGTTATGACGACTACCAAAGTGGTGCCGGCGTCAGTTTCTTCTTCCCAGGTCAGGTTGAGCGCTTCACGGTCCTTGGAATCTCACTGAGGGAGCTCGAGGCCTACCGCTTGGCCCACGTGTATGACCGAGTTCACGGAACCGCGAAGTTTGGTGACCCGCTTCACCGTCAAGAGCGAGCATCACACCATGAGGCCGATGCTCGACTTGTTCCGTTGAGCGCAATCGCACGACGACTCGGCCTGTTTGTCCGCGCGAACTTCGACGCTATCGACTCGTGGTGGAGCAACCAGCGACGATTCGCGGTCGAACTACTGACTTCATCGGATCGGCACAAGCCCATGGTCGATTTGTTGGCCGAGCTTCAATCTCCTCATTTCGCCCCCCGGCTTCGACGCAATGTTGAGGGCAGCGATCGGTATCACCACTTCCTGGAGATCGACGGCGCGGGGGCACGGATCGATCTGCGCTACCACTCATTCTTCGACGAGCCGACGATGCACAGAGACGGTGCAGACGCTACTAAAGCCGCTCTCTCAGTTGGCGGCAACGCCGAGGCATGACACCCGATGAGGCGAGGGAGTCGCTTCGAAAAGACCCACGCGAGGAACGCGACGAAACCTAGGAGCAGCAGCACCCCGAGCACTAGGGTACCCACCCGCGCCTTCAAAACCACCTGCTCCAGGTCGCCGCTCAGGGCTGATCATCACTCACTCACCTCACACCCTCGTTGCTTTCGGGCAGCGGGGTGTTCTTCGTGTCTTCAGCCCTCCTCTTCACGCCAGTGAGGGGGCGCCGGCAGTGGGGCCCGCGCGTGGACTCGTAGTGGTCTCGACGTGGACTCACGCTGGTCACTCACGCCCACTGAGGGGCGCTGCGTCGCCCGCGACGCGCTCGGCGCGGCTTGGTGGCCTCGCGTCGGGCTCACGCTGGCCTCCGCACGGTCGCTCGGTGGTCACCGTCCCGTTTCGGGGGGTAGCTTCCTCGGACGGAGCCTCGGATACGCTCCCGGTGGTCGCTAGCTAGTCGCCCGACGGCCTCCAAACGGTCAGAGGTGGGCGTCTGGTGGGCAGAAACGGTCGGAGACCGCCAGATGTGCGGCGCAGGGATGCCCGGATGCTTCGCGCGCGCCGTCGCTCGAGGCGATGAAGAAGCCGGTCTGGCGACCGGTGAGGTTGCTCTCCCGGCGCCTGGCCGGCGTCGATGAGGTGGTGCCACTGGCCACTCCACAGTCGTGGCCGAAGAAGCGAAAGAAGTGCTCAACGGTGTCGCTGCGCTCCTGTCGACGGGGTCGCGATGGAGCCTCCTGCGTCGGCGCCATCGATGGTGTGACGACCGTCAGAAAGGAGGTCGAAGCCAGCTCCGACCTGCGCTGCTGCGAGGCGAAGGCGGCCACCTCCGGGCGGCCGCGTCGGGGGGTGTGACGAGTCCCGTTCCGCACGCTCCACGGGCCTCTGACATCGCTTCGCTCAAGGCTTGTCCCCACGGTGCCACTTCGTTCTAAACCATGGGGACAAGCCACCCCCGACTTTCCGGGGCAAAAGGGACGCCATGTCCCCACGACCCCCTGCGGGCCCTACGGGTTCGGTCATGGGGACATGGATGATGGGGACATCCCTTTTTCCCCGATGCAGCAGCAAAAGATGACCTCGATTTCTCGCTGAAGCTCGAAATGCGAGAGGCAAAGAGAAAGAGCATAAGGGGAGGTGGCACCGGGCTGCGTTTCCCACCTCGCTTCGCTCGCCCGAAACTTGACCGGTGGTCGGCATAGCCGACACCTCTTCGGGCACCCGTCCGACTGTCGCTGCGCTCCGTCTCCCGGCCCCCCACCGTCTCCGCTGCGCTACGACGGCCCAGACTGCGGAGCTGGCGATGCTCGCCCGAGGACGCCCCCACTGGGGCCTCCCCAGGTTGCTACCGGCAGTGACCGGTCTGCACGCCGTCTGCCATGTCGCTGCCGAAGGGATCGAGGCGAAGGCCCGATCGCTGATCACTTTTGCAAGAAGAGCTCCCCACTCGCTCATTTGGGTTCGCGGCGACTGTTGGGTGCGTGGTGCGACGTGTACCTACCGCGTACCTGCAGGCACCAGGTACGTGGCAATTTAGGGAAAGCCCAGGTCCCAGCGTGAAAAGGGGAACCGTCAAACAGATGCAACCCAAGCATGGATTTGTTCACCGATCAGGTATTCTTCATTGTGTACCTGGTGTACCTGCAGTTAGAGGCAAACCTATATACGAGAGCGGTGTTAAGGGTCCGGTAGGCACAAAGGTGAGAGAAGGCAGGGTCCCTTCTCTTTTTACGAATAGACCAGGTACACCAGGTACGACTCCCGATGAGCGGTCGGAGATCGGCGAAACGACGCGGATCGCGATGTACCTGCAGGTGTACCTGGAGCCCCCGATCTCGCAGGTACGCACCAGGTACACCCGGCCCATGGCGATCGTCGAGCGTTCAACCCTCCGCCCTGCGCACCGAGCGCTCACCGTCGATCTGTCCGACGTGCTGTGTACAGTGGTGAGCAAGCCTGAATGACACTAAAAGGGCAGGGCCACCGACGGTCCGACCATTTGGATACGCCAAGCAACCGCTAACGGGTTCGGCTACGAGGTCCTCTTGGAAGTTTGACTTCCAAGGGAGATCCATGCCTATTTCCGCCCCCGCGAGCACCACTCTGCTGGACTCGCTCATCACGCCGGCAACGCTCGCTGAGCGCCTCGGTACGACCGAGCGCAACCTCAGCGAATGGCGCATCACCGGTCGAGGCCCGAAGTTCATCCGGATCGGCCGGAGCCCCCGCTACCGCCCCGAGGCTGTAGACGAATGGCTGCTTGCTCAGGAGCACGCGAGCACGTCCGAGGAAGCCGCCTGATGGGAACCGTCAAGGCGTACTCCACGAAGACCAAGGGCCGGATGTACGAGGTCTGGTACACCAAGCCCGATGGTACGCGCGGCCACGACCGCGGCTTCAAGCTCAAACGTGACGCGGAAGCGCACCTCGCCACTGTCGAGGTTGCGAAGCTCAGAGGGTCGTACGTCGATCCGGCTGACTCGAAGATTCGCATCTCGGAGCTGGGGCCTGACTGGCTGGCGCGCCACAAGACGAAGGTCACCGCCAGCAGTCACCACTCAGTCGAGAGCACGTGGCGCGTTCACGTCCTTCCCCGATGGGGCAAGTACTCGGTTGGCGCGATCACGCGTCGCGACCTTGCGCTGTGGTTGACCGAACTTGGCGAGGCTCGGTCGCATACGACGGTCGCGCGTGCTCGTGACCTTCTGGGCGGCATCTTCGACGACGCGATCGAAGACGGGCGCATCATGAAGAACCCGGCTCGCGGCATCGCGATTAAGCGGAAGCCGCTTCCCGAGGAGACGTTCTTGACGCACGTGCAGGTGGAGGCGCTCGCGCGGGCCTCCCAATATCCCACTTTGGTGCGCTTCCTCGCCTACACCGGACTGCGGTGGGGCGAGGCGACCGCACTACGAGTGCGCAACGTCGACACGGGTAAGCGGCGCCTGCTGATTCGGGAGGCCGTCGCTGAGGTCAATGGCAAGCACATCCTCGGAAGTGTCAAGAGTCACGAGAGGCGAGTCGTCGCCTACCCGGACTTCCTTGACGCTGAGATTAGCGATTTGTGCCGGGCGAAAGGAGGAGATGACCGCGTCTGGGCGGCCGGGGACGGCGGATTTCTGAGAGCCGGGAATAGCCGGGACGGTTGGTTCCAGGCGGCGGTCCGGCGCTGCATGGCCGAAGACTCGGATCTGAGTCGAATCACCCCGCACGACCTTCGTCACACCGCCGCTTCGCTGGCGATCAGCGCCGGCGCGAACGTGAAAGTCGTCCAGCGAATGCTCGGGCACAAGTCAGCGAAGGTCACTCTGGACACGTACGCCGCACTGTTCCCGACGATCTCGACAATGTCGCCGACGCGCTGAGCTATCAACGGGCACGGTGGGTGCCTGGGGAGTAGTCGGAGTAGCAACATCACTCGGCTGGGCAAGAATCTCGTCGCGGCCACGAGCGTTGACCTGGCGGTCGATATGCGTGCGCAGGAAGACGGTAGCGGTTCGTGAATACGCTGGAACACGAATCGTGTACGGTGCAACTAAGTGTTCACGGACGACTGCGACGCAGAGAGATCGTGCGATGACTGGTTGCGGTGGGGGCCGGAGATGTCAACTGTCGATATACCGACGACGCTGCTTGTCGACGCGCCCGAGGATTCGGGTGCGCAAACTCTCGATCGCTATGCGTGGCAAGCGTCGATGGCCGTGGTCGACCTGTTCGCGCTAGCGATCATGGAGTGGGGACGCGACGCAACCGCGAAGTTCGCGATCGTCTGTGAGCATCAAGAGGATTACGTGGTGCTGGCCAGTACGGGAACGACGCTCGTCAGCGTGAAGCATCGGGAACGTACGCGCGGCGGTTGGACTCTCGCCTCTCTGATGACCGACGGCGGGCTGCCTCATCTGTTCGATCGGTGGAGACACCTGGATGTCGCCTTCGCCTGCCGTTTGGTCACATGCAGTGGGATGGCCGCAGCGGGCTCGAAGTTCGCGGATCTGATGTCGACAATCAGGAACGGTAAAGAGCTTAGCTCTGACCACCACGAGACACTTGTTGTGTTCGCGAAGAAGCTCGCCGCAAACTGTGATGCTGGCGAGCAGAAACTGCAGGAGTGGTTGGAGTCGGGTACTGAGCCGACCAAGGAGTTCTTGGAGTTGTGTCAAAAGTTTCTTGGGGCCCTGCGGCTGGAAGTTGACCGCTCCGATCGCGCAGAATTGCCGTACGCAGCCATCGTCAAATACGTCACGCCGTTCGTGGAGTTTTTGGACATCGCCGGTACCCATGCGCCTTCAATCTGGGAACGATGCAATGAGCGAGTGTTGACGAGGATGAGAGCGCGTGGACCGCTCGAGCACGGAGGCATCCAGCACGTGGTGAACCTCTATCGAAGCGAGGATGCCGTCGTCGCGCTGGAGTCGACCCTCCAAAGTCGGATATTTACGTCGGAGGATCTCCGCGAAGTCGTCGATCTGTGTGTGACGCTCGGGCTCGAGCCAACGACGGTGGACGATCTTCCAGCCCCAACAGTGCTTTCTATGAAGGTGATCAATGGCGGACTCACCATGACGACGGCCCATTGGGCAGAGCAGCTTGCTCAATCATGGCGCTTGTTTGAAGAAGCGGCGGAGGCCGGTGGCCCAGGGGCATACGCCCAAATGAGCTCGCTTCGCGTGTGGGTGCAAGGCAGAGCGAGCGAGGCGAGCGAGGAAGCGACACTGGCCGGTCTGGTGGATGGGCGCATCATGTGGACGAGACTGCGCCACCATCTGAAGAACGTCCCGGATGAGATTGCCTCTCCTCTCATAACCGAGGAGATCCTGCTCGGCGGAGCATGCGTGCTAGCCAGCGAGTGCAAGGTTTGGTTCAGTTCCGCGTTCGTCATCGAGGAGGCGATGTCGATGTTCCCGAAGCGACTGGATGGTACTGCGGCATGAATGCCATAGATCAGAATGCCGCCGTGCGGGACTTGCAGGTACAACAGCTTAGAATCCTGAGTCTCGTTCATGCGGTGGCTGCGTTGCCGACGACGGCGGGGAAGGTGGACAGCCTCACCAAGCTAGCGAAGCTCGACTTTCTCATCCGATACCCCGACACGAGGGCGGCGGTACGTGGGACTCTGGCCGGCCAAACTGAGACACGTGAGAACCTGCGACCGGGCTCAGGGTGGACCTCCATGATCCGGCACAAGTTCGGTCCCTGGGACGACTCCTACTACCCGGTGATCGGCGCTCTGGTCGCCCGTGGACTCGCGCGCTATGTTCGCGCGAAGAATCGGGCGGTTGGCGTTGCCCTTACGAAAGCTGGCAATGATCTGTATGACAAGCTGCGCTCGCTCGATGCATGGGGTGATGTGGTGATCGAAGCCGACGTGGTCGCGGCCGAGTTCGGACACCTGTCTGGCAACAAATTGAAAGACGCGATCTATGAGGCGCTTCCGCAGGCGCTCGACGTGCCGCACCGAACGGAGCTCCGCTAATGACTGTTCCCATCCGGGTAAATTCCGTTTCATTTCTGACGGACCTCGGCGAGACTCGCCACGCTTTTGATGGCCCGCTGACGGTACTTGAAGGACCGATCGGAGTCGGAAAAACGACTCTATTCGAGGCGATCAAGTTTGCTCTTGGCGGCGCAGCGAGGTTGTCGCCAGTCTTGGTGCGCGAGGTCCGGAAGGTGAGGGTGGAGCTGGATCTGTCCGGGCTCGGCGTGACGGTGACTCGAGCTGTGGATCGACGATCTAAGTTCGTGGAGTGCGCGTCTAGCGAACCTGCACTCAATGGCTCTCTCCCCGTCGTGCGCACCGCAAAGGCGGAGTCCATTGGTGACGCTCTGATGCGTGCGATGGGCCTACCCGATGCGCCGACGTACTCGACGAAGACTCGTACCTCGAGAATCTCCTTTTCAAATGTTTGGTGGTACACGTACGTCGAGCAGCGGGAGATCGATAGGAGCATCGCCCACAGTTCGGATACGTACGCTGATCCAGCGCGGCGAGCGACTTTTGATCTATTGATGGGTTTGATCAGCGAAGAGTCGATGGCGATCCGCGCACGCACGCAACAGCTGGCTGCATCGGCTCGGGAAGCTAAGAGCCGCGAAGTCGCGGTGAAGGAGTTCCTGCTGGATAGTCAATCCACATCACGCGAGGACGCGCAGCGCGCGCTGGAGAACGCGGTGCAACAGCGCGAGCGTGCGGCGATTGAACTCTCTCAGATGAATCGAACGGCGCGGCAAGCGACTCAGCGCGCGGACCTGTTGCGGGAGATGGTGCTGGCCAATCGACAGGAGCTGGTGGATCTGGAAGCGCGTTCATCGATGCTTGAGAACGAGCTTCGGGAGCGCCAGCAGCTGTTGGTTCGTCTCCAGGACCGGAAGGCCTCGATTCACCGGGCGGAGGTCGCTGTTGACTTGCTGGCGCCCATCGATTTTGTGGTGTGCCCGCGGTGCGCACAAAGCCTGAAGAAGCGAACAGCTCCGGCCGGATCGTGCACTGTCTGTCTTCAGCCAGATCCTCCAGCTACCGGCATGTTGGAACTCCGCGCGAACTCGGAGCGAGCATCCGTTGATTCGCAGGAGCGTGAGCTCCAGGTCGTGATCAAAGACTTGGAAAGCGACCAGGAACGCATGAACGGCGCCCTCGCAGCAAGCCGGCGGAACCTCGCCAAGCTGGAGGACCTTCTCGATAATCGGTCCGCCGATTTCGTGGCGCCGCATCTAGAAGCGTTCGGCGATGCGTCTGCGATCCTCGCGCGGTCCGACGCGGAGATTGCGCTACTTGAGCGAGTAATGCGGCAGTGGGACGTGGTGCGAGACTTGGAGTATAACCGCGTCGAAGTCGAGGCGGCGGTGATCGCGGATACGGAGCGGCTCCATGAGTTGGAGGCGATGCTCGAGGCTAGAAAGAGTGAGATCTTGGCGGAGCTGACCGAGGAGTTTCGCCGACTCATCACTCGGTTCGGGATCCCCGGTATCACCGAAGCGCACGTCGACCCGAAGAGCTACTTGCCATACTGCAACGGTGTTCGGTGGGACAGCCTCAGTACGGGCGGAATCGCAACATCGCTCACTTGTGCGTACATGATCGCGTTGGTGTCAGTTTCGTTACGGCGCGGCGATACCTTCTACCCGGGGCTCTTGATCCTCGATACGCCGCGGAAGTCGATTGGCGGGCAGAACTCAAGAATCCTTAATGGCCTCTATCGTGAACTGGACAGCCTCGCCCAGGCTTACCCCGACCGACTCCAGGTCATCGTCGCCGACAACGACCCGCCGAAGTCGATCCTGCAGAACTGGCATGTGGAGACGTTTGACTACGAAGCGCCGGCTGTGCGGACCGTCGCGCATCCCGGCCTATCCAACGTCACGCCGCTCAGCGCTGACGCCTCCGGCGACTGGGAACTGGTCGGCGCAGGGAACTGAACTCGAATCAACCCGTGGTGCATTTTGGTGCAGACGCAAACGTGAACTGCTGTGCGCAGGTGTGAGCCATCGGGGTGCTTGTCCGCGAGGTTACGCGAGTAAGAGTGCTGCGGCAGGAAGATCGACCTCGGGTGGATGGGTTCAAATCCCACCGTCACCGCCACCACGAAGGCCCCGACTCCCCTGAAACACGGAGATGCGGGGCCTTCGTCATGTCTGGAACGGCGGTTGCAGTAACCCAGCGGTAACGCGTTCACAGGTTCTGTGGTCAGAGCGGGATTGTGCTGAGACGAGCGGTGCTTGTCTGAGGTGCTCGCGCACTCCCGGTCACAGGCGCTCTCGTGATCGCTGGCTTCTCGACCGGGACGCGACCCCGGGCGATAGATTCTCGATAGCGCCAAATGTGCCATGAGACGAGGGGATCCCGAATGACCACCGCTTCTCCACCCGTTCCTGCCGCGTGGCACCCCGATCCTTCCGGTCGGAATCAGTATCGCTACTGGGATGGCGTCGCCTGGACGGACTGGGTCGCGAACGACGGCGTGCAGGCGACGGACCCTCTTCATATGCCCGCTGCGCCTTCCGTGGCTCAAACGAGGAGTACCGCAGCCGAACGGCTCACGAGCAACAACGAGCCCGAGCGGGAGAAGGCGACTCGAACGGGATACCTCCTTCTTGGCGCGGACGGATACCCGAACACCGAAGTCGCTGGCGAATTCGCCCGGATGGACAGCATCCACAAGGCGATCGGTCGAAAGCCGAAGAAGGACGAGGAGATCGAACGCACTGATCTGATCGCTGCTCTCGTTCCAGAACCGACCAATCCGCACGACAGGAACGCCGTCATGGTGCAGATCAATGGCCAGCTCGTCGGGTATCTGGAGAAGGAGGTCGCAGCCCTCTACGTTTCCGCAATCCGCGATGTGTGGGAGTCCGGACACGTTGCGGCAACCGGCGCACGCGTCTGGGCCTCAGCTCGGGATTCGTGGGACGCATCGCGCAAGCTGAAGTATGTGGCGCGCGTGTCGGTCGCCTTGAGTGAGCCCCATCTCGTGTTGCCCATGAACGAGCCGCCGGCTGGTGCCTACAGCATCTTGCCCTGGGGTCCCGCGCTCCAAGTCACTGGTGAAGAGCAGCATCAGGATGTCCTGTCGGGCTTCATCACCAGCGCCGGTGACGGCTTCGCCTTGGGCACGCTGGCGGCGTTCGAAGGCGGGACGGCGCGCGCACCGAAGACGCTGATCGAGATCCGGCTCGATGGAGAGCGGGTCGGTCAGCTTACGCCCGCGTCCAGTCAGCACTTCGTGCCGACCGTCCGCCATCTGGAATCGCAGGGGCAGGCGGCGGCCGCCTGGATCAGGGTGAAGGGGAGCGCGATCGCTGCTCAGGCGACCATCCAGGCTGCCAAAGCACACGAGCTGCCAGCAGATTGGTTCGCAGAGCCGAACACGATCCCAGCACTGCAACGGAACGCGAGACCAGCGAGAAACTGAAGCTATCGGACGGCCTAGCGCAGGTGCCGCGCCAAACTCCCACCACTTTTTCTCACGGGACGATCCCTGCGCCGATAGTGCTGATAACTGTGAATATCGGCGGCTAGAAACGCACCCCTTGAAGCGAGATGGGGCTGAGCACGAGATTAAACATCTCGGTCACTCGATTACGAGAGGATCCGACGTTTTTACACGTCTTCGCCCATAGTCCGCGGCGATATTGATGCTTGCGGGAACAGCCGAGCCGGGGGAGGCTGATGAGGCCGAACCGTCGCGGGCACCCGCGGGTCTGGTATCTGGGGAACGAGGCCGGGGAGGCCTCATGCGGGGTGCCGCACTCCGGCGACCCGTGGGCCGCGTGGGGAATCCTGCACACCCGCGCAGACGGGGCTGATACCGTCGGCGAATGCCGAGACGGATGGCGGACCCGGCGTTCCGCGAACAGCAGTGGGCCGAGCGTTATGCGCCGCACATCGCGCCGGTGAACGAGTACGTCGATCACCTGCGCGAAGAAGGTCGCGGGTGGGTTCCGTATGTCGCGCCGATTCACGGCGGCGTGAGGGCACGCGTACTGAGCATCCTCCGTGATCCTGGCCCTGCGACGCAGGACGGGAAGGGATCGGGCTTCATCTGCGTCGAGAACAACGACGGAAGCGCGGAGCTGCAGGCGGTGTTGCTGGGGGAAGCGGGGTTGTCGCCGTTCGATCTGCTCCCATGGAACGCGTACCCGTGGTACATCAACCGGGTGCCCAACGCCGCCCAGCTGGATGCCGGCGTCCAGACGATCATCCAGCTGCTGAAGCTGGTGCCGGATGTGAGCGTGGTGCTGCTCCAGGGCAGGCACGCGGAGCGTGCATGGGGGCGGCTGCTGAAGCTCGAGCCTGCGATCGAGCAGGACAGGGCGCTCAGCATCGTTCGCACCTGGCACCCTTCTCCGCAGGCGCTGTTCGTGCGGGACCCCGAGCAGCGGGCGGCTCGGGTCAACCGTCGGCGCGAGGCCTTCTTTGAGGTGGCACAACTGTTGCGTGGGCGGTCGACGTGAACGGGGCGAACAACGTGCCAGCCCCTCCGCTACTCTCAGCTGAGATGGACCCCACGAAGGAGAAAACATGGGCCTGTTCGACGAGGTGAAGGATGCCGCCTCCCAGGCGGCTCAGGCAGGCATGGACAAGGCGCGCGCCGCGGTCCCTGTGGCATCGACGGCGTCACCCGTGGCCCCGGCCGAGCCTGCGATGACGACGACCGCAGAGCCGCGGCCGATCATCGAGCTGGAGAGCCACATCGACGGCCGCAACGCGAAGGTGCGGCTCTGGGCGGACCGCCTCGAGTGGGAGCGCCCGCGCGGAGTCTCCGACGGGAAGATCACCGCCGGAGTGCTGACAGGTGGCGTCTCGCTGCTGGCCACCGGTGTGAAGGGCGCCAAGGACGAGCACGACATGGTCCTGCTCAAGCACTCACGAACGTCACCAGCCGCAAGGACGGGCTCAAGTTCTACGCCGTCGACGTGCAGACATCTGCCGGTGCCGCGGTGAACACGATCACTTTCCGAGTCAGCCGGGATGAGGCAGGGCAGTTCCGCTCTGCGATCCTCGGCGCGATGCAGGAGCAGGAGGCGAAGGCATCGTCCCCTGTGGTCGTTCAGGCGGCGGCGCCGGCGGCCGCTGCGCCGGCGGCCGCTGCGCCGGATCTCACCGCTCAGCTGCAGCAGCTCGCAGCGCTGCGGGATGCCGGCGTGCTGACCGAAGAGGAGTTCGCATCGAAGAAGGCGGATATCCTCGCAAGGATCTGACGGCGCGAGCTGAACGTCAGGGCCGCCCGAGCGATGACGCTCCGGGCGGTTCTTTCGTGTGGGTGCGGTGGGTCGCCAGACCATGCCGCCCCTCGGGCGAGGCGCCCGCCGAGGGGGAGTGGTTCGGCAGACGCCTCGTCAGCTCGTGGCGCCGTCATGCGCGGCCCCCGCTCCGTCGCGCTTCGGCCCGAGCAGGTCAAGGATGCGTCTATCCCTCGCCCAGCGCAATGCTCTTCATCCGGAATTGAGGATCCGTGGCCAAAGGTCAATACGCGGAGAAGTCCCGGCGCCTCATGATCTTGTCGACTCCGATGAGGCCAGCGAAGCGTGCGACGTCGCGGCCACCCATGACGCGGTTCAGGGTGAACTTCGCAGGAAACTGCTCCAGGAGAGGATTCTCGCCATCGAAGGAGCGTGAGGTCTTGAGAGCGAAGATCCGCGTGGTGTCGAGCGCGCGGAAGCTGTCGATCGAGAGGATCGAGGTTCGCGGAGACTCGTACACCAGGCGATCGAGCTGCTTCTGGTTGGTCCAGTGCTGGCGGATGCGCTTGGCGATCCCGACCCTGTCGCTGGTGGCGCCGACGTAGACCTGGGCATACGCGTCGAGAACCATGACGTAGAGCCCGGGCACACCGTCCCACTCGTTGAGGTCAGTGACCTCGACCATGCCGGATTGGCTCGCGATGACTGCCTGCAGGGCGGTCTCGAACTCAGCCCGGTCGAGCGCGGCGAAGTGGGCCATGTTCAGGTCGTAGTTCATGAGCGCCCGCGTCTGCAGCTCCTGACACCACGCGTCGGTGTACGTGCGATGGTCAGCGTCTTCGAAGAACTCGTCGACGCTGTCCCACAGCTCGGGATCCATGTCGCGAGACCAACGAGGCTCCGAGGAGCGCTTGTTGATCCGAGCGTAGTTCTCACGCGTCATGCGCAGGCCGAGCCCGCGGAGGCTGCGGACGGTCACACCGAAGTGGACAGCGCTATCGGTGCCGACGGCACGAGTCTTTCCCCGAGGCGGAATGGCCACGGTGACGCCCCAGACCTTCCGAGAGAGCCTCGTCTGCCAGCGGTGCCAGACCAGCCGATGCCCGGAGTCCACCAGCGCCTGAAGGCTCGCGTTCGCGTCTGCGCCGGTCACCACGTCGAAGATCCGCTCAGGGTCGAACTCGGTGCCCTGACCCTCTGGGATCAGCCCTGCGTCCTCCAGCCCCCAGGGGTGGGCGTCGTAGACGAGGAAGCCGGCATCTGAGAGCTCACGCCGCAGCGTCGCAGCTTGCTGCGGGCCCGGCGCCCACACGTGCGTCTCACGTGGGGTGCTCGTGATCTCGAGGTCCATGGATGCGCTCAGCTCTCGGCGCGCCAGCGTGCGGCCTCGGCGGCCATCTCGGCCCGCGCGAGGCGGAGCCGCGCGAGCTTGCCAGGGTTGGCGTCCAGGTTCAGCGGGGGCGTGAAGTGCACGATTGCTGCTGTCTCGATCTCAACGAGCGGAACCGGCATGTCCGAAGGGGCCGGCCATACTGCCAGCGTGAGCCGTGCGTGCATCCACTCGTTGAGGCGGGCGTCGCTACCCGCGTCGAGGGCGTAGTTCGCGAAGCGCTCGGGGCGGGCGAGGTTGCGGGGCACGGCGTGAAGATCGAGTGTTTCGCGTAGGAGAGCGGCGAAGGAGCGCCTGACGGTCGATCCGCCGGTGCGCGGTGCGGACTTGACGTTCGTGGCGAAGTGGCCGTTCAGGTTGCGAGAGGCCAGGCTCTTTTCGGCCTTGCCTACGTAGAGCGGCGCACCTGGCGAAGGCTCCAGCTGGAGATCCTGCCATGCCTGGCCGTCGCCGTAGATGGCATAGAGTCCTGGGCGACCGGGAACATGCTCCGCGGCATCCGCGATCACCCAATGCCCTGCAGAGAGCGTGGCAACGGCGGCCTCAGCAAGCTCCCGCATGAGCTGTGTGGTCATAGGGCGACTCTAGTGTCGGGCTGATCGATGTTCTCCGCCGGCAGCGCGGCGAGGTCGTCCTTGGCCAGCGCTCGAGCTCGTCCTCGTGGCGAGCCTCTCCAGCACTGCCGAGTCCATATCGGTCGAGCCGAACCCCGCGAAACTCGGAAAGGCCGCGGCACCGCGCTCGGGCGCTGACTGCGCGGGAGCAGATCGGGGCGCCTGCTCAGCTTCGTCAGAAGCTGGAGTCAGCGTGCAGGAGCTGCCCATCGACGTCGTACATCACGGCCGGGCGCCGGGTGTCGGGAAGGGCGAGCACAGCGCGCCGTGCGCGGGGTGGCCGTTGGCGATCCGCCGGGAGTGGGCGCGATCTCGCCGCGATCCGGGCGTGGGCGAAGGAGAATGGGCACCGCGTTTCCGATCGCGATCGCGTACCGGATGCAGTCCTCGAGGCCTACGACGCCGTGCACTGAGAGTCGGTAGTCAAGCGGCGTCGGCGTCATTCCTGGCTGCGTCAGAAGACCTTGATGCGAAATCTCTCCGCTACGACCTTCAGTGCATCGTCGGTGACGAGGATCGGGTCGGGGGAGAGAGTGAGAACGTCACCGGCGGCGGGGTGATCCAGCCAGAGCGCTTTGCACCATGCAGCGCCATGCTTGCTGCCGAAGTGGATGCCAAGCGGCTTCTCGAAGTTGTTCAGCACGACGTCATGCAGATTGGCGGCGATCGCTGTTGTGATCGAGCGCTCCTCACCGCGAAGAACGCCGGTCGTCAGCTGGGGGACTCCAAGCCGTGAGAGCTCCAGCTCCATCAGGCGTTCGATGGCTGCCATGGAGTCGGGATGTTCGATATCGATGAACCACCCGTTCTCCGGGAGCACGACGGGGATCATGCCTCGGTCGTAGCGCCAACCGGCGGGGATCGCGCCGAGCCCCATGAAGTCCCGTTCAGACCAATCGCGAGCGACTTCCTCGACGAACTCCTCCAGCGTCATCGCCATCGACTCGGCGTCCTTGGTCAGCGGGTCAGCGGAGCCGTTGGCCCGCTTGAACGGTGCGAGCACCTCTGCGTATGCGCATTGACGCGTCTCCGCGACGTAGAACGTCTGGCCCGGAACGTCGTAGCGGTTCCACCCGTCGCGCCATTTCGGATCGGTCTCACGGGTGATCGCGGACAGCGGCGGGTACTCGGTCTTTCCGACGTGGAAGCAGTACGCCCCCGAATCGGAGACGAGGTGCAGGCCTGTCTTCTCGCAGGTCCACTCCCGCCTCATGCGGCGGCTGGGCCGCTGATGAACGACTGCACCGCATCTGCGACATCGCTGTGACGGTCCTCGCGGATCGCCGTGATCGGGGTGTCCTCGCGCAGCATTGGATTGCCCCCGATGAACCACTGGCGGGCGACGTGCTCGCCATCGGCTGCCGCCAGCAGCGTCCATTGGCGGTGCGCGAAGGTGAGCCGGCGCGAAGCCTCGAAGCGCGGCTCAGGGCCGTCGTCCTTGGCCCAGCGGATGGGCAGCTTTCGGTCCTTCGACCCCGCCAGCGCCGCGACCAGAGTCGGGCCGAGAGACGCGTTGAGCTCACGGACGATCTGGTGGATGTCCATCCTCATGGTGCGCCCGTGCTGTGTGGTGGGGGTCAGGGTCTCCATCCCTTTAGGGTACCTACGTTCGGCCCAGAAAACCACCCTAGTTACACCCCTAAGATCAGGATGAGACGCGTCGGAGAACCTCCTGCGCGAGCTCAGTGTCGCTGTAGTCGGCGAGCGCACGAGCAACGATCAGGACCTCGTTCGACAGGTCCGCAGCGTCGAGGTAGCCCGCCGCGAGCAGCCCTTCGAGAGGACTGCGCCTGCACGCGATGTCTGCACAGCCTCACGCGGGCTCGGAGGTCGTTCGCCACGTCGCCAGTAGCTCACCGTCGAGTCTGAGGCCTGAAGACGTACGGTCGACCCGTGCGATCCTCACGCAGCCTCGCGACCCTCGGATGCCGGGACGAGTGAGCAGTTTGATGACCCTCCACGCCCAGAGCTCATGACGAGGATGGAGTCTGTTCTCGCCCGACGGATTCGCCTTCCCCAAGGCAGGCTCTTGTTCGCGACATCTGCTGAAGGTTCCGAATGGGTGTTCGGGTAGGAGACACGAGGCGGCAGGCCCGAACTGGAGGAGCTTGTTAGTACGCTTTCACGCCGTGGGCGCGGTCACCGAACAACTGCTCTGCTGATGGGGCTGATTTGATGGGCGGCGTCTGAGCAGTCGCTGAGCGAAATCACTGTGGATCCCGCGGGCCGCAATGCAGATCGGCGCGAAAGCTGGGGATGCGTGGCGGCTTTTCGGCGGCTCAGCGCTGTCGGCGCCGTCGACAACGCAATTGCGGTTCGGAGCTCGCGGCGCAGCTCTGCACTCGTCGGATGATAACGAGCGCCGCGGACTCGGCGACGCCCGCAGCGGCCGTCGCGAGCCGACCGCTCGGGCCGGCCGAGGATGTGAGGGGCCGGCACGTTCACCGCGCCGTGCGCGAGGTGCGGAAGAAGGATGTCAGTATGTGTGGCATGTGTCTTTCACCGCGAGGGGGAACGTGGCGTTAATTCAAGACAGCGTCTTCGCCTACATCCAAGGGTTATTTCAGCGAGGCGTGGTGCTCATCGTTGGTTCAGGCGCATCTTGTGCGTACGGGCTGCCCAGCATGAGGGAGCTGGCTGAGCACCTTCTCGAGGTGGTGCCCGGCGACCTCGCAGATGACGAGGATGCCCGGCGGGAGTGGGAACGAATCGCGACGGGCTTGGCAGCAGGGGAAGGTCTCGAGTCGGCGCTCGGCGAGCGGCCGTTACCAGAGTCACTGGCCGATCTGCTTACGGCAGCGATCACTTATCGAGTTCAGCTTTCGGAAGGCGCGGCGATCGCGGAGATTCTTGGCGCCGAGCAAGTCTCTCCGTTCGGGCGTCTGCTTGAGCATGTACTGCGATCTGCGACGCAGGCGGACGTGATTACTACCAACTACGATCGGTTGATCGAAGTGCACGCAGCACGCGCTGGCGTTCGGGTGGACTCCATGTACTACGGGCACACCGTCGGCCGGCTAGATTCCGGTCTCAGCCGCGATGAGTTGTTCGAGGCCCACGTCGCCGCTGGCCGGCGCATGCGCGGCGTCAGCGTGCGCATGCGTCCGCATATTCGTCTCGCAAAGCCGCATGGCAGCCTGGACTGGTTCGCTCACGATGGACAGTACTATCGTAGCGATCTCGCCATCCCGGGCTCGCGGCAAATCATCGCGCCGGGTGGCAACAAGTATCGGCTCGGTTACGAGGTGCCGTTCGATCAGCAACGCAACCGCGCCAATACCGCCATCGACGAGGCGGCATCACTGTTAACCGTAGGTTATGGGTTCAACGACGAACATCTTCAGACCCATTTACGTTCGAAGTTTGCACAGGTGCCGGCGGTCGTTGTTAGCCACTCGCTCACCTCGAATGCGCTCAACTATCTCGGTTCCAACTCCGGGGCGATCGGCATCGAAGCGATCGCGGACGGACAGGGAAGTCGGATCGTGCAAGCTGGGGAATATCTTGAACTCGATACGCCAATCTGGGACTTGGAACATCTCGTAAAGGAAGTGCTCGGCATATGACTGATCCTGCTCTCGACTTTCCCCGTGAGGAAGCCCTTGGGCGCGTTTTCCGAGTGGACACGACAAGCGTCTGGGCGGAGGCCTCGGATCACGAGCGGCTGACTCGCATCGGGGTCGGCAGCCTTATCGCGTTCCAAGGGTCCAACCCGTCCGAGTTCCTTGTCGGCATGTTGGATCGCGTTACCCGGGATCTTCAGGAAGAAGCCCTGCTCGACGAGATCAGCCCAGACGGCGACGTACCGATGGAGATACGCCAGCGGGATCTCCTGCGCGTGGTCCTGCTCGGTACCTATCGCACCGTGGACGGAACCAGAAGAAACACGTTCAAGCGCGGTGCGGATAGTTATCCACTCGTCGAGTCGCTTTGCTGGGTAATCGACGGCCCCAACCTTCAACGGCTCATGGGCCTGCTTGCTCGCCAGCTCGAGCCGGAGAAGCGGCTACGTCTCGGAACGTTCGTCGCTGATTCGACAGCCGAGGCCGTCGCAGATGGTGATCGCCTCTTTCAGCGGCACGCGGCACTGCTGGGAAGCACCGGTTCAGGCAAGAGCTGGGCAGTCGCCCTCATTCTCGAGCGAGCGAAGTCGCTCGCCCATCCAAACCTTGTCGTGTTCGATATGCATGGAGAGTACACGCCCCTGACAGAGGGCGACGCCCCGATAGCGCGCGCGTTCCATATCGCAGGGCCAGGGCAACGGCCGGACGACGATCAAGCCCTTTACCTCCCGTGGTGGTTACTCAACCAAGAGGAGATGCAGGCCCTTCTCCTCGACCGATCCGAGGAGAATGCCCCCAACCAGGCGGCTCGACTCACCCATCACGTGCGCGAACTCAAGCGTGAAGGACTTCTTGCAGACGGCAAGACTGTACTCGCGGGTAGGTTTACCGTCGACAGTCCGGTCCCGTATGATCTCGCCGAACTTGTCAAACGCCTCGGCGCTGACGACACTGAAATGGTGCCAGGGGCGCGCCCTGGAAGTGAGAAGCAGGGACCCTTCTTCGGCAGGCTCACGCGACTAGTGAGCCGGATGGAAGCCAGGGTCGGAGACCGTCGTTACGGGTTCATGTTCGATCCGCCCGCTGACCACCTCGGGTACGAGTGGCTCCACGACTTCGCTGGACGTCTGCTCGGCACCGCTCCCGGGATCAAGGTTGTCGACTTCAGCGAAGTGCCGAGCGACGTCTTGCCGATCGTTGTCGGCGTCATGGCGCGCGTGCTCTACGAGATCCACTTCTGGACCGCTGAGGAAAAGCGCACACCCGTAACCCTCGTATGCGACGAGGCGCATCTCTATTTGCCGGCCGGCAACGCAGGCGCCGCCGACCTGCGAGCTCTCGACTCCTTCGAGCGAATCGCAAAGGAGGGACGGAAGTATGGCATCTCGCTGCTCGTTGTCAGCCAACGCCCGTCGGATGTCAGCCGCACAGTGCTCTCCCAGTGCAATAACTTCATCGCTCTGCGTCTCACGAACGACCAGGACCAAGCTGTCGTGAAGCGACTCATGCCTGACAGCATGGATGGACTTACGGCGGCGTTGCCGCTACTAGACGTCGGAGAAGCACTGATACTGGGCGACGCGATCATCCTGCCCACTCGTATTCGACTGGATGCCCCAACGGTGAAGCCCACCAGCGCAACTATGAACTTCTGGACCGATTGGAACGGCGCACCTGTGGACAATGACGCTCTCATCGCGGCCGTCGAGGCGATGCGAACGCAGTCGCGTCGCTAGTAGTCATCGGGAGAGAGGCTGTAGTCATGAGGAAGAACTCAGCGCCGAGCGGTATCGACTCAGTACCGCCTCCACCGTCCGGGTCGAGCCTGTCGCAGATCGTCGATCACTACCTCGATGGTTACGAAAGGCAGTTCAGAAAAGCGCGGCGTACTGTCAAGAGGCGCGCATCAGGGGTGACAATCGCGGCCTCGATTCTCACCGGTTTGGTTGCAGTCCTCGGGTCGATCAGCGCCGTGCTCGCGACTGACTGGTGGAGCGGGGGCTTAGCCGTCGCGACAACGCTCACATCTGCGACCGTTACGGTTCTGACCGCGTGGAACGACCACTTTCGTCATCGAGAGTTGTGGATCCAACGTTCTGCGGTTCTCGCGCAAATCAACGAATTGCGCCGAAGCTTTGCCGCTCGAGCGATATCGCCCTGGTATAGACGAACCTCGACGCGGGCTGAAGCACGCGCCGTCCTCGCCGAGCTCAACAAGATCCTTCGTCAAGATCTCGAGACGTGGACCAAGATCCAGAGCCGCTGAATTGACTCCGTCGCAGACCGAGCGTGGCAGTCGTCCGGCAGGTCTCCGCCGCGCTAGGGCTCAGGGCGCCATATGGGCCCGGATCCGTATGTCCATCGACGCGCCAGCTGGCGGCGTGGACGCGCGAGCCGCAGCGGATCGCGGTCCATTTTGGTGCAGGGGAGGCGGCGGACACTTGTTTGCACGTGTGCGCAGAAGCGGCGAATCTCCGCATTAACGCGTCGATCTGGAATCCGAGTCGGGCGTTCAAGACGGGTGTCAATGGGTTCAAATCCCACCGTCACCGCCACCACGAAGGCCCCGACTCCCGTTGTAACGACGGAGATGCGGGGCCTTCGTCATGTCCGGGATCGCGAGCGTGATAACGTAGATGTCGTTCACGGGCCTATGGCGCAGTTGGTAGCGCGCCTCGTTCGCATCGAGGAGGTCAGGGGTTCGAATCCCCTTAGGTCCACAGGAACAGAACGAAAGAACCTCGCCCCGCATCCTCGCGGGGCGAGGTTCTTTCGTTGGAGCTGGCGCACGGGGCCGATCCGATCGCCGCGACGAGACCGCTCGGCAGCGGCCGGGGGTTCGATTCGGTGCCTCTAGGCTGAGGACATGGACGCGACGCCCAGCGAATCCGGCTCGACCCTGCACACGCATGCCGTCGACAGCCAGCGCCGTGCCGCGGCCCTCGGTGAGGGGAATCGGGTGCTGTCCCGCACGCAGAAGGTGTACGTGGCGCTTCGGGACGACATCGTCCGCACGCGGCTCGCGCCGGGCGAGGTCGTCATCGAACCCGAGCTGGCCGCGCGGTTCGGGGTGTCGAAGACGCCGGTGCGGGAGGCACTGCAGATCCTCGTCGTGGAAGGGCTCGTCGTCGCGCTCCCTCGTCGCGGATACGTCGTCCGCCCGCTGGGCATCAGCGAGGTGCGCGAGGTGCTCGACCTGCGGTTGATCATCGAACCGCCGATGGCGGCAGGGGCGACGCGCTACGGCAACGAGGCCTTCATCGAGGAGCTCAGCTCGATCCTGGACGCGCAGCGCAGCGGCTCCGGTACGGCGGAGCTGACCGATGCGGCCCGCGCGTTCCACGAGTGCATCCTCGGCGCGGCACGCAACGCTCGGGCGAAGGCGCTCATGAGCGGCCTGTTCGACGAGACGACGCGGAGTCATCACCTGATCCCGGCGATCGATGCGCGCATCCACTCGGACGTCGAGAACAACGGGCACCAGCAGGTGCTCGAAGCGATCCGTACCGGCGATCCGCGGGCGGCCGAGGAGGCCATGCGCCGACACCTCGTCGAGCTGCGGGAGTTCGTCCTCCAGGCATTCCTCGAAGCCTGACCCACCCTGGCCTCATCCTTGTGGCGTCATGAGCACTTGAGATATATCTGAGGAATATCGCTATTGTGCCCAAGATATTCGGGAGCTATGGTGGTGCCGACACCGCGGTCGGCTCTTCGGCCTCGATGGGAGTTGCCGAGAGGATCCAGGTTTGTTGCGACGTCGCATCCGCACCTTCACCGAGCTGTTGAGCTTCGCTCCGCCCGCGCTTCCCACCGAGGCGACGCGCGTCGCTGAAGCCCGCAGCCTCGACGACCTCCGACGGCTCGCGAAGCGACGCGTTCCCGGATTCGTCTTCGATTACGTCGAGGGTGCCGCGGTGACCGAGCAGGCTGCGCGCGACAACGAGTCGGCCTTCGCCCGCCGGAGATTCGTGCCATCCGTCACCGAGAGCGCAGCGGGAGCGTCGCTCGCCACCCGGCTGCTGGGACGCGAGCACGCGATGCCCATCGGCATCGCCCCGATCGGCCTCACCGCCCTCATGCGTGCGGCCGGCGAGACCGACGGTGTGCGTGCGGCTGCGAACCGCAACGTGCCTTTCGTGCTCTCCACGATGGGCACGCGGAGCATCGAGCACGTCGCTGACGCGGCCCCCGATGCGCGCCGCTGGTTCCAGCTGTACCTGCGGCGCGATCGCGCCGCGTCGCTCGCCCTCATCGAGCGGGCCGCCGTGGCAGGGTTCGACACGCTCGTGCTGACCGTCGACACCCGGGTCCCGGGGCAGCGCTACCGCGACGACCGCAATCGACTTTCGATGCCGCCGCGTCTGACGCTGCGCACTGCCGCGCAGTCTGCACTCCACCCGGCGTGGTCGCTCGACCTTCTGGCGCACGACGCACCGGCCATGGCGAACTTCGGCCCGCGGTCTGGAAGCGTCACCGACGTGGTGAGCAGCATGTTCGATCCCGCCCTGTCCCTGGACGACGTGCGGTGGCTGAGGGGGAACTGGAACGGGCCGATCGTGGTGAAGGGCGTCCTGTCCGCCACCGACGCCGAGCGCTTCATCGACGCCGGCGCGGACGCCATCTGGCTCTCCAACCACGGGGGGCGCCAGCTCGACCGTGCGATCGCGCCGATCGAGGTCGTGGGCGCCGTGCGGGCCGCCCTCGGCGACGACGTCCCCATCGTGCTCGACTCCGGTATCCGCAGTGGGCTCGACGTCGTGGCCGCGATCGCCGCGGGGGCCGACTTCGTCTTCCTCGGCCGGGGATACATGTACGGCCTGATGGCGGGCGGCCGGGCGGGGGTCGAGAGGGCGCTCGACCTGGTGGCGAACGAGACCCTGTCGACGATGCAGCTCCTCGGCGTGCGCACGACCGCCGAGCTGCGCGGCCGGGGGACCGCGGTACTCGCGCCCACCGGATAGCCACGACCACGCCAGCACTTTTCAATGACGAAAGGACACCCCATGGCCAACGAACAGCAGCGCACCATGACCCCGCAGGCGAGGCGCGCGATCGCCGCAGCCTACTTCGGCACCCTCATCGAGTGGTACGACTACGCCCTCTACGGCGCCGCCGCGGGCCTCGTGATCGGCCCGCTCTTCTTCCCGGACGTCATCCCGGCCTCCGCCTCGATGCTCGCCTTCGCGACCTTCGCCGTCGGCTTCGTCGTGCGGCCGCTCGGCGGCCTCCTCATCTCCCACCTCGGTGACCGGGTCGGCCGGAAGCCCGCGATGATCCTGACCATCGTGCTCATGGGGATCGCGACCGTGGGCATCGGGGTCCTCCCGACCGCCGAGGCGATCGGGTTGGCGGCGCCGATCCTGCTCATCCTGTTCCGCTTCATCCAGGGCTTCGGTGCCGGAGCGGAACTCGCCGGTGCCCTCACGCTCGTCGCGGAGTACGCACCCGAACCGCGCCGGGGACGGGTGATCGGACTGGTCACCTCGGGCGCACCTGGCGGAGCATTCCTCGCGACGTTGGCCTTCACGTTCGCGTCGATGCTTCCCGGCGACGTGCTGCTCGGCTGGGCCTGGCGCATCCCGTTCCTGGTCTCCGCCGTCCTCTTCGTCCTCGCGCTGTGGATCCGTCGCCGACTCGAGGAGACGCCTGAGTACCGGGATGCCGTGGCGAACGCCGAGCACGCCGCGACGAAGGTGCCCCTGGCAGAGCTCTTCCGCCGCAGTCCCCGCGAACTCATCCTCGGCTTCTTCAGTGTGTGCGGTCACAACGTGACGAACTATGTGCTCAGCGCCTTCGCCCTCAGCTACCTCACGCTGACGGTCGGGATGCCCCGGGTCGAGGCGCTGATCGCGGTCCTGGTCTCTTCACTGCTCACCGCCTTCGCTCCCGTCCTCGGCGGGGTCGCGGTCGATCGCTTCGGGGCCAAGCGCGTGGTCGTCTTCGGCTCCGTCGCCGGGATCGTCCTCACGTACCCGGTCTTCCTCTCGCTGCAGTCCGGCGACCCGGTGCTGGCCGCCCTCGGGATGACGGCGCTCGGCGTCGTTGCCGTGGGCGCGACCGCGGCCTCCACGGGGACCTTCCTCACGAACCTCTTCCCGACCCGGTACCGCTTCACCGGCGTCGCGACGGCCCGGGAGCTCAACGGCGCCCTGGTCGCCGGCCCGACTCCCCTCATCGCCACCGCTCTCGTCGCGGCCGCCGGGGGAGGACTCTGGCTCGTGGTGCTGTTCGTGATCGGCGCCTGCCTGGTGTCCCTGCTGGCCGTCGTCGCGACACCGAAGCGCATCGGGGACCTGCAGCCCGAGGACCTCTCCGGTGCCTCTCGGTTCGCGCCGACCGGAAGCGCGTCAGAGTGAGGGGAACGGGCGACACGCCCGGGAATCGGCGGTGATTTGCCCGATGCCCGGAACCCACGTAAGTTATTACCTGTTCGCCCCAAACGGTTGAGCGGAGGTCTTCGGACCGGCTCCCGTCAAGCATCGAACACCTCCCGAATCCCACACACTCACTGAGTGAGCAGGATGAAGGATGCTGATCCGTTCCCGCGGTCAGGCCGAAGAAACTCGGACTTGACAACGGAAACGAGATCGGTAAGATAGAGAAGTTGCCCTGCGGGCCTGGTCGTGATGGCTGGGTCGTGGGAGCATCCGATCCTTGAGAACTCAACAGCGTGCACTTGTCAAATGCCAAATTATCCTCGTCTAGCTTCGGCTGGGTG